>CAFBMT010000001.1_pt1 | contig 303230 bp, 298 predicted proteins | sample 7269051 | NCBI WGS metagenome assembly CAFBMT01 (sample SAMEA6814073, study PRJEB35770) | freshwater metagenome | biome: Freshwater; feature: Freshwater reservoir; material: water | place: Czech Republic | collected 2017-05-23 | depth 30m m | reverse complement strand
TCGCACGTGCGCGTTGTGCGACACACCGTTCGAGTTCACCCAAGCCCACCACGTGCACTGGTCAACCCACGGTGGCCCCACCAACATCGACAACCTTGTGCCACTGTGCACCCGCCACCACCACCTGGTGCACGAAGGCGGCTGGCAACTCACACTGCACCCCGACCGCACCCTCGAAGTACACCGACCAGGAGGACAGGTCAGCATCCACGGGCCACCCCAAGCCATGGCCGCCTGAGGGCGGGGTATGGTGCGGCCGTGCAGCCGGAACGAGATGCCGTGAACGATCGATGGCTTGCGGCTGCGCAGATCGCTGCCGGAGTGCTCTTGGCGGTAGCGGCGACGGCTATGCCGTGGGCGAGTAGGAGCGTGGCTGACGTATCGGGCGTCAGCGTGGGGTCGACAGTCGCCCGGGGTGGGGTGGCCGGCGTGGTCCTTGCCGTTCTGGCCGCAGTGGTGGTGCTCGACGCGCTGCTCGCTTCGCGTGTGGAGTGGCTCCGGCTGGCATCGGCACTGACTGCCTTGGTGGCGTTGGCGATGGCGTTGGCGCTCGCCCTCGGCAGGATCGCACGAATGAACTCGGCGATCATGGCCGAAGGGACGACGCGTACGTCGTACGAGCCAGGTGCCATCCTCGGGGTGGGGGCAGCCGCGGCGATGGTCGTGGTGGCGGTCATCCGCTCGCGGCGAGCGCTTGCGGTCCGCCGGGCAGCAACGTCACCGACTGCCGCGTAGTCGGCGCGCCCGATACGGGCACACCGGGCCGACTCAGTCACGGGTACCATGTGCGTCGCCCTCAGTACCCGAAAGGACCGTCGTGGACGTACGCATTGGCGTCACCCAGACCCCCCGCGAGATCAGCCTCGAACTCGCCGACGACCAGGATCGCGCGGCCTTGAAGGCACGTATCGAGGCCGCCCTCACCGGCGCTGTCGATGTCCTGTGGCTCACCGACAAGAAGGGCCGCGATGTCGGCGTGTCCGCCGCCAAGATCGCCTACATCGAACTTGGTGCGGCCGAGGGTGAACGGCGCATCGGCTTCGGCGGCTGAGCCGAGTACCACGATGACCAGCGAAGCGCACGGATCATGACCAGCGAAGCGCACGGATCATGAAGGGCATCATCCTCGCCGGTGGCACGGGAAGTCGGCTGTGGCCGATCACACGCGGGGTCAGCAAGCAGCTGCTGCCCGTGTACGACAAGCCGATGATCTACTACCCGCTGACGGCGTTGATGTTGGCGGGTATCCGTGAGGTGCTGATCATCACCACCCCGCACGAACAGGCAGGGTTCCGCACCCTGCTCGGCGATGGCAGCCAGTGGGGCCTCAACCTGCAGTACGCAGTGCAGGAAGTGCCCAACGGTCTGGCGCAAGCGTTCGTGATCGGCGCCGACTTCGTGGCTGGTGGTCCGTCGGCGCTGGTGCTGGGCGACAACATCTTCTTCGGGCAGGGTCTGGTGGAGCTGATGCAAGCCGCCCGTGCCCGAACCGAGGGTGCCACCGTGTTCGGCTATCGGGTCAGCGACCCCGAGCGCTACGGCGTGGCCGAGATCGATGCCCACGGCAAGGTGCTCAGCATCGAAGAGAAGCCCACCGCGCCGCGCAGCAACTACGCGGTCACCGGTCTGTACTTCTACGACGAGCAAGTGGTGGAGATTGCCGCCAACCTGCAGCCGTCGGCTCGCGGCGAGTACGAGATCACCGACGTGAACGCCGAGTACCTGCGTCGTGGTCAGTTGCACATGCAACTGCTCGGCCGCGGCTACGCCTGGCTCGATACGGGCACCTACGACTCGCTCCTCGAGGCGTCCAGCTTCGTCGCCACGCTGGAGAAGCGTCAGGGTCTGCAGGTGGCATCGCCCGACGAGATCTCCTTCGCCGCCGGCTGGATCGATGCTGCGCAACTGCGCGCCAACGCCGAACCGATGGGGAAGAACCCCTACGGCCAGTACCTGCTGCGACTGGCCGGCGAGGGCCTGCACCCGTGATTCCGTTGCTCGACCGCCAACTGCTGTTCGTCAGCGGCAAGGGTGGCACGGGCAAGACCACGGTCGCCGCGGCGATCGCCGATCTGGCGGTGGAGCGTGGCAAGCGCGTGCTGGTGTGCGAGATGGATGCCAAGGGAGCGCTCGCTGCTGCGTTCGAAGTGGGCACGTTGCGGTTCCAACCCACCGAGTTGAAGCCGGGTCTGCACGCGATGGTGATGAACACCGAGGACTCGCTGCGCGAGTACTTGCGGCTGTTCGTGCGGATCCCACTCGTAGGGCGGATCGGTCCGCTGGCGCACATGTTCGACTTCGTGGCGGACGCTGCGCCGGGGGTGAAGGAGATTCTTGCTGTCGGCAAGCTGTGCTACGAGGTGCGTGAGCGCCACTACGACCTCGTGGTGGTGGACGCTGAGGCCAGTGGGCACATTGTCGCCCAGATCGATGCACCGCGGGCGATCCACGATCTGGTGCAGGTGGGCATGGTGCGCGATCAGACCGACTGGATGCTGGACATCCTCGGTGACGCGACGCGCACAGGTCTTGTCGTCGTCACCACTCCTGAGGAGATGCCGGTCACCGAGACGGTGGAACTAGTGGCCAAGGTACAGAGCACCACGGAGGTGGACGTCGCCGCCGTCATCGCCAACCGAGTACTGCCACAGTGGTTCAGCGCCGCCGACGCTGAAGTGTTCGATGCGCTCACCCGCCCGGCCGAGCAAGCGGTGCTGGCACAGGCCACCGGAGCCAAGATCGCACCGGTATTCCACGCCGCAGCGCTGGCTCGCGCCCGTCGAGCCGTCGCTGGCGAGTATTTACAGCGGCTGCGCACCGAGATCCCAGCGACGGTGCCGATGGTGTTGGTGCCGGAGCTGTTCACTCGCTCAGGTGGACGTCGGGTCGTGTCGCTGGTGGCCGAAGCGCTGCATGAGGAGCTGGGCTGATGGCTCGTGCAGCGATGCCCGCTGGCCGAAACAGCAGCGCCCGTGAGTTCGCCGAACTGTTGGCCGCCAAGGAGATGGTGGTGGTGTGCGGCAGTGGCGGCACCGGCAAAACCACCGTTGCGGCGGCGCTCGGCGCACAGGCCGCAACGATGCTCGGTGGCCGAGTGCTGGTGCTCACCGTCGACCCCGCACGCCGCCTTGCTGCGGCGCTGGGCCTCGAGAGCGCGGCGATCGGCAATGCTCCGGTGCGGGTGCAGATGCCCGCCGACTGCCGGGGCGAGCTGTGGATGGCGATGCTGGACACCAAGGCCGGCTGGGACGAGCTGATCCGCCGTCACGCTCCCGATGCGGCCCTACGCGAGACAGTGCTGGCCAACCCGCTGTACCGCAATATCACTGGTCGCTTCGTGAACAGTCACGACTACCTGGCGATGGAGCAGTTGTACGACCTGCATTCGTCGGGGCACTACGACCTCGTCGTCATCGACACCCCGCCGTCACGCAATGCGCTCGACCTGCTGGACGCACCCGGCCGGATGAAGGAGTTCTTCGGCAGTCGCTTGCTGCGTTGGCTCACCGTGCCGTATCGGTCGCGGTTGTTCACGATGGCGTCGAAGCCGTTCTACCAAGTGGCCGATCGTGTGCTCGGCTCGCGGTTCCTTCAGGACATTGCCGAGTTCTTCATCCTGTTCCAGACGATGGAGGCCGGGTTTGTCGCCCGGGCCAAGGAGGTCGAGCGCCTGCTCACCGACGACGGGACGACGTTCGTGGTGGTCAGCACGCTCGAGGCTGCACCAGCCCGCGAGGCTCGCTACCTGGCCGAAGCGCTGCAGCAGCGCAAGATGCCGCTCGGTGCGCTCGTGCTGAACCGAGTGCTGCCGGCCGAGGTGCGCCAACCGGCGGCGGCGAAGGCGGCGACGAAGCTTGGCGCCCTGGCCGCCGACGATGCCGCGGTGGAACAACTGGTCGTCCTCACGGGAGCAGAGGACGAGGCCGTGCGTCATGTGCTGACCGAGGTGGCCGAACGGTTCCGCGACACTGCCGTGGTGGCAGCACGCGAAGCCGAGCGTCGTCGTGAGCTGGAAACGGTGGTGCCACTGACCGCCGTGGTGCCCACGCTGGCCGGTGATGTGCACGACTTGGCGGGGTTGCTCATCATCGGCGAGCAGATCCTCGGCAACGGATCGCGGTGACACCCGCGTCGGCGTGGCACACTCGGATGTCATGGCCACGCTTGGCGAGCTCACACGGCAACTCACCGATCTCGATCGCGACGACATCGATCACCTTCAGCGACTGATCGGGGAGTGGGGCCTGCTGGCTGATCTCTCGTTCGCTGACCTGTTGCTCTATGTCCCCGACCGCGACGGCCGCTGGCACGTGGTCGCTCACGTACGCCCTGCCACCGGCCAGACGATCTACCACCACGACTGGGTCGGAAGCCCGGCGATCGGGAACGAAGTATCGCTGCTGCAGAAGGCCTACTCGAACGGTCAGATCTGTGAGGGCGAGGTGCAGATGGAGAGCCTGCCCGACCCGGTGCGGCTGATGGCGATCCCCGTCCGTGTCGATCATGGAGTGATCGCTGTGCTCACCCGCGAGTGGAGCAGTCGTTCCAGCAGACAGCCGGGTGAACTCGAGCGCACCTACGTAGGCACGTTCCAACAGTTCGCCTCGATGGTCGCCGATGGGTCGTTCCCGTTCACCGGTCCGGTCGCTGATTCCAGCGCGGCGCCCCGCGTGGGCGATGGCGTCATGGTGCTCGACGGTGAAGCCCGCGTGCGGTTCGCATCGCCGAACGCCGTCTCCCACTTGCACCGTGTGGGGATCGGGGCCAATGCCGTCGGCATGCGCTTGGCAGAACTGGGCTTCAACGACAGCCCCGTACGCCTTGCCTTCGAGACCCATATGCCGGTGATCGAGGAGTTCGAACAGCCCGGCGATCTCACCTTCCTCGCCCGCTGCCTCCCGGTGTTGTCCGGTGGCCTCGACGACGCGACCGAGGTGTCGGGCGGTCTGCTGCTGCTGCGCGACATCACGGAGGTGCGCAAGCGAGACAAGTTGTTGTTGTCCAAGGACGCCACCATCCGCGAGATCCATCATCGGGTGAAGAACAACCTGCAGACGATCTCGTCGCTGTTGCGCTTGCAGGGGCGGCGATTGAACTCCGAGGAGGCCAAGGCCGCCGTTGCCGAGAGCGTGCGTCGTATCCGCACCATCGCTCTTGTGCACGAGACGTTGTCGCGCGAACCCGGTGACGATGTCGCGTTCCTCGAAATCGTGCGGCCACTGCTGCGTCTGGCCGAGGAAGGGCTGCAGTCGCCGGATCGTCCGGCACGCTTCACGGTGCAGGGCGAGGGCGGCAGACTGCCGAGCACCATCGCCACTCCGCTGTCCGTGGTGCTCACCGAGTTGCTGCAGAACGCAGTCGATCACGGCTTCCCCGAGGGCAGCGCCGGCGGCGACGTGGTGGTGGTGCTGACGACCACTCAGGAGGGCGGTATCGCCACGGGTGAGGACACACTGCACATTCGGGTGATCAACGACGGTCGCGGCCTCGAGCCCGGATTCGAGTTGAACAAGGCAACCGGTCTGGGCCTGTCGATCGTGCGCACACTCGTGACCACCGAGTTGGACGGCACCATTTCGATGCGGGCTGGTCAGCCTGACGACTTCGTCGCGGTCGGTCTGGGCGACCGCCCGCAGGGTACGGGTACCGTCGTTGACCTCACTGTCCCCGTCTGAGCGGATTCGGTGACATCGACGTCAGAGACGGCGACCGCCAGCGGTGAAGGTGCTGGCAACCGTGTGTTACACGAATGCGCGCTCTCGGCTGGCCAGGCGGCGCCGTAGCGAACGGCGCTCCTCCTCGGAGGTGCCACCCCAGATACCTGAGTCCTGGTTGGTCTCCAGGGCGTAGTCGAGGCAGTCGCGCTGTACCGGACACTCACCGCAGACCTGCTTGGCACGGTCGATCTGCACGAGTGCATAACCCGTGGTACCGACAGGAAAAAACAGGTCGGGGTCGGTATCGCGACAGATGGCGGAACGTCGCCAGGTGTAGTCGGCATTGGCCAAGGTGAGACTTGAGGCCGGGATGGTCACAGTGCACTCCGCTGAGGTGGTCGGGACTGAGGACTACGGTTCGTGAACGCATTCACGTTCTCGCAAACGGTAGGTAACAATTGTGTGCATAGCAAGGGTCGATTTGGTTCCAGCCATACCTAACAGTGATAGGGGGTATCTGTGACACAGGTGTCAGATATTCGAGCGGTCCCGGCGGTGATCGCCCACCGTGGCGCGAGTCGCGCCGAGCGGGAGAACACAGTGCAGTCGTTCCGCCGCGCAGGCACGATGGGCGCCGAGGCGGTGGAACTCGATGTGCGCCGCACTGCCGACGGTGTGCTGGTGGTACAGCATGATCCGCGCCTCGACGACGGTCGTGTCATCGCCGCCACGACGTATGCAGAACTGCCCTCGCATGTGCCCACGCTGCCCGATGCGCTCGATGCGTGCGCCGGTATGTGGGTGAACGTGGAGATCAAGAACGATCCCGAGGAGCCCGACTTCGATGTCAGCGAGTCCATCGCCGACCACACCATCGCCATGCTGCTCAACCGTCATGAGGACCATCGCTGGGTGATCTCCTCGTTCCGCATGGAGACCATCGACCGCTGCCGCTCGCTGGCGCCGACGATCCGCACCGCATGGCTGTGCGGCGGTGTGCCGGCGGGTATCGCGCGCACGCTGATGTCCAAGGGTCACATCGCGCTGCACCCGTGGGTGCACATGCTCTCCCGCGACACGATCGATGAGTGCCACGCGGCAGGTGTGCAGGTGAACACCTGGACATGCGACGACCCCGACCGCATGCGGGAGCTCATCGAGTGGGGCATCGATGGAATCTGTACGAACGTGCCCGACATTGCGCTGGCGGTCAGGGCGGCGATCTCAGGGCAGTTGTAGCGCTGGCCTGACCAGACGCACGGCGTCGGGGACATGGCTGAACTCCAGCCGTCGCGTCTCGCCGAGGTAGTCGCCGTCGAGTTGATACGGGAATGGCACATCGTGGCTGATGGTCAGCTCGGTCAGGTCGGTCTGCAGATCGAGCGTGTTGCTGGCCCGCACGCCGCCACCCTTCAGCGCACCACCGAGACCGCCGAGGATTGCCGAGATCTGCATCGAGCGGAAGGTAATCGCCACCAATCCGCGGTCGAGGCTGGCTGCGGGGCTGAGATCCAACGGACGGTTACCCAAGTAGGTGTAGGGGTTCGTGTTCAGCACGATCGTGAAGTAGCCATCCTGGACGGGTGGAGCCGAGGGCGTCGTCACCGTGAAGTGCGGGGCACCCCGGTCGTACTTGACCATCCAGGTGCGCAGCGCGGCGTAGATGAACAGCGGGTGACCGAGCCAGCGCTTCATCGAGGCGCGTCGCTCGACCTCCTTCACGACGGCGGCGTCGTAGCCGACACCTGTGTGGAAGCAGAAGTAACGACCGTTCACCTTGCCGAGACCGATCGGCTCGATGTCGCGGGCAGCGATACCCTCGGCCAGTTGACGCACGGCGAGCGCCGGGTCGTTGGGCATACCGAGCGTGCGGGCGAACACGTTGGTGCTGCCGCCGGGTAACACGCCGAGCGCAGTGTCGGTGCCAGCCACGCCCGTTGCCACCTCGTTCAGCGTGCCGTCGCCGCCGAACCCGATCACCACGTCGAACCCGCGGCGAGCGGCATCCTGGGCGAAGCGAGTGGCATGGCCGCGACGATTGGTCTCCACGACCTCCACGTCGTTGCCACCGTGACCGCGGTCCTCAGCGAGGGCGCGATGCACCACCACGGTGTTGCGCGCCGTCACCGACGACGCAAAGGCATTCACAACGAGCAGTATCCGCAAGGAGAGGAACGGTACATGCAGCGGGGTCGGGCGGGGAAGCTCGAGCGTCGGGTTGGGTGAGGCCATGGCGACTCGGTAACAATGGAATCCATGAATGTGATCGTGTGCGTGAAGCAGATCCCCGACCCGGCAACGCCGGGCGCGCTGGGGGCGGACAACACCCTCAAGCGTGATGGCAAGCTCATCCTCGACGAGTCCGACAGCTACGGCGTTGAAATGGCGCTGCAGCTCGTGGACGCTGCCGGTGGTGGGGAAGTGAGCCTCGTCTCGATGGCTCCCAACGGTGAGGTGTCGGGCATGCGCACGGCACTCGCGATGGGTGCGGCCAAGGGAATGCTCGTCTCCGACCCGGCCCTCCAGGGCAGCGATGCACTCACCACCGCCAAGGTGCTGGCTGCCGCGATCAACAAGCTCGGCGGTGCCGATCTGATCATCGCCGCTACTGAGTCCAGCGATGGGTATACGGGCACCGTGCCCGAGCAGATCGCCGAGGTACTCGGCCTGCCGTCGGTCACGTTTGCCAAGAAGGTCGTCATCACCGGTGGCACCCTCAACGTGAACCGTCAGACCGAAGCCGGTTACGACGAGGTCACCTGCCCGCTGCCGGCCGTCATCAGCGTCACCGCCGGTGTGGTCGAGCCCCGCTACCCCAGCTTCAAGGGGATCATGGCTGCCAAGAACAAGCCGCTCGAGACGGTCACCGCCAGCGACCTGGGCGTCACGCCCGTCGGCTGGGCCGGTGCCGGTCAGAGCATTGTCAGCGTCACGCAGGCCGAGGCCCGCGCTGCTGGCGAGATCATCGAAGACGACGGTGAGGGTTACGCCAAGATCGTGGCGTTCCTCGAAAACTTGAAGGTCATCTGAGGAGCGACATCACCATGAACATTTGGGTTTTCTCACAAGAAGCGGGCGGTGCGCCCACCTCGGGCACGCTCGAGTTGCTCACCAAGGCTCGCGAACTGGGCACTGTCACCGCATTCGTCGGTGGCGACGCCTCGGCGATCGCTGCTGCGCTCGGCGAGTACGGCGCAGCGAAGGTCTACGCCACTGGCGACCTGGGCGGCAAGCTGCCGGGTACGGCCGTGTCGGCTGCCATGAAGGCGATCATCGACGGCGGCGAAACGCCCGACCTGATCCTCTTCCCGCAGACCACCGAAGGCCGCGACATCGTGGCTCGCCTGTCGGTCAAGCTCGACCGCACGGTGCTCACCAACAACGTCGACATCGCTAGCGAGGGTGGTTCGGTCAGCGTCACCACGCCGATATTCGGCGGCAACACATTGGTCGCCACGAAGTTCTCGGGTCCCGGACCGTTCCTCGCAACGTTCCGTCCGAAGAGCTTCGCCGCAGAGTCCGCTGGCGGTGCCGCTCCTGCGGTCACCTCGGCGCCGGTTCCTGAACTTGGCGCCACGGGTGCTGCTCAGGTCACCGCGGTGCACGTCGAGGCCACCACCGGTCCGAAGCTCGATGAGGCCACCATTGTGGTCTCGGGTGGCCGCGGTCTCGGCGAGGCCGCGAAGTACGAGATGGTCGAGACACTGGCCAAGCTGCTCAAGGGCGCCCCGGGCGCCTCGCGTGCCATCGTCGACGCCGGTTGGGTGCCCTACAGCTATCAGGTCGGCCAGACCGGCAAGGTCGTCAAGCCGGGGATCTACATCGCCGTTGGTATCTCCGGCGCCACCCAGCACATGGTGGGTATGAAGGGCTCGAAGAACATCATCGCGATCAACAAGGACAAGGAAGCCCCCATCTTCGGCATCGCCGACCTGGGCATTGTGGGCGACGTCCACAAGGTGCTTCCCAAGCTGATCGAGGCGTTGCAGAGTCGCGGCTGACCGAGCAACACCGGAACGACAAAGGGCGGCCTTCGGGCCGCCCTTTGGCGTTTTCAGCGTTGTCGTCGACGTCCGACCAGGGCGACCGCGCACACGAGGGCCGACAGGCCGCCGAGGGCGAACGGCACGCGTGGCGATGAGATCCGGATAACCCAGCCCATCAGTACGGCGCCGATCGGAGTGCTGCCGAACCAGGCCATCTGGTGCAGCGCCATCACCCGCCCTTGCATGGCTGGCTCAGTGGCCCGCTGCACGGCGACGGTGTTCACCGACTGGAACGCCGCCGAGGCGAAGCCCATCGGGATGCTCATCGCGACGAACCACCAGTAGCCGGGCATCAACGACAGTGCGATCAAGCCGGTTCCGAAGCCGACCAGCACGATCGTCAGTGTGCGGTGCGGATCGGGCTGCCGTCCAGCGATGTACACGCCGCCGAGGATCGAGCCGATCGCGCTGACGCTCATCACCGTGCCGACGGAGCCGGGGCCGAGATGGAAGCCGAAGTGCACGATCGAGGGGAACGTGGTGCCGAAGTTCAGTGCAACCGTGCCGACGACGGCCATCACCAACAACGGCCGTGCAACATCGGGGTGCGAGCGCACGTAGGCGAACCCCTCGCGCAGCTTGCCCTTCGCCCGTCCGGCCAGCGGACGGATGACGAGTTCATGGGTTCTCAGCGCCAACAGCGCGGCGATCACCACCAGGTACGAGGCAGCGTTGAGGTAGAAGCACACCGGTACGCCGACCGTGGCGATCAGCGCGCCAGCGATGGCCGGGCCGATGAGCCGTGATGCAGCAGCGATCGTGCCGTTGGCGGCGACGGCGTTGGACAGCATCTGTGGGCCGACCAGTTGGAACAGGATCGCCTGCATCGTCGGTCGTTCCACGGCCAGCACCAGGCCGAGCATGGTGGCGAGTGCGTAGACCCACCAGATCGTGACGTGGCCGGCGGCGAGCACGACGCCGAAGGAGAGGGCCAGTAGCCCGGAAACGGTCGACGTGGCGATCAGCAGCGTGCGATTGTCGATCCGGTCGGCGACGACGCCGGCCTGTGCGCCCAGCAACAGCATCGGCAAGAACTGGAGTGCCACCGCGATGCCAAGTTGATCGCTGCGGTTGGTGATATCGAGGACCAGCCATGCGACGGCGAGCGTCTGTGCCCACGAACCCACGCTGGAGATCGTCTGGCCAATGAAGAACAGCCGAAAGTTGCGGTTGCCGAACGCTGCGAATCGCCGTGGCGTGCCGGCTGCGCTCACACCAAGGGCCAGGGGTAGCGGCGGCCGCTGGGGTCGGTGGGCAGCGCACCCGTGTTGACCAACCATTGCGCACGCTCTTGCACCGCGACGGCTTCCTCGTCGTTCAACATCGCGGCAACCTCTAATGGCACCGTCGTTGCGATACGGCGGGCGGCATCCAGCAGGTGCTGAGGGAGCGGCTGGCCGCCGAACTCCCACACGACGGTGCGCAGCTTGAACTCGGCAGCGAAGCACAGGCCGTGATCGATACCCCACAGGCCATCGGCGTCGTCGATCAGCACGTGCCCGCTCTTGCGGTCGGTGTTGTTGGCGATGAAGTCGAACGCAGCGAAGTCGCGTAGGCGCTCGTGCAGATCTTCGCGGTTCTCGTAGATCGTGAAGTAGTGCTGCTGGTGATCGGCGTTGACGAACCACTGCACGCTGCCCTCACCGACAGGGCCGTCGCGGATGATCGTCGGCGGCACGAGGTGCAGATCCATGGCCTCGCTGAGCAGGTACGCAGCGAGTTCGCGACGATGGAGGCCGGGTTCGAAATCCCACAACGGACGCTCACCGCGCAGCGGCTTGTAGATGCCTTGCCCGGCTGCGCTGCCGTCGATCAGCAAGTTGACGAGGAACGTCGCGTTGCTGCTCCAGGGCATGCGGCCCTCCACATCGATCTCGGCCGACGCAAGCAACTCCAACAGATCGGGCGAACCCGCGGGGGTCAGTTCATTCGCGGGCATGAGTGCCCGTCCGGGTCGATCGGCCGCGCGCACCAGATACAGCTCGGGCGGCCGGCGGCCACCACCTGATCGGCGTGCAGACAGAAGGCGTGCGCCTGGTGGCGGGTGATGAACACGCGCAGCTTGCTGCGGTCATCGTCATCTTCGTCGACGATCGGTTCGCCCTCTTCGTCGAACTCGATGACCTCTTCCAGCTGGACGAGGACCCGGTCGCTGCTGCGGTCGTAGCCCAGACCCACGGGGCCGAGCACGAACGCGGCATCGGTGGCGTCGGCGAGCTGCATGGCAGCCGCGATCGGCTTCTCGGTTGGTGCTGGCAGGTCGTGGAGGATGCGCCGCAGATGCTCGGCGACCGCCGCCGCCTGCAGCTTCTCGCACTTCACGGTCACACGCGTGGCGCCGCGCCGAGCCTGGATGAAGAAGGTGCGCGCGCCAGGTGGACCGACCGCCCCCACCGTGAAGGCATCCACCTCGTCGAAGTCGTAGAACACACTCATCGCAGACTCACGACGGCCGGAGTTCGGCCAACGATCCACCTGTGGAGTTGACGGTGAGCACGACGGGAGCACCCATGCCGTAGGCGATGGCGCTGACTGAGCAGGTGCTGATGACGATGCGTTGGAACAGGTCGATATGGGTGCCCATCGCATGAGCGACCGCGGCTTTGATCGGGTCGGCGTGCGAGATGCACACGATGGTGCCTCCCGGGTGAGCGGCGCGCAGACGGTCGAGCGCACTGACGATTCGGGTCTGCATCGCGGTGAAGCTCTCGCCGCCGGGGAACGTGAACGTGCTGGGGGCACGTTGCACCGTGTTCCACTCGGGAAGCTTCATCAGGTTCTTCAGTTCGGCGCCGGTCCAGTCGCCGAACTCGCACTCCAGCAGACCCTTGTCGATCTTCACCTTCAGACCGCGTGCAGCGGCGATGGGTGCCGCCGTCTCGCGCGCACGCTCGAGCGGTGACGCATAGATCGCGTCGACCTTCGTCAGCTGAGCGATGCGTTCGGCCGCCCGTTGCGCCTGCTGTACGCCGGCATCGGCCAGGTGCAGACCGGGTGCGCGACCTGGCAGCAGCTTGCCGGTAGTGGGTGTCTGCCCATGCCGTACGAGCAGCACGACGGTGGGGGGAGTGTGCGGTGGGGAGTTCTTTGTCGTTCGCGCCATGGCAGTCCCGAAACCTACTGTGCTGGGCGTGGATTCGCTCGGTCAGCTCCGCGAGGATGTGTGCGCCTGCCGGGCATGTCCGCGGCTGGTCGAGTGGCGCGAGCAGGTGGCCATCGAAAAACGGGCCAGCTACCGCGATCAGACCTACTGGGGCAAGCCGGTGCCCGGGTTCGGCGACCCCGCCGCGAAGGTGCTGGTACTGGGCCTGGCCCCAGCAGCGCACGGCGCCAACCGCACGGGCAGGGTGTTCACCGGCGACCGCTCGGGAGACTGGTTGTTCCGCGCCATGCACCGGGCGGGGCTGGCCAACCAACCGACCTCGGTGAGCATCGACGACGGTCTGGCACTGAGCGGCGCGTGGGTGGCTGCCGCGGTGAAGTGTGCGCCGCCCGACAACAAGCCACTGCCGGAGGAGCGCGCTGCCTGCCGCCCGTTGTTGCAGCGCGAGTTCGCGTTGCTCACGAACGTCAGCGTCATCGTGTGTCTCGGCGGGTTCGCCTACGAGGCCGCGTGCAGCGAGTTCGGTGTTCGGCCGCGACCGAAGTTCGGCCACGCGGTGGAGGTGCCGGTGGCCGATGGCCGCACGCTGCTGTGCTCGTACCACCCCAGCCAGCAGAACACGTTCACCGGGCGACTGACCGAGCCGATGCTCGATTCGGTCTTCACCCGCGCGTGCGCGATCGCCGGTGTCAGCGCTTCCGGCTCGTCGCGTGGGCGACGATCGCCTCGAACTCGTCAGCCGTGAGCGGCATCACCGACAGGCGATTGCCGCGGGCGAGCAACCGGGATTCGGCCAACTCGGGCATTGTCTTCAACTCGTCGAGCGAGAGGAACGGCAACTGCTTCACGGGTGCCACGGTGACCCAATCCCAGCGGGGTTCGTCGGGCTTCGACGCAGGGTCGTAGTACTTGCTGTTCGGGTCGAACTGGGTGGGGTCGGGCTCGGCGGCCTTGACGATCTTGCAGACACCGGCCACACCGGGGGGCGTGGCGTTCGAGTGGTAGAAGAGTCCCTTGTCGCCGACCTTCATCGTGCGCATGAAGTTGCGGGCCTGGTAGTTACGTACCCCGTCCCAACCTTCGCGCTTGTTCTCCACGAGATCGGGGTACCCGAACACGTCGGGCTCGGACTTGAACAACCAATACTGGGTCACGACCGGGGAGGCTACCCATCCCACCCCCCGGCTCGCCCCGTCGCTCCCGGTTGACGTCGCGGGTACACGCGGGCAATTTGCGGTCAACCCCGCGACATGAACGCCGAAGGTGGGTGGGGTGGGGTGGGGTTGGGTGGGTGGGGTTGGGTGGGTGCGCGGGTCAGGGGCGCGGGTCGATGCGCCACAGGGTTGAAGCGGCTGCGACCGCAACGAGGTTGACGGCCGCAGCGATGAACAGCGCGGTGCGCACACTCGTGGCTGAGCCGATCGCTCCCCACGCAGTCGCCCCGACGGACGCCCCCAGCCACGTGCTGAGCATCGCGATCGACGACACCCGACCGCGTACCCACGACGGGGGAGTTGCAATGAAGTTGGAGAACAACGTGTTCAGTGTGCCCATCGTTCCGGCACCGGCCAGCACCAGGCCGACGATGGCGATGGGGAGCCAGTCGGTGGCGGCGAACAGCAGCACGCCGGCAGACCACACCACGGCGGCAACGAAGGCGATGTGGTCCGGCCCGGCGGACCGCTTCCAGCGTGGCAGCGCCCATACGGCAGCAACAGCACCTGCGCCGATGGCGGCCGACAACAGGCCAAACGCCCCAGCGTTGACGTGCAGGTTGCTACGGGCGGCGATCGGTAACAGCGCGGTCAGCGACACCGTCAGACCCCATGTGAGCACGAGTCGCCCGGCGATGCGTCGCAGCCGAGATGTCCGCCAGAAGTACTGCACTCCGGAGCGGATCGCGGCGTTGATCGCTCGTGGCGCCTCGCTGCGTTCGGACGTGGAGTGATACCCGCGCAATACGATGACGATGCCGATGAACGACGCCGCGTTCACCAGGAACACCGCACCCGGGCCCGATGCGGCGATGACCACACCCGCCAACGCTGGTCCGGCCGACTGTGCGACGTTGCGCGAGATGGAGTCGAGACCAACGGCTCGGGGCAGTTCGTCGAGACCAACGAGTTCGGGTGTGAACGCCATGAATGCCGGCCCGGCGAGGGTGAGGGCGATCGACAACACGAACGTGCCCACCAGGAGCAGCGTCACCGTGAGGTGATCGGTGATGTCCAGTACCCCCAGTCCGCCGGCAACTACCAGAGCCACCAACTGCGTGGTGATGATGACCTTGCGCCGATCGATCACATCCGCGAAGGCCCCGGCATGCAGCGCCAGCAGGAACCCGGGCACGGTCCAGGCCGTCTGCACCAGGCTGACAGTGGTGGGGGACGTGGTGAGCGACGTCATCGCCCACCCTGCGGCCACCGTGTGCATGAACGTGCCGATGTTCGACACCAGGCCAGCGATCCACAGCGACCGGTACACCCGGATGCGCAACGGCGACCACGGTGACGGCGCGCTCGCCGCCGACGGCACGTTGTCGTCAGGCGGTGAGCGCATGGTGCAGCTTCACACCCACAGCCGTAGTGCAGTGAACACGGCCATCCCGACACCCATCATGATCACCATGTGCTTGGTGCGCAACGACACCAGCCACGCTGCAGCCAGCGCCCACATGTGATCGTTGCCCCAACTGATGTCGGCATGGTGATTGGTGGTGAACACACCTTGGGCGATGATCGCCGCCAGCGCGCACGCCGGGGCGTAGCGCAGCGCCCGCTCGACCCGTGGCGGCAGGTTGAACCTGGCCGGCAACATGAAGAAGCTGGAGCGGGTGGTGACAGTGACGACGGTGAGCCCGGCGATCGCCGCCAGCAGGTACGGCCAGTCGTGGAACGGGTCGCTCATGATGCTCGCCGTGCCTTCAGTGTCTCGCCGGTGACGGCCACGGCCACACCTGCCAGGACGGCGATCAGTAGCCCCAGGCGCATCGGCATGCCGACGGTGACGATTGCCAGCACGGTGGTGACCAACACGCCGCTGATCGCGGGGAACGTGCGCACCATCGGGATGAGCACCGTGAGCAGCGCCAGGTATGCGGCGAGCTCAAGTCCCCAGTCGGTGGGCGCCAGACCGCCGAGCAGGATGCCCGCTACCGACGATGTCTGCCACGACAGCCAGTTCAGCGTCGCGGTGCCGTAGAAGAAGCCGTACTGCTCTGGGGTGCCGTGTTCTTTGGCGCCGCGGAAGCGATGCGAGAACAGCGCGAAGCCGACATCGCCGTTGAGGTATCCGGCGATCAACCGCTGCTGCCACGGGAGTGCGACGAACGACCGCCGTGACGCGGCGGAGAAGATCACGAAGCGCAGGTTGACCAACAGCGCAGTGGCCCACACGATGAGTAGTGGCGTCCCCGTTGCCAAGAGCGGCAGTACCGCCAACTGCGCCGATCCGGCAAACACCGTGAACGTCATCAGCAACGCCCCGGGAATCGAAAGTCCGGCGTTCACCATCGCCACGCCGGTGACCAGTCCCCACACACCGATGGCGATGCTGAAGGGAGTCATCACCCGCGTCCCCTCGCGGAACGCAGCCTTCTCGATCGCTGGTAGCAGGCGGGTGGACGGACGCATGAGCAACCATCATGGCGGCACGGGCCGCCGAACGTCGCTGCGCAGATACCCCCATGGGTATCGTGGTTCACGTGCTATGGTGGGTGTATGAAGATCGTGATCGTGGGTGGAGTTGCTGGGGGTATGTCAGCTGCGACGCGGTTGCGCCGCCTGATGGAGGATGCCGAAATCGTGGTGCTCGAGCGCAGCGGCTACGTGTCGTTCGCCAACTGCGGTTTGCCGTACCACGTGGGTGGCATCATCGAGGACAGAGCAAAGCTGCTGCTGCAGACGCCGCAATCGTTGGGCGATCGTTTCGCTCTCGACGTGCGTATCCGCCACGAAGCCATCTCCATCGATCGTGCCGCGCGTGAGATCGAGATCCTCGACATCGACGCCGGCACGACCTACCGCGAGCAGTACGACGCGCTGGTGCTGTCGCCCGGCGCTCGCCCCGTGCGTCCGCCGATCCCGGGTATCGAACGTGCGCTCACCCTGCGCGATATCGAGGACACCGACGCGATGATCGCCGCCCTGGGCAAGGACGGCGTGAAGACAGCGGCCATCATCGGTGGTGGGTTCATCGGTCTCGAGTTGGCGGAGAACCTTGTGCACCTCGGCCTGAAGGTCGCGGTCATCGAAGCCACCGATCAGGTGATGGGGCCGCTCGATCCGGAGATGGTCGGCCCGATCCACGACCGCATGCGCGAGCGAGGTGTCGAGTTGGTGCTCGGTCGCTCGGTCACTGAGATCGGCCCGGATTCGGTCACCCTCAGCGACGGCACCGTGTTGTCGGCCGACTTCATCGCCGCCTCCATCGGCGTGCGCCCCGAAAGTGGTCTGGCGCAGGCCGCTGGGCTGGACATCGGCGCTGGCGGTGGCATCGTCGTCGACGAACGCTTGCGCACCAGCGACCCGTTCATCTACGCGGTCGGCGACGCTGTCGTGAAGCGAGACGCGGCCGACGACAGCGAGGTGCTCGTGCCGCTGGCCAACACTGCCAACCGCCAGGGCCGTCTCGTTGCTGACGTGATCGCCGGCCGCAAGGGCAGCGACCGGCCCGTGCGTGCAACGGCAATCGTTGGCTTGTTCGGGCTGATGGCGGCGACCACCGGTTGGAATGAGAAGCGTCTCCGTAAGGCCGGACGCGCCTACCGGGCGATCCACATCCACCCCGGCTCGCACGCCGGCTACTACCCGGGCTCGTCGACGATGTCGCTGAAGATGCTGGTCGACCCCGAGACCGACGCGATCCTGGGCGCCCAGGGTGTTGGCGCCGACGGTGTCGACAAGCGCATCGACGTGATCGCCACGGCGATGACCGGCGGGCTGACCGCCAGCGAACTCGCCGACCTGGAGTTGGCGTATGCGCCACAGTTCGGCTCGGCCAAGGACCCCGTGAACATGCTGGGGTTCATCGCCGAGAACCTGGCCGAGGGGCTGATCCACACCACTCAATGGTGGGAACTGGCTGATGAGCTGACGGCTGGTGCGTCGTTGATCGATGTGCGCACGGCCGCTGAGTTCGAAGCCGGCGCGATTCCCGGCGCGCGCAACATCCCGGTCGATGAACTGCGTGCCCGTTGTGACGAACTGCCTGCCGGGCCGCTCGTGGTGAACTGCGCAGTTGGGCAGCGCGGTAACACCGCCGCCCGCATCATCAGCCAATTGGGGCGCGACGTGAAGAACCTCGATGGCGGCTATCGCACCTGGAGCGCCAGTCCCGCCGCCCGTGGCTGAGTAGGACAAGCGCTACCGTTCCGGGGCATGAGCGCGGAGAGGGTTCGCGTCCGCCTCGGCGGGAGCTATCGCAAGCTGTACACCGCGACCGCCCTGTCGAACATCGGCGACGGCATGTCGGGTATTGCCTACCCGTGGCTGGCGACTGCGATCACTCGCAACCCGCTCTTGATCGCCACTGTCGCCGCCGCGCAACGGTTGCCGTGGCTGGTGTTCACCCTGCCCGCAGGTGTGATCACCGACCGGGTAGACCGCAAGCGGGCGATGGTGATGATGGACTCGTTGCGGTTCCTGCTGACCCTCGCCGTCGCGTTCGCAGTGCTTGGCCAACAGGGCTCGCTGCCCGCACCCGATGAGGTGCGCAACGTGGTGGGCACCCGCACCGGCCTCTATGTACTGCTGCTGCTCGCCACGTTGTTGATGGGGTGCGCCGAGGTGCTGCGCGACAATTGCGGGCAGACGTTCATGCCATCGATCGTCCCGCCCGAACACCTCGAACGGGCCAATGGGCGGATGTGGGCGGTCGAGTCGGTGGCCAATACGTTCATCGGGCCGCCGATCGGCTCGTTGCTGCTGTTGGCTGCGTTCTCGATGCCGTTCTTCATCGATGCCGGGTCGTTCTTCGCTGCGGCGGCGCTGGTGGCGATGATCCCCGGAGCGTTCCGGGCCGTGCGCCCCGAGACGGAGATTGCCGTCGCTGGCAACTGGCGGACGGAACTCGTTGAAGGTGTGCGCTGGTTATGGGGCAACCACCTGCTGCGAGCAATGGCGATCATCCTCGGGTTGATGAACATGGCCTCGAACATCAGCGGTGCGATGTTCGTGCTCTTCTCGCAGGACGTGCTGAGGGTCACCCCGCTGACGTTCACGTTGATGGGTTTCGGGTTCGCCATCGGTGCCACAATCGGCAGTTACCTCGCCCCGTGGATGTCACGGACGTTCGGCAGCGGTACGTGTCTGGCAATCACCTTGGCTTCCACTGCGGTGACGCAGTTCTTGGTTGGCATCTCGTCGTGGTGGCCACTGGTGGGAGTCGTATTCGCCGTCGGCACCCTGCTCGGCTCGACGTGGAACGTCATCACCGTCAGCCTGCGTCAGACCATCATCCCGCCGCACCTGCTGGGCCGGGTGAACAGCTTCTACCGCTTCTTCGCGTGGGGGATGCTGCCGATTGGTGCCCTGTTCGGTGGGCTTGTCGTCACCATCGCCGGTCACTTCACCACACATGCGATGGCTTTGCGCTGGGTGTGGTTCGTCGACGCCGGCATCCACGTAGTGCTGTTCACCTTCGGCCGCCGGTTGCTGACCACCGAACGGTTGGAAGCCGCACGGGCCGCAGCCCTCGCGCACTGATCTGGGAATTCCCAGGACAGTCGTACTGGAAAAGGGTGCCCCAGACCTCGCAGGAAGCGCCCATCTGGCCTACCATGACGGATCTTGAGCGCCAACGACGACACTCACTTCGGGGAGATCACGGCTCTCGTCCGTTCTTTTGCGGACGTGCGTGGTGGGCTCCTGCCCGCACTGCACGCTCTGCAACACCATGCCGGCTACATCGACCGTGCCCACATCCCGCTCCTGGCGGATGTGTTCAACCTCTCCGTCGCCGAAGTGCACGGCGTGATCACGTTCTACAAGGACTTCCGTACCGAGGCTCCGGTCGGTCCACTGGTGCAGGTGTGCCGAGGCGAGGCGTGCCAGGCGCGCGGTGCCGACAGCATCTGGGCCGCGGCGCAAGGGGCGACGCAATGGGCCGCAGTAGAGGTCGAGGAAGTGTTCTGCGTGGGCAACTGCGCACTCGGCCCCAACCTGTCCGTCGGCGGTCAGCTCTACCCGATGCGCGACGAGGGCGACCTGGAACGCGCGGTACGGGTGGCGGTGCAGGGTCACGCCCCGGCGACCAGCGAGACCACCGGTGTCGGCGTCGCGGTCTACGTGCCACGTGATGCGGCCGCTCGCAGCCAGGGTGCAGACCACGTGGCCGGTGCGCTCGCCGCATCCTCCGACGTGCGCGTGGTACGCACCGGGTCGCGCGGCATGTTGTGGCTCGAGCCGATGATCGAGGTCGACACGCCCGACGGTCGCGTCGCCTACGGCCCGGTCGGTGTCACCGACGTGCCGGGTCTCCTCGCCGCCGACGCACTCGCGGCGGGCGACCATCCGTTGCGCCTCGGCCTCGTCGACAACTTGCCGTGGATGAAGGCCCAGCAGCGCGTCACGTTCCGTCGCGTCGGCGTCGTCGACCCGCGCAGCGCGGAGGACTACGAGGCCCACGGCGGGATGGTCGGTCTGCGACGAGCGCTGGGGATGGCCCCCACCGATGTCGTCACCGAAGTCACCGACAGCGGCCTGCGCGGCCGCGGCGGAGCGGCCTTCCCGGCGGGGATCAAGCTGCGCACCGTGCTCGACACACCGAGCGCCGAGAAGTTCATCATCGCCAACGCCGACGAGGGCGACAGCGGCAGCTTCGCCGACCGCATGCTGATGGAGGGCGACCCGTTCCTGCTCATCGAGGGCATGGTCATCGCCGGATGGGCCACCGGTGCCAACGACGGGTACATCTACATCCGTAGCGAGTACCCCGATGCGATCGAGTCGATGCATGCGGCATGCCGGGCTGCCGAGGATCACGGTTGGCTCGGCGAGTCGGTGCTTGGCTCCGGCTTCGCGTTCCGCATGCACCTTCGTGTCGGCGCTGGCGCCTACATTTGCGGTGAAGAGACAGCGCTGATGGAGAGCATCGAGGGTCGTCGAGGTGTGGTGCGCGCCAAGCCGCCGCTGCCCGCGATCGAAGGGTTGTGGGGCAAGCCCACCGTCATCAACAACGTGCTCACGCTGGCGGCCATGCCGACCGTGCTGGCCGATGGTGCGGCGGCGTACGCGGCGCTCGGTCATGGTCGAAGTCGCGGTACACAGGTCGTACAGCTCGCCGGCAACATCGCCCAGGGCGGCATCTTCGAGGCGCCGTTCGGTATCACGGTGCGCGAGCTCATCGAACAGTTCGGTGGCGGCACTCACAGCGGACGCCCGTTGCGCGCCGTGCAGGTGGGTGGCCCGCTGGGCGCCTACCTGTCGGCCGAACAACTCGACCTCCCCATCGACTACGAAGCGTTCAACGCCGCTGGCGCCCTGTTGGGTCACGGCAGCATCGTTGTCTTCGACGACACCGTCGACATGGCGAAGATGGCCAGGTTCGCGATGGAGTTCTGCGCCGCCGAGAGCTGCGGGAAGTGCACTCCGTGCCGCATCGGCAGCACGCGCGGCGTCGAACTGATCGACAAGATCGCTGCGGGCATCGACCGCGACGCCAACCTCGAGCTGCTCGAGGATCTCTGCGAGGTGATGGCGGACGCCTCGTTGTGCGCGATGGGTGGGTTCACCCCACTACCGGTTCGTAGCGCACTCACCCAATTCACCGCTGACTTCACACGGCCCGCAGGAGCTTCCGCATGAGCCTCATCGAACGCGACTTCGGTACCCCGGCACCCGACCGGAGGCAGCGCGAACTCGCGCCCGCCACTGTGCAGGTCACCATCGACGGGCAGACGGTCGCCGTCGCCGAGGGCACATCGGTGATGCGCGCTGCCGCGATCTGCGGTGTCGACATCCCCAAGCTGTGCGCCACCGACCGACTCGACCCGTTTGGCTCGTGCCGTCTGTGCCTCGTCGAGATCGATGGCCGTAAGGGAACCCCGGCGTCGTGCACCACCCCGGTGGCGCCCGATATGCAGGTCATCACGCAGTCGCCTCGCCTCGCCCGCCTGCGCCGCGGTGTGATGGAGCTGTACATCAGCGACCACCCGCTCGACTGCCTCACGTGCGCCGCCAACGGCGACTGCGAACTGCAGGACATGTCCGGCGTCGTCGGTCTGCGCGACGTGCGCTACGGCTATCTGGGCGACAACCACCTCGACCTCACCAAGGACACTTCCAACCCGTATTTCACGTTCGACTCGTCGAAGTGCATCGTCTGCTCGCGGTGTGTGCGGGCGTGCGAAGAGGTGCAGGGCACGTTCGCGCTCACCATCGAGGGCCGCGGCTTTGGCGCACGAGTGGCTGCAGGTGCCAACGGCAACTTCTTCGATTCGCCGTGCGTGTCCTGTGGTGCCTGCGTGCAGGTGTGCCCCACAGCAACGCTCACCGAGAACACTGTCATCGAGATGGGTCAGCCGCGCCGCACGGTGCTCACCACGTGTGCGTACTGTGGCGTCGGTTGCTCGTTCAAGGCCGAGATGCAGGGCGAGACCGTCGTGCGGATGACGCCCTACAAGGACGGCGGCGCGAACGAGGGCCACTCGTGCGTGAAGGGTCGGTTCGCGTGGGGCTACGCCAGCCACCCCGATCGGCAACTGAATCCGATGGTGCGCGAGAGCATCACCGACGAATGGCGTGAGGTGTCGTGGGACGAAGCGATCGCCCACGCAGCCTCGCGGCTCAAGGATGTGCAGGCCCGCCACGGACAGAATTCCATCGGCGGCATCACGTCGTCGCGCTGCACGAACGAAGAAGTGTTCGTGGTGCAGAAAATGATCCGCACTGCGTTCGGCAACAACAACGTCGACACGTGCGCTCGCGTCTGTCACTCGCCGACGGGTTTCGGTCTGTCCCAGGCCTTCGGCACATCGGCCGGCACACAGGACTTCAAGTCGGTCGAGTCGGCTGATGTGGTGCTGCTCATCGGTGCCAACCCCACCGACGCCCATCCCGTGTTCGCCTCGCGAATGAAGCACCGCCTGCGCGAGGGTGCACAGCTGATCGTCGTCGACCCGCGGCGGATCGATCTGGTGAGGACGCCTCACATCACGGCCGCCAACCACCTCCAGCTGCGCCCCGGCACGAATGTGGCGGTCATCAACTCACTGGCGCACGTGATCGTCACCGAGGGTCTGGTCGACGAACGGTTCGTGCACGAACGTTGCGACCCGGCCGAGTTCTCGAACTGGGCACAGTTCGTGTCGCAGCCCGAGAACAGCCCTGAGGAGATGGAGGCACACACGGGTGTGCCCGCTGCCGAGGTGCGTGCGGCCGCTCGTCTGTACGCCACCGGCGGCAACGGCGCCATCTACTACGGCCTCGGTGTCACCGAGCACAGCCAGGGCAGCACGATGGTGATGGGTATGGCCAACCTGGCGATGGCCACCGGCAACCTTGGCCGCGATGGTGTGGGCGTGAACCCACTGCGCGGGCAGAACAACGTGCAGGGTTCGTGCGACATGGGCTCGTTCCCGCACGAGTTGCCCGGATACCGCCACGTCAGCGATATCGCCGTGCGCACTCAGTTCGAGCAGGCGTGGGGTCACAGCATCCAGAGCGAACCGGGACTGCGAATCCCGAACATGTTCGACTCGGCGATCGATGGTCACTTCAAGGGCGTCTTCATCCAAGGTGAAGACATCGCCCAGAGCGACCCCAACACGGTGCACGTCACCTCGGCGCTCGAGGCGATGGAACTCGTCATCGTGCAAGACCTGTTTCTCAACGAGACCGCCAAGTTCGCTCATGTGTTCTTCCCGGGCACATCGTTCCTGGAGAAGGACGGCACGTTCACCAACGCCGAACGCCGGATCAACCGCGTGCGGCCGGCGATGCGCCCGCGCAACGGCAAACACGAGTGGCAAGTCGTCACCGAACTCGCCGCCGCGCTCGGTGCGCCGTTCAGCTACGAACACCCCAGCGAGATCATGGACGAGATCGCTCGCCTGACTCCAACATTCGCCGGGGTCTCCTTCGCCAAGCTCGACGAGGTTGGCAGTCTGCAGTGGCCGTGTAACGAGGCCAAACCGCTCGGCACACCGATCATGCACGAGGGCAAGTTCGTGCGCGGTCTGGGCCGCTTCAGCGTCACGCCCTACGTGGCCACCGAGGAGAAGTCGACTCGTCGATTCCCACTGCTGCTCACCACGGGTCGCATCCTCAGCCAATACAACGTCGGCGCGCAGACGCGGCGTACCGAGAACGTGCGCTGGCACGGTGAAGATCTGCTCGAGATCCACCCGGCCGACGCCGAGGAGCGCGGCATCCGCACGGGTGACGAGGTCACGCTGGCCAGTCGTATCGGTGTCACCACACTGCACGCGCAGGTCACCGACCGCATGGCCCAGGGTGTCGTCTACACCACGTTCCATTACCCGGTCAGCGGCGCCAACGTGGTCACTACTGAGAACAGCGACTGGGCCACGAACTGCCCGGAGTACAAGGTGACCGCGGTGCAGGTCTCGCCCGGGCATTCGGTCGCCCATGTGGAGATGGACCATCCCGAGCACCGCCTCGGTGCACTGGTGCGTATGGCCAACCAGATTGGCCGCCAGATGCAGGCCGACCCCAACGCTGATGCCGTCGCGGCCACCGCCACGCACCTCGGCAAGTTCTGGGAGATCGACATGCGTACCGACCTCGCGAGGGCGATCCAGGGCGGCACGGTGACGGTCGACGACGTGGTGATCGAGGCCGTCGACCGTCTCGTCGTGGTGGTCTGAACAGGAAATTCGGCGCTGCTGTTGCCCTGAGGACAATTCAGGGATAAATATGATCACCTATGTCAACAATAGACAGGTCGATCCGCTTCACAACATCGCGCTGGCGCCTGTTCGCGGGCGCCCTCCTCGCCAGCGCAGTGCTGCTCACAGCGTGTAACGACGCCAAGCCGGCCACGAGTACCGCTGCACCAGATGCCGACAGTTCCGCTCCGGCATCCCTGTCTGGCACGGTCAGGCTGGGGTTCTTCCCCAACGTCACCCACGCTCCGGCATTGGTGGGCGTCGCCGAGGGCACGTTCACTAAGGCGCTTGGCGACGGCGTCGACTTCCAGACGTTCACGTTCGACTCGGGCACGACGGCCGCCGAGGCCTTGCTGGCCGGGTCGCTGGACCTTGCCTTCATCGGGCCCAACCCGGCGATCAATGCCTTCGCCCAGTCCGGTGGCGAGGCCGTGCGCATCGTCGCCGGCAGTACGTCGGGTGGCGCCTATTTGGTCGTCAAGCCGGGCATCACCTCGGTAGAGCAGCTCAAGGGGAAGACCATCGCCACGCCGTCGTTGGGCAACACCCAGGACGTCGCCATGCGCGCCTGGTTGAAGGACAACGGCATCGAAACCTCGGCCGACGGCGGCGGTGACGTCACCATCCTTCCCCAGAAGAACGCCACGACGCTCGAATCGTTCATCAATGGTGACATCGATGGTGCGTGGGTACCCGAGCCGTGGGCCACGCGCCTCATCGAGGAGGGTGGCGCAACCGTGCTGGTTGATGAACGCGATCTTTGGACCGAGACCGGCGGTCAGTACGTCACGACCCATCTCATCGTGCGCACCGAGTTTCTCGACAAGCATCCCGATCTGGTGAAGGCAGTCATCGAAGGCCTCGCCGACGCGATCGACCTCATCGCCTCCGATCCGGCGAAGGCACGGGGCGACGTCGTCGCCCAGATCACCGACATCACCGGCAGCGCGCCGAAGGCCGACACGATCGCCAAGTCGTTCGCCAACCTGACGTTCACGCTCGATCCGATCTCTGCCTCGTTGCAGAAGTCGGCCAACGACGCAGTGTCGGTGGGTCTCCTCGACAAGGTCGACCTGAAGGGCATCTACGACCTCGGTCTGCTCAACCAGGTGCTGGCCGCCCGAGGCCAGCCCGAGGTGAAGGGGCTGTGACGTTGGCCGAGGAGCAGTCGGCTCCCGGGCCGACGCCGGCACCGGCTGCGATCTCGTTGCGCAGCGTCTCGAAGCGCTACGGGCACGGCCGCGACTCGGTGCTGGCGCTGGATGGCGTGAGCCTCGATGTGCAGGTGGGGGAGTTCGTGTGCATCGTCGGCGCTTCTGGATGCGGCAAGAGCACGCTGTTGTCCATCGTGTCCGGCCTCGATCCGGCGACGTCGGGTGAGTTGGTGGTGAACGGTCGCACGGCGTTCATGTTCCAGGAGTCAGCGCTGTTGCCGTGGCGCACTGCATCGCGCAACGTCGAGCTGGCGCTGAAGCTTCGCGGTGTGCCGCGCCGCGAGCGGCGCGAGCGGGCGCTTGAACTGCTCGCGCTCGTTCGGCTGACTGACTTTGCCGACAAGATGCCGCATGAACTGTCCGGTGGCATGCGTCAGCGAGTGGCACTCGCTCGGGCACTCGCGCAGGACGCCGACATCTTGCTGATGGACGAACCCTTCGGCGCGCTGGATGCCATCACGCGCGACGTGTTGCACGACGAGATCGAGCGGGTGGCCGCCGAGCGCAACCTCACCGTGCTGTTCGTGACGCACAACGTGCGTGAAGCCAGTCGTCTCGGCGATCGCGTCGTGCTGCTCTCCAGTCGGCCCGGCCGGGTGGCCGCTGAGTTCCCCGTGCACGTGCCACGACCGCGGCGTATCGAGTCGCCGGAGATCTCCACGCTGGCTGCTGAGGTCACCACCAAGCTGCGTGAGGAGGTGCGCCGCCATGCCCACTGAGCCACTGATCATTGCTCCCGGCAGCGAGTCCATCACCGACGAGGAGCTCGCTGGTCTCGATCACCTCGACGCACATCTCGACACCACGGAATCGCGCTGGTCGCGCTCCTGGAACGCGTTCTGGCCGAAGGTCGCGGCGATCGGCCTGCTGGTCGCGGTGTGGCAGATCCTCTATTGGAGCCATTGGAAGAAGCCGTACCTGTTGCGCTCGCCGCGCGAAGTGTGGGCCGTGCTGTGGCACGACCTGGGCACGGCGAAGCAGTGGGACGCCATCGGCACCACGATGCAGCGCGCGCTGATCGGGTTCTTGCTGGCGTTAGCGGTGGGAGCGCTGGTGGGACTGGCGGTCACGGCATCCAAGCACCTTCGCTCGGCGATCGGTTCATTGCTTGCCGGACTGCAGACGATGCCCTCCATCGCGTGGTTCCCGCTCGCCATTTTGTTGCTCGGCCTCACCGAGGACTCGATTCGCTTCGTGGTCGTCATCGGTGCCGCTCCGGCCATCGCCAACGGCGTGATCAGTGGCATTGACAGTTCGCCCCCATTGCTGCGACGAGCCGGCCGAAGTATGGGTGCGTCGAGAGTCGCCATGTATCGCGACTTCCTGTTGCCGGGGGCCATGCCGTCGTTGGTCAGTGGCCTGAAGCTGGGATGGGCATTCGCCTGGCGCAGCTTGATGGCGGGGGAGTTGCTGGTGATGATCCCTGGCCACCAGAGCATCGGCCTACGACTTGAGCACGCCCGCGAGCTCTCCGATGGCGCTCGGGTCATCGCATCGATGATCGTCATCGCCCTCATCGGGATCCTGATGGATTCGCTCGTGTTGAGCCGCCTCGAGCGGCGCGTGTTGCGCACTCGTGGGTTGGGAGCCCAGACCCGCTGAAGGGCTCAGGCCGCGAGCGAGGCGAGATATGTGGTGACGACGGCGTCGACGTCGGCGGTGCCAGCAACAGCCGCCACCAAGGCCATCACGCCCTGACGGATTGCCGGGTCGGCCAGTTCGCGGAGCGACACGAACTGCAGACGCAGACCGGGCCCACGGGCCACCAGGCATTCGTCGCCGTTGGCGTCGGTGTAGAGGTAGATGCGGCGGATCGACGCGGCCGCAAGGGTGCGCGAACGTCGACTGGCGCGGGTGATCCCGACCTCGGTGACGTGGAGCGTGGCCGAACGCATGAGGACACCGTAGCGATGCTGTCAGCAAATGTCTACTAATCCGATCATCTTTAGCGGGTAAGCGAGGATCGTCCTCCCGGGGCCAATCCCGGCACGATTGTCTTGCTAATCTCCAGGCACAATCTGAGCCGATCCAGGACGGGGGAAAGTATGAGTCGTGTCGTCTATGACGGCGCGCCCATCGAATATGCGCAGGGCGATTCGCTTGCTCTCGCAGCGTTGAGGAGCGGTCAACATCCAGCACGCGGCGGCACGCTGTGCCTCGCCGGCGATTGCGGCAACTGTGTGGCAATCGTCGACGGCACCCCGTGGGTACGCACCTGCCAGACGACCGCTCGTGCGGGCACCGTGGTGAAGCGTCACCCCAACGGGTCGCACCCCTCACCCGGCGGCGCCGAGCATCATGCGCACGTCGCGGTGCGCCATCGCAGCGCCGACCACGTCGTGATCGGCAGTGGCGACAGTGGCGTGACCGCAGCGGCTGCTGCTCGAGCGGCCGGTGACGACGTGCTGGTCCTCGATGCTGGCGACGGCAACGAAGTCATCGGGGTGTTCGACGGGCCCACCATCGTCGTGCGCACCACTGACGGCGTGCATCAGATCCACGCCCACCACATCACGCTCGCCACCGGTGCGGCCGAGTTGCATCCAGTGGTGCCGGGCAACACGCTCGCCGGTCTCTACACCGCCAAGGCTGCTGCTGCTGTTCGTGGCGCCGGCATCGACCTCGGCCGTACGGTCACCGTTGGAGCCGAACTCGTCGCCATCCGTGGTGAGGGAACGGTCAGCTCGGTGGAACTCGCCGATGGCACCACGCATGAGTGCGACAGCGTCATCTTCGACCTCGGCTCTGCGCCGCGCGATGTGCTCGCCCGGATGGCGCCGATGGTGCCGGTCACTGTCGTCGGTCCGGCCGCCGCAGCGCATGCGTTGCCGCCGTGCCCCAAAGCGGGTGTGCTGTGCTCATGCGGTAAGATCACTGTCGAAGACCTCGACGGTGTCTGGGCCAAGGGTTTCCAGGAACTCGAACTCGTGAAGCGCTCCAGCCTGGTTGGTGTTGGCACATGCCAGGGCGGAATGTGCATGCCGCATTTGCGGGCGTTTGTCGCCGATCGCAGCGGCACCGTCCCGGAACCGTTCACCGCTCGTCCGGCAGCCCGCCAACTCACGTTGGGCGAGGTAGCCGCGGGATATCACATCGACACGTTCCGGCGTTCTCCGCTTCACCAGGAGCATCTGGCATTGGGCGCCACGCTCGACAAGTTCGGCGGCTGGTTCCGGCCGTGGAACTACGGCGATGCAGTGGCCGAGTACTGGGCCGTGCGCGAGGCCGTGTCGCTGGGCGATGTCAGCACGCTCGGCAAGATGATCGTCAGCGGTCCCGACGTCGTGGAGGTGCTCGAGCGTCTGTACCCGAACCACGTGCACGACATCAAGGTCGGCCGCTCGCGCTATGTGCTGATCCTCAACGAGCGCGGTCACATCCTCGACGACGGCATGATCCTGCGCGACGCCGAGGATCGCTTCACACTCACGTTCACCTCCGGCGGGGCCAGCACCGCGGAGATGTGGGTGCGCGACTGGATCGAGACCTGGGGTCTGCGGGTGCACGTACTGGACCGCACGGTCTCGCATGGCGCGATCAACGTCACCGGGCCCCTCGCTGTCGAGTTGATGCGGCGTGCTGGGGTCAGCGACGACGATCGGCCCAAGTTCCTGCAGCACCGCCGGGGCGAGGTTGCTGGCATCCCGTGCCACATCATGCGCTTGTCGTTCACCGGCGAGGCCAGTTTCGAGCTGCATCATCAGATCGACGGTTCGGTCGCCCTGTGGAACGAGTTGATGGAACTCGGTCGACCGCTCGGCATCAAGCCCCACGGTCTGCAGGCGCTGTTCGGTCTGCGCACCGAGAAGGGCCACATCATCGTCGGCCAGGACACCGAGCTCGACAGTTCGCCACGACGCGTGAACATGGACTGGGCGGTGAAGCTGGACAAGCCGTGGTTCGTCGGTCGCGATGCGCTGCTGCGTACTGCTGCGCTGCCCGATGAACGTCGCCTGTTCGGTTTCACGATGGAGGGCCCGGCGCCCTACGAGGGCAGCGTCATCCGTGTGCGCGGCGAGGTCGTCGGCCATGTCACCAGCAGTTGGGACTCGCCGTTGTTCGGCAAGGCCGTACTGATGGGCTGGCAGAAGCGTCTGCCGCATGCCGATGTGGTGGAGATCGACGGCCGTGAGGCCCACGTCAGTCCTGTCCCGTTCTACGACCCGGAGGGTGCTCGTGCCCGCAGCTGAGATCGTTTCCACACTGGAGATCCTGCGCGGTTGGCGCATCATCGCCGACCCGAGCGCGCTCGACAGCGCGACGTGGCCCGCCACTTCGCGCGTCGTACGCATCTCACCCGATGACGTCTATGTGATCGGCTCGGTCGAACCCGCCGTCCCCGCCGATCCGTACGCGATCATCACCCCAGAGATGGGCTTCGCCGGTGTCGGTCTGTCGCCCGCCGAAGTGACGGCCATCGCTCAGGAGCACATCGAGTGGCCGCTCCCTTCCATGCGACCGGCACTGGCGCAGGGTCAGATCGCCGGCGTGCCGGCGAAGTTGGAACTGCACGTCGACGGTTCGGCGCTGCTGTTGGTGGCATGTGCTGCTCGCCACGAACTCGAGGCTCGTATTGCCCGCACACTGGCGGGTTGCGCATGAACGAGTTCGTCGAAACCCTGCTCGATCTGCCGTGGCAGGTGGGCGACCCGAAGCCGGCGTACGACGTGGTCATCATTGGCGCGGGTGGCCATGGCCTGGCGACGGCGTACTACCTCGCCACTCGTCACGGCATCACCAACGTGTGTGTGCTCGATGCCAACTACATCGGCTCGGGCAACTCCGGTCGCAACACCACCATCATCCGCAGCAACTACGGCATCCCCGAGTCGGTGGCCTTCTACCAACACAGCCTGGAGATGTACCAGCAACTCGAAGCCGAGACCGGTAGCTGGATCATGCACTCGACCAAGGGGCAGATCTGGTTGGCGCACTCAGTCTCCACCGCGCGCACCGAGCGCACCCGTGCGCTGATGAACGAAGCGTGCGGTGCGAAGACCGACTACATCGGCCCCGAGGAGATCAAGCGGTTGTGCCCACAGATCGACCTCACCGGCGGCGGCCGCTACCCGGTGCAAGGTGCCAGCTATCACCACGAAGGCGCCACGGCTCGCCACGATCGCGTGGTATGGACGTACGCACAGGGCGCGCTGCGCAATGGTGTGCACGTGTTCCAGCACACACCGGTCACCGGGCTGCTGAAGGACGGCGATCGCGTCACCGGGGTGCAAACACCGAAGGGCAACATCTCCGCCGGTGTCGTGCTGTCGGCCGTCGGCGGTCACGTCAGCACGGTCGCCGGATGGGCCGGCGTACGCCTGCCGATCCGCACGCACGCGCTGCAGGCGTTTGTCACCAACGCCTATGCGCAGGAGTTCGCCCCGATCGTGTCCAGTAACGACCTGGTGTTCTATATCAGCCAGACACCCCGTGGGCAGATGTTGATCGGTGCCGAGTACGACCGTCAGGCGAGCTACCGCACGAGCACGAGCTACAGCTACCTGCAGGCCTGCTCGGCGAAGGCCACCACGTTGTTCCCGTTCTTGTCGAAGCTGCGCATTCTGCGTTCGTGGGCCGGTATCTGCGATGTCAGCACCGACTTCTCACCGATCCTCGGTCACACGGGGGTCGACGGGTTGATGATCTCCACCGGATGGGGTACGTGGGGTTTCAAGGCGATCCCGGCTGCCGGCGAGCAACTCGCCGAGCTCATCGCGACGGGCACCGCTCCGCCGTTGATTGCACCGTTCGGGCTCGACCGTTTTGCCAAGGAGGCGGCGATGGCCGACCCGAGTTCTGCAGGGACGAGGTGACCTGATGTTGTGGATCGAATGCCCCAACTGTGGCTCGCGGCCGTTCGAGGAGTACCGCTACGGCAGTGTGTTCCCGGTGACGCCCGACAGCATCACCGACCCCGACGCGCGTAACATCGACCACGCCTGGATGCAGGACAACATCCAGGGCGTCACCCAGGAACGATGGTTCCACGAGAGTGGCTGCCGTCGCTGGTTCACCGCCACGCGCGATACCACCACCGACGTGTTCCTCGACTGAACGCCGGGCAGCACCGAAAGGATTCCATCCGCGATGAGTGGGATGCAGATCTTCATCAAGACCCTCCGGGGGAAGACAATTACCCTTGATGTCGAGTCCTCCGACTCGATCGAGAACGTCAAGCAGAAGGTGCAGGACAAGGAGGGCCTCCCGCCCGAGATGCAGCGCTTGATCTTCGCCGGCACGCAGTTGCAGGATGGCCGCGTGCTGGCCGCGTGCTGGCCGATTACGACATTCAGAAGGAAGCCACCCTGCACCTGGTGGTCAGCACTGGTGTGGTGACGTACAACTTCGTGTATTCGTCGGCGCCGCCGTTGGGGGCCGAGCATCTCGCGCACCTCGCGTCCGGCTCGTCGATCGGTCAGACGGTCACCGGCGTCGCTGCCGGGGAGTACACGATCGGGTTCTACAGCGACGGCATCGTGTCGTTCTCGGTCGAGTTCCTCGATGCGAATGGCACAGCGCTCAGCGTCGTGTCGGGTTCGGTCACGTCCGAGCAGATGGAACCGTTCGCACTGCGCTGCACTGCACCAGCCGGTTCGGCGTCGGCATCGATCGTGTTCGCCACCGGCGAGTCCGAGGCCGTGTTCCTCGATCTGGTCAGCTTCGAGCGCGTGTGAACCGCTGTCACGGTGCCTGACAGTTATGTAGGATCTAGGACGTGTTGGATTTTCACCATCCCGAACTCGAAGTCGTAGGTCGAGCTACTCCTGTGTCCACGAGGCGCGGCTTCATCGCCGGTCTGTTCGGCGCATCGGTGCTCGCTGGTACGGCCGCCGTCTGGACCTTGCGGTCGGGCGCCCAGGCGTCGAGGCCACCGTTGCTGCCGCAAGCGCTTCCCGAGGACGTTGCCCTCACTGGCAACCTGGTCCTGAACCCTGGATTCGAACTCGACGCGATGGGTGCGACGTTCACCTCGTGGACGCCCGGTACTCCACTCGCCACCGGCACAGAAGGGATCCCGCCGACGCTATGACAAATATCGGTGTGACGATTTTCATTGAACCGAGCGGTGTGCTTCCAGAGACGAAAGGGTTCTGGCTCAAGGTCAAGTCGACCACTTCGATCGAGCACGTCAAAGATCTGGTTCAAAATGATGTGGGTCTCCCGCCCGACTTGCAACAGCTGATCTTCGAGGGCACGCAGTTGCAGGACGGTCACACGCTGGCCGAGTACAACATTCTGACGGATTCCACGCTCCAACTTCGTCTGGGCTCTGGCGTGGTCACGTACAACTTCGCGTTCTCGTCGGCGCCACCGTTGGGTGCCGAGCATCTTGCGCACCTCGCGTCTGGCTCATCGATCGGTCAGACGGTTACCGGTGTGACTGCCGGGGAGTACACGATCGGTTTCTACAGCGACGGCGTCGTGTCGTTCTCGGTGCAGTTTCTCGATGCGAATGGCGCAGCACTCAGTGTCGTGTCGGGTTCGGTCACCTCTGAGCAGATGGAACCGTTCGCTCTTGGCTGCACCGCACCAGCGGGTTCGGCGTCGGCATCGATCGTGTTCGCGACCGGCGAGTCCGAGGCCGTGTTCCTCGATCTCGTCAGCTTCGAACGGGTGTGACCCCCAGCGCGTGAGCAACATCTGCCTGGAGTGCGCTCTGTGTTGCGACGGAACGATGTTCGCATCCGTCGATCTGTTCGCCGGTGACGATGTCGTCGCCCTGTCGGCGGTGAACGTGGTGTTCGTCCAGCGCGGCGACAGCGTGCGCATGCAGCAACCGTGTGCTGCACTCACCGGCAGCAGTTGTTCGGTGTATGAGCAACGGCCGGCAGCCTGTCGAGAATACGAATGCAACGTGCTCAAGGGGTACCGCCGAGACGACATCACCCTCGAACGAGCGCGAGCGGTCATCGAGCGTGCGGTGACACTGAGTCGCGACGTGCGACCTCGCTTGGAGGCACTGCTGGCCGCTCCGACCGGTCTGCAGGATCTCGCCCGCCTCGCTGGTCTTGCCGCTGGGCCACGCGCGGTGAACCGGATGGACCGTCGATCGTTCCCGCTGTTGCTCGCCGAGGTGCAGGCCGACCTGGCGAACCGGCCGGACGGGGATGCGCGACGCGAACAACATGCCCAACTGCTGGCCGACGCGGACGCGTTGTACGAGTTGCTGGTGGAGTCGTTCGGGCCCGGCCCCGGCCAATCGCCGCAGGAGCCGTAGCTACTTGCCGCGCTTCTGCACGTTGGCCCACTCGTCCTTGAGGCCCACCGTGCGGTGGAACAAGGCGGGCTGATCGTGGTCGTGGGCGAAGTAGCCCAGACGCTCGAACTGCACGACCTGACCGGGCGCCGCCGCGGCCAGCGCAGCCTCGGCCTTACCGTGCACGATCTCGCGTGAGTTCGGGTGCAGATCATCGAACGGGTCGCCGGTGCGTTCGCCCGGTACCTCGGCGGCGAAGAGCCGTTCGTACAGCGCAGCGGTGACATCGACCGCGTGGGCGGTGGACACCCAGTGGATCGTGGCCTTCACCTTGCGTCCGTCAGGTGCATTCCCGCCGCGTGTCTCGGGGTCGTACGTGGCCAGCACTTCCGTCACGTTGCCATCGGCGTCGGTGTTGTACCCCGTGCACTTCAGGTAATACGCGCCGCGCAGACGTACCTCGGCACCGGGGGTGAGACGGAAGTACTTCGGCGGTGCCTCGGCCTTGAAGTCGTCGCTCTCGATCCAGACCTCACCGGTGAACTCGACCTCGCGGCTGCCGTCGTCGGCGTTCTCCGGGTTGTTCTGCAGCGTGATCGATTCGCTGTGCCCTGCGGGCCAGTTGGTGATGACCAACTTCACCGGTCGCAGCACGGCCATGCGGCGCAGCGCAGTGCGGTTGAGTTCGTTGCGCACGAACCACTCCAGCATCTCGATCTGGTGGCGACTGTTGGTCTTGGCCACACCGATGAAATCGCAGAATGCGCGGATGGCGGTGGCGGGGTAGCCGCGGCGGCGCAGGGCGCGCAGCGTGGGAAGGCGCGGGTCGTCCCACCCGTCGACGACGCCATCGTTGATCAGTTGCAGCAGCTTGCGTTTCGACGTCACGGTGTACGACAACTCGAGACGGGCGAACTCGGTCTGTCGTGGCTGATCACCCGGTAGCGGTGAGTGTTCGAGGTACCAGTCGTACAGCGCCCGGTGGCTGTCGAACTCCAGTGTGCAGATGGAATGCGTGACGCCCTCGATGGCGTCGCTCTGACCGTGCGCCCAGTCGTACGTGGGGTACAGCACCCACTGGTCGCCCGTACGGTGGTGATGCTCGTGGCGAATGCGATACATGATCGGGTCGCGCAGCTGCATGTTGTCGTGCTGCATATCGGCCTTGGCGCGCAGCACATGCGAACCGTCGGCGAACTCACCGGAACGCATGCGGCGGAACAGATCGAGGTTCTCCGCGATCGGGCGGTCGCGGTGTGGGCTCTCGATACCCGGCTTGCCGTAGCCGCCGCGCTGCGCGGAGATGGTGTCGCCGTCCTGATCGTCGACGTAGGCGAAACCGGTAGTGACCAGATGCTCGGCCCATGTATAGAGGGTCTCGAAGTAGTCGCTGGCGTACACCACTTCGGCCGCTTCGAAGCCGAGCCAGCGCACATCGTCGACGATCGCGTCGACGTACTCGGTGTCCTCGGTGACCGGGTTGGTGTCGTCGAAGCGCAGCTTGCACACACCGCCGAACTCTTCAGCGATGCCGAAGTCGACGCAGATGGCTTTGGCGTGCCCAATGTGCAGGTATCCGTTGGGTTCGGGTGGGAACCGGGTCTGCACACGACCGCCGAACGTTCCCTGCTCGTTGTCGGCGCGCACCAGGTCACGTACGAAGTTCGCGGCGGCTGGGGTGTCGGGGGAGTTCGGGGCGTCGCTCATGGTGTCTCTCGCAGCAGGCTAGTTGCGGGGCACGCTGATCCAAGGTGCGTCCTTGTCGACGCGCGGCTCGCCCGGCAGGCCGAGTACCTGTTCGCCGAGGATGTTGCGCAGGATCTCGCTGGTGCCGCCCTCGATGCTGTTGGCGCGGGCGCGCAGGAAGCTGTGGCGGATGCCCTGATCGAGACCATCGGCCGACAGTGCCTCGGGCCGGCGGAACGTGTAGTCGAACCCGATCGTCGCGTGTGCGCCCAACAGACCCAGCGCGAACTCGGTGCACGCCTTGTTGAAGTTGGACATCGCGAGCTTGGCGATCGAACCCTCGGGGCCAGGGTTACCCACCTTCGCGGCCTCGGCGGCGCGCATGTTGGTGTACCGGAACGCCTCGCTGAGGCAGTACAGCGTCATCAACTCGTCGCGCTTGGCGTCAGTACGTTCGTGCTCGGGTGCCTCGTTCCACAAGCGGATGGATTCCCAGATCGGGCCGTGTTTGGCGGAACTGGCAGCTCCACCACCGATGGCGGTGCGTTCGTTCATCAGCGTGGTGAGCGATACGCGCCACCCTTCGCCGACGTCGCCCACGCGGCAGGAATCGGGAATACGGGCGTCGGTGAGGTACACCTCGTTGAACTCGGCTTCGCCGGTGATCTGTCGCAGCGGGCGCACTTCCACACCGGGCAGGCGCATGTCGACCCCGAAGTAGGTCATCCCCTTGTGCTTGGGCTGATCGGGGTCGGTGCGGGTGACGAGCATGCCCCAGTCGCCCAGGTGGGCGAGCGTGTTCCACACCTTCTGGCCGTTCACTACCCACTCATCGCCGTCGCGCACGGCCCGAGTGCCGAGCCCAGCGAAGTCGCTGCCAGCGCCGGGCTCGCTGAACAGTTGGCACCACCGCTCTTCGCCGGTGAACATCGGGCGCAGCCAGCGTTGCTTCTGTTCGTCCGTGCCGTGAGTGTGGATGGTGGGGCCGGCGAGCGCGAGGAAGAACGTCGCCGCATCTTGCGGCTGCCCTCCGGCGGCCCGTAGCCGATTCTCCACGTGACGATTCAGATCGGGGCGAGCGCCCATACCGCCGAACCCTTCGGCGAAATGCACCCAGGCGAGGCCGGCGTCGTAGCGGTGGCCGCGGAACTCGAGATTGCTGCACCCGCTCACTGGGTGGGCGAGGAGGAGTGCGTCGATCGCGGCGTCCACGCGGGCGAGTTGGGTGTCGGATGCAGTGCTCATCGCGTCAGTCTTGCGGCAGCGGTAGTTCGGGTTCAACATCGGCGGGAAGTAGCGTGGCCCCGATGTCCGACGCAGAGCCGACCCTCGACGAACGCGCTGCCATGCGCTCGTACCTCCAACGTTGCGACGTGAGGCTCTCCACCGTGCACCGCGTCGCCACGGCGCTGTTGTCGGGCGCGGGCATCCTCGTGCTGCTGCCCGCCGTCGAACGCGACAGCGTGCTGCAGGTGATCCGGGCACTGCTCGCCGGCCCGGTGTCCTGGTCGCGTGGGCTGCTGCTGGTGGCGGTCGTGTTATCGATCTTTCTGGCGTTGGCCGTGCTGTGGCTGGTGATCATCGAACTCACTCGCTTCTATTTCGACGCCAATCACGTCATCCACGCGGACGGTGAGGTGTTCTCTCCTCGCTTCACGCTCACCGGCCTGCGTCTGCCCAGCGATGAACTCGGCGCTGCCAGCGGCGCGGTGTACACCCAGCGGCACACCGACCCGGAGATCGTGCGGCTGCTAGTGCCAGGAAACGAGCGCGGTCGACACCGGATCGATCAGCAGATCGCGGCCTACCCGGGACTGCTCGATGAAACGCTCGAATCCGACGTCGCCCGCGCCGCTGCCTTGTTCGAGCTTGCTGCTGCCCGTCGACGCACGTTGCTCGAAGAGGTGATCAAGGTCGAGTACGTCATGGTTCGTCACATGCAGCGGATCCAGGTGGTGGTGCTGCGGTACGTGAAGGCGTTGATGGTCATCATCGTCACCGCGCTCGCGTCGTTCGCCACATCCGCCGCAGTGAACGGCGAGGCCCGCGTCAGCGTGCCGTCCGAACGCTGGATCGCGGGAGCGATGCTGGTCTGGGCGCCGCTGGCGCTGATCGTCGTGGCGTCACCGGTTCGTTGGCTGGAGAAGCTGCTGCGCTCCGAGGGTGCGCAGAAGACGACGGTCGCTCGCGACCGCGAACTCACCGAACTCGAGGAAGTCACCGCGCGCATCGTCACGGTTGCGTGGGTCTGTGCGATGGCGGCGATGGTGTTGCTGCTGGTGCATCAGTCGGTGTCCACGCAAGGCAAGGTCGCTGTCGTCAGCGTCATGTTGGTGTCTACGGTGTCCTTCGCCGCTGCCGTCACCCGACACTTCATACGCCGCCCGCGACGTCGGTGGGCGTGATGCGGCGCTCAATCGACGACTATCCGTTCACGCCTGCGGACCTGCCCGAAGGTGCCGAGGACGCGACGCTGGTCTCGTGGGCAGTCGCGATCAGCGATGACTATGACGATGCCGAACCGCGGGTGGTCCTCACGGTGGAGGAAGTGGGCCGGGCCGGTACCGGCCTGGTCGCCCACCTGACACCTGAGATGGCCCGCCGGGTGCGGGGCGCGCTGGGCGATGCGCTGCGCGAAGTGGGCGAGGAGCCCGGTCGCTGATGCTGTATTGTTGAGCCGTTAAGTCGGGTTTACTCCCGATACTTCGAAAGGCCATCCCATGGGCGCCACACCTGTTATTCCTGCACCGCGCGACCTCGATGCCGAGCAGCAGCGCGACATCCAACGGTTCGAGCAAGCGGTAGCCGGGTATCTCGCCGGGGAGATCAGCGAGGACGTATTCCGTGTGATGCGTCTGAACAACGGCATCTACGGCCAGCGCCAAGGTGGCACCAACCAGATGGTGCGTATCAAGTTGCCCGCGGGCACGATCACACCCGAGCAACTTGATGTGATGGCGCAGATCAGCGAAGAGTTCTCGCGCGGTTGGGGCCACATCACCACCCGCCAGAACGTGCAGGTGCACTTCGTCGAGCTGACGCGTGTGTCCGAAGTCATGCGCCGTATCGCCGCCGTTGGCCTCACCAGCCGCGAGGCCTGTGGCGACACGGTGCGCAACGTGATGGCCTGCCATCTCGCGGGGGCGTGCCCGCATGAGCAACTCGATGTCACCCCGTGGGCCGAGGCCGCCTACGAGCACTTCGTGCGCAACCCGCTGGGCCAGCGGCTGCCACGTAAGTTCAAGATCAACTTCAGCGGCTGCAGCAGCGACTGCGGTCAGGCGATGTTCAACGACGCCGGGGTGATTGCGGTCACCCGCACGCTGCCCGACGGCAGCACTGAGGCCGGGTTCCGCGTGTTCATCGCTGGCGGCCTGGGGGCCAACCCGCACCCGGCACTCGCGCTGGAGGAGTTCACCACCCGCGAAGAACTGCTGCCCACGATCGAGGCGGTCCTGCGCCTGTTCGAACAGACCGGCAACCGGGACAACAAGTTGCGCGCTCGTCTCAAGTGGGTCGTCGACACGTTGGGTATCGATGAGGTGCGTCGCCGGGTGCTGAAGCTGCGGCACACGCTGCCGGCGTCCTCCACTTGGCCCGGCGGCATCCCGCCGTTGGTGCAGAAGGTCGGCGACGCGCCTGCTGGGCGTGCTGCCAGTGGCGAGGTCACGGAGGTCGGTCAGGGTGCCGTCCCGGTCTCGCTCATCCCGCGCGACCCCTATGGCCGGTGGGTGGCTACGTCAGTGATCCGGGGGAGCGCGAAGGGCACCGTGTCGGCCGTGGCCTATGCCGCACTCGGCGACATCACGGCAGCGCAGTTCCGAGCGCTGGCGTCCATCCAGCGTGAACTCGGTGCCGATGTGCGTCTCTCCAACCGCCAGAACGTCGTCTACCGTGGCCTCACTGAAGCTCAGTTGCCGGTGCTGTTCGAGCGTCTTGAAGCGATTGGTATGGCCCGTCCGGGCGCCGAGTTGGCCCGCGACGTCGTCGCCTGCCCGGGTTCCGACACGTGCAACATTGCTGTCACCCAGTCGCGCGGTCTGGCTGCGGCAATCGGCGAGGAACTGGAGAAGGAGGGTCTTGCGGAAGTCGGTGGCATCCGCATCAACATCTCCGGCTGCACCAACTCGTGCGGTCAGCACCACATCGCCGACATCGGCTTCTTCGGCGCCGAACGTCGGGCGCACGGGCAGTCGGCTCCCGGGTACCAGATGCTGCTCGGCGGCTACGTCGGCCAGGAGACAATTCACTTCGGCGAGAAGGCGCTGCGCCTTCCGGCCAAAGCGGCCCCGCATGCTGCGGTCCGGGTCATCCGTCGGTTCAACGATGAGCGCACCGCCGGTGAGGCCTTCCGTTCGTGGATGGACCGTGTCGGCGGCGCCGCTGAGATCGCCAAGGGTCTGGTGGACCTGGATGTGTTCCCGAAGCCCGAGGATGCTCCGGAGTTCTACGTCGACTACGGCGAGCAGGGCCCGTTCGTGGCTGCCGTCGGTGAGTCGGAGTGCGCAGTCTGAGCCAGTCCCGTTTCGCTGTCGCGGTCGCCACCATCGACGGGGCAAACGCGGCCGACCCGACAGCGGTGATGGTGCGCGGGTCCGAGCGTCCGCTCGCGCTGGTGCACGGCGAGTTGGCTGCCGAGTGGGTGGTGGCGCTGTTACCCGATGCCGATGAGTTGGTGTCGCTCGCTGCTCGGGCACACCACCTGCGCCGTTGGGAGCTGCCGCGTTCGTCGTACGACGCGGGAAAGGCCGGCTACCTGAGATGGAAGCGCGACCAACGCCAGCGTCATGCGCATGACGTCGGCGAGTTGCTGGCTGCAGTCGGCTATTCGGCCGAGGAGATCGAGCAGGTACAGGCGATGGTGCTGCGCCGGGGGCCGGGCGGGCAACTGGTCGAGGACGCCGCGTGCCTGGTGTTCATCGAGACGCAGCTCGCTGCCGTCGCCACACAACTCGACCGCGATCACCTGATCGACGTCATCCGCAAGACTGCGAAGAAGATGTCGCCCGAGGCGCTGGCTGCCGTCGGGCGTATCCCGCTCGGCGAGACCGAGCAGTCCCTGCTCGCTGCCGCCCTCGCCTAGGGCGTGGTGGCGTCGGCGCATCCCCAGTGCCACCCTCAGTGGGCGCGAAACCATGCCGGTCAGCGTAGTTTCCACGCCCGTGGGGGCTGAGCCGGTCAGCAGTGGCACCAATCGCGCCCAACCTGGTGGGTCTGGCGGGGGCGGGCGGTGGGTCTGGCGGGGGCGGCTTAGAGCGTGCTGGCGTCGGCGATGATCGGCTCGAGGGTCAGCTCGGGCTCGTCGCTCATCAGTCGCTGCAGGCGGTACTTGTTCTCGAACAGCGCACACAGCGCGCCGTCGCCGCGCACCAGGATGCGGATGCCGCCGATCTGGCGCAGACGTTCGGCCGACTGCTTGTCGGTGAGGCGGATGGCCTGGTACGGAGCCGACACGATTTCAGTGGGCGCACCGAACTCGCTGCCCAAGCGATAGGCGAACACCTCGAACTGCAGCGCGCCAACGGCGGCCAGCACGTTCTCCACATCGCCCATGTCGGGGTCGCGCAGCACCTGAACCACGCCCTCTTCATCGAGCTGTTCGAGCCCCTTGCGGAACTGCTTGAACTTGGCGTTGTCCAGCGGCCGAGCGCGGGCGAACACCTCGGGGGCGAAGCGTGGAATGGGTGGGAACTCGACCGGTTGGCCACTGGCGTCGGCTGCGAACAGCGTGTCGCCGAGCAGCACACCGGTTGCGTTCACCAGGCCGACCACATCACCGGGGTAGGCGTCCTCGACGGTCTCGCGGTCGGGGCCGAAGGCGGTGGTGGCGTACTTGGTGGTCATGTCGCGGCCAGTGCGCGAGTTCGTGACCGACATCCCGCGTTCGAAATGACCCGAGCAGATTCGGGCGAACGCGATGCGGTCGCGGTGCGATGGGTCCATGTTGGCCTGCACCTTGAACACGAACGCGCTGAACGGCGCCTGAAGGGAGTGCGGCTCGCCAGCCTTGTCGATGCGCGGTGCTGGCGGGGGAGCGAGGCCGACCACAGCGTCGAGCAGGGTGCGCACACCGAAGTTGGTGAGCGCCGAACCGACGAACAGCGGTGTGGATTCACCGGCCAGGAACGACTCGAGGTCGAGATCGGCGCCGACGGCTTCCAGCAGGCCGATCTCGTCGAGCGCGGTCTTCCATACACGCGCCTCGCCGGGGCCAGCCGCGGCAGCAGCGGCCTGCAGATCCGACTCTTCTTCCAGCGCGGCGGACGCCCCGCGGGCGGTACGGGTGAAGCGGGTGTAGCGGCCGTTGCGGCGGTCGACCAGACCCTGGAACTCTTCGCCGCTGCCCACCGGCCAGGTGACCGGGGTGGGGCGGAGTTTGATCTGCTGCTCGATCTCGTCGAGCAGCTCCAGCGGGTCGCGGCCCGGGCGGTCGTACTTGTTCAGGAAGGTGATGACGGGCAGGTTGCGCGAGCGGCACACCTGGAACAACTTGAGCGTCTGGCTCTCGATACCTTTCGCCGCGTCGAGCACCATCACCACGGCGTCGACCGCGGACAGTACGCGGTACGTGTCCTCACTGAAGTCGCGGTGACCCGGGGTGTCGAGCAGGTTCATGATGTAATCCCCGTACGGGAACTGCATGACGGTGCTGCTGATGGAGATACCGCGCTGTTGCTCGAGTTCCATCCAGTCGCTGCGCGCGCTGCGCCGGCCTTCACGCGCGTGCACCGCTCCGGCCACCTGCACGGCACCGGAATACAGCAGGAACTTCTCAGTGAGGGTGGTCTTACCCGCGTCGGGGTGGCTGATGATCGCGAACGTACGTCGCTGCTGGCTCTCGGCAATCACGTCCGCGCTCATGGGGTTTCGAGGCTACCGTTTGCTCATGGCCGACTACCTCGTGCTCACTCTCGATGTTGCCGATCCCGATGTGCAGACCGCCTTCTGGTGCGGTGCGCTCGGCTACGAACACACTGGCGGCGTCGGCCACTATCGGATGCTCACCGACCCGTCCGGGAAGGGTCCGAAGCTGTTGCTGCAACAGGTGCCCGAGTCGAAGTCGGCGAAGAACCGCCTGCACCTCGACGTGCACGTGTCCGACCAGGAAGGCGAGGCCGCACGCCTCGTGGCGCTTGGTGCACATCGTGGCGAACGGGTCGACGAGTTCGGCATCTTCTGGATCACGATGCGCGACCCGGAGGGCAACGAGTTCTGCGTCTGCGCGTCCTGAGCCGCGCCCCGGACAGCGGTTCCTGGGAACCGCCCCATTCGCGATCTGGGGCGAACCGCCGTTTAGGCGATCGAACGCCAGGCGGCCAGTCGTTCAGCGCTGTCGTCGCCGGGCAGGGGGAGCTGGCACACCACCTTCAGCCCGGGCCACTCGCTCGGTGTGAGCTGCTGGTATTCGAAGGCCAGCTCGCCGGCGCGCTCGTGGTGGTAGCGGCGCACACGTGTTTGGAACTGAGCGACGTCCTGTTGCGCCCACCACTCGGCAAACTCGGGGCTGGTGGTGTGCAACCGCTCAATGAGCGCCACCACCCGAGGGTCGGTGCGCAACCCCGCGGTGCCGGCGCGGAACTCGGCCATGATCCGTCGCGCCTGATCGGGCCAGTCGCCGATCAACTCGCGCGCCGTCGGCTCGGCGAACACGACCCACAGCAGGTTGCGGTCGTCGCCGTTCAGTCGCTCGATCATTGGATACAGACGGGCCTGGGCCTCGTTCCACGCGAGGAACTCCCACCGAGGTCCCAGCACGTAGGCGGGTGCCGGGTTCATCGAGGCGATCAGCCGGACCAGCGCGTCGGGTGCCTCGTCGACGTCGGGTCCACTCTCGCTGCTCCCGCGGGCGGTCAGCGCGAACAGATGCTGCCGTCCGGCCTCGTCAAGGCGCAGGCTACGGGCCAGCGCCTCCAGCACGTCCGCCGAGGCGTTGATCGGGCGCCCCTGTTCCAACCACGTGTACCAGGTGACCGAGACGCCGGCGAGGAGGGCGATCTCCTCGCGCCGAAGGCCGGGTGTGCGTCGGCCGCGACCAGGTGGGAGACCGACGTCCTCGGGTCGGAGTGCTTCACGACGAGCCCGCAGGAATGCGGCCAGTTCGTCACGACGGTTCATACCCCTATTGGAGCACGCCAATCGCCCCTGCCCTCGCCCCGGCCACACACCGGACACGAAGCCCCGTGGTCGGCGTGTGACACGAATGGGGGATGGGGGGATCAGGCGACCTATTTCGTGAGGTCGTAGAACGTCTCACTGCCGACGGTGACGGTCTGGAACGTCGCGGTCACCCAACTGCTGATCTGACCCGACGTGCTGGAGGTGTTGTTGGCGCCACCAGGTCCACCCATCGCGCCACCGCCGCCGGGACCGCCCATCGCGCCCCCCATCCCGCCGCTCGCGACGAAGTAGTGGATCGTGCCGTCGGCGACCATCTGCTGGAACACCTCAAGCGTCGGCCACTGGTCGGTTCCGTTGAAGCCACCGATCGCCATCACCGGGTTGCCGGTGGCCAACTGGTAGCCGGCGGCGCGGTTGGCGCCGATGGCGGCCAATGCGTACGTGTAGCCCACCGTGCCGTCCTTCAGGAACTGCACGACCTCAGCGCTGGGGGTGCCACCGTTCAGCAAGCCGCCGGGCAAGCCGCCGGGCAAGCCGGCGGGCAAGCCGGCGGGCAGCCCGCCGGGCGGCAAGCCGGGGAATCCGGGCAAGCCGGGGAATCCGCCGGGGCGACCGCCCGGCCCGAAGCGCGCGCCGGGCACCATCGGGCCGGCGGTGGGGATCGCTCCGCCGCGGCTGCCGGTGTTGACCACGGTCTCGATGCTGTAGGCCGCTGGGCCGATGAGGCCGACGACCGCCGCCGCACCCATCGCCCACGTCGTCGCCTGATCACCAAGTGCGAGTCCGACGATCGCCATACCCGTCGCAGCCATGAGCAGGACGCGGATCCAGGGGTTCCAGTCCGGTGTGCGGTTGAGTAGCACGTATGCCCACCATGCCGACAGCACCACGGCGCTGGCCATGATCGCTCGCGCCCACCGCAGGCGGCGCAGGGTCCACATCATCGTTACGCCGATACCTATGAGGGCCCCGATCGCCGGGGCGAGGGCTACGGAGTAGTACTCGTGGATGATGCCTTCACCCAGGCTGAATACAGCGCCGGTGACGACCAGCCAGCCGCCCCAGATGATGATCGCGGCACGCATTCGATCCAGCCGTCCCGCACGTCCGGCGAGCGCCAGGCCGACGACGGCGAACAGCAGCGCGGCGGGGATCAGCCACGAGGACTGCCCGCCCCACGACGAGTTGAACATTCGCGTCCAGCCGGTGGGACCCCATGCGCCGGACTGACCCGGCCCGCCGCCGCCGACCACGCTGCCGGTCTCGTTGCCAGTGAGGCGACCGAAACCGTTGTAGCCGAACACGAGGTCGAGCACGCTGTTGTCGGTGGAGCCACCGATGTAGGGGCGGCTGCTCTTGGGCCACAGTTCGACGATCGCGATCCACCAGCCCATGGCCACGAGTAGCGCGCCGCCACCGACGAGTAGCTGCCAGACGCGCTTGCCCAACTTCGGTGGGCCGACGACGAGGTAGGCGAGTGCGAACACCGGCAGCACGATCAGGGCCTGCAGCATCTTGGTGAGGAAGCCGAAACCGAGGAACACACCGGCCCACACCAGCCATTTCGTCGCGCCGTCCTCAATTGCGCGGGTGACGGCGTAGGCCGCGGCAACCATCAGCAACACGACCAGCGCGTCGGGGTTGTTGTAACGGAACATCAGCACGCCCACCGGGGTGAGCGCCATTGCAGCGCCGGCGATCAGGCCAGCGGTGGCCCCGAACCAGCGCTTGATCGTGAGATAGAGCAACCCGACGGCAGCGACACCTTCGAGCGCCTGGGGCACCAGGATGCTCCACGAGTTCACACCGAACACGCGGGCGGAGAGTTCCATTACCCACAGCGATGCAGGCGGTTTGTCGACGGTGATGAAGTTGGCCGAGTCGCTGGAGCCGAAGAAGAACGCCTTCCAACTCTTCGTACCAGCCTGCACCGCTGCCGAGTAGAAGTCGTTGGCCCACCCCTGCGAGCCGAGGCCCCAGAGATACAGCGCGCCAGTAGCGATCAGCAGTGCCGCCACGGAGGGGCGTACCCAGCGCGGATCTCCTGATTGGATCTCAGGTTCGAGCGGCGGTGCTTCCAGCGTGGTCATGGTGTCAGCATCGGCAGTGCCCCTGGGAGCAGGCTCTGGCTTTGCTGAGAGGTTGCTGTGAGCGTCAGCCGCCATTGCTGGCGGGCGTGTACGTGCGGCACGGCTGACCACGTAGTGCGCCACACGCGGGCGGTGCGGGTGCAGCGATGGTGACCGGCACGACCGACAGGACGAGTCGCGACGGGTGAGCGGCGTCGTGGGCAATGGTGACGGTCTCGCCAGCGGAGATCGTGCGGAACTCCCAGATGGCGCGGTTGTTGCCGGGAGCGTGGATTGTCAGCCGGATGCGACTGCCCTTGCGGAACGGATGCGCGAACGGGAACAACTCGACACGCACGGGAACGAACTCTCCCGCAGGGAGATCGGCGGCGTCGGCTTCGGTGTGCGTCTGGACGGGTCGTAGCTCGGTACTGGCAGCGTCGTCGAGCTTGCGCTGGGTGGCTCGCAGCCACCCGCTCTGCACGTAGATCTCCGTACCATCGGGGCGCACTTCGCTGACCGTGACCTCCAGGTCGGTGTCGTGTAGCGAGGCCTTCACCCACAGGTCGACCGAGCCAGGCCCGATGACCACGGTGTCGGTGGTGAGCGCCGCGGTGATGAACCCGAGACCCTTGCCATTGGGCAGTGGCTGCCAGTCGTACTTCACATCAGCGCGCCACACACCGTTGCCGTTGCCGGTGTAGAACGTGGCGGGAAGCGCCTTCGGGTCGGCGACGTAACTGCTCTCACCGGGTGTGCTGAGCGGTGAGCCGTCCGCTACGAGACAGCCGCAGCCATCGAGGTTCCACCCCCGCGCTTCGGCTTCGGGGATCGGCCACGCGCTGAACTCGGCGGTGAAGTTCGGCTCGGGTGTGCCGGCGGTGAAGTTCGCGTTGCCGCCTTGTTCGAACAACACGCGGACCGGAGGTTCGCTCTCGAACGCGGACAGCGCCTGTGCGTAGGTGGTGCCGGCGAAGCGGTTGGTGAACGGCTCGAAGGTGCCGACGCCCCAGATTGCGTTGCCGAGGATCGGAGCGATCGTGTTGCCAGCCGTGAGGTCGGGAACCTTCTTCGCGACATACAACTGCAAGAACTCAAAGTACCGCCCGGCGATGGGCGGGCTGAGCGCTTCGGTGTGCAGACCGTTGGTCAAGGTGACATAGACGTGTGGCGATCCGGTGAAAGCCGGGATCATCGCCGGGAAGTGTCCACCGGTCTGCTCGTCCTGCCAGGCGCCAGCGAGGAACACCGGCACCTTGATCTTGTTCACGAACGTCACCGGTGCCAGCGAATCAGCCAGCGGATTGGCGTAGTACGGGTTGTCCTGAATTTCCTGCACGAGGTCGGGGTTCTGTAGACGCAACGACTGATTGTCGGCGCAGCGGGTATCGCCGCCGTCGGCGCGTCCCTTGGTCCACTTCTGGCCGTACGGCTTGGATTCATCCACACGCTGTTGCGTCCAGTTGACGGCGAAGCCGGTGTTGAGAATGCCGCCCGGGTACAGCGTGCTGCGGTAGCTGTCGTCGATGACGGACAACGGGGTGATGCTGTTCAGGCTTGGTGGTTGCGTGGCGGCAACGAAGAGTTGGCTGATACCCGGATAGCTGATGCCAACCATGCCGACCTGATGGCCCATTACCCACGGTTGCGCAGCGACGGCTTCGATCACGTCGTAGCCGTCGACCGACTGTACGGTCTCGAAGAAGCGGTACGAGCCTCCGCTGCATCCGGTGCCGCGCATGTTGACACCGACGTAGGCGAAGCCCTGCGAGGTGTAGATCGCTGCGGTAGCGGCACTGTCGGGGTCGCTGGGCTGGTAACCGCTGTACTCGACGACGGTGGGGTAGGGCCCTTTCTCCACCGGTCCAGGAAGGATCACGTTGGCGCTCAGCGTGGTGCCATCGCGCGTGGCGATGTAACCGAACCCGCCGGCGGGCAGCAGCGTCTGCTGCTCGGTGTAGAGCGATGGCGAGGGCACGTCATCGGGGCCTGTCACCGTGACAGGGCCCGAATGTTCGGTGCCGGATGTGACCACCCAGCCGTCGCCCGGCGTCAGTTCGCGAAACAGCGTCGAACCTTGGTCGTCGACCACATTGGTGACCGTGAGTTTTCCGTCGGGTGCTGCGACCTTCACTTCGGCACCAGGGGTCGCACCCAGGACGGCGATCTGTTGCACACCCGGCTGGATCGTGAACGAGGTGGCGGCGGCGACATCCGTGCTGACAGGTATCGCCACTGTTGTGTCGGGTGACGAAGATCCGTTGCTGCTGCAAGCAGCCAGTGACAGGGCGGCGACCAGGACGAGGGGCAGGCGACGTGACGTCATACGTCGATTCTCACACTTCCGCGGGCCAGAATGGCAGACGTGATCGATCTGCAGGCGATGCTCGCCGACCTGGAACTGCTGGTGAACACCGAGTCACCGTCGCTCGATGTGCCCTTGCTCACGCAATCGGCGGCCGTGCTCGCTGGTGTGATCGAGCAACGACTCGGCTCGGCGCCGCGGATCATCGACAGCCCGGCTGGCCCGCACCTGCATTGGTCAGGTGGCGGGACGCCGAGAGTGCTGGTCGTCGGACATCACGACACGGTGTTCCCGGTGGGTTCGTGCGCAGCGCGCCCGTTCACGATCGAGGACGGACGCGCGAAGGGCCCGGGCGTGTTCGACATGAAAGCCGGCATCGTGCAGGCGGTGCACGGTGTGGCGTCGCTCGCCGATCGCAGCGGTATCGAGATCCTGATCACCAGCGATGAAGAAGTGGGCAGCGGAACCAGTCGCGAGCTGATCGAGGAACGCGCGCTTGCATGCGGCCGTGTCTTGGTGCTCGAACCCAGCGCCGACGGTGGCGCGCTGAAGACTGCCCGCAAGGGCACCGGCACGTTCGAACTGTTGGTGCACGGCCGCGCGGCACACGCCGGTCTGGAGCCGGAGAAGGGCATCAACGCGTTGGTGGCCGCGGCGGAACTGGTCACGAAGGTGATCACGTTCGCCGACACGGCCAAGGGCACCACCGTCACACCTACCGTGGCATCTGCGGGTACGGCTGAAAATGTGGTCCCTGAATTGGCGCGAGTGCTGGTCGACGTGCGCGTCGAACAGCCGGGTGAGAAGGAACGTCTGGAGGCGCTGTTCGCGGCGCTCACGGTGTCGGTTGCCGATGCCCGAGTCGAGGTGCTGGGAGGTCTCAACCGTCCGCCGATGCCGTCGTCTGCGTCGGCTGAGTTGTTCCCGGTGGCGGTCGCTGCGGCGGCTGCTGCTGGTCTGGCACCAGTGCGTGGTGTCAGCGTTGGTGGCGGCAGCGATGGCAACTTCACGGCCGCCCGTGGCGTCCCCACGCTCGACGGATTGGGTGCCGTGGGCGAAGGCGCGCATAGCGACCGAGAGTACGTGCTGGTCGACACGCTGCTGCCGCGAGCCGGGCTGCTGGCGGCGATCATCTCCCGCCTGTGAGTCGACCGATCTTTAGCGCTTGGGACCGTCGAGCGCGGTGAGGCCACCGGCGCCGAGGGTGCCTGCGCTGCGATAGACGTCGAGCTTGGCGCGGCTGTCATCGATGTCGAGGTTGCGCATGGTGAGCTGACCGATGCGGTCGAGCGGGCCGAATGCCTGATCGTCCACCTTCTCCATGCTCAACCGCTCGGGGTGATACGTGAGGTTGGGGCTGGTGGTGTCGAGGATTGTGTAGTCGTCGCCGCGTCGCAGACGCAGCGTGACCTCGCCGGTGACGGCAGCGCCGACCCAGCGCATCAGCGGTTCGCGCAGCATCAGCGACTGCGGGTCGAACCAGCGACCTTCGTAGAGCAGTCGGCCGAGGCGGCGACCCATTGTGCGGTAGTTCTCGATCGTGCCTTCGTTGTGGATGCCGGTGATCAGGCGCTCGTACGCGATGTGCAGCAGCGCCAAGCCCGGTGCTTCGTAGATACCGCGGCTCTTGGCCTCGATGATGCGGTTCTCGATCTGATCGCACATGCCCAGGCCGTGGCGACCGCCAATGACGTTGGCCGCATCGACGAGCTCTACCTGCGTCGCGAACTCATTGCCGTTGATCGCGACCGGCCAGCCTTCGTGGAAGCGGATGCTGACGGTTTCGGCAGCGACGGTGACATCCTCGCGGTAGTGAGCGACGCCCATGATCGGGTCGACGATGTCCATGCTGGTACCCAGTTCTTCCAGCAGCTTGGCCTCGTGCGTCGCGCCCCAAATGTTGGCGTCGGTGCTGTAGGCCTTCTCCTTGCTGGCGCGGTACGGCAGGTTGCGCGTGGTGAGGAACTCGCTCATCTCGGTGCGGCCACCCAACTCGGTGACGAAATCGTGATCGAGCCACGGCTTGTAGATGCGCAGCTTCGGGTTCACCAACAGGCCGTAGCGATAGAAGCGCTCGATGTCGTTGCCCTTGTACGTGCTGCCGTCGCCCCAGATGTCGACGCCGTCCTCGTGCATCGCGGTGACGAGCAGCGTGCCGGTGACTGCACGGCCCAGCGGGGTGGTGTTGAAGTAGGTCTTCCCGGCAGTGGTGATGTGGAACGCGCCGCACTGCAGCGCCACGAGACCCTCGTGCACCAGTTCGGTACGGCAGTCGATGAGGCGGGCAGCCTCCGCGCCGTATTCCTTCGCGCGGTCGGGCACGCCCGGCAGGTCGGATTCGTCCATCTGACCGAGATCGGCGGTGTAGCAGTAGGGGTGGGCCCCCTTCTCGCGCATCCAGGCAACGGCAGCGGATGTGTCGAGTCCGCCGCTGAACGCAATACCGACGCGTTCGCCAACGGGGAGGGAAGTGAGCACCTTGGACATCAGAGTCCGAGGTTACCGACTCAGGTGGCTGCGCCCTTGTCTGCCCGCAACAGACCGGCTAGCGAGGCCAGGGAGATGGCCAGCCCGGCGCCGGCGAGGGCGAACTCAATGGCGGCGTAACGCGGCTGATCGGCCAGGTCGCCTGCCGCAATGGCGGCGGCGACAACTGCTCCGACCATGCCGTACCAGGGCAGGTGGCGGGTGATGCGCAGCGCGAGGAACGACAACGTGAACGGGGCGATGAACGGCAACGGGTGGAACCAGATACGTGGCTCGGTCTGCGGGCCGAGCCACCAGGTGGAGAGGCCGGTGACCCGCGAGCTGTACCAGACGGCACCGAACCCGCCGCCGATGAGGAGCCAACCGATCCAGAACACATTGCCCCACCCGGGCAACAGGTGCCCCGGCTGCAGCACGATGACGCGTGGCCGCTTGCGAGGTTGCGGTTCGAGGTCGACAGTGGGCTCCATGCACGGCCGAGAGTAGCGCCTGGCCGCTAGTGTCTCCCGTCGTGACCGGCGAGCCATTCAACAAGCTCAGCATCTTCTTCCCGATGTGGAACGAGGAGGCGTACATCGAGCGAGCCGTTGGCTACGCCAAGCTCGAGTGTGAATCGTTGCTCGCTCGCGGCGAGATCCTCGACTACGAACTCATCGTCGTCGACGACACCAGCACCGACCGTACGCCCGAGATGGCTGATGCGCTGGCTGCGGCCGACCCGCATGTTGTTGCAGTGCACCACCCGGTGAACCGCAAGCTCGGCGGCTCGATGAAGACTGGTTTCGCCACGGCCACGGGCGATCTCATCTTGTACAGCGACGCCGACCTGCCCTTCGACATGGCGCAAGTCAGCCAAGCCGTACGCCTGATGCGCCTCTACGAGGCCGACATCGTCAGCGCCTACCGGCTCGATCGCACCGGCGAAGGCGCGCTGCGCGCCGTGTACACGTTCTTCTACAACCTGCTCATCCGCCGCCTGTTCGGTGTACGCATGCGCGACATCAACTTCGCGTTCAAGTTGTGCCGTGGACGCATCTTCGAGCACATCACACTGCAGAGCGAAGGGTCGTTTATCGACGCCGAGTTGATCATCCGCACCAGGAAGCTCGGCTACGACGTCATCCAGTTCGGAGTGGACTACTTCCCCCGTACCCGCGGCGAGAGCACGCTGGCGTCCGGCGCAGTGATCAAGAAGATCGTCAAGGAAATGTTCGCCTTGCGCAAGGAGTTGCGGGGCATCAAGCCGGTCGTCGGCCCGAACGCCTGAGCCACCCTGCGGTCCCCCGTGCGTGGCCGCCGGGTAGATTGGCCGTTCGAATCCCCCCGGAGTAGTTCGTGACCGACCGTAGGCCCCCTGCACAACCACCGCGCCGCCAGCATGGCTCACCGCCGCAGTCGGGCGCGCGTCGGCCTCCGCAGAAGGAGCCGGCTCGTCCGGCAGCCCGCCCGAGCGCTAGTCGCTCGCACACCGGAGCCACACCCCGGCCCACGCAGACAGCGTCGATGGGGCGGTGGACTCCAGCGATTGCTGCGGCCGTCGTGCTCACCGTGGTGGTGTTCGTTGGCTTCTCCGGCAACGGCGGCAACTCCAACGAGGTATCAGGCCCCAATCCGGGAGCCGATCAGGCACAGCTCACGGTGCCGGCCAATACCAAGGCCGGTGTCGTGGTGGTCGGTACGGCCGGACCCAAGACGCATCTCTCGGTGACGCTGGGCAAGGGTGCGTCGGGTGCTGAGGTGGAGGCGCTGCAGCGCCGGCTGCACGATCTCGGCTTCGATCCGGGCCCGAATGACGGCAACTTCGGCAGCGGCACGCAACAGGCCGTCTGGGCGTTCGAGGGGTTGGTCTACCGCACCCCGTACGACCAGCAGGTCGGTGTCGTCACCGACGAGATGTGGCAGAAGATGCAGGATCCACTGGTCTTCAACCCGCGTCGTCAGGAACCGAACAACACGCATATGGAGATCTACCTGCCGTTGCAGACCGCCATCGTGTTCACCAACGATCACGCCAAGCTGATCACGCACATCTCTTCGGGCAGTGGGCAGGAGTGGTGCGAGGTCATCGAGCAGGACACCGATGACAACGGGGTGCCACTCGAGAAGACCCTGCTGAAAGATGTGTGCGGTGTGTCCAAGACACCGGGCGGGGTGTTCCTCTTCTATCGTCGCTACGTCGGCAAGCGCCTGGGCCCACTCGGCGGAATGATGAACCCGGTGTACTTCAACTACGGCATCGCCGTGCACGGTGCTGATTCGGTGCCGAACCTGCCGGCGTCGCACGGATGTATCCGTATTCCGCAGTGGATCGCCAACTACTTCCCGGGTCTCGTCGCCAAGAACGACCGCGTCTACGTGTGGGGTCAGGACGGCAAGGAACCCGAGCAGTACAGCAAGGACGAGATGCTGCCGGTGTTCAACTACCGCAACACGCACAGCACGCTGACCCTCGAGCCCACCACCACCACCACGATCGTGGCGACCACCACCACCAAGAAGCCGGTGGCCACCACCACGACGGCGACGGCCACCACGCCGCCGTCGACGACAACGATCACCACGCCGCCGCCGACGACGGGGTCGTAGCTGCGCTACCCCTGGCAGGCGGCGAGGCCGCCGAGCACGCCCTTGCGGAATGCGCTCACCTTCTCGAAGGCACTGCCCACCACGTTGGTGTCGGTGCTGGGGTCGCTGAGGGCGATCATCGTCGAGACGGCCTCATCGAGATCGCCGGCAGACAGAACGATCTTCTTGTCGGTGGCTGGTGGCAGGATTGAGGCCACCCATGCTCCGGTGAGGCAGTCGTTGCCGAGTGCCCGGTTCTCTCCGGAGGCGGTGCTCTTCAGCACGACCTGGATTGCTTCGCCGTAGGCACCGGAGAACAAATAGCCGACGCTCATGTCGCCGAAGTGCGGGTCAGAGGAGAGCCGCAAGGCGTAGTCCTGGTCCCAGTAGATCGTGTTGTCGCCCACGCAATAGATCACGTTGCTCTTCCACGCCGCGGCATCGATACCCGAGCACGTGGGGAACGGGCCGTTGGCGCTGTACGCGCTGTATGTCGGGGGGGTGAAGGTGATCGAGTTGTCCTTGGTGAGCGCCACCCAGAATTCGTCGAGACCGGCGGGGATGACCGTGACGATGTCGTTGGCTCCGTTGGTGGGATCCGGGTTCGGATCCACGAGTGGCAGGTTGCCGGCGTTCGGATCGTTCGGGTCGAACGGGATGTCGATCAGCTTGCTGAGACGATCCTCGGTGAAGAACGTCTTGCAGCGTTGCACACCACCCTCGTACCCGTCCTGGAATGCTCCGACGCGGTCGAAGCCGGTGCCGTGGGCGTCTTGTACGTCGAGCGGATTGGTGCCGTCGCTCAGCAGGGGGTCGCTGATGCTCAGCATGGCCACGAGTCCGGCGCGCACCGCCTTGTCGTCGAAGCGGATCGTGTCGCTGGCTCCGGCGGCGACGTGTGCCGACCATGCGCCGGCGAAGCAGTCGGCCTGCTGCTCCTTCAGCACGACGCGCTGGGAACCTTCCCCGGCGCGGTTCTGCACTGCGTGCCCGAACTCATGGGCGAGCACGATGGCGACTGCCTCGCGGCCGAGCGAATCGACCAGGCTGGGGAGCAGGCCGTCGTCGTCGTAGGCCATGAAGTCGGTGACCGGGCAGTAGAAGGCTCCGCGGGTCGCGACGTCGTTGTAGCTGGACGTGGTGCCACCGCCGCAGCCCGGGATCTCTGCCTCGCGGTCGGGATAGGCCGCATAGATGCCACCGGACAATGGGGTCCAGGCAGTGCTGTACGTGTCCGGGTAGGCGGTCGCCCAGAAGGATTGGATGTCGGCGAAGGCGGCCGTCAGAAAGCCGTCGTACTCGGGGTGGACGGGCCCGCGTTCGCCGAAGTCGACCACGCCGTCAATGATCGGGTAGTCCTTCTGCGGGCCGTTCGTGGTGTCGCCGGTGATGATGCCTCCGCCAGCACCTTTGCGAGCGCGAGTGGCGGTGACGCCGGAGTCGGCGGCGCCACAGGCCGTCGCAGCGAGAGCGATGAGAACGATGAGACTCACGGTTCGAGTACGCACATCCTGAGCATACGCGCATGTATCGGACCACGCGAGCCGCCAGAATGGGTCGATGGCAGCTGTCTCTCCTTCCTCGGTGTTCCGCTCGCGCATCGAGCGCGCCCGTGAGTCGATGGAGCGCGCTGGGGTCGAGGTACTGCTCGTTTCGGTGGGCAGCGACCTTCCGTATCTCACCGGCTACGAGGCGATGCCACTCGAACGACTGACGATGTTGGTGGTGCCCCGCGATGGCGAGGTGACGCTGGTGATTCCAGGTCTGGAGGCCCCCCGCGTCACTGAACAGACCGGTGTGTTCACGCTGCGACCGTGGGGTGAGCTCGAGGACCCGGTGGCGATCGTTGCCGGGCTGCTGCCGAGTCCGCAGGTTGCGGCGGTGGGCGACACGATGTGGGCCCGCTTCCTCGTCGAACTGTTGGGGCACTGGCCTGGCTCGGCGACGCAGTACGTGCGCAGCACGACGGTGATGAACGACCTGCGGATGCGGAAGGACGCAGCCGAGATCGCGGCGCTCCAGGCCGCCGGTGCGGCAATCGACCGGGTCGCCGCACAACTGCACGCCGGAGAGGTGCCGCTCGTCGGCCGCACCGAGGCGGAAGTGAGCGCCGACCTGTCGCGGCGCATCCTCGCCGAGGGCCATCAGTCCGTGAATTTCGCGATCGTGGCCGCAGGCGAGAACGCTGCCTCGCCGCACCACCATCCGGGCTCGCGGGTCATCCGTGAGGGCGAGCTGGTGCTGTGCGACATCGGCGGCACGATGGATGGCTACTGCAGCGACATCACCCGTTGTGTACACACCGGCCCGGTGAGCGCCGAGATCGCCGAGGCCTACGCCGTGCTGCACGCCGCGCACGCCGCCGGTGTGGCCGCAGGAGTGGTTGGCGCTGCGTGCCAGGACGTCGACCGCGCTGCTCGCAGAGTGATCACCGATGCCGGATTCGGCGAGTACTTCATCCATCGCACCGGCCACGGCATCGGGATGGAGGCGCACGAAGACCCGTACATGGTGGAGGGCAACACGCTGCCGCTCGCGGCGGGCCACGCGTTCAGCGTTGAGCCGGGGATCTACGTTCCGGGTCGTTGGGGTATGCGGCTCGAAGACATCGTGGTTGCCGCCGAGGCAGGTCCGCTCTCGATGAACTTCGTCGACCACTCGCTCGTGGTGCTGAACTAGGCGTCGCCGAAGTTCCACGTGCTGGGGTCGCGCCCCAACTTCGCCAGTCGTTTGCCCACCGTGATCGGAAATGCCGGCGGTCGACCTTCCAACGCATTGGTCACGTACTCGCCGTCCTCGTCCCACACATGGCAGGTGTTCAGGTTGTGGGCGACCGCCCGGGCGCGGCCCTCGGGCAGGCTCATGTCGGGGCCGTCGCCACCGGCACCATTGCGTGCCGCGAGAATGCGCATTGACCAAGTGGCTTGCACCACAGCCGGACCCATCGCCTGCAGGAGTGCGCTGGTGTGAGTACAGCCCCGCGGACCTCCGAACATTTCGCGCACCTTGTGTGTGAATCCGCGCGCGATCGACATGCCCACCAACTTGCCATAGTGCTCCGTGATGGTCGGGCATGTGGGATAGGGGTGGTGTTCCATCACGACCTTGGCGGCGGTGATCTCCAACGTGGGCAGCGTCACCGTCAGGTCGACGATCATGTGGTGCACCGTCAACGGCTCGGGATCGCCCTGCAGGTACAGCCCCGGTGGCTTCTGGTCGCGCACTGCGCCGCGGACGACCATGGTGGTGTCGTCCTTGCGGTATGCACGTACGACGTACGAACGCTCGTGCACCATGTCGTCGGCCGATACACCCTCGGGTGTCGGGGCTATCTCGTCGAACAGTTCGTGCATCTCAGCTCCCTGCTCGCTGTTCGAGGGCCAGGCGATCGAGTTCCAGCGCGACGACCGCGGCACTGTCGACCTCGGTGAGGATCGTGACCGCACGACGGCCGGCCCAGGCTGCGGCCGACAACGCGTGGCGGGTGGCCGCCCAGGTTTTGCCGCGGCCGACACCCTGGCCGGTGTCCACACGCACGGGGTGTTGCACGGTGCGATAGTGCTGCGGGGCGATGAGGTACGAGATGCAGGTGCTGTCGTGCACATGGATGCCGTCGGGGCCACCGTGCGACAGATGGAAGTCGCGGTAGTACGGCAGGATGACTGCCGCAAGACGAGCGCGGTCATTGTCGATGGTTGCGATGTTCGCGATCTGCTCGCTGGACATGACGGTGGCCTCGGTGACATCCAGCCCGCACATCACGATCGGGCAGTCGGCACCGAACACGATGTCCGCCGCCTCCGGGTCGTTGAGGATGTTGGCTTCGGCGGCCGGCGACGCGTTGCCGCCGACGAACGCGTTGCCGCCCATGATCACCATGCCGGCGAGGTGCTGGGCGAGGTCGGGTCGTAGCAACATTGCCAGCGCGATGTTGGTAAGTGGACCAATCGGTACGAGCGTGATCTCGCCCGGGCATGCCAGCACCTGATCGATGATGAAGTGGGCAGCGTCGAGCGCGTGTGGCACCCGCGACGGCGCAGCCAGCGGCATGTCGGCGAGCCCATTCACGCCGTGCACGAAATCGGCCGGCCCGCGGTAGGCCATGGCCAGCGGCCGGGCGGCGCCCTCGGCGACGGGGATGTCGGAGCGGCCAGCGATATCGAGGATGCGGATCGCGTTGGCTGTGCACACATCGACGTGGGCATTGCCGAACACCGTGGTGAGGCCGACAACATCAAGTTCGGGTGACGCCAGTGCGTAGAAGATCGCCATCGCATCATCGATACCTGGGTCGGTGTCGATGATGATCTTGCGCGGAGCGCTCACACTTGTTCCAGCGCTTCCAGCAGCGTGTTCCAGCCGAGGATCGCGCACTTGATGCGCACGGGGTATTTCACCACACCCTGCAGTGCTTCCATGTCGCCCAACGTCACCGCTGGATCAGGCTCGATCGCGTTGCCGTCGGCATCGGGAATGCTCATCATCCCCTTGAACCGGCGTACGAGGGCCTGCACCTCAGCGATGGGCTTGCCCTTGACGGCTTGGCTCATCATCGACGCGCTGCTCTGCGAGATACTGCAGCCCTGACCGCCAACCTTGATGTCGACGACACGACCGTTCTCGACCTGCAGGTACACCTCGATCTCGTCGCCACACAGCGGGTTGTGGCCGATGGCGTGAGGTGCCGGCGGTGGCAACTCGCCGCGGTTGCGCGGGTTGCGGTGGTGGTCGAGGATGATCTCTCGGTACAGGTCTTCCAAACCAGGCATCGTGGCCTCCTCGCCGTGTTAGAACCCGAAGATAGCGCTAGCGCCGTCGAGGGCATCTGCCAGCGTGTCGACATCGTCGGTGTCGTTGTAGAGATAGAAACTCGCGCGAGCGGTCGCCGACACGCCCAGCAGGCGCATCAGCGGTTTCGCACAGTGATGCCCGGCCCGCACACAGACGTTCTTCTGGTCGAGCACCTGGCTGAGGTCGTGCGGGTGGATCCCGCGAAAAGCCAGGCTGAATGTGGAACCGCGCACCGAGGTGTCGGTGGGGCCGTGCAGCGTGATGTCGTCGCCGAAACGTTCGGTCAGTGTGCGCAACGCGTAGTCGGCGATCTCGATCTCGTGCTCGCGGATGTTCGCCATGCCGAGGCCCGTGAGGAAGTCGACGGCTGCGCCCAAACCGACGACCTCGGTGATCGGCGGAGTGCCGGCCTCGAATTTGGCGGGCAGTTCAGCGGTAGTGAAGCCGTCGAGGCGCACGTCGGCGATCATGTTGCCGCCACCGAGGAACGGGGGCATTGCGTCGAGCAGCGCCTCGCGGCCGTACAGCACGCCGACACCGGAGGGGCCGCACATCTTGTGACTGCTGAAGGCCATGAAGTCGGCGCCCCACGCCTGCACATCGGTGACGTTGTGCGGGACGTACTGACAGCCGTCGACGATTGCAAGTGCGCCAGCTGCGTGGGCCGCTGCGCACAGTTGCTGCACCGGCGTGATGCTGCCGAGCACGTTGCTCATCGCAGTGAAGCTGAACACCTTCGCCCCGTCGAGCAGTTGCGGAAGCGTGGTGAGGTCGAGTTGGCCGTCGGCGGTGAGCGGTACCCAGCGCAGCACGATGCCGCGTTCGGCCACGAGCATGTGCCACGGCACGATGTTGGCGTGGTGCTCCATGTGCGTGAGCACCACCACATCGCCCTCGCGCAGGTTCGTGCGGCCCCAGGAGTGCGCCACTAAGTTCAGCGCCTCAGTGGCGTTCTTGGTGAACACGACCTCGTGCACGCGGCGAGCGTTGATGAAGTGCTGCACTTTGGTGCGGGCGCCTTCGTAGGCGTCGGTGGCCTCGGAGGCCAACTGGTACGCGCTGCGGTTGATGGGGGCGTACGAGTTGCGCAGGAAGGCAGTCATCGTGTCGATGACGACGGACGGCTTCTGCGATGTGTTTGCGGAGTCGAGGTACACCAGTGGTGCTCCGTTGACTTCGCGCTGCAACAGCGGGAACTGCTGCTTGATCGCAGCCAGGTCGAGTGCGGTGGTGGTCACCGGAATGCCTCGTATCCGTCCTTCTCGAGCTGCGCGGCCAACTCCATGCCGCCGCTGGCGACGATGCGACCCTCCACCATGATGTGCACGTGGTCGGGGCGAACCTCGTCGAGCAGGCGTTGGTAGTGGGTGATCAACACGACGCCCATCTTCGGGCGGTCGACGCGGATCTCGCGGATCCCCTTGGCGACGATGCGCAGGGCGTCGATGTCGAGGCCGCTGTCGGTCTCGTCGAGGATCGCCAACTCGGGTTCGAGGATCGCCATCTGCATGATCTCGTTGCGCTTCTTCTCGCCGCCGCTGAAGCCCTCGTTGAGGTAGCGGTCGACGAACGAGCTGTCCATGCCGAGGCGCTTCATCCAGTCCATCGTGGCCAGACGCAGCTCGAGCACGCTGAGGTCGAGCCCCTTGCGTGCCGACAGCGCCTGACGCAGGAACTGGATCACCGAGACGCCGGGGATCTCCTGCGGGTACTGGAAGGCGAGGAACATACCGGCCTTGGCGCGCACGTTGGTGGGCCAGTCGGTGATGTCGTCGCCCTGGAAGAACACCTGACCGGATGTCACCTCATACTCGGGGGAAGCCAACAACGTGCTGGCCAGGGTGCTCTTTCCGGACCCGTTGGGACCCATGATCGCGTGCACTTCGCCTTCGGCGACGGTGAGCGACAGCCCGCGAAGGATGTCGTTTGCGTCGCCTTCGTCGCTGATGGGCCGGGCGTGCAGGTCGGCGATGCGGAAGAGCTCAGGACTGGTCACGGCCCCCAGTGTATTTCCCCTATGGCCGTAGTGGAAACCCCTGGAGCGCTTTCCATATCGCTGGATAGCTGGGGTGTTCGAACGTGTCGTCGAGGTAGCCGGCCTCCCGAAGTGCACGGTCCAGCCTTGGCAGGCTGCGGAACGGCACCCCGGCGTCAACGTGATGGGGGAGATGCATGCCGATCCGGTACGGCACCAGCACACACCGCGCCGGCAGATGTTGGCGCACGGCATGGGTCGTGTTGCGCCGGTCGGGCGAGGCACCCATCCCGCCGTGTTCGGCGACCGAACGCAGGCGGTTGATCACCCGCCACACGGTGAGGTATGGCGCCAGCCAGAAGCACGGGTAGAGCCACCATTGGCCGCTGGCGACAGCGGCCCCGAGCAGGACCGCTTGCACGGCGATGATCTTCCAGAACGTGTGCCGCACGATCGGTAGCGGGCTCCGCGCACCGGCGAAGAACTGCGCCATCAACTTCAGTCCAGTGCGGCCGGTGGCGTCACGCAGCAGCTTGCGGCGAAAGCTGGCTGGGGTGATCGGGTAGCCGCAGTACAACGCGAGGTCGGGCTCGTCGGGGCCGAACTCCTCGCGGTGGTGTGCTGCGTGCACCCGCCGGTAGCCGTCGGTGTTCGTCCAACTGGGAAAGCCCAGTAGCCAGCGCCCGGTGAAGTCGTTGGCGCGCTTGTTGGCGAACAACAGGCGGTGGGCGGCCTCGTGCATCAGCGACAGGTATTGAGCGAATGTGCGCCCCATCAACAGGAACGTGATCGGCCAGACCCACGGTGCGAACACCACGGTGGCCCAGACCACGGCCGCCGTCTGGAGATAGAGGAACAGCACCGTCCAGGCATTGCGCCATGAGTGGATACGCCGCAGCTGATCGCGAAACGCTGGTTGTGGTCGGCCGTCGGCGCGGATGAACTCGGTCTCGTGGCACTGCGGGAGTGCGGTCGGCACCATGCCGCCCATGTTCACCAGCCGCGCTCCACCCACTCCTGCAGGTGCGGCCGCTCGTTGCCGATCGTGGTGTCATCGCCGTGCCCGGGTAGCACCAACGTGTCGGCTGGCAATGTGAACAACTTGGTGTCGAGCGAGTGGATGATCGTTTCGAAGCTGCCGCCCTCGTAGCCCGTGTTGCCGGGGCCGCCGGGGAACAACGTGTCGCCCGAGAACAGGATCGGGGCACCCTCGACGCGGAAGCTGATCGAGCCGGGTGTGTGACCCGGATTGTGGATCGCGTGCAGTCGCAGGCGGCCGACTTCGATCACCTCTGCGTCGTCGATGAACACGTCGTAGCCGACCTCTTTCAGCATCGGCGCATCGAGGCTGCTGACACCGACCTCGTAGCCGGCCTCGCGGATCGCGGGTACCGCCTGAATGTGATCGAAGTGGCCGTGGGTCTCCAAGACCCGCCGCACGCCGAGCCGAGTGCACAACTGCAGGAGTTGTTCGTGTTCGTTCGCCGCGTCCAGCAGTACTGCATCGCCAGTTTCCTTGCAGCGCAGCACGAACACGTTGTTGGCGTAGGGGCCCACCACCACCTTGTGGATCTCCAGTCGGCTGTCGGACCAGTGCAGGGTGCTCATGTGTCCAACCTAGCCAACGATGTCCCGCGCCTACGCTGGTGGGATGACCGATGTCTCTGATCCGAACTACGGCCGCCTTACCGATGAGGCCTTCGAGCGTTCCCGTCTGCGCAACGGCATCCCGCAGGCGATGCCGATGGCGCCGCACAACTTCGAGGTCTCCATCGACGGCCTGCGGCACTTCGCGTTCGGCTACGGCGATGACAACCCGCTGTACTGCGACGAGGAGTACGCGGCCGGCACCCGATGGGGTGGGCTGATCAACCCGCCCACGTTTCTCTACACGATGGGCGAGGATGCCTCGCCGCGGCCGGTGCCGCCCGAGATCAAGGCGATCCTGCGCGGCGACCCGTTCGCCGGCCTCGGGTCGTACCAGGCCGTGATGGAGTTCGAGTGGTGGCGTCCGCTGCAGCTGCGCGACCGGTTGAAGAAGGTACGCGCGCAGGTGGGCGTGGCCGATAAGCGCAGCGAGTTCGGTGGGCGCAGTGCGCACGTGACCAACGACTTCATCTTCGCCAACCAGCGCGGCGAGCTACACGCCATTCAACGTGGCACCTGGATCAACGCCGAGCGTGGCGCATCCAAGGAGCGCCAGAAGGAGCAGGAGTCGCCCGAGCCGTACACGCCCGAGCAACTCGCCGAGATCGATGCCGCCTACGAGCGCGAGACGCGACGCGGCGCAGAGCCGCGGTGGTTCGAGGATGTGCAGGTCGGCGACATCGTCGACCCGAAGGTGAAGGGGCCGCTGCGCACCACCGACATCGTGGTGTGGCACATGGGGTGGGGTATGCAGCTCACACCTCCCGGCGGCTTCCGCCTGTCGTACCTCGTGCGCAAGAAGGCCCCGGGCCTGTTCCCGCCGAACGCGTTGAACGTCCCCGACACCGTGCAGCGGTTGCACTGGGAACCCGAGCGGGCGCGTGAGTTGGGTCTCGCCACGTCGTACGACTACGGCGGACTGCGCGAGACCTGGTTGTCCCATCTCGTCACCGACTGGATGGGCGACGACGCCTGGTTGTGGAAGCTGGACTGCCAGCACCGCAAGTTCAACTACGTCGGCGACACGCAGTGGCTCACGGGCGAGGTGCTCGACAAGGTGCAGACCGAAACACCCACGGGTGTGCGCAGTGAGGTGCGTTTGGCGATCCGCTGCACCAACCAGCGCGGCGCGGTCACCAGCCCGGGCACGGCGATCGTGCTGCTCCCCAGCCGTGAACACGGCCAAGTGGTGCTGCCCAAGCCGCCCGCCTCGTCGATCGAGGAACTGCTCGCCTACGAGATCGAGCGTCTCAAGCCCGAGTGACGCGTGTAGCACGCAGTGCTACACTGGGTGCATGGCTCAGGCAATCACGCAGCGTGAGCTGCGCAACGACAGCGGCGAGATCATGCGTCGGCTCGATCACGGCGAGACGTTCATCGTCACGCGTAACGGCACACCAGTCGGCGAGTTGACCCCGATGCGCCGCCACCGGTTCGTGTCCACCGACGCGGTGATGGCGATGTTCCGCAACGCTCCGGCCGTCGACCTCGAGCGGTTCCGCTCCGACCTCGACGCGGTCGCGACGCAGGAGTCTGCGCCTCGTGGCTGAGGGCCGGCGGCCGCGAGGGCTGCTCGACACGTCCGTCGTGATCGACCTCGAACGCCTCGACCCTGCACACTTGCCCGTCGAGTCGGCGGTGAGCGCGATCACGATGGCCGAACTCGCCGCCGGGCCGCACGCCACTGACGACCCCGCCGAGCGGGCGCGGCGACAGGACCGACTGCAGCGAGCTGAAGCAGTGTTCGATCCGCTGCCCTTCGATGCTGAAGCATCGCGCGCGTACGGCCGCGTGTACGCGGCGGTAGTCGGCGCAGGCCGTAAGGCGCGCGGTGCGCGTGCAGTCGATCTGCTGATCGCAGCGACGGCGTGTGCCCAAGGCCTGCCGCTCTACACACGCAACCCCGACGACTTCGCAGCGCTGCACGAACTCGTCGAGGTGGTGAGCGTCTAGTGCTTGGCGGCCCTAGTGGGTGACGGGATGATCGTGAGCAGTCGCGTCTTGGGGCAGTGCACCTTGCGGTGGCTGTCGCACGTGGGGCACACGTAGGCATCTGCGCCCGGTTCCAGCCAGAGGGTGGTGCCACACGTCGCGCACGTCTCCTGCCAGATCGAGCATTCGGTGCCGGCGAGGCGGTCGCTGTGCAGCGGGCAGCCGTGTCCGTGGCACACCGGGAAGCGGTCGTCGGCGACGATCGCGTTCTCGGGGCACTTGCCCACGCACACCATGCAGTCGTCGCACGTGTACGGGTCGATCTCGAAGATGCCAAGGAACGAATCCATCTTCGTGAGCGCGTCCGTGTGGCACGAGAAGTCGCATGCACCGCAACCGATGCAGCGGTCCTGCCGCACCATGAGACTCATGCAGGGACGACTGGGTTTTGCGGGTGGAACTGCCGCAACTCGGTCATGCAGTCGGTGTGCACCCATGGGGAGACGTCGACGCGGGTGGCGGCGGTGGTGAGGACGTACTTGCCCGTACCCTCGTTCCACTCCCACCAGCCGTAGGGCACGTCGACGACGCGGGTGATCTCGTTGCCACAGTTCGGGCAGATCGGTGCGTTCATGGTTGTCGGTCCTTGTCTCAGCGAGCGACCGCGGCCATGCGGGCCGCGCCGTCGAGATATTCCTGCAGGGTCTGGTTGAAACGTGAGAACTTGTCGGTTCCCATGGGGTCGGTGCCGCGCACTCGGATGTCGGTTCCCAGGAGTGCCAGGCTGTTGATCGTCTGGCGTCCACTTGCGGCACCGTTGGCGAGGATGTCGTCGAACATCGACTGCCACGCACTGAGCGGACCGTCGAGGAAGTAGTCGGCGTGGTCCGCATCTCCGGGAGGGATCGCAGCGACCCCTTCACAGCGCAGACCCTCGAAGGTGATCGCTACTGCGAAGTCGCCGGCCGGGGAACGCATCACCAGCGCGGTGGACATGTCGCACTCGCCCAGCACACGGAACTGCTCAGGATGGGCATTCATTTCGTCGGCAAGTGCGGCGAAGAATGCGGCGGTATCGATGTTCATCGGTCGTGCTCCGTTCAGAGGTCGGCGAGGACGGTGTTGGGGTCGATGCCCAGCAGTTCGAGGGGCAATTTCGTGCGGTGTAGGCGGCTGATACCGGCGCGTTCACAACGGGCGAGGTAGGAGGTGAACTGCTTGCGCTGCAGGTCGGCCTGCAGGTCGAAACCCCTGGTCTCCACGTGCTCGACACCGCCGCCGAGCAGCACTGCGAGTGCCGTACCGAAGTCCTGGTTCGTGCCGAACTGGGTGAGCACGACTTCGCCGTGATCGAGCGCCTCGTGGATCTCCTCGGCGACATCGGGGTCTTGTTCGACGGCGTAGCGGATGTGCATCGTGCCGTACGCGACGTGTCGGGCTTCGTCCTGCATTGCCATGCGGAACATGCGCTTCTCGACCGGCGACGGTGAGATGAGTTCGCCCATGCGGAAGATGTCGAGGATGAAGCCCTCGCCCAGGAGGTGCAGCAACGCGGTTGCCTGCGTATAGGTCTTGGCTTCGATGATCGTGCGCAGCAGACCCTCGCTCTGTCCGCGGCTGACCAGGAGGCCGCCACCGTTGGCCAGTGCTCGCTTACGGAACACTTCGGCGTGACGGGCCTCGTCCATGATCTGTGTGCAGAGAAACATCTTGGCTTCCAAGAAGTCGTGGTTGATCCGCCACATCCACTTGGCCGGCAGGTCGCTGGCGATCATCTCCACTTCGGTGAGCGTGGTGCACACCTGGCACATTGCGTGCTCGATGTCGTTGGGCAGATCCGGGAGCTCGCTCCATGGAATGTCGCGTGTGGCGCTCCACTGGCGAGCAACGGCCTCTTCGTACAACTCGGTCACGTTCTCGGCCCACACATCGCTCTTCTTGTTGAGGATGTAGCCCATATCGGGCGTATCAGGGTCGATGTCGGCACCACGCGGTGCCATCGAACGGTGCGGCGGATTGTCGGGGATGACGCCATACGAACCCTTGGCGATGTCCAGCATCGTCAGCCCGCGTGGGCCGGGTGTGGGTTTGAAACCCCATTCGCTCTTGGCGCCACGGAGCCACTTCCAGTCGAGTGGGAAGCCAAGGGGCGACTCGGTGGGCAGCCCCTCGTACTCGCCGGTGATCGGGTTCTCAGTGATCGTCATAGTGTTTCCCTTCACGACGCAGTGGAGCCCCCAGCCCCGATGGTGAGACGATCAGACACTTTTCGTCTCACCGTCCGACAGGGGCTTTGGTCACGACCGGACATTCGCCAGCGCTCGGCATAGGGTGAACCATGAGTTCGTCGTCCGTGACCGCCGCCGAAGATCGGCCCACTTGGCGAGGCTGGATGCACGTCGGTGCCTTCGCGCTGGCCATCCCCGGTGGGTTGTTGCTGATTCTGGTGGCCCACAGTGCGACCGCCCGCGTGGCTGCGTGCATCTATGCCGCCAGCCTGTTGCTCGGCTTCGGCACCTCCGCGGGGTACCACCGCCTCGCCAAACGCCCGCGTACACAAGCGATCATGCAGCGACTCGACCACTCGATGATCTTCGTGCTCATCGCTGGCAGCTACACCCCGATCTGTCTGCTCGGGTTGCCGACCGCATGGGGTATCCCGTTGCTGTGCGTCGTGTGGGCGGGAGCCCTCGCCGGCATCCTCATCAAGCAGTTCGCATTCGAGAAGTTGAAGGTGCTCGAGTACGCGCTGTACCCGATCCTGGGCTGGGCGCTGGTCGTTGCCACCCCAGCGCTGCTGTCACATATGACCGCGCTCGAGTTGTCGTTGCTGCTGGCCGGTGGGCTGCTCTACACGATCGGTATTCCTGTGCTGGTGCGCGAACGCCCGGATCCGTGGCCGCGCACGTTCGGCTATCACGAGATCTGGCACACGTTCACCGTCGCTGCTGGGGCGTGCCACTTCCTCACCATCGGGCTGCTGGTCAGGGGCTAGTTGTACAGCGCCTCGATGAGCGCCCGGTTGCGGGTGCTCTGCCAGCGCGGGATGACGTGGTTCATCACGTACCCGAAGGCGATACCCGCATCGGGGTCGCCGAAGCCGAGCGCCCCGCCGGTACCGAAGTGACCGAATGCCCGTGGGTTGGGGCCGAGCGGTCGGCGTTCGCTGGTGGGCACGAAACCCAACCCGAACGTGACGTCCTCGCCCAGCACCGGGCAGGGGCCGGACGACTGCGGACGGGTGGCCTCGGCTAGCAGGTCGGCGGAGAGCAGTCGACCGTCGATGATCGCTGCGTAGAGCCGAGCGACGCCGTTCGCGCTGCCGTGCCCGTTGGCGGAGGGCACCTGTGCAGCGCGCCACTGCGGTGTGTTCACCACACCGTGCGACGAGTAGCCCGGCGGGTTGAAATAGCCGCGCACAACCATGTCCTCACTCTCGTGAATCGTGCTGTCGGCGGCCCAGATCACGTCGGCACAGCGGTGCTGCTCGGTGGCGGGCACGCCGAACCAGAGGTCGGCGCCGAGCGGCCCGCAGATGGCGCGCAACTGCATGCCGACGTCTGCGAACAGGACGGCGTGCTGCACGATCCCGCCCACGAGATGCCCGTAGGTGTTGGTGTGGTACACGTGCCGTGTACCCGGGGTGAACCACGGTTCGGTGGCGGCCAGTGCTGCCACCATCCGGTCCCAGTCGTACAGGTCGTCGTTCGTCAGTGGCTCACGGATCGCAGGGACACCGGCTTGATGGCACAGCGCGTGGCGAATGGTGGCGCGGTCCTTGCCATGCGCGGCAAACTCCGGCCAGATCGAGGCGATCGGGTCGTCGAGGCCGATCAGGCCCTGGTCGATCGCCCGCAGTGCGAGCGTCGCCACGATCGCCTTGCCGACGGAGTAGAAGTCGACGATCGTGTCGTGTTGCCATGGCCGGGTGCGGGCTTCGTCGGCCCATCCGCCGACCAGGTCGACCACTGTCTCGCCGTGCACCTGGATACACACGGCTGCACCAACCTCACCACGTTCGGCGAAGTTGGCGACGAACGCCTCACGCACGCGCTCGAAGTGTGGGTCGCAGTGACCGCTGATCGGCACGTCCATGTACCGCAGTCTGTCAGGTGACAGGAACGCGCTTCGGGCCGCGGAAGAGTAGGAACAACGCTGCGATCGCAGAGATCGCCACACCCACCCACATGGAGTGCACCCACGCGTCGACGAACGCATGCTTGGCGGCATCGATGATGGTGGAGCCGGCGTCGCCAGCCTGTGCTGCCACACCGAAGGCGTTGGCGATGCCGTCGCTCGCCGGCCTCACGAGTGCGTCGGGCAGACCCTTCAACGAGTGCAGCATGTTGGTGCGGAACGAGCTGCTGAGCACCGAGCCCAACAGCGCCACGCCGATGGCGCCGCCGAGTTCGCGCGACGTGTCGTTGAGCGCGGAGGCCACACCCTGCTTGTCCTGCGGCAACGTCTCGGTGATCGACGCCGTGGCTGGCGTCATGGTGAGGCCCATGCCGAAGCCGAGGATCAACAGACCGGGCAGCACGGAGAGGTAGCCGCCCGACACCGACGCGTTCATCGCCATGGTCACCAGACCGAGCGAGAAGATCACCACACCCGTCAGCATCGTGTTGCGTGCGCCGAATCTGGCGGCCACGCGAGGTGCCCCGGCGGAGGTGGGCATCATGACCAGCGCCATCGGCAACATGCCGGCCGCCGATCGCAGTGCTGTCCAGCCGACCACCGCTTGGAAGTAGGGGAACAGCACGAGGAAGATGCCGAACATCAGGGCGAACACGATCGTCAGCGTGACGGTTCCCGCTGCCAACGCCCGGTCGCGGAAACTGGCGATGTCGAGCAGCGGTGCCGGGTGGCGTCGTTCCCAGAGCACGAACATGGTGATGGCGATTCCACTGGTGACGAGTGCGGTGACGGCGATCGGCGAGCTCCAGCCCAACTCCGGCCCTTCTTGGAAGCCGAGCACGACGCCGCCGATGGCGAGCGCAGCGAGTACTGAGCCGAACGTGTCGAACGGGTGCACCGCGTGTTCCTTCGAGTTGGGCGCATGGCGCATGGCCATCGCCCCACCGATGAGCACCAGCGCGACCGGCAGCGCGTAGGTCCAGCGCCACGACAGTTGGTCGACCATGAACGCCGACACGAACAGGCCGATCATGCCGCCGCTGCCAGCGAACCCGGCCCATACGCCGATCGCCTTGGTGCGGTCTTCGGCGGGGAAGCTGGAGGTGACCACGGAGAGCGTGACGGGCATGATCATCGCCGCACCGACACCGGCGACCGAGCGGCAGATGATCATCCATTCGCTGCTGGTGGCGAACGCGGCGACCAGGTTGGCCGCGCCGAACACACCGAGACCGGTGAGCAGCACCGGCTTGCGACCCCAGCGGTCGCCGATCGCGCCCACGGGTAGCAGCAGCGCGGCGAGGGCCAACGTGTACGCATTGATGATCCACAGCACACCGCTCTGCGATGCGTGCAGGTCGCGAGCGAGCGCCTGTTGGGCCACGTTGAGGCCGGACACCGACGCGACGACCGCCACCAGCGACGTGCACATCGCAATCAAGATGTTGCGCTGTGTGCGCTTGTCGGTGGCGACTAGTGGTGGTGTCATAGTGCTACGAAACGGTATCGTTCTGTTTCTATGGCGGCAACCGGTACCGAATGCGACCCGCGCATCGTGCGCAGCAGAGCGAAGCTGCTGGCGGCGGCCACCGAGTTGCTGGTCGAGTCTGGTCCGAGGGCTGTCACCGTCGACGCAGTGGCCGAACGTTCGGGTGTCGCCAAGAGCACGCTCTACCGCCATTGGGCGTCACGTGACGAACTGCTCGTCGACGTGATGCGCAGTCACCTGCCGGACGCGCCGCCCGCCGACTTGGGCGCCGGGTTCGAAGCGGCGCTGCGGGCGCAGATCGCGACCGTCGTTCGGGTCTTCTCCGACCCGGAGTGGGTGCGGATCCTGCCGTCGTTGATCTCCCTGCAGCACCATGTGCCGCAGATGGCCGAGCTGATGGCAGTCGACCGCGAGGCCAATGTGGCGATGCTGCGCGACGTCGTCGCCCTCGGAAGAGCCGAGGGTCGTCTCCCCGCCGATGTCGATGCCCGGACGGTGCTGCACCTGCTGATCGGCCCACTGATGTTCGCCGTCCTGTCGGGCGACGGCGACCGCCTCCAGGAGTTGGCCGACGAAGTCGTCGCCCGCTTCCTCGCCTCCTACCGCTGAGCGCACATCAGCGATGTCTGGCGCGAGACCTGGGCAGCTTTGGTTCCGGATTCCGGGACTGAGCCTTCCCAGAAGCCGAGATGGGACGGATCCTTCCCAGAAGCCGAGGGCTGTCTGCTGCGACTGGGGCGAGCGCTAGGTGCTGACTACGTCGAAGCCGAGGGACAGCGCGACTGGGATCTGGGTGGGGTCGAAGGTGACGAACGTGATCGGGCGGGGGAGGCGGTCGGCGGCGGCCAGGTGCAGCGCGTCGGCCAGGCGGATCGGCTGGTCGCGCATCAACTGTGCGGCGCGGTCGAGGCAGCGCTGGTCGACCGGTACCACCGCATAGCGATCCCACTGCAGGCGCAGCGCGTCCTCCAGGTCGGCCTGCAGTACGGGCTCGTCGGTCAGCTTGGCGATCAGCGCCAACGCCTCGGTCAGCGCCAGCGCACTTACGCACGTGCCGTCAACCAGCGCGCCCACCGCTACCCGACGCACCGGGTTCTCCACGTGCAACGCGACGACGGCACTGGTGTCGAAGAAGACGCTCAACCGCGCAACTCCTTGAGTGCCCGGTCCAGTCGCACGCCGCTGTAGACGGCTACCGGAGCACCGAGGCGAGCAGCATCCGTGCGCCGCGGCGCCACCACCGCTCCCGCGGCGATCAGGTCGGCCAGTACGGTCTGCCCCTGTTCGGCCTCGATCGGGCCAAGTTGCGCGGTAGCGCGGCCGTCGACGGAGACAATCACCCGTTGGCCGGTGCCAGCACGGCGCACCAGCGCTGCGAGGTCGGCGCGAAGCTCCCGTATACCAATCATGTGTACACCAGCGTACACAGAACGAGTTGAGCGTCAGCGGCCCTGCACACAAGAATCGTCGGCATGAACTTTGCCTTCACCGAAGAACAAGAAGAACTGCGTAAGACCGTCCGCGCGTTCCTCGAGGCCAAGAGCCCCGAGGCCGCCGTCCGCGAGCAGATGGAGACCGACAACGGTTTCGACGCTGCCGTGTGGAGCCAGGCTGGCGAGCAGCTCGGCCTGCAGGGTCTCGCGATCCCCGAGGAGTACGGCGGCTCCGGCTACACGTACGTCGAGCTCGGCATCGTGCTGGAAGAGATGGGCCGCGCGCTGCTGTGCGCCCCGTTCTTCAGCACTGTCGTGCTGGCCGCCAACACGCTGATCCACAGCGGTGACGAAGCCGCCAAGCAGGCCCACCTGCCCGGTATCGCCGCTGGCACCACCATCGCCACCCTCGCGTTCACCGAGCCTTCGGGCAAGTGGGACGAGAGCGGCATCACCGCCACCGCCACCAACAACGGCGGCAGCTGGAGCATCAGCGGCACGAAGATGTTCGTGCTCGACGGTCACACCGCCGACCTCGTCATCGTCGCCGCCCGCACGGGCAAGGGTGTCAGCCTGTTCGCCGTCGAAGGTGGCGCCGCCGGCCTCACCCGCACGGCGCTCAGCACGATGGACCAGACCCGCAAGCAGGCCAAGCTCGAGTTCGCCAACGTCGCTGGCACGCTGATCGGCACCGAGGGTGAGGGCTGGACCGTCCTGTCCCGTGTGCTCGACCTCGCCGCCGTCGGCCTCGCCGCTGAGCAGGTCGGTGGTGCCCAGAAGGTGCTGGAGATGGCCGTCGAGTACGCCAAGGTGCGCGTCCAGTTCGGTCGTCCGATCGGTTCCTTCCAGGCCATCAAGCACAAGTGTGCCGACATGCTGCTCGAGGTCGAGTCGGCCAAGAGTGCGGCGTACTACGGCATGTGGTGCGCAGCTGAACTCAACGATGAGCTGCCGTCGGTGGCGTCGCTGGCCAAGGCCTACTGCAGCGAGGCGTACTTCCACGCCACTGCCGAGAACATCCAGATCCACGGTGGCATCGGCTTCACATGGGAGCACCCGGCGCACCTGTACTTCAAGCGGGCCAAGAGCAGCGAGCTGCTGTTCGGCGACCCGACGTACCACCGCGAACTGCTCGCGCAGCGCATCGGTATCTGAACCCCTAGGGTTTGCATTGTGCCCACCGTGACCCTCATCTATGTGATGGCGGCCGCGGTGGGCACCTTTGTAATTGCCGCCGTGGTCGTCGGCCGCGAGGCCCATCGCCTTGACGCCGTGGCGCCGCGGTCGGTGTACATCCCCGAGGAGGCTGCAGAGTTCGTGGCCGAGTACCTGCCCCAGGATTCGCAAGCCCGACTCACTCCGAATGATCTCGAGCGGTTGCTGACGCTCCACATGCGGTGGCTGCACTCGAACGGTCTGCAGCCCGCGAATGTCGTCGACCGCCGCCAGGACATCATCTCCACCGTGGTCATTAGTGAGGACACTGTGGCGGGCTATCTGCTCGGCGAGGCCGAGCGAGAGGGCATCGAGATCATCGATGATGTTGACGTCGTCAACGTGGTCGAGGCGCACCTCGCCTACTTTGATGCCATCGGTGCCGTCGGCCCGAAAGCCTTCACCACCTGACTCAGATCATCATGTTGAACGCGGACAGGATCTTGTTGCCCAGTTCCTGATCGCCGACGATGGTGGTCGGAACGGCCGATGCTGACCGGCGGCCCGTGGCGAGCACCACGAAGGCCTCGACGTCGAGCGTGATGGTGGCCAGTGGTGCCGCCGACGGCGCAGCGACCAACGATGCCCGGCCCGCCTGTACCTCGCACACGATGTGACGCGAGACCCCGCCGGTGATGTCGATCACGACGACCCCACCGTCGGGAGTGCCGGCGCGCTTGCCGACCACGATGGGCACGGTGCGGATCAGGCGGTCGACCGTGTGCTCTGCTCCGGGGCCGGAGAGGTTGCCCGGCGTGTGGACCGCTCGCCGCATGTCCTGTTCGTGCAGCCAACAGTCGAGTACGCGGATGTGGAGGAAATCGGCCAATGTGCCGGGGCCCGTGGGGGTCATCGCTGGCTGATTGAAATAGGCGTCGTCGCCGGCTCGCAGCGTCGTGACGCGACGGGCGACGATGTCGTTCCATTCGGCGAGCACCTCCGCGCCGGTGAGTACGCGGCGGCTGTCCACTTCGTGTTCATTGGACTCGCCGATCGGATTGTGCACGTAGGCGCGCGGCTCGGCGCGATGCGCCGTGGCCGGCAGACCTTCCATCATCCGTTCGATGGCCACGAGATGCGAGAGGTTGTCCTGCACCGACCAGCCCGGCAGATCGGTGGCGGTCTTCCATTCGGCTTCGGTCAGCTCCGCACCGAGCGCTGACAGCGTCCGGAAGCAGTCCTCAAGCGTGTCGATTGTGGCGGTCGGGATCATCGGCCCTCCTCGAGCGGTGGCCGCAGACTAGTCTGAGCGACATGGAACGCCCCACCCGCTTCGAGCACTCACGCTTTCTCGGCGACAAGCGCACCCAACTCGTGTACGACCTCGACACATGGACGGATGAGGCGGCAATCAACGACATCATGCAGCACGAGGTCGGCCTGTCGTTCGGTCCCGACTCGCTCGCCGAGGCGCGCAACCGTGGCTACACGTTGGCCACACCTGGCGCGACGCGTCGCTACCGCAAGCCTCGGGCCTGATTGAACGGCAGCTTCCACTCCGGCACGCTGCAGCTCGCCAGGTACCTCGCCAGGCCGGCGGGTCGCACCGGGCCGATGCCTGGCCTGATTCTGTGCCACGGCTTTCCCATCGGTCCGCTTGACGCTCGTCAGAGCGGAGGCACGTTCCCGGAACTCGTCGACCGGGTGGCCAACGAGCTGGGTTGGGTAGGGATGACGTTCAACTTCCGCGGGTGCGGCACCAGCGAAGGTGACTTCTCGCTGCAGGGCTGGGTCGATGATCTGCGGGCAGCCATCGATCACCTGAGCGAGGAAGCCAGCCCGTTGGGAATCTGGCTGGTCGGAACGAATACCGGCGGGTCGATTGCCACCTGCGTTGCCGCCGACGATCCGCGCGTGCGTGGCGCCGCGCTGCTCAGCCCGCGCGCCGATTTCGACGACTGGGCAGCACAGCCGAGACGGTTCCTCGAACACGCACGTGAGATCGGTGCGATCCGCACACCAGGTTTCCCGAAGAGTTTCGACGAGTGGGCTCGCGAGTTTCGCCGCTTCCGACCGGTGCATGCTGCTGGTCGTCTTGCCCCGCGGCCACTGTTGGTGATGCACGGTGAGGACGATGAGAGCGTGCCGACCGCAGATGCTCGACAACTGGCAGAGGCCCATGGCTCAGCCGAACTGCGCCTGATCTCCGGCGCCGGTCATCGCTTGCGTCACGATCCGCGGGCGGTGGCTGTGCTGCTCGGATGGCTCGATCGTCAACGCCTGGTCGGCGAGTGAGTCGCCTCAGGTGAGGGTGTACGTCGCGGGGTCGATCGCCGGAGTGTGACCGATGCTGAACCGGAACAGTTCCTGATCAGCGACAGGGTGTTGCCCGCGATTGCGACGGCGCACGGCGACTGCCCATGGCGCCAGCGCGAGGGCACCGGCAAGCGCGCGTAGTCGCGGCCGTCGATGCGGATCGCGGATCAAAGATTTGGCGTGAACGACGGCCTGCCGCGTCCAGACCTTGAGCACACCCCACGGCGACAGTGTTGCCAGGGTCATCACCAATAGGTTTCGTTGCACCAGGCCGATACGAGCGGGCTCACCGAGTTCGCGGGTGGACAACGCGTGATGGTGGACGGCGATTGCGTGCGGCGCTGCGACGCTGTGGAATCCGTGATGGCGGGCACGCACATTCCACTCGACGTCCTCGCAGTACAGGAAGTAGCGCTCGGACAGCAGCCCTACCTTGTCGGCGGCGAACGCACCGGGGCGGAACAACGCGGCAGCGAAACAGGGGCCGAGCACATCGACGGCCAGCGCCGCGATGTCGGAGCGCTGGAGACCTTGGTACGCGTTGAACGCGTCCCCGTTGGGGCGCAACACGACGCCAAGCGAATCCACACGCTCGGGGGCGTCCGCGTGCACCACCATTGGTGCGACGGAGATGCACCACTCGCCGGCCTCGGCCAACACGTCGAGGCAGGCGCTGATGGTGTCGGGCATCACCCACGCATCGTCGTTCAAAAGGAATACGGCATGGTCGGCCGGCACCTTGACGAGCGCGAGGTTGATGGCCGCGCCGTAGCCGTGATTGAGCGGGCTACGAACAGCAGTTGCTCCGTGGCGACGGCAGAGCTCGTCGATGGCCGGCCAGTCAGCGACGTCTCCGTTGTGGACCACGCAGATCTCGACCTTCGCGCCGACCGAACTGGCGAGCGAGGCGACGCACTGTTCCGTGGATTCGGTGTCGTAGCGGAAGACCACCACGATCGCGGTGACAGCGGGCCCGTCAGTCATCGGACCGACGGCGCGACGGGTACCCATCGATGTGCGTGCTGTGCCAACGCCACGCCGATTCGATGATGGTGTCGAGACCGTGCTGGGGTCTCCAGCCAAGTGTGGCGCGCACGAGCGTGGGGTCGGCGAATACGGTGATCGGGTCGCCCTGTCGGCGGCCAACCAGGTCGTACGGTACGGGCCGTCCGCTGACCCGCTCGGTGGTGCGGATTACGTCGAGCACCGAACTACCAGTTCCGGTGCCCACGTTCAGTGCGGTCGTGGCGCCACCGTCGAACAGATACTGCAGGGCTCGTACATGGGCGTCGGCGAGGTCGTCGACGTGGATGTAGTCGCGGACACATGTGCCATCGGTGGTGGGGTAGTCGGCGCCGAACACCTGCACCGGCCCCTGGCGTCCGAGCGTCGCCTTCATCACCAGTGGGATGAGGTTGGCGGCGTTCGACCAGTCCTCGCCGATCGCGTTGTCCAGGCTTGCTCCGGCAGCGTTGAAGTAGCGCAGGCTGACGGACCGCACCCCGTGCGTGGTGTACATCCAGCGCAGTACCTGCTCGCTCATCGCTTTCGTCTCGGCATACACGCTCTCCGGTTGGATGGGTGCGGTTTCGGCCGCAGGCATCTGGGCGGGTGTGCCGTACACCGAGCACGATGACGAGAACACGACGCGCTGAACACCTTCGAGCGCAGCGGCTTCGACGAGCGCCGACGTGCCGGCCACGTTGTTGCGGAAGTACTTCGTTGGGTACTGCATGGATTCACCGACGCTCTTGTACGCAGCGAAATGGATGAGGCCCTGGATCGCGTGGTCGCGGCAGAGTTGGCGGACGAGTTCGGAATCAGCAATGTCGCCGACGACGAGTGGAGTGTCGAGCAACGACTCGCGGGCTCCGGTCTCGAGCGAATCAAGCACGACCACCTGGTGTCCGGCGGCCCTCAATGCCCTGACCGTGTGTGAGCCGATGTAGCCGGCGCCGCCGGTGACGAGCACGTTCATATGCGCCCAACGTTACTGGGTGCCTCGCTGGCGAACTGAGGGCATCGCCTAGAGTGTCCGCAATGTCGTCCAGGATTGCCATCATCGGATCCGGTTATGTGGGGCTCACCACCGGAGCCTGTTTCGCCCACCTCGGCCACGAAGTGGTCTGCGCCGACATCGACGAGTCGAAGGTTGAGCGTCTGTCGCGGGGTGAACTACCGATCTACGAGCCAGGTCTCGAGAAGATCGTCACCGACGCGCTGCGCTCCGGTCGGCTGCGTTTCGTAGTCGGCGCAGCGGTGGCTGCAGCCGAGTGCGAGTTCGCCTACCTGTGCGTTCCCACGCCGCAGGGCGACGACGGTTCCGCCGACCTGTCGTACATCGAGCAGGCTGCGCGGCAGATTGCGCCGGTGCTGCCGCCGAATGCGGTCGTGGTGAACAAGAGCACCGTGCCGGTGGGTTCGACGAAGGTCGTCGAGCGGGTCCTGGCCCGACCCGATGTGAAGGTGGTCTCCAACCCCGAGTTCTTGCGTGAGGGCTCGGCCGTTGCCGACTTCCTGAAGCCCGACCGCATCGTGATCGGCAGCGACGATCAGAGTGCCGCGATCCGCGTTGCCTCGCTCTACTCCGGGATCGCCGCTCCGCTGATCGTCACCGACCCGGCCTCAGCTGAGACGATCAAGTACGCCGCCAATGCATTCCTTGCCACCAAGATCTCGTTCGTCAATGCCGTCGCCGCGATCTGCGAGAACGTTGGTGCCGACATCAACGATGTGGTGCTCGGCATCGGCTACGACAAGCGCATCGGTCACGATTTCCTGCGCCCCGGTCCCGGCTGGGGTGGCAGTTGCTTCCCGAAAGACACCCGGGCGCTGGTGAAAATCGCAGAGGATGCGAGCTACGACTTCAACCTGCTGAAGGGCGTCATCGATGTCAACGACGAACAGCGCGAACGTATGGTGGAAAAGGTGCGCAGCGCTGCAGGTGGCAGCCTCGAGGGTGTTGTCATCGCGGCGTGGGGCCTCACGTTCAAAGCCAACACGGACGACCTTCGCGAGTCGCCTGCGTTGGCGATCATCGCCGCCCTCGTCAAGGAAGGTGCCCTCGTTCGCGCCTACGACCCGCAGGTTGCGAACGACCTGCCCGGTGTCGAAGTTCGTTCCGATGCACTTGCGGCCTGCGAGGCCGCCGAGGTGCTGGTAGTGCTCACCGAGTGGGACGACTTCCGTTTGATCGACCTCGACGAGGTGCGGCGCCGCATGAGTGGCGCGGAGATCGTCGACACGCGCAACCTGCTCGACCGCGCTGCCGCACGTCGCGCTGGCTTCGTGTATCGCGGCGTCGGACGATGACACAGCGGGTCGTACTGGCCGGCGGTGCCGGGTTCCTGGGGTCGCACCTGGCCGACTTCCTGCTGGCCCGTGGCGATGAGGTGATTGCTGTCGACAACCTGTGTACCGGGCGTGAGCAGAACGTGGCCCACCTGCTCGACCACCCGCGCTTCACACTGGTGCGTCACGACGTCACTCAGGTGCTGACGGTCGATGGCCACGTCGATGCGGTCCTCAACCTCGCCAGTCCGGCCTCTCCGACCGACTTCGCCACGATGCCACTGGCGATCCTGCAGGTTGGTTCCGTCGGCACGCGGAACCTGCTCGACCTTGCCGTGTCGAAGCAGGCGCGCTTCTTTCTCGCGAGCACCAGCGAGGTCTATGGCGATCCGCTCGTGACTCCGCAGCCCGAGTCGTACCTCGGCAACGTCAGCTCGATCGGTCCCCGTAGTTGCTACGACGAAGCGAAGCGGTTCAGCGAGGCGATCACGATGTCGTACCACCGCGTGCACGGTCTGGAGGTGCGCATCGTGCGCATTTTCAACACGTACGGCACGCGTATGCGACCAGACGACGGTCGCGTCGTCACCAACTTCGTGTGGCAGGCCCTCCGCGGTGAACCCGTCACGCTCTACGGCACGGGTGAGCAGACGCGAAGCTTCTGCTACGTCAGCGATGAGGTGCGTGGTCTGGCCGCAGTGCTCGACGGACCGCTCACTGGTCCGGTGAATGTGGGCAACCCCGCTGAGTTCACGATGCGTGAGCTCGCCGAACTGGTCGTTGAACTCGTCGGTTCCAGCAGCCCGATCGTGAACGCGCCGATGCCTCCCGAACGCGAAGGCGATCCTTTGCAGCGTCGACCCGACATCACCTTGATCCGCAGTCAGTTCGGTTGGGAACCCAGCGTGTCGCTGCGTTCCGGACTGCAACTACTGATCGACGAAGCGAGGCTTCAGGGCTGAGCCGGGCCTTCGGCGTACACGTGCGCGACGTCGAAGTTGATCGCCGTGTAACCCGCTGCCCGCTGGTGGCTGACCACCGAGAGGCTCTGCTCACCCTCACGCAGGTCGAGTAGGCGATCGTGGCGTCGGTCGCTGAGCCTCACCGAGAGCGCGTAGTCGCCGTCGAGCAGCGGAACGGAGCCGGTGGAGAAACTGACCGTACCCTTGCCGTCGAGCCGGCCGAGCGGTGTGCCCAGACGGTCGGTATCGGTGCGGAACACCGTGCGCCCCAGCCGGTCGAGCAGTTCGATCTCGAGCTGCGCGTCGTCGATCGGTTCGGCGCTTTCGTACGCAATCTCAATCGTGAGCGCGTCGCCACTGGTCATGTATGAGTGTCCGTGCGACTGACCGGCGTGTTGCACGGTGACGCTCGTGATGGAGGCTCCATCCGCCGCTGAGTGCACCGTGCTGGCAGATTCATGTGAGTGCGCGTGCAAGTGCTCTCGGAACACGCGGATGCTCTCGCCGGGCTCGCCGTCGGCAATGACCCGTCCGTGGTCGAGAACGATCGCCCGATCGCAGATCTCGCGGACCGTGTCGGCATTGTGGGTCACGAACACGATCGTGCGGCCGGCGGCTTGGAGTTGTTTGATGCGGTTGATGCACTTCAACTGGAAGACCTCGTCACCCACGGCGAGCACCTCGTCGACCAGCAGGATGTCGGGGTCGAGGTTGATCGCGACGGCGAAGCCGAGGCGGACATACATGCCACTGGAGTAGTGCTTGACCGGTTCGTCGATGAACGTGTCCAGTTCAGCGAAGTCGACGATCGAGTCGAAGCGCCGCTCGATCTCCTTGCGGCTGATCCCGAGGAACGCTGCGTTGATGTAGACGTTCTCGCGCCCGGTGAGGTCGGGATGGAAGCCCGCACCGAGTTCGAGCAGCGAGGCGATGCGACCTCTCAGCTGCACTTGACCGGTGGTGGGTCGCAGGATGCCGCTGATGCACTTCAGCAGGGTGCTCTTGCCTGAGCCGTTGTGGCCGAGGATGCCCAGCGTCTGCCCTTGCGGAATGGTGAGGTCGAGTTCGTGCAAGGCCGTGAAGTCGCGCCGCTTCGAGCGACCGAGATGGATCACCCGATCCTTCAACGAGTCGGCCTGCGCAGTGTGGAGGCGGAAGACTTTGGAGACGCCGCTGGCGACGATGGCGTCCATCAGAGCGTCTCCGCCAAGTTGCCTTCGTGGCGGTCGAAGAAGCGCAGCGCGATGGCCAGCAGCGCAATCGAGACGACGGCGATGATGGCGATGTTGCGCAGATACCAGAGCGGCCCATCGGGCGGAAGCAGGTTGCGGCCGGTCACGTGGTCGGTGCCGTACAAGGCTCGCTGAAAGATGATCACCACGGAGGTGACCGGGTTGGTGAGCGGGAGCCACGTGGGCAGGTGGTGGTGGCTGAGCCAACCTTGCAGTCGGATGTATTCGTAGATGATCGGGTTGCCCCAGAAGAACGCGATCAGGGCGAGGTTCAGCAGATGCTGCGTGTCGCGGGCGTACACGTTCGCCACGGACAGGATGAGGCCCATTGCAGCCAGGAAGAGTCCGAGTGCCAACACAGCCAGCGGTAGCAGCCACACGTACGCAACGTCGATGTGATGCCGCACCGCGATGAGTACGGCGGTCAACGTGCCGAGTTGCAGACAGAAGTGGACGAACGCCGAGCCCAGCGTGGCCAGAGGCAGCACAGCACGAGGGAAGTTGACCTTGCCGACGAGGATGGCATTCGCAGTGATCGATTCGGTGGAGGTCGTCATCGCCGTGTTCACGAACGTCCAGACGACGAGGCCACTCATCAACCACACGGGGAAGGCCCGGAACCCCTGCCCAAGGATCGAGAAGGCAATGCCGTAGATGGTGAGCAGAAACAGCGGCTGGATCATCGACCAGACGAACCCGATGCTCGAGTTCTTGTAGCGCACTTTCAGTTCTTTGTGCACGAGCGTCGCGAGCAACTCGCGAAAGCTGATGATGTCGAGCACGTGCTGCCGGATCGTCCGCTTGGCGGAGATGATGCGCAGTTCCGTGGAGGCGCCTCCGGTGGTGCTCATGACCCTCCCATGCTACCGGGCACCTCCGTGCAGACTGGGGCACGCCGCTAGCGTGAGGGCATGTCCGACTCCGACGAGATCGAGCGTTTGCGCGCAGAACTCGCGGCAGCGCGCGCCGAGGCCCGCATGATCATCGAAGCGATCCCGCTGGCGGTCAGCCGTCGTGCCGCGCTGCGTTCGCTGTCTGCTGATCTGGTGAGTCCCAGTGCGTGGTGGTCCGGCCTCCGCGGGGTCGTGGCCCGCCTGCGCAGATGACCCAGCTCGACGACCTTCACCGTCGCGCAGCCGCGCTGACCCGTCGACTCGACGTCGTTGCTCGCGACCTTGCGGACGTTGCTGCGGCGGTGGGAGCGCCCGACGCCACCGACAGCGATCTGCTGCCCGATCTCGGTCTGCTCGACGCGGAGGTCGCTCGCCTCGAACGTTCAGTCGCGATCGCCCGTCGGCGCCAACTCGTGCGTACGTTGCCGGTGCGAGGGCGCGTCGCCCTGCTGCACCACGTGCTCGCGCGGCTGCGGCGGGCCGCACCTCCGCCGCCGGTGCCGCCGCAGGAAGGCGCGCCCCATTCCGGCACTGCTCGCGAACGAGAGGCCGCCATCGGAGAGCGGTTGGGTCGGCTCATCGTGCTACGCACCGAGCTCGACCGGGCCCAACAGGATCTCCTGGTGTCGTATCGACGCTGGATCGGTCGCTCGCTCGGTGCTCGCCAGGCACGCAGGAGGGGTGCGCGGCGTGGCCGGGTAGCTGCGTCGAATTCGCCGCTCTCGCCGCGCGTGTCGGTGCTCACCGCGGTCTACAACACTCCCGAGCAGTTGCTGTTGCAGCAGCTGCAGTCGGTGGCAGGTCAGACGTTCGTCGACTTCGAGCACATCCTCGTCGATGACGGCTCGCCCGACGACACGGTGCGGCGTGTGCTCGACCGGGCATCGACGGCAGATCGTCGGCGCGTCGTGGTGCATCGTGCAGTCAATGGGGGCATCGTGGCTGCCAGCTGCGACGCATTGCAGCGCGCCCGCGGCGAGTACATCGCGCTCGTCGATCACGACGATCTGCTCGACCCTGTTGCTCTGGAACAGATGGTGGCGGCGCTCGACTCCAACCCTGCGGCTGTGCTGGCGTACAGCGATCACGACATTCTCACTGCGAGCGGCCGGCCGTTCGACCCCTTCTACAAACCCGACTTTTCCCCCGAGCGGCTTCGCGGACAGAACTACATCACGCACTTCGTCGTGGCGCGCCGCGAGGCCGTCAACGCCGTAGGCGGCTTCCGCGACGGGTACGACGGTGCTCAGGATCACGACCTCGTGTTGCGGTTGGGCGAGGTCGGTCCGGTCGTTCACGTACCCGGGGTGCTGTATCACTGGCGTCAGGCCCCTGACAGCGTCGCCGCTGACGAGAACGCGAAGCCGTACGCGTTCGATGCCGGTCGCCGTGCTGTTGCTGATCACTGTGCGCGCGTTGGCATCGATGCGACGGTTCTCCATGGCTCCCTTCGGGGTACCTACACGGTTCGCCGCCGGCTCAGTTCGACGCCGCTCGTGAGCGTTGTCATTCCCACCCGCGGCAGCAGTGGGGTCGTCTGGGACAAGGTGCGGTACTACGTGGTCGACGCTGTTGCGTCCATCGAGGCGAACAGCACCTACCCCTCGGTGGAATACATCGTGGTCGCCGACTCGGTCACCCCACCGGCCGTACTCGAGGAGTTGGCCAGAGTCGGCGGCGACAAGCTTCGCATCGTGCCGTTCGACGAGCCGTTCAACTTCTCCCGCAAGTGCAATGTCGGTGCCGACGCAGCATCCGGCGACGCACTGCTGTTCCTCAACGACGACACCGAATTGATCGCCCCCGACAGCATCGGCGAGTTCGTTGGGCACTTGCAGTCCACAGATGTCGGCATGGTGGGCGCCCGACTCCTGTTCGCCGATGGACGCCTGCAGCACGGTGGCCATCTGTATGCCGATGGACCCATCCATTCGCTGTTCGGGTGGCCCGGCTCGGCAGTGGGGCCGCAGCGCATGTGCACGATCCCTCGTGAGTGCAGCGGTGTGACGGCGGCGGCGGCGGCGATGCGTCGTGAGGTGTTCGACGCGGTCGGTCGCTTCGACGAGGCGTTCCCGGTGAACTTCAACGACGTCGACCTGTGTCTGCGCGTGCGCCGCGAGGGCTACCGAATCGTGTGGACACCTGCGGCGCAGTGGTACCACTTCGAGAGTGTCACGCGAGTCGCCGGACACACCCAGGATGAACTCGACCTACTCCTCGGCCGGTGGCGCGAGGAACTGAACCACGATGTCTACTTCAACCCGTGTCTGCTCCCGGGGCGCAACGACTGGTTACCGCGGCCGATGCTTTCGGGAATATCCGCCGACGTCCTCGGCGGCCGCTGACCCGACTGTTGAGCGCTGCCGTCAGACGGCCAGCGGGTCGTCGGCTTCCGGGTTGATGCCATGGCGGGCGATGGCGGCCTCGATCTCCTCGGCACCGCACAAGCCGTCGGCGGCGAGTGCACTGAGCACTCCGACGACCACGTGGCCAGCGTCGACCTCGAAGTACCGGCGCAACGCTTCGCGGGTGTCGCTGCGGCCCATACCGTCCGTTCCGAGCGGCAGGAACGTGCGCCCGGGAAGGAAGCGGGCGACCTGTTCGGGCACGACCTTCATGAAGTCGGTGACGGCGACCACCGGCCCGGGTGTGTCGGCGAGTAACTGCGCGACGACCGGCACACGCGCTGTCTGGCTGGGGTGTAGGCGATTCCAGCGTTCGCTGGAGAGGGCTTCGTCGCGCAGTGCCTTGTACGAGGTGGCCGACCAGAGATCCACACCGATGCCGTGCTGCTCGGCCAACTCCTGCGCCGCAGCGCGTGCTGCACCCTGTGCCGAGCCGCTGAACAGCAGGGTCGCCCGTCGCTGGAAGTCGCCCTCGGCGGCCTTCCAACGGTAGAGGCCGCGGATGACGTCGGAGGGTTGCAGACCCTCGGGCATCGCTGGCATCTGATAGTTCTCGTTGTACAGCGTGATGTAATAGAAGACATCGCGTAGTTCAGCGGGAGTGTCGGCGCTGTACATGCGCTGGATGCCGGCCTGCACGATGGTGGCCACTTCGTAGGCGAAGGCGGGGTCGTACGCCTGGCACGGTGGCACAGTGTTGGCCAGCACCAGTGAGTGGCCGTCCTGGTGCTGCAGCCCTTCTCCGGGAAGCGTGGTTCGCCCGGCGGTGGCTCCCATCAGGAAGCCACGTGTGCGTGCATCGGCGGCCTGCCAGATGAGGTCGCCAACACGCTGGAAACCGAACATCGAATAGAACGTGTAGAAGGGAATCGTGGGGACTCCGCGGGTGGCGTAGGCCGTGCCGGCAGCGATGAAGCTAGCCATCGCGCCCGCTTCGTTGATGCCCTCTTCGAGGATCTGCCCCTTGGTCGACTCGCTGTAGCTGAGCAGCAGGTCGTGGTCGACGGGCTCGTACTTCTGGCCCTGTGATGCGTAGATCTTCAGTGCCGGGAACAGCGAGTCCATGCCAAACGTGCGGCCTTCGTCGGGGATGATCGGTACGACGTACTGGCCGATGTTTTCGTCGCGGGCCAGGTTGCGCAGCAGGCGGGTGAAACCCATCGTGGTGCTGACTTCCTGTTCGCCCGAACCCTTGCGCAGCTCTTCGAACGTGCTGTCGGTGGGCTGGTTCAACACCTTGCGCTGACGAATGATGCGCTTGGGGATGCTGCCGCCGAGCGCACGGCGACGCTCCATCATGTACTGGTACTCGATCGTGTCTTCGCCGGGTCGGTAATACGGGATGTTGCCATTCGCGAACGCGTTGTCGGGGATCTCGTCCTGTAGGTGCAGGCGGTCGCGCATGGCGATCAACTGCTCGCTCGTCATCTTCTTGATCTGGTGGGTGGCGTTGCGAGCTTCGATACCGGGGCCGAGTGTCCAACCCTTGATCGTCTTCGCCAGAATCACCGTCGGCGCACCGGAACCAAGGTTCTCCGTGGCGGCTTTGTAGGCGGCGTACAGCTTGCGATAGTCGTGGCCGCCGCGGGGAAGGTTCTCGAGGTCGGTGTCCTCGAGGTGGGCCACCATTTGCCGCAGACGAGGGTCGGGGCCGAAGAAGTTGTCGCGGATGTAGGCGCCCTTCTCCACGCCGTAGCGCTGGTACTGACCGTCCACCGTGGTGTTCATCTTGTTCAGCAGGACACCGTCTTTGTCCTTGGCCAGCAGTGCGTCCCACTTCGATCCGTGGATGACCTTGATGACGTTCCATCCGGCTCCGCGGAAGGTGGCTTCGAGTTCCTGGATGATCTTGCCGTTACCGCGGACGGGGCCGTCGAGGCGCTGCAGGTTGCAGTTGACGACGAACACCAGGTTGTCGAGCTTCTCGCGGCTGGCCAGCGAGATCGCGCCGAGCGTCTCGGGTTCGTCGCACTCGCCGTCGCCGAGGAAGGCCCACACACGACTCTGGCTGGTGTCGTCGAGTTCACGGTTCAGCATGTAGCGGTTGAAGCGCGCCTGGTAGAGCGCGGTGATCGGGCCGAGGCCCATGCTGACGGTGGGAAACTCCCAGAACTCGGGCATCAGACGCGGGTGTGGGTAGCTGGAGAGACCCTTCCCGCCGCGACCGATCTCGCGGCGGAAGCTCTCCAGGTCGGATTCCTCCAGCCGGCGCTCGAGGAATGCGCGGGCATACACGCCGGGGGCGGCATGCCCCTGGAAGTACACGTGGTCGCCGGCGGTGCCGTCGTCCTTGCCGCGGAAGAAGTGGTTGAAGCCGATCTCGTACAGGCTGGCGGAGCTGGCGAACGTGCTGAGGTGGCCGCCGATTCCGTCGGCCTGCTTGTTCGCTCGCACCACGGTGACCGCCGCGTTCCAGCGGATGAAGCGGCGGATTCGACGCTCGATGTGTTCGTCGCCCGGGAACCACGGCTCGGATTCGCGGGGGATGGTGTTGATGTACGGCGTGGTGACGGTGGCCGGGAAGCTCACCTGGGCCTCGCTGGCCCGCTCGAGCAGCTTGGAGAGCAAGAACCGGGCACGCGACTTGCCGTGCACCTCGATCACCGCATCCAGGCTGTCGAGCCATTCGGACGTCTCGCCCGGGTCGGTGTCGGGTAGCTGATTGACGAAGCCGTCGAAGATCATGGGTGGCAGTCTGCCAGGGCTACCCGCCGGTAATCGGCGCCGACCGTATGAACTGGGTGTGACGCAGGGACCCGCTCGGCCGGCGGGTACCCTACGCGCAATGACCTCCACTGCGAACACCACCGTCTACACCGACGGTGCGTGCGCCGGGAACCCTGGACGAGGCGGCTGGGCGTGGGCCGTGGCGCCCGACGGTGCGACGTGCGGCAGTGGCGGCGCGCCGCACACCACGAACCAGCGGATGGAGTTGCAGGCTGTGCTCGAGGCGTTGAAGGCGTTACCGGGCGACCTCACCATCGTCAGCGACAGCACCTACGTCGTGCACTGCTTCCGCGATCGCTGGTGGGTGAAGTGGAAGGCCAACGGCTGGCGGAACTCGAAGAAGGAACCGGTGGCCAACACCGACATATGGATGCCGCTCGTCGAGCTGGTGGCGGAGCGCACGCCCACGTTCCAGTGGGTGAAGGGACACAGCGGTAACCCGATGAACGACCTCGTCGACCGGTTGGCCGTGGTGGCCAGTAACGGCCCGTTCACCGAGCAGGTACCAACGGCCTCCGCGGCACCGGCGCAGACTTCGTTGTTCGACTGACCTCAACCCACCGACGGGTCGCGCCCCATCGTGCGTAGCCAGCGGTAATGCGACCTGACCGCTGCGGTGATACTGGGGTGCACCTTGTACTGCACGCCTCGCTCGGCACAGGCGGCCCGCAGTTCTGGTGCAGCGAGGTGCAGCACATTGTGCGGCAACTTCGGTGCGAGGTGGTGCTCGATCTGGAAGTCGAGGCCGCCCATCAGCCAGTGCACGAACGGTCGCATCGCGGGTACGCCGCAGCGGATGTCGACGGTGGCGCGCAGTTGGTGCAGTTCGAAGTCCGGTCCGCGGCGGGGGGCGTCGGGGTCGAAGAACTCGGCGATGTCCACGCAGTGGGCGAGTTGGAAGATGTTCGCCAGGAGGAACCCGACCGACCAGGAGATCGCGAGGTAGAACGCGAGTACGCCCCACCAGGGGTGCAGGAACATGGGGATCACGATCGCCCAGGTGAGGTGGATCGCCTTGCCGAGCAGGATCAGCGCGACGTCGCGAGCGCGAGGTTTCGTCGGCAGCGTGTGATCGCCGACCCGTCGTTTCACGAGCGTGGCGAAATCCGACATCACGAACCACTGCAGGGTGAGGAAGCCGTACAGCACCCACATGTAGACATGCTGGTAGCGCTGTATCGGCTTCCATGGCTGTTGCGGCGCGAGCCGGGCGAGCGGCATCTGGTCGATATCGGTGTCGAACCCCACCACGTTCGTGTTGCCGTGGTGTAGCTGGTTGTGCTTGAACCGCCAGAGGTACGAACTGGCGCCCAGCAGGTCGGAACTCCAGCCGGCCACACGCGAGCGTCGGGTGTTCCGGCTGAATGCACCGTGGTTGCCGACGTGCATCACATTGGTTGCGGTGGCCACTGCCGCCACGACGAGCGCCATTGCAGCGACTACCCGCAGCCAGAACCGTATGGGGGCGAACACCAGGCCCCAGTAGCTGCCGACTCCGAGTAGGGCGATGAACGCGGTGTTCCAGTGCAACCGTCGGCGACCGCGTTCGATCACTTCCGTAGACGGCATCATCCTGTGGGTCAGGCTCGGTTCCATGGCCCCTCCAGTTCAGCGTCGCGCCGACTGTGGTCTCGTTGCAAGGTCCGCGTATCGTCTCGGGTATGGACATCAATGGAGCAAGTGCAATCGTCACGGGTGGCGCGTCGGGTATCGGTGCCGCGTCATGCCGCCTGTTGGCCGCCAAGGGCGCGAAGGTCGTCGTGGCCGACGTGCAGGAGGAGAAGGGCCGTGAACTCGCCGACGAGATCGGCGGCGCGTTCTGCAAGGTCGACGTCACCAACACCGACGACATCATCAACGCGGTGGAGATGGCCAAGAGCATGGGGCCGTTGCGCGTGTTGGTGAACTCCGCGGGTATCGGCTGGGCGCAGCGCACCGTGGGCAAGGGTGGCTACGACGCCGCTGCGGACCTCGATGCGTTCAAGAAGGTCATTGCCATCAACCTCGTTGGCACGTTCGACTGCATCCGCATTGCCGCCACGGCCATGAGCACCAACGAACCGCTCGAGTACGGCGAGCGCGGCGCGATCGTCAACATCGCCTCCGTCGCTGCCTTCGATGGTCAGATCGGCCAGGCCAGCTACTCCGCCAGCAAGGGCGGCGTCGTCGGCATGACCCTGCCCGTTGCTCGCGATCTCGCAGCGATCGGCGTGCGCGTCAACACTGTCGCTCCCGGTCTCATCGACACGCCGATCTACGGCCACGGTGAGGGCAGCGAGGCGTTCAAGGCCAACCTGCAGAAGGGTGTGCTGTTCCCGCAGCGCCTCGGCGACCCGGCCGAGCTGGCCTCGATGGTGATCGAGTGCGTTACCAACAGTTACATGAATGCCGAGACCATCCGCGTGGATGGCGGCATTCGCATGCCACCGAAGTGATCGCCGCTCACGTCGTGTAGTCGGCGTTGATCCGCACGTAACCATCCGTGAGATCGCAGCCCCAGACGGTGGCCGTGGAATTGCCACGGCTGCCGTCGGGCGCAGCGAGCGTCACGTGGATGAGTACATCGTCGCCGCGCATGTACTCCGACAGTGCCGCCAGGCCGGTCTCGTCCAGCAGTGCCGGGTAGACCTCCTGTGTACCGAAGCGGATGACGACCGTGTCCTGATCGACCTCGGCGGAGGAGGTGCTCTTACCGACGGCCATCGCCACCCTGCCCCAGTTGGGATCAGCACCGTGCACTGCGGTCTTCACGAGAGGCGAGTTGACGATCGCCTTGGCGACACGCTTGGCCTGCTCGTACGACACGGCGCCGTCGACGGTGACCTCGATGAGCGTTTCCGCGCCCTCGCCGTCGCGGGCCACTTGCTTGGTGAGCGACTCGGCGACCGCGTACAGCCCAGCCGTGAACTCGGCGACGTCGATCGGCCCGGCTGCGCCACTCGCAAGAATGACTGCGGTGTCGCTCGTGGACGTGTCGGTGTCGACCGAGACGCAGTTGAACGTGCGGTCGATGACCGAACGAAAGGCCGCGTCGAGGGTGGTGGCGTCAAGTGCTGCGTCGGTGAAGAACATCGCGATCATCGTCGCCATATCGGGCTCGATCATGCCGACACCCTTGGCCACGCCGACGATGCGCACGTCGCCGACGACAGCAGAGGCAGTCTTCGGGACGGTATCGGTGGTCATGATTCCGCGGGCCACGGCTCCGGCGTCTGTCCCCGGCAGGGGAGTAGGGATCGCGGCGAGACCGGCGCGGATGCGGTCCATCGGGTAGCGACGTCCGATGACCCCGGTGGACGCGATGAGAATGTCGGTGGCTGCGCAGTCCAGCGTTGCGGCAACCCCGGCGACGACCTCGTGCGCGTCGGCCAAACCTGCGGCACCTGTTGCGACGTTGGCGTTCTTCGACAGTACGACGATCGCGCGAGCCGTTCCGCTGGACACATGGGCTCGGCTGACGATCACGCTGGGGCCGGCGAAGGAACTCTTGGTGAACACGCCGGCGGTGGTGCACGGTGCGTCGGCAGCAACGATCGTGAAGTCGTCGGTGTTGTCCTTTACGCCCACGTTGGTGACGTACGCGTGGAAGCCACGGGGGAGTGGAAGCTCCTCGTTCATACGGCCAGCAGTGCGTGGAGGTGCTCGCGCACGAGGAGGAACAGGTCTCCCAGCTTCTGTACACCCTCGTCGCCGATCGGATTCAGCAAGTGGCGGCGCACGCTGGCAACGTGATGCGGCGCGGCTTCATCCATTTTCGAGCGGCCGGTTCGCGTCAGGTGCGCGTACATCACACGTCGGTCGCTGGCGCTCGACTCGCGCTCGACCCAGCCGACCTTCACCAGGCCATCGAGGCGACGCGTGAGACCGCTGGGTGACAGTCGCAGCGCCCCGGCGAGATCGCACATGCGCAAGCGATCTTCCTCTGCTTCGGACAGGAACACGAGCACCTCATAATCACCCAGCGTCAGACCGTACGGAGCGAGGTCGGCCTCCAATGCTGCAGTGAGGTCGGGGAGTGTGGTGATGAAATTCCGCCACGCGGTCTGTTCGGCGGAGGTGAGCCATGTGGCGGGCATTTCGACAGAGTAGTAGAAGAGTTGTTGGCACAAATAGTTGTGAACACAATGATTGTGAGGTAATAATGACCTTTCTAGTCAAGTATTACCCACAGGAGACACTCCCCATGTTCACCGCACCCAGCCCCCTCACCGCACCCGACACCCTCGCCGCCCTCACTGCTGGCACCTGGACCGTCGACGCCAGCCACTCGCACATCGGCTTCGTCGTGCGCCATCTGGTGGTGGCCAAGGTCCGCGGCCAGTTCAACGAGTTCACCGGCAGCATTACGGTCGCCGACAACCCGTTGCAGTCCAAGGTCGAGGCCACCGTCGTTGCCAACTCGATCGACACCCGTGACGAAGGTCGCGACGGGCACCTCCGCGGCACCGACTTCTTCGACATCGAGCACAACCCGACGTGGTCGCTCGTCAGCACGGGAATCGAAGCCTCCGGCACTGACTACGTGCTCCACGCCGACATCACCATCAAGGGTGTCACCAAGGCGGTCGACTTCGCCCTCGAATTCCACGGAGTCGCCACCGACCCGTGGGGCAACACCAAGGCCGGATTCAGCGCGGCAACTGATATCAGCCGCAAGGACTTCGGTCTGGCATGGAACGTTGCGCTCGAGGCAGGTGGCTTCGTGGTCGCCGACAAGGTGTCCATCGTGCTCGAGATCGAAGCACTCAAGGGCTGATGCCCTGAGCTACAGCGCCGCCCGCAGGGCGACCTCCAACGTCGAGTGCTGGAACTCGAAGCCCGACGCCTGCAGTGCGTGAGGCAGCACCTTCTGCCCGGTGTACAGCAGTGCGTCGGCGAGTTCCCCGCCCAGCAGTAAGGCCGGGCCGAAACGCGGAACAGGCAGCAGCGTCGGACGGTGCAGCACCGAGCCGAGCACTTTGGTGAACTCGGCGTTCGTCACCGGGGCGGGGGCCGTGAGGTTCACCGCTCCGCCGACGTTCGTCGTGATGAGGTGACGAATCGCTGCGACCTCATCAGGGAGCGAGATCCAACTCTGCCATTGCTTGCCATTGCCGAACTTGCCACCGGCGAACAGTTTGAACAGCGGCAGCATCTTCTTCAGTGCGCCGCCCTTGGCGGTGAGCACGATGCCCGTGCGGAGGTGGACCACCCGCACCCCGACGGCGGATGCGGCATCCGTTGCGGCCTCCCATTGCACGCACAGGTCGGCGAGGAAGCCCGGGCCGGCGGGTGATGTCTCGTCGAGGTCGCGGCCATCACTGGCGCCGTAGAACCCGATCGCTGAACCGCTCAGCAGCACGGGCGGGCGATTCGCCGAGGCGGCGATGGTGTTCGCGATCAGCGTGGTGGACTTCACTCGGCTGTCGAGTAACTCGCGTCGGTAGTCGTCCGTCCAGCGATGGTCGCCGATGCCAGCGCCGGCGAGATGCACCACGGCGTCGGCGCCGTCGAGCGCGTCGGCGGCGAGCACACCGTGTGCCGGATCCCAGCTGATCTCCCCGTCTCGCGCAGGCCGCCGCACGAGGGCGATGGCCTCGTGGCCGTCGGCGCGTAGCGACTGGGTGAGTGCTGTGCCGATGAGGCCTGAGGCCCCGGAGATGATGACTCGCATACCGCAAGCCAACCTGGCCTGCTGCGGCGATATTCCGTGCCGGTCGTTGCTAGTCGATGTGCACGGGCACGCTGACGACCACCGTGTCGGGGCGGTAGAGCAGGCGTGCCTTCAGTGCGAGTGCCGACTGGTTGTGCAACCACTGCGAGGACACCTTGGTGACCGACTCGGGGATCACGACGGTGATGATGTCGTCGTGGCGTTCCTGGTCGATCTCGTCGAGGAACGCCATCACCGGGCGGGTGAGCTCGCGATACGGCGACGACACGGTGTGTAGTTCGATCGGGATGTTGAACTCATCCCACTGGGCGTGCAACGCGCGCTCTTCCTCGGGGTCTTGCACCACGGAGAGGGCGATGATGCGCTCGGGGCTGAGGCTGCGCGCGTAGCCGATGGCATCGATCACGCCGCGGTTCACCTTGCCGACGAGCACGACGACATAGTGAGTGCGGCGCACGGCCTTGTAGCCGACGGGCACGACGAGGGCGGTCTTCACACGGCGGTAGTGCTTGCCGATGCTGAAGAAGATCGTGACCATGATCGGGATCAGCGCAGCGGGGATCCATGCGCCCTTCATGAACTTCGAAACGACCACGATGATTGCGATGACGCCGGTAGTGACTGCGCCGAGCGCGTTGATCGCCAGGCTGGCCTTCCAGTGCGGTTCCTTCAGTCGGATGTGGTGCACCACCATGCCGGTCTGACTGAGCGTGAAGCCGGTGAACACGCCGAACGCGTAGAGCGGGATCAGCTTGGAGATCTCGCCGTTGAACACGACGATCAGCACGCTGGCAACGGCGGCCAGGAAGATCACGCCATTGGAGAACACTAGGCGGTCGCCACGGTTGGAGAACTGGCGAGGCAGGAAACCGTCTTTGGCGATGATGCTGGAGAGGCGAGGGAAGTCGGCGTACGCCGTGTTCGCTGCGAGGATCAAGATCGCGAACGTGCTGATCTGCATGATCCAGAACAGCATGCCCTTGCCGCCGTAGACGTGTTCGGCCATGAGGGCGATACCCGTCGGGTCGTTGTCGCCGCGGAATGGCTTGAGGTGTGCTGCCAGCACGGAGATGCCGACGAAGCACGTGCCGAGGATGACGCCCATCCACATCAGCGTGTGCGCCGCGTTGTGGCTCTCGGGCTTCTTGAACGCGGGCACTCCGTTGGAGACCGCCTCGACGCCGGACAACGCAACTGCGCCGGACGAGAAGGCTCTCAGCAAGACCATCAGGCCCATGGCCTTGTGCAGTTCGGAGAAGTGTGTGGCCTCCTCGCTCACCTTGGCCGGATCGATCGGGCCGAGGTGGAACCAGAACACGCGCACCAGGCCGACGACGATCAGCGTCACCAAGGAGATGACGTAGATGTAGGTGGGCGGGGCGAACAGTGCGCCCGACTCCTTGAGGCCGCGTAGGTTGGCGAGCGTCATCAGCAGGATGCAGACGAGGCAGATCGGCACGGTCCACTTGTGGTCGAAGCCGAATGCGGACCGGATGGCGAGTACACCACCTGCCACGGACACGGCGACCGTGAGGATGTAGTCGACAAGCAACGACGAGCCGGCGACCAGTGCCGGTACGTCGCCGAGGTTCTCGCGACTGACGATGTAGCTGCCGCCACCACTGGGGTAGGCGAAGATCGTTTGGCGGTAGCTGGTGACCACGATCACCAGCAGCACGGCGACGATGATCGCGATCGGGATCAGCTTGGTGAACGCCGCGTAGCCGGCGCCAGCGCCGAGCATGACAACGAGGATTTCGTCGGTGGCGTAGGCGGTGGAGGAGACGGCGTCACTGGCGAAAACCGGGAGCGCGATCTTCTTGCTGAGCCGTTGGTGACCCTCGTCGGCAGTGGCGATCGGCCGACCGATGATCAAGCGCTTGAGCGATTGGAGCATATGTGGCGAGAGCCTATGTCGGGATACAGTTCAGCACTGCAACGTGGGTTGCAGGCATGTTTCTAGATCGCGCGTCGATCAGAAGGGAATTCAACGTGCACGTCGTCATCGTGGGGTGCGGCCGAGTCGGCTCGTCGCTGGCACGCAACCTGGTCGGCGAGGGGCACACCGTTGCCATCATCGACCGTAAGCCGGCGGCGTTCGAACGTCTCGGCGCCGACTTCAGCGGGCAGACGCTCACCGGCATCGGCTTCGACCGCGACCTGCTGGTAGAGGCCGGTATCGAGCGGGCAGAGGCAGTTGCCGCCGTCACCAACGGCGACAACTCCAATATCCTCGTCGCCCGTGTGGCACGCGAGACGTTCGGCATCAGCCGAGTCGTCGCCCGCATCTACGACCCGCAGCGTGCTGCCGTGTACCAACGCCTCGGCATCGCCACAGTCGCTCCGGCACTCTGGACCACTGAGCGCGTGCTACGGCGCCTCGTGCCGGACGCACCGGCAGTCGAGTGGGTCGACCCCAGCGCCCGCATTTCGCTCGTCGAGCGCTCGTTCAGCGCCAAGTGGGCGGGCCATCGCCTGTCCGAGGTGGAGAGCAGCAGGGTGCGTGTCGCTGCCGTCAGTCGCCTCGGCTCGGCCATCCTGCCCACGCCCGACCTCGTCGTCCAAGAAGGCGACGTCGTCTATCTCATCGTCGAGACCGAAGCCATCTCGCATCTCGACGAGCTCACCCTCAACCCCCCCGCCGGCAGCGGTCACTAGGAGCGCATCATGATCGTTGTCATTGCAGGTGGAGGAAGTGTTGGTCGGTTCATCGCCGAACAACTCGTCGGTGCCGGTCATCAGGTCACGATCGTCGACAACGACATTCGTGTGTTCTCGCAGTACGGCAGCACCATCCCCGGTGTCACCTGGCTGCGCGGCGACGCGTGCGACTTCAGCATGCTGAAGTCGGCTGGTCTCGAACATGCGGACGTCGTCGCGTCGGTCACCGGCGACGATGAGGACAACCTCGTCGTGTCGTTGTTGGCCAAGCAAGAGTTCGGCGTGCCGCGCGTGGTGGCCCGCGTGAACAACCCGAAGAACGAGTGGATGTTCAACGAAACGTGGGGTGTCGACGTATCCGTCAGTACCCCGCACCTCATCACCGGTCTGGTGCAGGAGGCTGTCACGGTCGGGTCGTTCGTGCGGCTGCTGTCGTTCGGCGGCGGCAAGGCCAAGCTGGCCGAAGTGACGCTCGCCGAAGGTTCACCCGCGGCCGACAAGGAGATCGTCGATCTCGGGTTCCCGCGCGACACCACGGTGGTGGCTGTGCTGCGCGACGACAAGGTGATCATGCCTCGCGGCGACACCATCTTGCGCGTGGGCGACGAAGTGCTCGTCCTCGTCACCGACGAGAGCGAAGAGGCGGCCCGGCTGATCCTGGTCGGCTGATCAGTGGGGGAGCAACGTGTACGCGGGGTTGAGCATGACCATTCGGCCACGCTCACTTCGCGGCACACCTTCCAGCACCACGGCACGGTGGTGCTCGAGGCCAGGCATATGGCGACGGCCGGTGAATACCGCGACGGCCGTGCCGGTGCCGTCGGAGATGGAGATCTCGAACGATGGCACACCGGAACGCGGCGTGATCCGTGTGCGGGTGATCTCGCCGCCGATACGGGACTGCGTGCGCGGGGTGACGGCACCGATCTTGGTGACATCGAGGTTGGTGAAGCGGTCTTGCAGGCGCTCGTCGTCGATCTGCTCGACGGAGACGGAGAGTCGTTTGGCGAGGTCGCGAAGGCCCATGTGGCCGATGCTAACCGTCAGCGGTTCGTGTTCACCGATGAGAGCTCGCCGGTCGCGAAACGGGCCGGAGCGCTGCTCCACACATAGTCGGGCTGTTGCTCGGTGTACCCGTTGGCCCAGAACGTCACGCTGTACGTGATGCGAGCCTCGATGCTCACGCTGCCTGGCCCGGGTGGCGTCCAGGTGCACGGTCCATTCACACCCGGTAGCGCGGTGTCGGGCAGTGTGGGAAACGCCGGCAGCGCGTGTGCGTCGGCACTGGGTGTCGCGCCTCTGATGACACATGGGACGATGCCGTCGAACGCCGGCGACGGCTGCGCTGGGTCGGGCGTGAACACCACATGGAAGTCAAGTGCCAGTGGCGTGACGTAGAGGTACATCAACCACCCACGCCACGACACCGAGTTCGACCAGTGCGGCCGCCATGACCCCGGATCGATCGCGAGCCACGCCGGATACCGCGTGATCAAACCCCCCCAACGATCCACGACCGGGTTGCGGAACACCGTTGGCTGCGTGAGTTGCAGCCCGTTGTACAACGAGGTCAAGCGGAAGTGCGGATTCAGCATCGAGTCCGATGGGGACACCAGTAGGTAACTCAACAGATGGTCGCGACTGTCGCAGAACACCAGGAAACTGCGCACCGCATCGCGCAGCGCCCCCTTGCTCACGTTGGGATTCACCGGCGCCGTCTCACCGCCGGTGACGATCGTGGTCTCCTCGAACAGCCAGCGATTGCTGTACACGGTCTGCCCCGCCGAGTAGTGCTGCCCGTCCGACGCCACCCCCGCCGTCCCCGCCACGAACGAACAGGCCTGCCCCCTGCCACCCGTGGTGGAGAACAGTGACGAGGACGGAATCGTGGTGTACCGACTGAGGTACCCCGAAGTGTTCCGCACATCCACCGCCCGCGCCCCCGGTATATAGATCGGCGTTGAAGAGTCGTTGCCCACCCCTTGGGCGTCAGCGGGAACAGCCGCGTAAAGAACGCATAAGAGCGCGATCGGAGCAACGACGCGATTCACAGGCACGCGTCCGGTTGCGTCCCGACCTGCTCAACGATCCATGCAGTGCCGTCCAGTTTCAGCCTGGCCGCAGATCCATAGTCCACCGAGCCGATTGATGAGCCCGGAGCAAGGTCTCCGTTCGGCAGGCGAAATACACCCCCGTCGACGAAGCAATCGAAGACGACTGCCGTGTCCTCGCTGCGATCCTCGCCGATGACTTGCGGCCGAAGCACGACTCCAGCGTCGAGATCGGCGACCTGGCCCTGGGCGCTCCGAGATTCGAGATTCGACCGATAGGCGGCGCCGCCATCGGCGTACCACTGCTTCCAGCCAGGAAGGCCAAGGTCCATCGGCTTGGAAGTTATGGCCTTGAAGTACGTGAGCCGGGCCATCAGGTAGGCCTCGATGACGGGGAGATCGTCCTTGTTGAGCACCCAGGTGATGCCGTTCGGGATGTCCTCCACGGTGGGGAGGTACGCCCACAGGCCGGGCATCAACTCGTAGACGAGTCCTGGTGCGGTGACGCCGGGTGCGGAATCGACCAGCTTCCACGGCCCGTCGGCAGACAGTGCAATCGTGCCGGCGGGGGCGGTGACAGGTGTGGCGGTGTTCGACGTGGTGCTCGACGAGGTGGTCGTGGCGCGTGCGACAGGCAGTGTGTCGCTGGGTGCGAGTGTGTCGAGACGATCCGGGGCGGCGTTGTCGCCGCTGCTGCACGCTGTGAGCGCGCACGTCAGCAGCACCAGCACGGCTCGAACAGGAATGGTTCGCATGGGCTGCCTCCAGAAATCCGCCCCCGCAGGCGGGGTGCCACCCCTACTGGGCACACCGAACCGGGTCGTCCGGCGAATTATTAACCGAAACAGCGCTCGAGTTTCTAGTGGCAATCGCCGATCTTGACGATTCCCAGAATCAGTGCAACACCCAACCCTCTTCAGCGAGCGCGGTGGCCGCCACCAGCGGATCGAGCGTCGGGGCGAAGCGGTCTGCCAGCAGGCCAAGGGCATCCAGCTTGGCCAACTCGGCACTGAGCGTGAGCACCTGGCGGGCGTCCTTCACCTCGTGGCTCCCTGCGTCGAGTGGCACAGTGCTCGGCCACACTTCGGCGAACACGATCGCGTTGCTGCGACCCTCGCACGGGTCGATGGTGAACCCGGTTTCAAACGGCCATACCCGCGCTCGCTCGATCAGCGCCGGTGAGTGGCGCAGGCGATGCACCACGGGGATGCCGGTGAGCATCTGGCTGCCCACGCTGCCGGCGCCGAGTAACTGCCAGGGTGCGAACGGAAGCCGGCCGGACGTGGACCGCACCGTGGCATCGGTGTGGCGCAGGCTCAGCGGGGCCGTGCCCGGCGGTCGGCGGGCGGTGAGGTGTGGCCCGGCATTCGACGGCGGGGCACCCCAGAAACGGTTGGTGCCAAGACGTGCGTTGAGGTCGGCGGCGACGGCCCACCGGTTGTTGCGATTGCGCTCATCGTCGGCCACGGAGTCGGCGAGGTGCTGCCACGTCGCTTCCCACGGGCGGCTGCCAGGCAGCGCGGCGGCAGCGGCGAAGCCGTGCGGGTAGCCGAAGGAGAAGTCGAAGCCCACCAGCACACGTTGTTCGTGATGGTCGCTCAGTAGCTGGTGCAGGTGGCGCTCGGTGGCCGCTCGCGTCGATATGTTGCGCGGAGGTTGGCCGTGTTCGCAGAGCCAGATGGAATCTGCTCCCAGCTTCGGCGTCGAACTGGCGCTCCAGTCGATGACGACGATCACATCGAACAACGACCTCGGCCCCACGGTCGGACCCTAACTACCTTGTCACACCCTCATGCTTCACTAAGTACATGAGTTCGCTCCTCATTCCCGATGTCGACACGGTGCGGGCAATGTCGCCTGCCGATCTTGAGGCGTTGGCGCGTGAGTTGGATGGTGTGCGTCGTGCCGCCGAGTCGGCGTTGGCGTTGGTGGTTGCGCGGGTGGAAGAGGTCGGGGCGTTCCGTCGTGATGGGCATCGTGGTGCGCGGGCGTGGGGGATGGCTGCGTGCAATTGGTCGTTGCCCGAGGCTGCCCGGTTTGTGAAGGCCGGGCACCTGCTCCAGCGGTTCTCGTCGGCGTCGGGGATGGGTGTCGCGCAGTTGCATGCGTTGGCGGTGGTGGCGGCGAACCCGCGTGTTCAACCGCATTTGGATGAGGCCGAGGAACTGTTGGTCGGCCAGGCCGCGGTGCTGGATTTCGAGGACTACTCAGTGCTGCTGCGGGCGTGGGAAGCCGCCGCGGATCCGGATGGCGCGCATCTCGATCACGAGCGTGCGCATCGCGAACGCGAGGCGTCACTGGCGCAGGTGGGGGTGAAGTCGTTCTTGAACGCGCACGGCGGTGCAGTGGCTGGCGCGCAGTTGCGCGAGATCTTGGACGCGTTCGCGCATTCGGAGTTCTTGGCCGATTGGGAGACAGGTCGGGCCGAACACGGTGAGGCGATGTCGGCCAGTCGTATGGTGCGCACCGAACGCCAACGTCGTTTCGATGCGCTGGTCGCGATCTTCACCGCCGCTGCAGCGTCGGGTGTGTTGGGTGCATCACAGCCGACGGTCAACGTGTTCTGCGACCTGGCCACCTTGGAACACGCGGTCGTGACCGCGTTGGGTGGTTCAGCTGAACCGCTCGACCCAAACGTGCCGCACCGTTGCGAAAGCTCGCACGGGGTGCAGTTGGATCCGCTCGATGTGCTGATCGCTGCCGCGGTCGGGCATGTGCGCCGGGTGGTGCTCGACTCCGCCGGCGTGGTGATCGACATCGGCCGCAAACAACGGCTGTTCACCGGTGCGTTGCGCGAGGTGTTGTTGGCGCTCGAACGGCATTGCTTCGGCCCCGGCTGTCACCACCCACCATGCCAGGTCGACCACGTACTGCCGTGGGCGCGAGGCGGGCTGACCGACGCGGCGAATGCCGGCCCCGCCTGCGGTCACCACAACCGCTGGCGCACCCGCGGCTACACCACGTGGCGCGACGCCGATGGCCACTGGCACCACATCCGCCCCGACGGCACCGAGATCGGCTGGCGCTCAGCCCTGCCCGTTGGCGGGTCGTGATGGCCCCGTAGCCTTTGGGTCGCCATGCGCACCCGCACACTGCTCCTGCTTGCCGTCACCTGCGGCCTCGCAATCCTGTTGGCAGGCGGCATCCAGTTGCTGCGGATCGCCAACCAAGACCACTCACAGGCGTTGGGGAAAGGCGACAAGGGTGTCGCCGGCGATGCGGTCATCGTGGTCGAGGACTTCACGGAGGCCAACGGCGTGCTCACTGTCACCGTGACGCTGTCCGGTGTGGACGACCCCAAGGGCATCGCCGATTTCACGTTGGTCGGTGTGCCCAAACCGGTCGACGCCGTGCAGGCCTCCGAGGCTGCCGATTCCTGCACTGGCTTCACGGTGCAGGCGACCACGTGCACAATCACGTTCCCGACCGACGGCTTCACGACGAAGGATCGGCAACTGTTGTTCATCCGCGCTGAGGAGCAGGTGCGCTGGAGACTGGTGTGATCGCCGCTACCGTTGCTCGAGCATTTGCAGGGTGAGAAGGAGCGAGAACCGATGGAGCAGCAGCAGTTCGACGTCGTGGTCATCGGCGGAGGTCCCGGTGGGTACGGTGCGGCGCTGTACGCCACGTCCGCTGGTCTGAACGTTGCGCTGGTCGAGAAGGGCGCCCTCGGTGGCACCTGTCTGAACCGAGGCTGCATCCCCGCCAAGGCGTTCCTGGAGACGGCGGCGGTCAATCGCCATGTCGCTCACGCGGCGGAGTTCGGTATCGAGTCCAGCCCTCCGGTCGTCAACTTCGAGGTCGCTCAGGCCCGCAAGCAGCGCATCGTCGACGGCATCGTGAAAGGCCTCGGCGGGCTGATCAAGTCGAAGAAGATCACCGTCCTCGACGGAGTCGGCTCACTCGGTGCCAACCGCACGGTCACCGTTCTCCACCCGGATGGTTCCAGCAGCACGGTCACTGGCACCAGCGTGATCCTGGCGTCGGGCTCCGTTCCGCGCACGATTCCCGGCTTCGACCCTGCTGGCCCGGTGATGACCAGCGACGAAGTACTGATGCTGTCGTATGTGCCGCAACGGGTCGCCGTCATCGGCGGCGGTGCGATCGGCTGCGAGTTCGCCAGCACGTTCGCCGACCTCGGCGCAACGGTCACCATCCTCGAAGGTCTGCCGAAGATCCTCCCCGGACTCGACGCCGATGTCGCCAATGTCGTGCTGCGCACGTTCAAGAAGAAGCAGATCGACATCCGCACCGGCGTCAAGGTGCTGGGACATTCACCCAACGGCGCCGGCGGCACCATCGTGCACTTCGGTGCCGCCGATGGCGACCTGGAGAACCTCGAGGTGGACGCGGTCGTGGTCAGCGTCGGCCGTCGCCCGTTCGCCGACCAACTGGGTCTCCTGGGAACGACGGTGAAGGTCACCGACCGTGGCTTCGTCGAGGTCGACGAGTACTGCCGCACCGGCGAACCCGGTGTGTACGCGATCGGCGACCTGATCAACACTCCGGCGCTCGCCCACGTGGGTTACGCCGAGGCGATCCTGGTCACGAAGCACATCCTGAACGAGGGCCCGATGCCTATTCGCTACGACCGGGTGCCGTGGGCGATCTACTGCCACCCCGAAGTGGCCTTCAGTGGCCCCAGTGAAGAGGCCGCCCGCGAGGCCGGTTTCGATGTCGTGGTCGCCAAGCATCAGTTCCGCGCGAACAGTCGTGCTCAGATTCTGGGCGAACCCGATGGCCTCGTGAAGGTCATTGCCAAGCGCAACGCCGACGGCACTGCCGGTCAGATCCTGGGTGTGCACATGGTCGGACCATGGGTCACCGAGCAGCTCAGTGGCGGCTACCTTGCCGTCAACTGGGAAGCCACGGCGGCTGAGGTCGCAGAGTTCATCCAACCCCACCCCAGTCTCACCGAGCTTTTCGGCGAGACCGTGCTGTCGCTCACCGGCCGCAGCCTGAACGCGTAGAGAGGAGCCCCGAGATGGCCGATGTCACCCTGCCGCAACTGGGCGAAACCGTCACCGAGGGTACGATCACCCGCTGGTTCAAGAAGGTCGGCGACACTGTCGCCGCCGACGAGGCCCTGTTCGAGGTGAGCACCGACAAGGTGGACACCGAGGTGCCCTCGCCCGTCGCTGGCGTCGTGGTCGAAATTCGTGCCGCCGAGGGTGAGACCGTGCCCGTGGGTGCAGTCATCGCGGTGGTCGGCGCGGCCGATGCCGCTCCGGCTCCGGCTCCTGTCGTGGAAGCCCCGGCTCCGGTCGTGGAGACCCCGGCTCCGGTCGTGGAGGCCCCGGCTCCTGTCGTGGAGGCCCCGGTCGTGGAGCAATCGCAGGACAACCGTCTGCTGTCGCCGGTCGTTCGTCGACTGGTGGCCGAGCATGGCATCGATCCCGACGTCCTCACCGGCAAGGGCCCTGGTGGGCGTATCACCCGTGACGATGTGCTCGACTACATCGACTCGCATCAGGGCAAGGTGCCCACGGCACCCGCGGCTGCACCTGCACCTGCACCCGCACCTGCACCCGCGGCGCTCGCCGCGGCGCCCACGCATGCAGCGATTCCAGCCGCTCCCGTGCGGCCGGCCATCACCGCTGGCGAGCGCGACACGCTGGTGCCGCTCAGCAAGATCCGCAAGCTCACCGGTAGCCACATGGTGGCCAGCAAGGCGATCAGCCCACACGCGTTCAGCGTGGTCGAGGTCGACTTCAACAACGTCGACATCGCCCGCGGCAAGGTGAAGGGTGAGTGGAAGGCTGCAGAAGGGTTCAGCCTCACCTACCTGCCGTTCATCACCCGTGCGGTGGTGGATGCGCTCGTCGAGTTCCCGCAGCTCAACGCGAGCGTCGGCGACAACGAACTCGTCGTACACAACTACATCGATATCGGTATCGCTGTCGACCTCGACTACGAAGGTCTGTTGGTGCCGGTGGTGCGTTCGGCCGACTCGAAGCGCTTGCGGGCCATCGCCCGCGAGGTCAACGACCTCGCCAGCCGTGCCCGTACTCGCAAACTCTCGCCCGACGAGATCTCGGGTGGAACGTTCACCATCACCAACAACGGTTCCTCCGGCAGCGTGCTGACGATGGCGATCATCAACCAGCCGCAGGTCGCAATCCTCTCCACCGACGCCATCGTGCGCAAGCCGGTGGTGGCCTCGTTGGCCGACGGCGGCGAAGCGATCGTCATCCACCCAGTTGGCCACCTGGCGATGACCTGGGATCACCGGGCCTTCGACGGCGCCTACGCGGCCGGCTTCCTCGTGAAGGTGAAGCAGATCCTCGAGACACGCGACTGGTCGCAGGAGCTGTAATGCCCCTGCGGGTCCGCTGGCTGGGGCGCGTGCCCTACCGCGAGGCGCTCGCCCTCCAACAGGCGATCTTCGAACATGGCAGCGAGCAGCACTTGCTGCTGCTCGAGCACCCGCATGTGTTCACACACGGCCCGCGAGCCGACCTGTCCACCAACGTGCTCGTCGACCCGGTGTCGGTGGGTGCGGAACTGGTCAGCGTCAAACGCGGCGGCGATGTCACCTACCACGGACCCGGGCAACTGGTCGGCTACCCGATCGTCAACGTGCCGAACGCGCTGGGCGCCTCCGATCATGTGTGCGCGATCCAGCAGCTGATCGTCGGCACGCTCACCGAACTCGGCATCGCCGAGGCGCACACTCTTGCCGAATACCCGGGTGTGTGGGTGGGCCGCGATCAGCCGCGCAAGATCTGCGCGATCGGAGTGCGACTGGCCAAGGGACGCACGATGCACGGGTTCGCCCTCAACGTCGACCCCGACATGCGCTACATGCGCGACTACATCGTGCCGTGCGGCATCCCCGACAAGCCGGTCACTTCGTTGGCAGAAGAGGGTGTGGCGGTCGATCTTGCGAAGGTTGCGGACATCGTCGCTCGTCGCGCTGCCGACCTGTGGGGCGACGGTGTGCTGGAGCGACAGGATGTGGCCTGGAAGGTGCGCCCCGACGACCTGTCGCCGTTCTCTCGTGGCGAGGGCCCCGGCAACCGTGCAGAGGCTCGCCTGGAACAAGCCGGTGTGACCGACGGACTCTCGATCTCGGCCCGCAAGCCGGAGTGGTTGCGGCCCAAGGTGAAGCTGGGGATCGAAGTACTTGCACTCAAGAAGACGGTCCGCGAGCACTCGCTGGTCACGGTGTGTGAGGAGGCCGGGTGTCCGAACCTCAGCGACTGCTGGGCCGACGGCACCGCGACGTTCATGGTGCTCGGTGAACGGTGCACACGTGCGTGCGGGTTCTGCCTCGTGGACACACGGAAACCCGAACTACCCGCCGACGACGAACCGGCGCGGGTGGCATCGGCGATTCGCGAGATGGATCTTGCGCACGCTGTGCTGACGATGGTGGCCCGTGACGACCTTGCCGATGGCGGGTTCGCACATGTCGCTGCCTGTGTGCACGCGATCCGCGCGGCGCGCCCGGGCACGAACGTCGAGACGTTGGTCAGCGATGCAAAGGGCGATGACGCGTCGCTGGCACTGCTGTTCGTCGCCAAGCCCGATGTGTTCAACCACAACGTCGAGACGGTGGCGCGCCTGCAGCGGGCGGTGCGCCCCAGTGCCGGCTACGCCCGCAGCCTCGGCGTGTTGTCCCGGGCGAAGGCCGCAGGCCTCACCACCAAGACCGGGTTCATGCTCGGTCTCGGCGAGACCGACGATGAGGTCGGCGGCTTGCTCGTCGATCTTGCTTCCATCGGTGTCGACATCGTCACCATCGGTCAATATCTGCGGCCGACGACGAACCACCTTCCGGTGGCGCGCTACGCCGACCCGTCCGAGTTTGTGCGCTGGAAGCAGATCGGTGAGTCACTGGGAATCGGCCACGTCGAGGCCAGCCCGCTGACGCGCAGCAGCTACCACGCCAAACTGGCTGCGGCGGCCGTGAAGCACTAGGGTCCCTTGCCTATCAGGACTGGGGGGTTCGGATGGCAGACGAACTGAGCGCGTATCAGCAGGCGTTCTACAGCCAGGTCGGCGAGCGCTTCGAGGGTTTCCAGCAGATGCGCGGCATGGGTGCTGCGTTCCGTGCCGACGGGGCGGTGATCACGACCACACGCGCCGCGGCTGAACGCGTGTTCCAGAACCCCGAGATCTACTCGTCGCGGTTCGGGCCGATCTGCGGCGCGCACCGTCCGCTGATCCCGATCGAGATCGACCCGCCCGACCATCACCTCTACCGGCGGCTGCTCGACCCGATGTTCGCGCCGCGCACGATCAACGCGCTCGAGCCGCAGATCGCTGCGCTGGTCAACGAATTGATCGACGGTTTCATCGCCGATGGCGGCTGCCGTTTCGACAGTCAGTTCGCGGTCCCGTTGCCCACGCAGGTGTTCCTCGCGTTGATGGGCCTGCCGTTAGCGGACGCGGCCTTCCTGCTGGAGATGAAGGACGGCCTGCTGCGCCCCGGGTACCGCGAAGGGCTGACGGACCCGGTCGCGGTCGAGGCGCTGAACCAGGCCGTCGTGGTGAAGGTGTACGACTACTTCCAGGCCTTCGTCGACGAGCGCCGCAAGGGTCCGTTGCGTGACGACATGATGGGACAGGTGATGAACGGTGAGATCGAGGGCCGTCGCCTCACCGACGAGGAGATCCTCGATGCCTGCTTCCTGTTGCTGCTGGCCGGCCTGGACACGATCACCAACTCGTTGACGCTCTTTTACCACCAGTTCGCCAACCGCCCCGACCTCCGGATGGAGGTGGCGAACAACCCGGACACCATCCCGTCGGCGGTGGAGGAGCTGTTGCGGTGGGAGACCCCCACGCCGCAGGTGTACCGGGTGGCGGTGGCCGACGACGAGCTGATGGGCTGCCCCGTGCACAAGGGTGACGTCGTGGTGATCGACCTCGGCGCGGCGAACACCGACCCGGCGTTCCAGCCCGACGCAGGCGAGTTGCACTTCGACCGCGAACCCAATCCGCACTACTCGTTCACCGGTGGCATCCACCGCTGCAGCGGTTCGCACCTGGCGCGCCAAGAGCTGCGCATCGCGCTGCGCGAGTGGCACCGCCGTATCCCCGACTACTGGATGAAGCCGGGCACGACGCCGGCCTGGCCGCCCGGCCTTCGTTCGGTCGAGAACCTGCACCTGGAGTGGAAGCTGTGAGAGACCTGTCCAACGGGATGCCGACATCCCGCGAATCGATCGCCACCGCAGACCCTGGCGTGCCGTTCTGGTGCGAGAACATGCTGTTTGCCGTGCACGATCCGGCGACGAACGTGTCGCTGTGGCTGCACCTCGGCACGGTGCCGAACGACTGGACCATGTGGCACGACATGTGTTACGCCACGCTGCCCGGCGACGAGGGCGTGCTGTCGATGTGGTCGTTCCACCGCACCGCACCCGAACTGCGCCCGGGTGGAGCGAACACACGGTTCCGCTGCATCGAACCGTTCCGCCGCTGGCACGTCTCGTTCGACGGCTACGGCCTGCCGACCTCGAACGCGGAGATGGCGGCGGGTCGCGCAGTGGAAGGCATCAAGCAGCGCTTCTTCGTCGACCTGGAGATCGAGTTCGTCACGCCGGTGTGGGACATGCACCACGACGGCATGAGCGACCAAGGCTGGGCCAAGGAGCACTACGAGCAGCTGTACCACGCAACGGGCACGGTGCAGTTCGGTGAGAACACGCTGCCGTTCGACGGTTATGGCTGGCGCGACCACTCCTCGGGTCCGCGCGGCGGAGGCGGCGGGGCCCCTTGGGGTGGCCACTCGATCATCGGCAGCTACTACCCGGAGAGCGGCCGCGGATGGGGCCTTGGCCACTATTGGGAGCCGAGCGGGAAGATCTCCCTCAGCGGCGCCTGGGTGGTGCTGGACGATGGTGTGCAGATCAACGCCGAGGTAGTCGAAGTGCCGCGCCTGCGCGCCTTGACGCTGGACACCGAGGAACTGCCCGTGAAGCTGCGCTGGTCCGGTGGCTCGTTGGCGACCACGATCTCGACTCGCACGTCCTTGTGGATGGCGATGGCCAAGCACCTCGTTGTGGGCAAGGACCTCGACGGTCCGGGCCTGATGTACGTGCTGAACCACGGCCCGGCGCTGTGGGACGGCGAGGTGGGCCACACCTACTGCGAACGATCCGACCTCTTGAACGCGTTCCCGGAGAACCTGCACCATGGCTGACGAAGCACTCGAGCACATCCAGCTGAAGCGCACCCAGCGCGACCCCGAGACCCTGCGCAGGGTGCTCACCGACTGGCTCGCGCCACGCCTCGGCGGTGTGGTGCAGGTGTCCGAGCCAGAGGTGCCCGAAGGCACCGGCGTGGCCAACGAGACCGCCATGTTCGAGGCGCGCTGGGGCGATCACGAGCAGGGCTTCGTGCTCCGCGTCGCCAGCGATTCGCCGCTGTACATCGAGGCCGACATCGAGGTTCACCACGACATGTACGCCGCGCTCGCCGACGTGCCGGGCGTGCCCGTTCCCAAGGTGTACGGCTACGAGGCCGATCCCGGGCTGCTGGGCGCGCCGTTCTTCGTGATGGAGCGGATCATCGGCAAGGTGCCTGCCGACCAGCCGCCGTGGGCGACCACGGGGTTCGTGTTCGAGGCCCACCCTGACGAGCGGCGGGCGATGTGGGACAACGCCGTGAAGGTGCTGGCCGCACTGCACCAGGTGCCGGTGGCGAAGATGCCGTTCCTCGCGCCGCCGGCAGGGGTCAGCGGGCTTGGCGACCACCTCGCCTACTGGCGCCGCTGGCTGGACGACCCGGCCACGGGTGGTCAGCATGACACGCTGGAGGCCGGGCACGAGTGGTTGTTGCGCAACATCCCAGCCCAGGCGCCGACCGGTCTGTCGTGGGGCGACTCACGGTTCGCCAACGTGATGTTCCGCGGCACCGACGTGGTGTCGATCTTCGACTGGGACACCGTGTCGCTGGCCGGTGCCGGCGCCGACCTGGCCTGGTGGCGGACGATGGACGGTCCGAACGCCGCGCTGCCGGGCATCGGCACCCCCGAAGAACTGACGCAACGCTGGCAGGAGCTCACCGGCACCGTGGCCACCGACCTCGAGTACTACGACGTGCTGACGTCCTTCCGCCTCGGGGCGATCCTGATGCGCCTGTTCTCGCAGATGGGAGCGGCCGGCACCTTGCCGCCGGAGGTGGCGCAACAGCAGGCGCGTGAATCGGCGTTCGCGCAGTTGCTCGCCTCGCAGTTGGAGGGGATGCGCTGAGTCAGGCGCGCAGGCGCTCGTTCTTCGGGTCGTACAGCGGCTCGGCACCGACGGTGGCGTTGCACACCTCGCCGTAGATCTCGATCTGCAGTTTGGTACCTGCGGCTTCGTACTGCGGCCGCACGTAGCCGAGCGCCACACTCTTGTTCAGCGTGAAACTCCAGCCCCCGGAAGTGACGATGCCGACTCGTTCGTCGCCGGCGAAGATCGATGCGCAGAACGGTGCATCGGCGTCGCCGTCCTCGTCGAGCGTGAGCGGCACGAACCGCCAGGCGCTGCCGTTGGCCTTCTCGGCGACGAGTGCGTCCTTGCCGACGAAGTCGGGTTTGGTGAGATCAACGAAGCGGTCGAGCGAGGCATCGAACGGTGAGAAGCCGATCTCCAGATCGCCCTTCCAGCCGCGGTAGCACTTGTCGAGCCGCAGACTGTCGACCGCGTAGATACCGAAGTCGCGGATGCCGTACTGCTCGCCGGCTGCCCAGATGGCGTTGTAGAGCGCCACGATCTGATCGTTGGCCGCGTGTAGTTCCCAGCCGAGTTCACCCACGTAGTTGACGCGCAGGGTGCGCACCGGGCCGACAGCGGTGTCGATATCGCGTACCGACAGCCACGGGAACGAGGCGTTGTCCAGCGGGGTGCTGGTGACCTGGCTGAGCACCTCACGCGCCCGTGGGCCGACGACGATCAGCGAGCCGAAGTCGGCGCTGACGTTGGTGAGCGTGACCGACCCGTCGGTGGGCAGGGCGTGTTCCAGCACGTCGAGGTCGTGCCACTCTGCGCTCGCGGCACCGACCGCGTAAAAGTGATCCTCGGCGAGGTGAGCGACAGTGAACTCGGACAGCACCTTGCCGTCGGGCAGGAGCGCATAGGCCAGGGTCATCCTCCCGACCTTGGGCAGCTTCGTGCACAGCAGATGGTCGAGGTACGCCTGCGCGCCCGGACCCTTGATCTCGATCTTGGTGAAACCGGGCAGGTCGAGCACTGCGACGCCATTGCGTGCAGCAGCGCACTCTTCGGCCACCAACGGACGCCACGCGTTCTTGCGGAAGAACGACAGCGAGTGGTCGGTGATGACACCTTCGGGGTCGAACCAGGTGGGGCGCTCCCAGCCGCCGCGAGCACCGAAGTGGGCACCCTTGGCCTTCAGCTGTTCGTACAGCGGCGAGGTGTAGGCGGGGCGGCCGACCGGCCATTCTTGGAAGGGGAAGCCCATCGCGTACTCGTGCTGGTACACCTCGATCGCCTTGTCGATCGTGTACTGCGTGGTCGCGTAGTCCTTGTAGCGGCGACGGTCGATCGACCACAGGTCGAACTCGGGGCGGCCGTCGAGGATCCATTCGGCAACGGCCTTGCCCGCGCCGCCGCCCTGGGCGATGCCGAAGCTGAATGTGTTCGCGTGGAAGAAGTTGCGCAGCCCGCGCTCGGGGCCGAGGTACGGGTTGCCGTCGGGGGCGTAGGGGATCGGGCCGTTCACCACGCGGGCAATACCGGCGTCGCCGAGCACCGGGACGCGCAGGCTGGCGTCCTCGATCTGCGGGGCGATGCGCTCGAGGTCGTCGTCCCACAGCATGTTGGCGAACTCGTCGGGGATGCCGTCGCGCCACATCGCGGTGGCCTTCCACTCGTACGGCCCGAGGATGAAGCTGTTGCGTTCCTGACGCAGGTAGTAGCTGGTATCGGGGTCGCGCAGCAGCGGCAGCGGGAACTCGCGGGCGGCGAGTTCGGGGATCTCGGCGGTCACGTAGTACTGGTGCGACATCTGGGCGATGGGGTGGTGGCGGCCGAGTAACTCCATCACCTCGCCAGCGCGGTAGCCGCCGGCGTTGACGACGATCTCGCAGTCGATGACATGCTCGTCGCCTTCGCGGGTGCGCGAGGTGACGGTCCAGTGATGGTTGGCGTGCTGCTCGAGCTTGACGACGTTCTCGAAGCGGCGAACTCGGGCACCCCACGCACGTGCACGGCGGGCAAGGGCTTGGGTGACCTGCGACGGATCGATGTCGCCATCGAGTGGGTCCCACAACGCACCGACGAGGTCGTGGGTCTCGATCAGGGGATAGCGCTCGACGAGTTGCGCTGGGGTGAGCATGTCGTAGCCCATACCGTTGGCGTTGGCCATGCTGGTGACGTGGCGGAACTCGGCGATGCGTTCGTGACTGTGGGCCAGACGCACCGAACCGGTGACGTGGTAGCTGATCGGGAACTCGGGGTCCTTGGCCAGTTCGGTGAACAGCTCGGCCGAGTACTTCTGCACCTTCATCACACTCCAACTGCTGGAGTACGTGGGCACGTTGCCGGCAGCGTGCCATGTGCTGCCGGACGTGAGTTCGTCGCGCTCGAGCAGCAGGACATCCGTGCAGCCACGCTGCGCAAGGTGGTACAGCGCGCTACACCCCACGATGCCTCCGCCGATGATGACGACCTTCGCCTGCTCGCTCATACCTGACCCCTTATCGAGTTGTGTAATAGTAAGCACAAATTTCACAACAGGAGGACAACGTGGCTGACCTGCCCGAACACGCCCGAGTCGTCATCGTGGGTGGCGGCATCGTCGGATGCAGTATCGCCTACCACCTGGCGTTACGCGGTGAGACGGATGTTGTCCTGCTGGAACGTAAGCAGCTGACGTGCGGTACCACGTGGCATGCGGCGGGTCTGGTGGGTCAGCTGCGGGCCACGCAGAACCTCACTCGGCTGGCGCAGTACACCACGAACCTGTTCAAGACGTTGGAGCAAGAAACCGGTCAGGCCACCGGCTTCCAGCAGCGCGGTTCGGTCAGTGTCGCACCCAATCACGAACGCTTCGAGGAACTGAAACGTGGCGCGTCGATGGCGCGGGTATTCGGCCTCGAGGTCGACATCATCACTCCGGCCGACATCAAGGCACTCGTGCCGTTGGCCAATGTCGACGACCTTGTCGGCGGTGTGCACTTGCCGGGCGACGGGATCACCAACCCGATCGACACCACTCAGGCGTTGGCCAAAGGTGCGCGGGCCAAGGGTGTCAAGATCCGCGAGAATGTGAAGGTCGACTCGATCATCGTCGAGCACGGTCGCGCCGTCGGCGTGAGCACCGAGTTCGGCGACATTCGCGCCGATGTCGTGGTCAACGCGGCTGGCATGTGGGGTCGCGAGATCGGCGACCAGGCGGGTGCGGTAGTCCCGCTGCATGCCGCAGAGCACTTCTATATCGTCACCGAAGGTGTCGAGGGCATCTCCTCGACGATGCCGGTGCTGCGCGACCCGGACGGGTGCGGGTACTTCAAGGAGGATGCCGGCAAGCTGCTCGTCGGTTGGTTCGAGCCGGTGGCCAAGCCGTGGGGGATGAAGGGCATCCCCGAGACGTTCTGTTTCGACTCGCTGCCCGAGGATTTCGAGCACATCGCGCCGTTGATGGAGGCGGCGGCGAACCGGATGCCGATCATCGGCGAGACCGGTATCCGGCTGTTCTTCAACGGCCCCGAAGCGTTTACGCCCGACGATCGGTATCTGCTCGGCGAGTCGCCCGACGTCCCCGGTCTGTTCATGGCGTGCGGGTTCAACTCGATCGGTATCCAGTCGTCGGGCGGTGCGGGCAAGGTGTTGGCCGACTGGATTCTCGACGGTCGCCCGCCGATGGATCTGTGGGACGTGGACATTCGCCGTGTGATGCCGTTCCAGCGCAACCGCGCGTATTTGCACGACCGTACGGTCGAGGCGTTGGGTCTGCTGTACGCGATGCACTGGCCGTTCCGTCAGCCCGAGACAGCACGCAACGTGCGCACGTCGCCGCTCCATGATCGGCTCGCAGCTCGCGGCGCATGCTTCGGTGAGGTCGCCGGCTGGGAACGTACGAACTGGTTCGCGCCCTCCGGTGTCGAGCCGGTGTATGAGTACACCTACGGGCGGCAGAACTGGTTCCCCTACTCAGCGGCCGAACATATGGCCGTGCGCGAGAACGTGGGTCTGTTCGATCAGTCGTCGTTCGGCAAGTTCGTGTTGGAGGGGCCCGATGCGGAGGCCGTGATCAACCAGATCAGTGCGAACGACATGTCCGTTCCGATCGGCAAGATCGTCTATACCCAGTGGCTCAACGAACGTGGCGGTATCGAGGCCGACCTCACCGTCACCCGCGAGGCACTCGATCGCTATCTCGTCGTCACCGCGGCAGCGACGCAGGTGCGCGATTTCGCCTGGTTGAAGGATCACATCCCTGCCGCCGCCCGTGCGATCGTGGTCGACGTGACGTCGGGTATGGCGACGCTCAGCCTGATGGGTCCCAACTCGCGGGCACTGCTGTCCACGCTCACGCCTGCCGATCTGTCGAACGAGGCCTTCCCGTTCGGCACGTCGCAGATCATCGACCTCGGCTACGCCAGGGTGCGTGCCAGCCGTGTCACGTATGTCGGCGAACTGGGCTGGGAGCTCTACATCGCCACCGAGTTCGCCGCCAACGTGTTCGACACGCTGCTGTCTGCAGGCGAAGCATTCGGTCTGCGGCTGTGCGGCTACCACGCACTCAACTCACTGCGGATGGAGAAGGGCTACCGCCACTGGGGGCACGATGTGTCGCCCGACGAGAACCCGCTGGAGGCGGGTCTCGGCTTCGTGGTCGCGTGGGATAAGCCGGGCGGCTTCATCGGTCGCCACGCACTGCTCGCAGCCAAGGAGGCCGGCCTGCCGCAGCGTCTGGTGCAGGTGGCGCTGCGTGACGACTCGAAGCTGCTCTATCACAACGAACCGATCTGGCGTGACGGTGTGCTGGTCGGGCGCATCACTTCCGGTATGTACGGCCACTTCGTCGGCAAGTCGTTGGGGATGGGCTATGTCAGTACCGGCCACGAATGGCAGGCCGGCGTGTACGAGGTGGAGGTCGCCGGTGAGCGTGTCGCCGCCGATGTGCAGTTGTCGCCGTTCTACGACCCCAAGAGTGCACGCGTGCGAAGCTGACCCATGGCCATCAGAGCGCTGCACACAGCAGAGCAAGCGACGTCGGGTGACGGGCAGTTCGATGCCGAGACAGTCATCGGTGGCCAGCTGCGGGAACTCCGCAAGGCCAAAGGGATGACGCTGCACGAGGTGGCGACGGCCGCAGGTATCTCGGTGAGCTATCTCAGCCAGATCGAGCGCAACGTGTCGCGCTTGCCGATCGGTGTGTTGAAGAAGATCTCCGATGTGCTTGGTGTGCACATGAACTGGTTCTTCCGCTCCGGGGCACAAGGCCCCGCTGACGAACGCGATGTCGTCGTGCGTGCAGGCAACCGCCGCAAGTTGTCGTTCACCGGCCTGGGCATCACCGAGGAGTTGCTCTCACCGAACCTGTCGGGTCCGCTGGAGTTGTTGATCAGCACGATCCACCCGGGCGCCGACAGCGAGTTCTACGCGCATGATGGTCATGAGGCGGGACTGGTGATGAACGGGGTGCTCGACCTGTGGGTGGGTGAGCAGCACTTCAGCCTGCGGGCTGGCGACAGTTTCTCGTTCGCCAGCACTGAGCCGCACCGCTGTGCCAACTCCGGTGCCAAACCGGTGAAGGTGCTGTGGGCGATCACGCCGCCCCACTACTGATCTCCCGGCGCAGCCATTCACCGAAGGCGACGATCCGGGGGTCGTTGCGGCGCTCGCTACGGCACACCAGATACCAGCGCTTGGGGTGCGGTACGTCGATCGGGAACGGGGCGATCAGCCGACCGTTGCGTAAGTCGCTGGCCGCGAGGAAGCGGGGAACGATGGCGATTCCCTGCCCATCGATCGCTGACTCCAGCGCGAGCAGGTAGCTGTCGAAGGTGATCATGCTGGGGGGCGAGTCGGGGAGTGCCGCCGCCGTCAGCCAGATGTGCCAGTCGTCGGGCGCGGTGAACAGTTGCAGCAGTGGGAAGGCGAGCAGGTCGGCCGGCTTGCGCATCGGCTTCAGCTTGGGGGAGCACACCGGTGTGAGCTGATCGTCGAACAGGTGCGTGTAGTGCAGGTTGGGCCGGTCGGCATGTTCGGTGCACACGATGCCGACATCGCCGTTGTTCTCGTCGAACTCCCAGCCGCGGCGGCTCGTGTCGAAGCGCACCCGGATCTCGGGGTGCGCTGCGCTGAACGTGTGCAGGCGCGGGATCAGCCACCGCACGGCGAGCGTGACGTAGACCTGCACGTCGAGTTCGCGGCCGGCGACGGTGGACGTGACGAGCACGGTGCCTTGAGCGATGCGGTCGAAGGCGTCGCGCAAGAACGGGTGGTACTGCGCTCCGGCTGCGGTGAGTTCCACCCGTCGGCTGTGGCGGTCGAACAGCTTGACGCCGAGTCGCTTCTCGAGTTCCGCGATCTGATGGCTGATTGCGGATTGTGTGACCGACAACTCTTCGGCGGCAGCGCGGAACGAGAGGTGGCGGGCGGCGGCCTCGAAGGCACGTAAGGAGGCCAGCGGCGGCAGGTTGGGCACAGTGCGACGATACATGCAGTGTGCTCATGCGTCCATGAAATGGAATCGCTTGTGATGGCCGTTTCCCCACTTCAGACTGTGTGTTGTGTGGGAGTCGACATGAGTGATGTTCAAGAACAGCCGGCGCGCCGGGGTGGCCGTGCAGCGCGGCAGGCGTTGCGCTCGGCACCATTGACCCGCGATGTGCGCCCGGTGAACCCGGGTATGGAGGGTGGCCGTTATCAACCGCTCACCCAAGCCGACATCCTCAGGGTGCACGAAGCCGCGCTGAACGTGCTCGAGAACATCGGGCTCGCGGACGCGATTCCGTCGTGTCTCGAGGTGCTGTTGCCCAAGGGCTGCACGCTCACCGATGAGGGTCGTCTGCTGTTCCCGCGCAGTCTGATCGACGACACGGTGGCGATGGCCGGCCGCAACTTCGTGCTCCATGCACAAGACCCGCAGTACGACCTCGAGCCGTGGGGTAAACGGGTTTACTACGGCACCGCGGGCGCGGCGGTGCACATCATCGACCCGCTCACCGGCGCCTATCGCGAGAGCAACGCGCAGGACTGCTTCGACATCGCCCGTCTGGTCGACACGATGGAGCACCTGCACTTCTACCAGCGCGCGGTGGTGCCCCGCGACCTGCCCGACCCGTTCGAGATGGACATCAACACGTGCTATCTCAGCGTGGCTGGAACCACCAAGCACGTCGGTACCTCGTGGGTGCACCCGACGCATCTGGAGGCATCGCTGAAGATGCTGCACCACATCGCCGGCGGCGAAGACGCATGGCGTGCTCGGCCGTTCGTCAGCCAGTCGAACTGTTTCGTCGTGCCGCCGCTGAAGTTCGCCGCTGATGCATGTGCGTGCCTGGAAATGGCAGTTCGCGGTGGTATGCCGGTGCTCCTGCTGTCCGCCGGCCAGGCGGGTGCCACCGCTCCGGCAGCACTCGCCGGTGCGCTGGTACAAGAGGTGGCAGAAGTGTTGGCCGGGCTCACGTACGTCAACGCGATCAAGCCTGGCGCCCCGGCGATCTTCGGGTTGTGGCCGTTCGTCAGCGATCTGCGCTCCGGCGCAATGTCGGGTGGAAGTCCCGAGCAGGCACTGCTGTCGGCGGCATGCGGGCAGATGGCGCAGTTCTACGACCTCACGGGGGGAACCTCGTCGGGGATCAGCGACTCCAAGATGCCGGATGCACAGGCCGGTGCGGAGAAGGGTTACAACCACGCGCTGGTCGGCAACGCCGGGGCCAACATGATCTACGAAGCAGCAGGTATGCACGCCAGCCTGCTGGGGTTCTCGCTCGAAGGTGTGGTGCTCGACAACGACATCATCGGGGCCTGTCAGCGCACGATCAAGGGGATTGAGGTCAGCGAGGACAGCCTGTCGTTGGAAGTGATCCGCAGCGCAGTCATCGGCGGCCCCGGCCACTACCTCGGTTCGAAGCAGACGCTCGACCTGATGCAGACCGAGTACATCTACCCGGCCATCGGCGACCGCCTCAGCCACAAAGAGTGGGCCGAGGTCGGCAAGCCTGCGGTCCTCGACCGGGCGATCGCCAAGGTGAAGGAAGTACTCGCGACGCACTACCCATCGCATATCCCTGAGGCAATCGACGATGTGATCCGCGCCGAGTTGCCGATCAGGTTGTCGAGGGAGCAGATGCGTCGCGGATGATCGGCCTCGTCCAGGCCATGTAGGCCAGACCAGCGAGGCCACCCGCACCGGCGAAGACAGTGATCGTCCACTGCACGCTGTGCGTGAGCTGCGACATCACGCCGGTGCCCAGCCCGATGACGCTCATCACCAACGTCGCGAACGCATAATCGCCAGCCATCACTCGACCACGTAACTGGTCGGGTGTGCGCAGTTGCAGGCCGTATGTGCTGAGCGTCCACTGCGCGCCGCCGCCGATGTGGCCGACGAAGATCAACACTGCGGCGAGGTAGATCACCGGCGACCAGGCGGCGCTCACATAGGCGACGCTGAAGATGAGCCCGGACCACCCGCACACCTGCAGGACACGCGACACGTTTCCCTTGGTGAAACGGGATGCAATCAGTGGTCCCAGTCCGGCGCCGGCGCCACGCGCTGCCAGCAACATGCCGGTGCCACCGTCCTTCCAACCGAACACCGACGTCGCGAGCACAGGCAACTGGCTGACCGTTGCGGAACCGATCGCGAAGCTCGACTTGCTGGCGATGAGCGCCAGCACCACGCGGTCCTGTTTCGCGTAGCGGATGGCCTCGGCCATGTCGGCGAGTGGTCGCATCGTCGGCCGCTGCGAGTGGTGCGATTCCTGCATCGGGCGGCGAATGAGTGCGAACAGGGCGAGGGCGAGGATGAACGACACAGCATCGGCGATGAAGGCGGCGTTGCGGCCGAACACCTCGCTGAACACGCCGCCGATCGCTGCGCCGACGGCGAGCATCACACCCCAGGTGCTGCCGAAGAGCACACTCGCTGTGCGCAGCTCCTCGGGGTTGCGGGCCAGGTTCGGAACGCCGGCGTCGATCGCAGGTTTCACGAATGCCGCCATCGCACTGATGGTCCCTTGGAACACGAACAGTGGCCACACACGAGAGCCGTCAGCGGTCAGTAACCCCAGCGCGGCGATGGCTTGGCCGGCGGACACCACCAACAACAACCGCCGTCGGTCGAAACGGTCGACGACTGCTCCAGCGATGGGGGAGGCCAAGAACGACGGCAGCGTGAACGACACGTAGGCCAGCGAGACGAGGAACGCACTACCGGTGGCGTCCTTGATGATGCCGGTGATGGCGACGAACGTGAACCAGTCGCCCATGAACGAGATCACCTGGGCGATGAACAGCGCGCGGAGGTCTGCGTTCGAGCGCAGCAGTTTCAGCACGGTGGGTCAGCGTGTGGCGTGCGCGTGGAGCACTCGAGCGAGGCACTCGGTGAGGCGCGTCGCGGTGGGCAGGTGGATGAACTCGTTGGGGCCGTGGGCGTTCGAGCCGGGCCCGAGTACGCCGGTGATCACGAACTGGGCGGCCGGGAACATCTCGCCGAGCATGGCCATGAACGGAATGGATCCACCCTCGCCGAATGCCATGGTGGGATTGCCGAAGACGTCGCTGCTCGCGTGATCGAGCGCGGACTGCAGCCATGGAGCGAACTCGGGAGCGTTCCAGCCGTTCGCTGCATCGGGCCGCAGGAACTGCACCGTGGCGCCGTTGGGCGGATCGGCAGTGAGGCACGCGCTGACGGCTGCGAGCGCCCGCTCGGCGTCAACTGTTGGGGGGACGCGCAGGCTGAGTGCGAGTGCGGTGTACGGGCGCAGCACGTTGCCGGCGCGTCCGGTGGGTGGCAGACCGTCGGCGCCGGTGACGCTGAGCGTGGGCATCCAGGTGCGCCCCAGCAGCTGCTGTGTGGGGTCGTCGGACATCGGGCGTGTGCCGTCGGCCCACGGGTAATGGCTCTCGATCGGGAACTCGGCGGCGGTGTCGACTGCCTGCGCGAGCCGGTCGGCCGGGATCTCGGCATACAGCTCGGGGAGCTGCAGTCTGCCCGTCGTGCTGTCCTCCAGGCGTTCGAGCAGTTGGCGAGCGATACGGAACGAACTGGGTACGACACCGCTGGCCTCGCCGCTGTGGACGCCCTCCTCGAGCACATCGACGCGCAGCACACCGCCGACGAGGCCGCGCAGTGAGGTCGTGACCCACAGCCGCTCGTAGTCGATACACCCCGAGTCGAGACACAGCACCAGCGTCGGGGAGCCGATGCGCTCGCGCAGCGCGGTGAGATAGGTGGGCAGGTCGGGGCTACCGCTCTCCTCGCTGGCCTCGATGAGCACGATCAGCCGGGTGTGTGACAGACCAGCGAGCTGGGCGGCTTCGATCGCGAGGAGCGATGCGAACGCGGCGTAACCGTCGTCGGCCCCGCCGCGGCCGTAGAGCCGGTCGCCCTCGATCACCGGCGTCCATGGCCCGAGTCCGTCGCGCCAGCCGGTCATCTCCGGCTGCTTGTCGAGGTGGCCGTAGAGCACCACGGTGTCGTTGTTGTTGAGGTCGGCGCGGCCGCCGCCGAACGCGGGTACTTCAGCCACGACCAGCGGGCTGAGACCGGGTAGCTCCATCACCTCAACGGTGAGGCCGACGATCGCTCGCTTGGCGCACCAACTGCGGATCTGCTCGACGGCCTGGTCGATGTGGCCGTGTGCCTTCCAGTCGGGGTCGAAGTCCGACGACACGCACGGGATGGCGATGTAGGCGCACAACTCGGGAACGATCTCGTCCGCCCATACCTGCTGGACATGTCGCGAAAGCATCATGTTTGGAACGTACCTGGGCGGCGGAAGAACTGTCGGTGCCAGCGGCGGGGGGTGAGCAGCACGGCGCGGTGTTCGTCTTCGAACATCCAGCGGGCGAAGTTGCGCTTGGTCCACGCGTTCAGGCCGACGACGCGGACCGCGCCACGTGCGAGCAACGGCTTGGCCAGCCAACCGTTCAGCACACGCGACATGCGATGGTCGGCCAGCAGGTGGCTGCGCACGGACCGTTCGTAGACGCCGCGCACGATGATCGGGTTGCCGGAACCCCCGGCCAGCACCGCTTCAGCAGCGAGGCGTCCGGTGAGCACGGCCTGGCCGATGCCCTCACCGGTCATCACATCAGTAGCACGCGCCGCATCGCCGACGAACAACACGCGACCTGCGGTGAGGACGGCCTTGTCGATGCCAGCCGGAATTGGGAGTGCCGTGTGTCGGTCTTCAAGTTCCACGTCGGGGCCGAGGGCCGCGCGTATGTGCGGACGGTCGATCAGCCCCCGCCACTGAGCGTTCATCGCCTTGCCCGTGCGGACACCATCGCGCACGACGCCGAAGCCGAGGTTGACGCGGCCATCGGGCAGCGGGAAGCTCCACGCGTAGCCGGGCAGCATGTCGGGCTCGAACCACACGTACAGCCGTTGCGCCGCGAGGCCGGTGACGTTGCGGGCGTACTGACGGAACGCGTGCCACTCGCCGAGGTAGCCGTCCTCGGCAAGGCCGAGCAGCTTGCGGGTGGGTGACCACACGCCGTCGGCGGCGATGAGGAAGCGGGCCGTGATCGTGCCGAGGCCCTCGACGTCGGCTTCCACCATGTCGCCCACTTGCCGCACCGCAACAAGTCCGTGGCCTTCGTGTACCTCGGCGCCGGCGGAGCGGGCGAGGCGCACGAGCGCCGCATCGAGTTCGCGTCGGGGGGTGGTGGCAGCGAAGATGCCGTCGTTCGGCAACGGCAGGCAGACCTCGCGACCGGACGGCGAGCGCAGCCACACCTGAGTGACGGTCTGCCAGCTCGGCACGTGCTCGGGCCGCAGGCCGATGGCTTCGAGTTCGCGCAGTGCCAACGTGGTGAGGCCGTCACCGCAGCACTTGTCGCGTGGGAAGACCGCCTTGTCGACGACGACGACGCGCCGGCCGGTGCGGGCCAGGGTGATCGCTGCTGCGGTGCCTGCGGGGCCGGCCCCGACGATCAGCACGTCAACGACCTCGGTGGTGGAATCGGCCGCTGGCATCGTGTCATCTTAGGATGCATACCTATGAGCAGACTCTGTGAAGGTCGTGTAGCAATCGTCACGGGTGCAGGCCGGGGTATTGGCCGCGAACACGCCCTCAGCCTCGCGTATCACGGCGCCAAGGTGGTCGTGAACGACCTCGGAGCCAGTATCGATGGCACCGGCGGCGACGATCATCCGGCGCACGATGTGGTGAACGAGATCCGCGCGTTCGGTGGCGAGGCCATCGCCAACGGCGAGAGCGTCAGCGACTGGGAAGGTGCGCAACGCCTCATCAACTGCGCGGTCGAGACGTTCGGCGATCTGCATGTCCTCGTCAACAACGCCGGGATCCTGCGCGATCGAGTGCTCGTGAACATGACCGAGCAGGAGTGGGACGCGGTCATCAACGTGCATCTCAAGGGCACGTTCGCTCCGGCTCGCTGGGCAGCCGCCTACTGGCGTGAACAGAGCAAGGCCGGCAAGCCGGTGTCGGGCCGCATCATCAACACCACCTCGGTCAGTGGTATGTACGGCAACCCCGGCCAGACCAACTACGGCGCAGCCAAGGCCGGTATCGCTGCGTTCACGAACATTGCTGCGCTGGAACTCGCCCGCTACGGAGTCACGGTCAACGCTGTGGGCCCGGTGGCACTCACCCGCATGACCGAGGGCCTCGGACCGGCGCCCGAGACCGATGAAGCGCGTGAGGCGCGTTCGCCGAAGTGGATCGCCCCGATCGTCACCTGGCTGGCCAGTGAGCAGTCGGCCGACGTCAGCGGCCGCGTGTTCGAGGCGAGCGGTCAGGTGCTCGCCGTGGCCGAGGGTTGGGTGCGCGGACCGCGCCACGCTCCGGTCGACGACCCCACGATCCTCGGCCCGATCGTGGCCGAACTGTTGTCCAAAGCTCGCCCGAACTCGGGAATGAATGGCGAACCCGGCGGCGCCCCGCAGCCACGCCAGAAGTGAAAGGAACCCACACATGCCTCTGAACCCTGAAGCCGTCGGCCTCGCCGGCGAGGTCCGCACCACCCACTGGAACTCGAAGGACTGTCTGCTGTATGCAGTGGGCATCGGCGCCGGTCAGGACGACCTGACCTTCACCACCGAGAACAGCATCGACATCGCACAACAGGTGTATCCCACCTTTGCGGTGGTCGCGGGTGTCGACAACATGTCTGCTGGGTCGCGCGTGTTCGAACACATCGGCGACTTCAACCCGGCGATGCTGGTGCACGGGTCGCAGTCGATCACGTTGCACGGCCCGATCCCGGTGAGCGCGAACGTCACGTCGCAGGACCGCGTGGTCGCGATGTACGACAAGGGCAAGGCTGCCGTCGTCGTGGTGGAGAACGAGGTCCGTACGCAGGATGGCGCGTTGCTGTGGACCACGCGTTCGTCCGCGTTCATCCGCGGCGAGGGCGGCTGGGGTGGCGATCGCGGTCCGTCCGGTGTGCAGAACGAGCCGCCCGCCGACACGGCACCCGACCACGAGCGCACCTACCAGACCAGCCCCGACCAGGCGTTCGTCTACCGCCTGTCGGGCGATCGCAACCCGCTGCACACCGACCCGAAGTTCGCGGCGATGGGCGGGTTCGAGCGGCCGATCCTGCACGGTCTCTGCACGTACGGCTTCACCGGTCGCGCGCTGGTGGCCGACCTGTGCGGCAACGACGCGTCGAAGTTCCACCACATCGAAGGTCGTTTCTCGTCGCCGGTGATGCCGGGTGAGGCGCTCACCGTGCGTATGTGGCGCACGGCCCCGGGCGAAGCGGTGTTCACCACGTCGGCCGGCGACCGTGTGGTCATCGATCAGGGTCTGGTGAAGTTCAGCTAGACGCCCCGCAGGTCAGGCCGGGTCGGGGTAACACACCACCGACACGTCGATGACCTTCACGTAGGGGTCGTACTCACGAACTGCCTTGCGGGCCCTGTCGGCAACAGCTGACAGGGCCTGCGGTGTATTCAGGCTCTCGGGAACCTGCACGGTGGCGTGGATCAAGTCGGGTGTGCGGCGCACCTCGACCAGTGCTGGCAGGTGGGCCAACTCGTGACGGATCGCGGTGGCGTATCCGGCGAGGGTGGCCCTGAGGGCGATTGCTTGGGCGACCGCGACGCTGGGGAGGCCCTCCTGAGTCGGGTCGAGTTCCATCAACGGGACGCGGTGCCGGGTGGCGCACACCGACCCCATCTCGGCCAAGGTGCGAACGGCATCGGGTTCGCGGGCCACGATCGCCAGGTCGAGATGCTGTTCGGCCGGACATTCCATGTGATGTGTGCTGCCGCGGCACGGGCCGTGTTCGTCGGCGCAGTGCACCACCTCGTGTCCGTCGGTGACGAGGTGGGAGCCGATCTCGCGGGCATTGCCGGGGGTGGATTCGATGAGCAACAGGCGCATCGCGTTAGCCAAGCCGTTCGCAGGTGCCTCCGACCAGGGACCTATGTCACCGGAGTTGTGGTCAGGATGCGCCATCCGCAGGTGTGCCGAACAGTGCCAGCACGCCCGGTCGGCTCACCTTCATTGCTGCCGTGCGCGGTATCGCCTCCACAATCTCGATCGCGACGGGCACTTGGTAGCCGGCGAGTCGGTCGCGGAGCCAACGCACCAGCGCCTGCTCGTCGGGTAGCTCGGATGTCGCCCCAGCGTGCTCCAACTCCAACTCCAACTCCACCACCGCGACCGGTACCGCGCCGAGGCGTTCGTCGGGCATGCCCACGACCGCGGCGGCGCGCACGTCGGGATGGGCCTCGAGCGCCTTCTCCACTTCGCGTGGGTCGATCTTGAAACCGCCACGGATGATGGCATCGTCGGCACGTCCGTGGATGTACACGAACCCGTCCTCGTCGATGGAGGCGAGGTCGTTGGTCAGTGCCCACGTGTCGTCGGCCATCGCCGGTGTTCGCACCGACAGCAGTCCAACACCCTCTTGGATGACGGTGGTGCGGTCCTGCGGGTCGACGAGGCGCAGCGCAACACCACCATGTGAGCGGCCCACGCTGCCGCGTTTGGCCACCCAGTACTGCGGCCGCTCGGCGAGCGTCCAGCCGGTCAGACCGCCAGGGAACTCGGTGGCACCATAGACAGGCAGCAACGGGATGCCGAAGCGCTCTTCGAAGCGGTCTGCAAGGTCGGGGTCGAGCGCCGCCGTACCCACGCCGAGGGCTCGTAGGGAGCGCAGTCGCGCCGGGTCGATATCAGCATCGAGCAGCATTCGCAGCGCGGTGGGCGGTAGGCCGGTGTAGCCGATGGCGTGGCGCTCGACGATGGTCGCCCATGCGTCAGCGGCGAATCGAGGCAACAGCACGAGGGGCCTGCCCTCGTAGGCGGTCCGGACAACCGAGCCGAAACCGCTCGAGTGGACCAGGGGAGCGCTGACGATGGCTGGACGCACGCGCGGCGCGACCGTGGCGCCGGCACGGCGAGTGTTGTAGTGCCCGACCGCATCCATCATGTTCTCGAGCTCGTGGTATGAGATGGCGATCCGCTTGGGCGGCCCAGTGGTACCGCTGGTGAGCATGTGGATCGCCACACCTGCTTGCCCGACCACCGCTGTGGCCCTCTGCGATCCAGTTGCAGTTGGCACGACCACCTCGACCCACGGCGCGTGATCGAGCAGCGCGAGCCCCAGCGCCCCCGTGCGCGCGCATGCTGCCGTGAGGGCAGATCGCTGCCACTCCGCGCGCTCGGCGAGGATGACCGTGACCTGCGAAGACTCGATGTCGGCAGCAAGTCGTTCGTCGCCGTTCGCCGGGTTGAAAGGAACGGTCGAGCACTGCTCGGCCAGCAGCGCCAACTGCGCTGCCACCGGACCGAACGCAGTTCGCATCAGCACACCGACGGGCTGGCCCGCGGCCGGAGTCGCCAACCGTGCGACCAGCGCGGCGCGCACTTCGTCCAGGTCGTGCCAGCTCCACACGTCGGAGTCCTGCCAGATCGCCGGCTCGTCACCGCCCGTACTCAGCACGTCGCGGAGTCGGGACGCGACGCTGCTCACGTCATACTCGCCGGGAGTGACGCCACCCAACCAGAGGCAGCGTCGGGCACCGACGCGGGTCCCTGGCGTCTGGGCAGCGCGACCCAGGCCTGGCCCGAGCACGTCGTCTCGCCCCGTTGGTTGACGCCGGTGATCTCCACGGTGGCCAGGCCGTCGTCCAGGTCGACAGCGGTGACGGTGCCCGAGACCCGCGTCAGGTCGCCCTGGTAGTTGAAGGCATTGATGCGCGTGGTCAGACGCAGCAACCAGGCGTCGTCACCCATCCAGTCGGTGACCAGGTGTCCCATCCAGGTGTTCCGCATGGGGCCATAGTCGTAGGGTCGGTCGAGCCCGATGCGGTTCGCCCACTGCGGGTCCCAGTGCAGGCGCTGCACGAGATCCCACACGCCGTAGTCGTTCTTGGTGAAGAAGCCCGGCACACGCTTGCGGGTCTGCGACATGATGCGCATCGCGCCCCACTGGTTCTCTCCAGGCCCGTTGCCGATGTGCCACGCGAGGATGTCGCTGACCCGCAACGGCCCCTTGGTGACGGTGCCGATCGAGTCGCCCACCCGGACGTCCTCGAGCCATCGTGGTTCGGAACCGCGACGCTGTTCGGCGAGGATCGACTGCTCGATCTCCTCGATCTCCTCGTCGGTGTACGACGGGGGGTCGACACGACGCTTCTCTCGAGTCTTCACGCCCGCCGACCGCTCGACGTGGAAGAACCAGTAGCGGTGCTCGGCGATCGGCGTGCCGTCGGATTCTCTGGTGTACTCGACCTTGCGGTCGGTGCGCACCGTTCGCGACTGGAACGTCTTCGATGCCTGCTCGCTCACGTCCGTGAGGGTCTGGCCCACGTGTACCCGATCGCCAGGTCGGATGGGGGAGGTGAACCGCCAGTCGCTGCCGGCATAGAACATGCCGACACCGGCCAACGCACCTCTCGATCGCTGCCGGATGTCGGCCGGCATCGGCGGCGCCGTCGAGCGTCCCAGCGTGCCGACGTAGAACGGGGCGCCGATGGCCGAGCCCCAACGGCTGGTGCGGCCGTAGTCGGGATCTGCATACAGCGGGTTGTCGTCGCCGTAGCCGTAGCAGAAGTGCCGCATCGTGTCGGGGTGGGCCTCGAGGTTGAACGGCGGGGGCATCTCCATCGGAACACCGATGCGGACCCGCATCTTCTCGATGCCCTCATCGGTGATGCGGGCGCTCATGTCGCGGTCGTCGTCAGCCATTCCCAGATCATAGTGCACTCTGACTTCCGGCACCCGGACGGAGTCCAACCGGGTCGATCACCCCTCGCTCGACTCGGGACCGTAGGCCTCGGCGATCATCTGCAGATGTGAGCGCATCACGGCCTCGGCGGCGTTGGGGTCGCGGGCGACGATCGCGTCGACCAGCTCGCGGTGCGAGCGGTGCATCTTGGCCACCGCGAACGCACCGCGACGGCGCGCGATCGAGCGCGACAGCTCAAATGTGACCTCGTCGAACAGCTCCAGCACAGGGTTGCCGGTGATGGCGGCGATGGCCAGGTGGAGGTTGCGCTCACGGAACGCCCCTGGGGGCACCTGCGTGCCGTCGCGATCGCCGGCCCGAAAGCGTTCCTCGTCCTCGACGATCGACCGCAGACGCTCAGCGCCATCGTCGTCGATCACTTCGGCAGCCCGGCGGGCGGCGTAACACTGCAGCTCGGTAATCACCGCCATCAGATCGCCGGCGCTCGCCTTGCGTGAGTTGAGGTAGATGAGCGCTGCCGAGCGCACGGCGCCGGAGGTGGGTTCGCACACCACCAACCCGCCGTAGTGACCTTTGCGCATCGCCGCGACCGACCAGTGCTCGAGCAGCCGGATGGCCTCGCGGAACACTGCCCGGCTGACGCCGTAGCGCGCGATCAGGTCGGGCTCGGACCCGAAGACCTCGCCCACGGCCAAACCCGACGCGGCGATGTCGTCATAGATCCGGTACGCGAGTCGCGATGCCAGTTTCGGCGATCCCCCTCCGTCAGCGCGGGAGGGGGGATCAGCGGACATGTCTGCATGATAGGGCGACGGCTGCCATGACTTCGGGAGCGATCAGCCGGTTGGCGATGACGACTTGGATGGTTCCGACGATGGATCACGCGGCATGCCCAGGACGCGCTCGGCGATCTTGTTCCGATGGATCTCGCTGGTGCCGCCCCCGATGGTGGACGCCCGCGTACTCATGAACGACAGTGCCCAACTGTCCTCGCGGAGCGATGACACGCCGGCGACATCGATCGCCAACTCGTACAGGCGTTGCTCCTCCTCTTGGCCGAAGAGCTTCACGATCGAACCCTCTGGCCCCGGATCACGCCCCGCCTGCGTGCGGGTGACGTTGCGCATACCGTGCAGCCGCAACACTTCCGAGTTGACCCACGATTCGGCGATCCTGCGCCGCAGGCTGGCATCGATCGGCTGACCTCGCCGACCGCGATCTCGTGCCCGCTCGATGATTCGCTCCACCACTTTGCTCTGGCGCAGCTGTGCCCCGAGGAAGTTGGTGAGGTGCTCGTGCGACAGCGTCGTGCGCGCCACGCTCCAGCCACCGTTGAGGGGGCCGACGAGGTTCGTCGCAGATACCCGCGCATCGTCGAGGAACACCTCGTTGAAGTGGTGGTCGCCGGCGTTGCGCCGGATCGGTTGCACGGTGACGCCCGGTGCATCGAGCGGGATCAGGAGCACGCTGATCCCGTCGTGCTTGGGTTCGAGTGGACCGGTGCGCACGAGCGTGAACATCCACTCGCAGAACTGCGCGTTCGTGGTCCAGATCTTGTGGCCGTTGACGACGAACTCGTCGCCGTCGAGCACTGCGCGCGTGGAGAGTGCGGCGAGATCGGAGCCAGCGTCGCGCTCGGACAAACCGCTGGCCCACAGAATGTCGGCTCGCCTGGTGGCCTCCACGAAGCGTTGCCGTTGTTCGGGTGTGCCGTGGACGATCAGGGTGGGGCCGGTGAGGCTGAGGCCGCGATTGCCGATGAAGCCGGGCACGTTCTGGCCGGCGAGTTCGGCGTGGTACATCACCTGCTGGGCCAGCGTGGCGTCACGCCCGCCGTGCTCGACCGGCCAGTGGATACCCACCCACCCCGCGTCGGCCATGAACCCCTGCCATTCGCGGAAGGCACGTCGGCGCGCACCAGCGTCGCGGTCACGCCACCGCGCACGCCAGTCGTCGGTCAGCTCAGCGGCCAACCAGGTGCGGAGCTCGTCGAGAAACGCCTGATCGGCGGCGTCGACCGCGAACAGCGGGCGAGCCGGCGACCGGCCGGAACGCGTACCGGCCGCGCCGTCGGCGACCAGCGACGCGCCGAGCTCGTCAAGCAGCGTTCCCGGGCTACTCAACGCGAGTTCGTCGAACTTCGCCCGCCGCATGAGCAGGTGCAGGTCGTGCTCCCATGTGCAGGCGATGGCCCCGTGGATCTGGGTCGATTTCCTGGTCGCCAGCATTCCTGCGGCGCACGCCGTGCTCTTGGCAATGAGCGCGGCTGTGGCATCGGGGAAGCCCTCGACAGCTGACCATGCGGTGCCGGCGACCGCCGACGCCGACGTCTCTACCGCCACCAGCATGTCGGCCAGCTGATGCTTCACCGCTTGGTAGGAACCGATCGGGTGGCCGAACGCATGGCGGTCGAGTGAGTACTGCACGGCGAGCTCGAGCGCGGCTCGCCCGGCGCCGAGTGCGTCGGCGGCGAGCAACGCGCGAGCGAGTGCCGTCACCTGGTCGGCACCGGCCGCGGCCGGGTCGACCTCGCCGAGCTCGACCGCCGGCGTCGACGCGAACTGCACATCGGCGGTCGGTCGCGTGTGATCGAAGGCTGACTGCATCGTGACCGTGACCGTGGGTGTCCGCAGGTCGATCCACCACCACCGCCCGGCGGCGGCAACGATTGCATGGCACAACGAGGCACCGTCGATCGCTCCGTGGACCGCACCGGACAGCTGACCACCATCGACTTCGAGCGTGACGACTGCGTCGGTGTCGGCAGGAAGTAGGACACCCACCGGCTCCTTCCCCTCACTGAAGATCTGGAGCAACTCCGGTGGTGGAGCGAGCGTCGCGAGCACAGCTGCAGCGACCCACACCGAGGTGGACGGTACGGGAACCGCCAACGACCCGAGCACCTCAGCGCACGCCAACTGCTCGTCCAGTCCGCCGCCGGCACCGCCCATCTCTGGCGGCAGGCCGAGGCTCCAGACGCCGATCGAGTGCAACACGTCCCACACCGCAGGGTCGTATGCGGACCCGATGTCGGTCACCATGCGCGCGGCAGAGCGATCGCCCACGGCGCGGCGGACCACGTCAACCAGTTCGTCACGTTCGGCGCTCATACGGGCGGCAGCAGGAGATCGAGCGCGGCGCGCTTGGTGACGACGAGACGCGACAGCACTGAAGCCCGAGTCGCATAGCGGTACGCAGGGTGTTCGATGGTGAACCCGATCCCGCCGTGGTTCTGGATGTTGTCGGCCGCGTTGGCGACACCCGCGTCCAGCGCCGCCAAGTACGCCGTCACCGCCTGCATCGCTGCGTCGGGGGTTCGGGCATCGAGCGAGAGGCCCGCGAGCGACGTCTGCATCGCGGCGAGATCAGCGCGGGTGGCCATGTCGGCACAACGGTGAGAGACGGCCTGGTAGGCGCCGATCGGCTTGCCGTACTGCTCGCGCACCTTGGCGTAGGACGATGACTGTTCGAGCGTCGCCTCGGCCATCCCTACAAGCGCCGCGGACACGAGCACGAGCGCGTGCGAGCGGGCGTCGTAGTGGTCGAGTGCGACCTCGCACACGGTCGGTCCGGGCGAACCGACGTGCAGTGTCACCGACAGATCGGCGCAGGGTCGCTCGACGAGCTCGGCCACGTCTACAGAGCGCAGCACCGCCGCGTGGTCGCCGATCTCGAGGCAGTGCGAGGCGCAGGCGCCATCGATCAACGTGATGCCACTCGGTCCGGAGTGCGCGAAGGCGACCTGTCGTTCGCCGGCGATGATCGAGACTGCGAGCTGCTGATCACCGGCGGCCAACGCCACCTGTGCCGCCACGACCGTCGCGACCAGCGGCCCTCCCAGCAGGACTCGCCCAAGTTCGCGAAACACCAGCGTCTCCTGCGCGATCCCTTGGCCTCCGCCGCCGAACTCGAGCGGCGCAGCGAGGCCGAACCAGCCGAGTTCGCCCCACTCCTTCCACATCTCCGGCGTGGGTGGCGCAGGTGGCGCCGCTGTCACCGGCGCGCGGTCGGAAAGGTAACGGCGCACCACGTCGGTGAGTGCCATTTCGTCGTCATTGGGGAGTAGGTCCATCAGGCTTCGCCTTCGCTCTGGGCGGTCGTGTGCCGCACGCTGGTGGTGATGTGTGGGGTGGCCGCGAGCAGCGCCAGGTCGCGCTTGCGCACCTTGCCGCTCGCGGTGAGCGGCAGTTCATCGACGACGATCCACCGGTCGGGCACCTTGTGCCGCGCCAGTCCCGCCGCATCGAGAAACTCGACGAGCGCCGCGTCGCTGGGTCGCTCGGCCGACCCGATGGTGAGGAACGCCACCGGTACTTCACCGAGGCGCTGGTGCGGGCCGGCCACCACAGCGACGCCGGTGATGGCTGGGTGTGCGATGAGGCAGTCCTCCACCTCGACCGCCGAGATCTTCTCGCCGCCCCTGCTGATGACGTCCTTGATGCGACCGACGACGCGAACGTAGCCGTCCTCGATCTGGGCGAGGTCGCCCGTTCGTATCCACAGATCTTCGGTCCACACGGCGTCGTCCTGCAGCTGATCGAGATAGCCGAGCATCTGTTCCGGCCCACGAACCTCGAGCTCGCCGGAGTCGGGGTGCACCCGGGCCTCCACGCCTGCGCACAGCCGACCGGAGTAGGCGTGGCGGCGCTCCGGAGGATCGCTCGGGTCGGGCAGCGAGATCGTGGGTAGCTCGCTCATCCCGTACGAGCTGCCGACCACGAACCCGTACGACTCTGCACGCTGCCGCATCGACAACGTGCCCATCGTCGTCAACAGCCGCGTGCGATGGGGCGGGCGACCCGCAGCCTCCCATGCGTCAAGGAGCTCGCCGAGGAGGTTGGCCGGGGCGACCGGGTGGGTGATGCCGAGATCGGCCATGTCGGCGACGACGCGCTCACTGTCCCAATGCTCTCGCAGGACCGCCGTGCTGGTGGTGTGCACCGGCGCCGTGATGCCGCGCAGCAGGCCGCTGATGTGAGCGAGCGGGGTCGGGACATGCGACGCACTGGCGACTCCCCAGTCGATCGCGCGGGCGAACTGCGCGGTCTCGGCGAGCAGCGTGCGCGAGCTGTGCACAACGCCCTTCGATCCCGATGTGGTGCCGGAAGTGAAGATCACCAGGGCCGGGTCGTCGGCCGCGACTCGTGAGTCGGTGAGGGACGGCGGCGCCGCGCAGAGATCGGCGAACGTGGTCCAGCCGCTGCGCGCTCCGTCGAGAAGGATCTTCACCGGTGCCGAACCGAGCTCGGTCAGCACATCGTCGAACGTCTCGGCGAACGCATGTCCGCGATGCATCGCGACGGTGGCCACTGCGGCCGGCTCGACCATCGCCAGGATCTCCGACAGTTCCTTCTCCCGATAGAGCGAGACGATCGGGGCGACGATTGCGCCGACGGTCCAGCAGGCCCACGTGAGCACCACCGTCTCGATTCGGTTCGGCGCCTGCCACGCGACCACGTCGCCGGCCACGATGCCCGCGGCGCGCAACCCGCTCGCGACCCGTGCACTACGAGCGTGCAGTTCGCGGTAGGTGATCGCCGACCGGTCGTCGATCACCGCCACGGCATCCGGGCGGCTGCGCAGGGCGCGATCGAGTTCGGCGGCGATCACGCCGTCCGTGTGGAAACCGAGCCGGCGGTACTCGTCGGCAATATCTGGCTGCCAACGCCCGGTGGGAAGCGTGATCCGCGGCACGTCAGCTTCGCGGAAGTCCGAGGATGCGTCCGGCGATGATGTTGCGTTGGATGTCCTTCGTGCCACCCGAGATGGTGTCCTTGAAGCTGAGCAGGAAGTTGCGCACCCAGTCGCGTCCCTCCGTGCCCTTGAAGTCCAGGTCGAGCGCGCCGTCGGCGATCACATCCATCGCGAGGCGCTGCACGCGCTGCACGAGTTGGGTGAAGTAGAGCCGCACCATTGACCCTTCGGGCCCTGGGATCGGAACGCGGGCAAGCCGGGAGACGATGCCGTACGTCATCGCCCGGAGCGCCATCACGTCTGCTCGACACTGCGCCAGGCAGCGGCGGATGTCGTCGTCCTCGATCAACGCCCGTCCGGATGCGTCGGTGGTCTCGCGGGCCAGCATGATCAGGTCTTCAACCTGTTGGGCCAACTCGATCTGCGCCGCGGTCAGCGCAGTTGCCCGCTCGAAGCCGAGGTTGGCGAGGGCCACCGCCCAGCCGTTGTTGAGTCCGCCCACGACGTTCTCGATCGGGATCCGAACATCGTTGTAGAAGACTTCGCAGAAGTGCGCCATCTGATCCATGGTGACGATGGGGCGGATTTCGATCCCGGGAAGGCGCATGTCGCCGATCACCCACGAGATGCCTCGGTGCTTGTCACCCTCGGAGCTGGTGCGCACCAAGAGTTCCTGGTACTGCGCGTGCACGGCGAAGCTGGTCCAGACCTTCTGGCCGGTGACCACGAGTTCGTTGCCGTCGACGACTGCTCGGGTGCGCAGCCCAGCGAGGTCGGATCCGGCGTTGGGTTCGGAGAATCCCTGACACCAGATCGAGTCGGCACGCAGGATCCGCGGCAGGTGATGGGCTTTTTGCTCCTCGCTGGCCAGTGCGATCAGCGTCGGGCCCGCATGACTGAGTCCGATGAAGTTGGCACCCGGCTGCGGAGCACGGGCACGGGTCGATTCCTCGAACCACACCACCTGCTCGGTGAGCGACAGCCCGAGGCCACCGTGTTCCTTCGGCCAGGACACTCCGGCCCAGCCGTGGTCGAAGAGCTTGCGTTGCCAGGCCACGTCGTATGCCGCCGCAGCCGAGACTTCGGTGGGGCGCGGCTGATCGGGCACGTTGACCGCGAGCCACGCGCGGGCGGCGCTCCGGAACGCCTCTTCACTCGCCGTCGGCATCAGATCCATGCGCTTCGCTGTTCCCTTCTGTGCCCATCGGCGGGCACCGACTCTCGCGGAGCGACCTCACTCACACGACCGAGGCACAGAGTACACTCTGACTTTGTCTCCCGCACCACTCTCGAGTTCGCCCAGGTCGGGGGCATCGAGCTGGCCCCGGACGCGAGCGAGGCGCCCGGTCGCCTGCCGGCCTGATCGTCGGACCGTTCTGGGTCACCGCCTAGAACGACACAACGTCGGCGGTGACGCAGAACGCTCAGCCGCCCCGATCTGCCGCTATGCGTGGCCTGGACGCGAACGAGGCGCCCAGCCGGGAGCCAGGCGCCTCGTTCTTACAGAGTGGAGCTGGGGAGAATCGAACTCCCGTCCATCAGGCACTACACGTACGTGCTACGACCATTCCCGACCTTCTCCCTAACGCAGGGAGACCGGCGGGTCAGTTGGCCATCGGTTGCCCGGTGGCCCGCGAATCGTCTTTCCGAATCGTCATCGGTCTTTCCCGACGCCAGCAGTCTTTTCCGCTGTCATCCCCCGCTTCTGGTGCCAGGCTGCGGTGGATCGGCCCCGTGCGCCATTTCTGGTCACGATGTCTCTTCGCTCACTTGACGAATCAGGCGGCGAGAGCGAACTGCTCGTTGGCAATTCTTTGTGTGCCCCGTTTTACGAGTCTGAGCAACTCGGGTCGCACGCCCGCCCAGTGAATCTGACGTCGAAACCAGTCAGCCCCTTGTTTGGGATAGCGACGTAACACTAGCAGCAGGTGGCACGAGTGGTCCGCGGGTCGAAGTGGCAGACTCGGGGGAATGAATGGCGAGGCAGCACCTGAACTCGGGCCGTGGGAACGGCGTCGGATCCGTACGTCGTTGGAGATCGAGTGCGTGGCGCTGCAACTGATCGCCGATCGCGGCCTCGACTCGGTCACGGTCGAGCAGATCGCCAACGCCGTCGGCATCTCCACGCGCACGTTCTTCCGCTACTTCAGGAATGTCCCCGACGTGCTGGGTGCGGTGTCTGCTCGCGAGACCGAGCGGCTGTGCGAACTGGTAATGCTGCGCCCCGCCGACGAGCCGCTGCTGGATGCCTTCCGCACGGTCTATCGCGACTACGCCTACAGCCTCGTGGGCATGCACGACCCCGGCGATCCCGACGTGGAGCTAAAGACCTCGGCGCTGGCGCTGTGGGGCCGGATCGTGCAGCGCGACCCCGAGGCCGGTCTCAGCCTGGGCCGCGTGAACGACGTGCTCACCCGCGGCTTCGAGCGGGTGATCCGCGTGCGACTGGGCCTGCCCGACGACGATCAGCTGACGGCCGGTGTGTTGGGCGCGGCGCTGGGTGGGGCCGTCTGGTTCACCTATGTGCACTGGCTGCAGCTCGACACCACCGACCCGCTGCAGCTGTACCTCGACCGCGCCTTCGATCGCCTCGCAGAGCTGGACGACAGCGCAGCTCTCACGCGCCCCACACGTGCGTAGGATCACAGCCCGTGACCGCCGACCTGGTGCACCTCCCACGTCTGCGGCAGGTCGCAGTGGTGACCCGCGACCGTGAACGGGTGGAGGCCGACCTAGTGGCGATGTTGGACGCCCGGCTGGCCGAACGCTACCCAGGAGTCGACCAGTTCGGTCTCGGCACGGCGTTCTACACCCTCGGCAACGAGTTCTTCGAGGTGGTGCACGCCGCAGTGCCGGGGTCGGTGGCCGATCGGTTGATCGACCGTCGCGGCGGAGACGCCGGGTTCATCGTGATGCTCGAATGCGACGGGCTGGCGGCGTACGAGCAGCGAGCCGCGGCTCTGGGCATCCGGGTAGTCGATCGCACCCGGTCAGCGAATGGCTCACAGGTGCAGTTCCACCCGAAGGACACCGGCGGGATCTACCTCGCAGTCACCGAGATCACCGCTCCCGGTGCGGGTGATGACGATGGCCCGTGGATGTATGGCGGCCCATCATGGCGCGATGGGCGCGGGTTCGAGGTCGTGGCGGGCATCATCGGGGCGGAGCTCGCGTGCGCCGAGCCGCTGGCGGTGGCGGCCAGATGGTCTGAGCTGTTGGACCTCCCGTGGGTGCCGACCGGCGACGGGTCGGCCGCGATGGCGCTGCGCGGCGGGTGGCTCCGGTTCGTGTCCTCGACACCTGGTTGGCCGGCCGGCTTGGTGGGGGTGGCGGTGGTGTCGCCCAACCCTCGCGAGGTGCGCCGGAGGGCGCACGCGCGTCGCAGCGTCGGAGCGGACGGCAGTATCTCGTTGGGTGGCGTGCGCATCGTGGTAACAGGCACCTGACCGAGCTGGATCAGCGCGCCGCCAACTCCTGATAGGTCGCGTAGGCCGCACGGAACAGGCCGGCGAGGTGATGCACGTCGGCCACCTTTGTGGGGTCGACCATCACCCCGACGTCGAACGAGTCGGCGTTGCGGCGGGCGGTGAAGTTGATCGCCCGGCCGCTGCCCAGCAGGGGTGCCGGGTGGTTGGAACGCTGTCGTAGTCCGGCGTAGTGGAGCACGTGGGCAGGTCCGGGCACGTTGGACACCGAGATGTTGCCCGGCAGCACGTTCGCGCCCGTGCTGCGGCGGCCGGCGAAACGACGGCGGCGGGTGGCGGGGCCGAACGGCACCTCGGGTGCATTCAGCAATGCCTCGTCGAACGCGGTTCGCCGCCGCTCGAGCGCCATCGAGGCCCGGATCGCGCGGAGGCGATCGAGCGGGTCGGTGACGTTCGTCGCGACGTGCGGGTGGATGGCGACGATGCGGTTGCCGAACAGCCCGTGCTCGGGCCGCCGATAGCTGCGCGCCGAGTTGGTGACGATCGGCTGCTCTGGCAGCGCGCCCATCTCGATGAGCAGCGCCCGCACGGCGGTGCCGGCGAGCGCGAGGAAGAGGTCGTTCAGCGTCGCGTCCAGCGCCGACGCGTCGTCCTTCAGGCGGGTGAACGGCAGCGTGACAGTGGTGTACTCCCGCCGGGTGGAGGTGGGCCCCGAGAGCGCACACGTTGGCGTCGGCGGCGGGTCTCGCGGAACCCGGCGACCGAACCGCGTAGCCAGTCGTGACGTGAAGGCAGGTCGGCCTCGCTGTCGAGCGGTGGGACGAGTACCTCGGTCGGTGGCTCGTCGCTCAACAGGCCGAGGATCGTCTGGAACCCAACACCGTCGGTGACGCAGTGGTGGATCTTCACGTAGAGGGCGAGCCGGCCACCCTCCACCGGCTCGAGCAGATGCACCAGGAACGGTGGCTGTTCCAGATCGAGCCGGCGCGTCACATGATCGGCGACGAACTCGTCGAGGTCGCTGTCGGTCCACGGCGTGCCGTCGGGGCGGCGATGGATGACGAAGTGGCGGTCGGGGTCGAGGTGCTCCGGCCGCACCCACACATCGGAATCGAACCCCAGCGGAGCGCGCCGCAGCACGCGCTGCAGCGGTGTGCGTGGCAGGCGGTCGATGAGCGCATCGTCTCCACGTCCCTCACACTGCCATAGGCGGGTGGCACCTGCCCTGAACCACATTCTGTGTCATACTGACTGACAGAACAACGGGGGAACGTATGGCAGGCGACATGGCAGGTGCGGCGCGCTACGGCACAGCTGATTGGGAGTACGCCGCCACACTGGCGACGACGGCACCCGAGGAGGACGGTCCGATCTGGATGGTCAACCTGATGAGCTATCGCGAGAAGGCTGACTACGCCGATGGCCGCGACACTGAGATCAGCGGCCGTGAAGCCGACGACCTGTACGCGCCGTTCGGTCCTCTGGCTGCGGTCGGAGCCGAGATCGTGTTCGTGGCCGACGTCGATACGCAGTTCCTCAATCCAGCGCCGAAGTGGGACCGGGTCGCGATCGTGAAGTATCCGACGCGCAAGTCGTTCATGGACATGCAGGACCGGCCCGACTTCAAGGAACTGCATCATCACAAGGAAGCCGGTATGGCCAGCACCTTCGTGATCGGGTGCCTGCCGATGGACGGTATTCCGTTCGCCCCTCCGGGTTCGGTCGACTGGGCCGATGTGCCGTACCCGCCCACCGAGGACGACCCGTACGTCCAGGTGATCCACGTACTGAAGTTCCACGAGCAGTCGTCCATCGGCGAGATGGGGCAGTACACCGATCACGCCGCGAAAATCGCCCAACCGCACGGTGTGCGCCTCGGCGCGTGGTTCCAGGTGGAAGGCACGATCATGGGCGACGGACGTGGGTGGGATCAGGTGCGCTTCAACACCTTTCCCAGTCGCAAGGCATTCCTCGAGGTGGTGTTCAACCCTGAGCGTCTGAAGGCCCAGGCCGAGCACCGCGAAGTGGCGATCGCCGACACGTACACGATGATCCTGCGACCCTTCATCGACCACCTGCGCGCCTCGATCGACTGACGGCCATATGGCGCGCTTCACCCGGGCCGAGTTGCAGGCGCTGACCGGCACGATCGTCGACGATCTACTCGGCCCGGATGTGCGTCTGCTGTTCGTCGGCATCAACCCTGGGTTGTGGACGGCCGCGGTGAACGCGCACTTCGCGCGCAAGGGCAACCGCTTCTGGCCGGCGCTGTACGCGGCGGGTATCACGCCACGGTTGGTGGACGCGAGCGACGGCATGCGGCCCGACGACCTGGCGATGATGCACGGTCTCGGGATCGGTATCACCAACGTCGTGCCCACCGCCTCGGCGCGCGCCGACGAACTGACGCGTGACGAGATCCGTGCCGGTGCCGCAGCGCTGGAGGCGAAGGTGGCGCTGGTGCGCCCGCAGGTTGTCGCCGTGCTGGGGCTGACCGTCTACCGCGACGCGTTCGCGCGACCGAAGGCAGCGCCCGGACGTCAGCCCGAGCGGCTCACAGATGCCGAGCTGTGGGTGCTGCCGAATCCGAGCGGGCTGAACGCTCACGAAACCGTCGCCTCACTGGCCGCCGCCTACCGCGAGGCATGGGCCGCCGCTCGCTGACGTTGCGTTTGAAGCCGAAACCGCACGGAGTGCGGGGGAGCCTTCAAACGCGGTGCTGCCGGGGGCGGTGCTACCGCGAGGCATGGGACGCGGCTCAGGTGTAGCGGACGCCTTGGCGCTGCAACTCGGCCTGCACCCGCGTGATGGAGACCTCGCGCAGTCCGACGCCATCGTGTAGCGAGACGGCCGCAGCGATACCGGCGCCTTGGCCCAGCACAGCGCAGCAGCCCATGTTGCGCGTGGCTGCGTGCGAGATTCGATCGCCGCCGGATGACCGTCCGGCCACCAGCAGGTTGCCCACCCGTTGCGGCAGCAAGTTGCGATAGGGGAGCGCGAAGTAGCGGCCGGTGGTGGGCAGGATCAGGATGCCGTAGCCATCGAGGAACTCGGGGAAGATGCCGATCGAGTCGTCGAACCTTGCCTGCTCGCGAACATCGTGTTCGGTCATGTCGTAGACCGCCTCGATCTTGCGTGAATCACGGATGCCGAGGGTCATCCCGAAGTTGCGCAGGCGTGCCTGCTCGCACCCGGGGGTGTAGCGGCGCAGCGCTTCGATCGCGTGCATCGCCTGGCGTCGTCCTTCGATCTCGCCACGAGTGAGGTCGTCGGGGTCGGTGCCATCGATGCCGTCGAGGTGCACCAGGTTCATGTAGGTCAACTCACCCGAGTCGTGGATCGCGCCCCACGTGCCGGCGATGGTGGTGAGGTGCGCCGGGATGATTCCAGCGTCGATCGCCGAGCGGAACGGCTTCAACAGGAACGGTGAGAACATGTCGTCCTCTTTGCCGGCGGTCTCGATGTCCCAACCGCCGCTGGCCCAGTCCTTGTAGGTCTGCGGGTCGGCGGCGACACCGTCCATGAACCGGCGCTTGTCCACTCCCGCCAGATGGAACATCACTGAGGCGGCCATCGTCTGCTCGCGCGGCGTCAGGTGGGTCGGCGCACCCGCGCGGTGGGCCACATCGGCGTCGCCGGTGCAGTCGATCACTCGTCGGGCGCGGATGGCCTCGCGGCCGGCTTTCGACTCGGTGATGATGCCGACGACGTCGTCGCCGTCCAAGATCGGCGCGACGAACGAGCGGTGCAGCATGCCCTCGACACCGGCCTCGGCGACCAGCACATCGGCCACCACCTTGAAACCCTCGGCATCCAGCTCGTACGACTGCGACTGGCTCTCGGGCACTGCCGCACCCATCGCGTGCGCACGGGTCTCGTACTCGCGGCCGATGCCGTTGGCTTCGATGGTCTGCTCGTGGCGGTACCACGCCAGACCTTCCACGCCGACGGTGGTGATGTTGCCGCCGTAGCAACCGAAGCGTTCGACGAGCGTGACCTGCACACCGGCCCGCGCGGCCGCGAGCGCTGCTGCGAGGCCCGCCGGGCCAGAGCCGACGACGAGTACGTCGGTGTCGTGGATGACGTCGATCTGGCGGGCCGGTTCGGTGATCGTGCCCAGCACCCTGCGGCGTCCCGAGGATGTGGTGGTCATGACCCTGGAGCTTCGCGCAACCGCACGCTGAGGCCCGTCACGCAGCCCGCCAGCTTGATGAACTCGGAGATGTCGACGACGACGGGAATCAATCCGGCCGACCGCAACAACACTTCGGTGCGCGGGCAGTCGGACGACATCAGTACGTGGTCGTCGCCCAGCAGCACGACGTGTGCGCCGGATGGTTCACGTACCCCAAGGAAACGGGGAAACAGGTGGGTGTCGTCGACCACGGGTTCGTAGCCGATCACGGTGCCGTCGGGGAGTGCCGTGACCGTCGACTTCAGGTGCGGTGCAGCGCTCACCGGCACCGTGATGACCGAAGCCCCCAACGGTTCGAGCGCCGCGCGCAACTGAGCGATACCTTCGAGGTTCGTGCGGCGGCCGTGGCCTACGTAGACGGTGTCGCCGACCTTCAAGACATCCCCGCCGTCGAGCGTGCCGGGAGCTTCGATCTGCACGGTGCGGTAGCCGAGCGCGACGACTGCCGCAGCCGCGTCGTGTACCTCAGGTGTGCGTTCGCCGGCACCGGGGCGGGCCAGCACGGCGAGGTCGCGGAACACCACCATCGTGTCCTCGACGAACACTGAGTCGGGACAATCAGGAGCGGCAGGAACCTCGATGGTGTGCCATCCGCACTGCTGTAACGCCGCCACGTACGCGTGCCACTGTTGCAGCGCGAGCTCGGCGTCGACGGGGCTGCGATCGATGTGGGTGACCAGGCCATCGGCCATGTGCGGGCTGGGCCGGCGCACGAGGGCCACCTTGCTCATCAGTCGCGTCCCTTGGCCTGGCGGCCGAGCGCCTTGGCCATCTCCATCTTCACATCTCGTTCGGCGAGCGCGTTGCGCTTGTCGGACTTCTTGCGGCCGCGGCCGATACCCAACTCCACCTTGACGCGCCCTTCCTTGAAGTACAGCGAGAGGGGGATCAGCGCGAGGTGATCGACCGCGATCTGGTGGGCAAGTTTGTCGATCTCGCGGCGATGCATCAGCAGCTTGCGCGCACGATCGGGGTCGTGGGCGCCGATGCCGTGAGCGAACTGGTACGGCGGGATGTGGACACCATCGAGCCACACCTGACCGTTGAGAACGCGGGCGAACGCCTCTGCGATCTGGGCGTGCCCTTCGCGGAGCGACTTGACCTCGCTGCCGCTGAGCACGATGCCCGTCTCGAAGGAGTCGATGATGTCGTAGTCGCGGTGCGCGCGGCGGTTACTCGCGATGAGTTTGTTGCCCGCTTTGTTGGTGCGGTCGCGGAGCGGCGCCATGGGGGCACAGGGTAGCGGTACCCTTCCCGAGCGATGACTGGGAATGCAGAGCTCACCTTCCCCGGCGATGCCTACGCGGAGATGATCGCGTGTGCGTACGACGCGTACCCGTTGGAAGCATGTGGGCTGCTCGTCGGTTCGGGCACCCAGGTGCATCGCTTCGTGGCGTGTACCAACGAAGCGGCGTCGGCGAAGGTGTACGCGATTCCCGGCAAGGAACTGATGCTTGCTGATCGCGCCGCCGAGGACGATGGGCTCGAAGTGCTGGGTGTGTTCCACAGCCACACGCACAGCGAGCCGTATCCCAGCCCCACTGATGTAGCTCAGGCACCCGACCCGGCGTGGGAGTACGTGATCGTCAGCCTGAAGCGCGAATCGCCTGAGGCGCGTTGTTTCCGGATCGTCGACGGCACCATTTCGGAAGTCCTGATCGTCGTCGCCCAGGTACAATCCTGACCACTCGGGTCGGGATAGGGGACGCAGCAGGATGATCGCCACGAACGTGCTGGAACTCATCGGCAACACGCCGATGGTCGACGTCAGCCGTCTCTCGCCGAACCCGCGAGTGCGCATCATCGCCAAGCTGGAGAGCCAGAATCCGTTCGGCTCGGTGAAGGATCGCATCGCCAAGCAGATGATCCTGCAGGCGGAACTCGACGGCACGCTGACGCCGGGCCAGACGATCATCGAGCCTTCCTCCGGCAACACGGGTATCGCGCTCGCCGCCATTGCCCAGTCGAAGGGTCATCCGATCAAGATCCTGATGCCCACGAGCGTGTCGATCGAGCGCCGGCAGATGCTCGAGGTGTTCGGCGCCGAAGTGATCTTCACCCCCGGTGAAGAGGGCAGCAACGGCGCAGTGAAGCGGGCGATGGCGCTCGCCGCCGAGCATCCCGAATGGTGCTTTCTGTACCAGTACGGCAACGAGAACAACCCTCGTGCTCATTACATGGGCACCGGTCCCGAGATCCTGCGCGACTGCCCCGAGATCACCCATTTCGTCGCTGGCCTCGGCACCAGTGGCACGTTGATGGGCACCGGCACGTTCCTGAAGGAACACAAGCCCACCGTCAAAGTGATCGCCATCGAACCACCGTTGGGCGAGAAGGTGGAGGGTTTGCGCAACCTCGACGACGGCTACGTGCCGCCGTTGTTCGACACATGGCACGGTCAGCAGTTGCTCGATCGCAAGCGCGTCGTGCGCCCACGCGAATCCATCGAATGGACCCGTCGCCTCGTGGCCGAGTGCGGAATTTTCGCCGGTATCTCCTCGGGCGCGGCGCTCGCCGGTGCGGCCAAGGTCGCCAGCGAGATCGAACAAGGCGTCATCGTGTTCATCGTCTGCGACGGTGGATGGAAGTACCTCAGCACGGGCGCCTACACCGACGACCTCGATGCGGCCGAGGCCAACGCTGAGACGATCATCTACTTCTGAGTTTGCACGGTTCTGAGTTCGCACGCGCTTGAGGATGGTCCAGCGAAACTGTTAAGGTTCCTTCATGCTTTTTTGCGACGGAGCTAGAATACGTCGCCTGAGCGTTGAGCTCGTCGTTGTCGGGCTCGTCAGCGTCGGGTTGACGATGCCGGCCATGCCAGCCAGCGTGGCCTCCGCCGCGCTGCCGGCTGGAGCATCGAAATACCAGCCGTTGGCCGACATCTACCGCGTCGCCGACACCCGGCCCGGGGCGTCGCAGAAGCAGTACACCCAGATTGACGCGCAGACGATCGAGATCAACATCCGCGCGATTCCGGGGGTACCGGCCACGGCCATTGCAGTGGTGGTGAACCTTGCGATTGTCGACAACGCCGGTTCGGGATACGTCCTCATCTATCCGGCCGGTGAAGCGCTGCCGCTGGCCTCAACGGCGAACTGCAACGTCGCTGGTTGCATCGTGGCGAACATGGCGCACGTCAAGTTGGGCACGGCCGCTGGCTCAGAGGGCAAGGTCCGCGTCAAGAGAAGTTCGGGGATGAACGCCGACTTCGTCGTTGATGTCCTTGGCGTCTACTTACCCGTCGACCCGACGGTTGCCGCTGGTGCGGTGGGCGGCGGCCGGTTTGTGCCCCTCCCCAGCGCCCAGCGCGTCTATGAGACTCGGCCCGACTACGGCGGCTCGGGTGCGTTCGGCGCGGGAGAGACCCGTCTGGTGGCGCTGCGCGGCTCCAACGGAACGGGTTCGGCCGTCATCCCGGCCGACGCGCTCGCGGTCGTGGTGTCGGTCGCCGCCATCAATGGCTCCGCCGGGTACTGGACGGTGTTCGGTTCGAGTCAGAGCGTTCATCCGGACGCGAGCACGCTGAACCTCGACCGCACCGGTGCTTCCACTCGGGCAGCGCAGGCGATTGTCCGCATGGACAGCGACCCATCGATCAAGGTGTTCTCCCAGACGGGTGGGAACTTCATCGTCGATGTGGTCGGCTATTTCACGGGCGCTAGTGCCGCCGTTTCCACTGATGGACTGTTCGTGCCCGGCGTACCCCAGCGTCGCCTCGACACTCGCAATACGCAGACGCTGGCGCCGTGGAACGGCAGCACGTTCGAGTTCACGGTGAATGCACCAAGCGCAGCCAGCGTCGCCGCCGCGGTCGTGAACCTCACCGCCACCTCGCCATGGGACTACGGCTATCTCACTGCCTACGCCGCTGGCACGGCCAAGCCCCTCACATCCAATCTCAACATCTCCGCGTGGCCGCAGACGATCGCCAACCACGCCATCGTGCCGGTGAGCAACCGCGGGGTGGCGGTGTACACCTTTGCCGGCGCGCACATCATCGCCGATGTGGAGGGCTGGTACCTGGGGACGCCCGCTGCAGCGACGCTCACCAAGCCAGCGAACCCTTCGCCGGCCGAGGTCGACGCCGGCTGGATCCTGGCGCCGCAGATGAACGTCTCGTTGCCGGTGGCCATCGGCCCCGATCCGGAGATCATCGCCAACTCCGGCACCGCCGCCAGCTGGACATGGAAAGCAGCGGTGTCCGGCACCGCGCATTCGATGATCTTCGGTCACCGCACCTCGCACGGAGGGCCGTTCCGCTATATCAACTCATTCGCTGTCGGCGACGTGTTCTTCGTGCGCAACGTCGTGGGTGAATGGTTCCGTTATCGCGTCATGCAGGTCGCGGTAGTTAGACCCAAGTTCTCGCTACTCGAGGCAATTTTGGCCTTCTTGCCGACCGGCACCATGCAGCTCATCGCGTGCTCGCAGGCCAATGGCGCACCCGGCGGTGTCGCCTATCGATTCGTCGTCACGGCGCGCATGATTGGTGTCGGCCAAACGCCTGGGTGAGCGGCTCGATCAGGTCAGCGGCCGAGCACCAGCGTCAGCAGACCCAGGAACACCACGAACGCGGCGGTGAGTCGCCGACGGTGGTCACCTTCGCCCAGCAGCTTCCAACCCGCCAACGCAGCCAGCACGACACTGGACTCGCGTAGCGCAGTGACATAGCCGACGGGAGCGTGGCGCACTGCGACGAGGACCATGCCGTACGTGACCAACGACGCGAGGCCGGTGATCGATGATCGGCGCCAGTTCAAGCGCAAGGTCTGCACCATCTCGCGCTTGCGGCCGGTGGCAAGGGCGAAGATCGTGTTGCTCGTCATCGTGCCCATCGACGACGCAAAGATGTAGGCCACGCTGTCGGTGACGCGCGCGCCCTTCGCATCGGATGTCGTATAGAGGCCGATCGCGCACGCGAGCAGCAATGCGGTCGCCAGGTGGACACCGGTTGCGCCGTAGGCGAGCAGTGCCAGGCCGCAGACGACGATGCAGATGCCGACGATCTCCCAGGTGGTGAGGTGGTCGCGCAGAAAGACGACACCGCAGATCGCGGCGATGGCGGCCCCGCCACCGCGGGCGACCGGGTAGCTGACGGAGAAGTCGCCCACTGTGTACGCGCGAGCAAGCAACCATACGTAGGGCAGGTGGATGCAGCCGCTGACACCCGCCCACATGTAGCCCTGCCACGGCATACCCCAGATCAACTCGTACCCGATCATCAGTGGCAGCGAAATCATCGCGCCCATGAAGAACTGGGCCCACAACACCATGTAGATGTCGCCCTTGGAGCGTTTGGCGACCAGGTTCCACGAGGCGTGCAGCACCGCTGCGCCGAGCGCGAGAAGGGTGGCGAGCAGCACGCAGGGAGCGTAGAGGAAAGGTCGACTTCATCGTCTGCCGTTAGCCTCGGTTCCGATGGATCGGCCGATCGGGATGTTCGACAGCGGTTTCGGGGGGCTCACCGTGGCCCGCGCCGTCATCGACCTGCTGCCAAACGAACACCTCGTGTACATCGGCGACACCGGGCGGTACCCATACGGTCCGCGGCCGCAGACCGAGGTGCGCGAGTTCGCCCACCAGTTGGCCTGGAGCCTGGTGAACGATTTCGATGTGAAGGCCATCGTGGTCGCCTGCAACACCGCCTCGGCAGCTGCGCTGCATGAACTCGAGCACGAGATGCCGGTGCCAGTGTTCGACGTCGTGGCGCCCGGAGCGCGGGCGCTCGTGAGTGCGACGCACAGCGGCCGCATCGGCGTCATCGGCACGGTTGGCACGATCTCGTCGGGCGCCTACGAGCGCGAGGTCGAGGCGCTCGACGTCGAAGTGACCCTCACTGCTGCGGCGTGCCCCGGTTTCGTCGAGTTCGTCGAGCGCGGGCAGACCAGTGGCGATGATGTCACGATCCTGGCCGAGCGGCTGCTCGCCCCGGTGAAGCAGGCCAACGTCGACGCCCTCTTGCTGGGTTGCACGCACTATCCGTATCTCGCGCGTGTCATCCACGAAGTCATGGGCCCGGAGGTCACGTTGGTCAGCAGCGCCGACGAGACGGCCTTCGTGGTGCGCGATCGACTCGGCGCCGCCGGACTGCTGCGCGACATCGCGTCAGCAGCTCTCGAGCCTGCCCAACATCGTTTCCTCTCCAGCGGCGATATCTCCTGGTTCGCCGACCTTGGTGGTCGCCTGCTCGGCCCCGAACTCCGTGACGCCGCTCAGTGGCATCACGACACATGAATGTCCACCCGAACGACCCACTGAAGGAAACACCATGACCCGCCCCGATGGCCGCGCCGACAACGAACTCCGCACGATCACCTTCGAACGTGACTACACCGAGATGGCTGCTGGCAGCGTGCTGGTGAGCTTCGGCAAGACCCGCGTGTTGTGCACCGCCAGCATCGATGAGGGTGTACCGCGCTGGATGAAGAACAGTGGCAAGGGCTGGGTGACGGCCGAGTACTCGATGCTCCCCGGAGCATCTCCTGAGCGCATTGATCGCGAGGCTGCCAAGGGCAAGCAGAGTGGGCGTACGGTCGAGATCCAGCGGTTGATCGGCCGGTCGCTGCGCGCCGCGTGCGATATGAAGTTGCTCGGCGAGCGGCAGATCATCGTCGACTGCGATGTGCTGCAGGCCGATGGCGGCACTCGTACCGCCAGCATCTGTGGCGGCTACTTGGCACTACACGATGCACTCACGCGGCTGGTGCAGTTGAAGGAGATCAAGCAGCACCCGTTGCACTCCTTCTGCGCCGCGATCAGCGTGGGCATCGTGAAGGGTGTGCCGGTGCTCGACCTGCCATACGTGGAGGACAGCACCGCCGAGGTCGACATGAACGTTGTCGTGCTGGGCCAGCCCGGTGTCGAGCCGAAGTTCGTGGAGGTGCAGGGCACGGCCGAGGGTGCAGCGTTCAGCCGCGACGAACTCGACCAACTGCTGGGTCTGGCCACCGGCGGCCTCGCGCAGATCATCGACCTGCAGGCGCACGTGCTGGCGACACCGCCGACACCCAAGGTGTTGGGACGCTGAACCGATGAGTGAGGTGCCGCGCCTGGTCTGCGCGTCGGCCAACCCGCACAAGGTGGCGGAGATCGCCGCCATCCTCGCGGGCGTCGTGGACTTACTGCCGCGCCCTGATGGCGTGCCGGAGGTCGTGGAGGACGCCGGCACGCTGGAGGGCAACGCACGGTTGAAAGCCGCTGCGATCTGCGCGGCGAGTGGGCTACCGGCCGTCAGCGACGATACGGGTCTGTTCGTCGACGCGCTGAACGGCGACCCCGGTGTCGACACTGCGTATTACGCCGGGCCGAACGCGACGTATGCGGAGAACCGATCAAAGCTGCTGCACGCGATGGTTGGCGCGGACACGCGCTCCGCTCGCTTTCGTACGGTCGTGATGGTGGTGTGGCCCGATGGTCGCGAACTGTCGGTGGAGGGTGTGTGCGAAGGCAGCATCGCCACCGAGGAGCGGGGTGATCGCGGGTTCGGTTACGACCCGTTGTTCATCGCTTCCCACGACGCCGACGGGACGCCGAACGAACGTACCTTCAGTCAGATGTCGGACCACGAGAAGAACGCCATCTCGCACCGTGGGCGCGCGTTCCAGTCGTTGGTCGCTGCCCTACGTGCCGGCTGAGCGCGTTCAGTCGTCGAGTGAATGCAGACGCGACATGATCAGCCGATCGAGGCCCAACTCGTAGGCCTTGTCCTGTGACGCTGTGTCGTCGATCGGTGCCCACCCGCTGCAGTCGAATGGTTTGTCGCCGGCGGCCTCGCGTGCGGCGGCGAGGTAACGGCCCGAGTGCGGGCTGCTGAGGCGGATGTTCACGCCGTCGGCGTGATGCCCGGCGATGACCGCCAACTCGACGCTATTGACACCGATGATGATCGGCATCGGATCGGCGGTCGCGCGAACGACCTGGATGTTGTGTACGACATTGGCATGCCGATCGGCGAGCGCCGGCATAATCGGGATGCCGCGCTCGCGGTGCTCGCGCGACCAGGGTGTGTCGGGTGCGGCGCCTGCCCCGATACCGAGTGTGAAGCGACCGTTGCTGATGCGTTGAGTGCTGTTTGCGGCGAGCGCCAAGAGCGCCGCGTGGCGGTTGGTCACGTTGGCCACCAGTGAACCCAGCTTGATCGTGCTGGTCCCGACGGCAAGCGCGCCCAGCAGCGTGAAGCACTCGAGTACATCGCGGTCGCCGCCCACCATCGCTCCGTCGAAGTGGTCGAGCACCCAGGTGGTGTCGTAGCCGTCGGCCTCAGCCTGCAACACCGCGTCGAGCAGGCGCGGAAAGTCATTGTGGCCCGATGAGAACTGGACATCGATGAGCATGTGCCGACGGAGAGACTCGAACTCTCACTGACGGCGCCCTAAACGCCGTGCCTCTGCCATTGGGCTACGTCGGCGACGGAGCAAAACGCTACTGGCACCGCGCCTAGAGTCGCTCCTATGGCGTTCAGCGGATTTCCGGCAGCGGCATTCGATTTCTATGAACGGCTCTCGGCCGACAACTCGCGACCGTTCTGGCAGGCCAACAAGCAGGTCTACGAACAGGCGGTGAAGCGGCCGGTGGAGGAGTTCGTGGAAGCCATCGGCGAGTACGGCCCGCTGCAGATGTTCCGGCCGTATCGCGATGTGCGCTTCGCCAAGGACAAGACGCCGTACAAGGACGCCGCTGGGGCGGCAGGCGAGAGCGAGAGCGGCACCTGGTACTACGTGCAGATCAACGCCGCTGGATTGTTGACCGGTGCGGGCTACTACGACATGCGTAGTGATCAGCTCGAACGGTTCCGCTCCGCAATCGATGCTGAGGCCACGGGTAACGAGCTGGTCGCGCTGGCGCGAGCGGCGGAGCAGAAGGGTCTGACCGTGGGCTCAATCTCGTCGTTGAAGACCGCACCACGTGGGTTCGCCAGAGACCACCCGCGTATCGAACTGTTGCGCCGCAAGGGGTTGTTCGTCAGCAAGCAGTGGCCGGTGGCGAAGTGGATGCACACCAAGCAGGCGGTGCCGAAGCTGATCGGTGTGTGGCAGGACGCAGCTGATCTCACCGGTTGGCTCGATGCGCATGTCGGACCCAGCACGCTGGCGCCCGAGGAGTTCCAGCGAGTCTGAGGATTACTTCAGCGTGATGCGGTAGGCGCAGCGTTGGCCGCCGTCGAGCAGATGCTGCTCACGCGCAACGGTCGCCTCGGGGCCGACGGCCTTCTGGAACAGGTCCAGTTCGGCGCTGCACAGACCCGAACACGAGTCGGCCGCACCACGGATGGGGCAGTGATGCTCAACGAGCGTGACCTCCCCGACTCCGTCGATGGCCTCCGCGAGGTAGCCCTCGGCACTGCGCAGTTCGGCGATGCGGTGCACCTTCTCCGTGACGGTGGGGAGGTCGGCGAGCACCTTCTGGTAGTTCGCCAGCTGACGCTCGGCGCGAGTGCGGACCACTTGTTGCAGCGCGTCCTCGCCGAGTGCGCTGCGGATGCTGGCGATCAGTTCGACGGTGAGGTCGCTGTGGCGGTCGGCGAACAACGAACTGGCCGACGCTGCTAAACGCCAGTGCACGGGCGGCCGGCCGCGACCGGTGCTGGGGGCGATGACACGCTCGACGAGTTCGGCGGTCTCCAGCGCCTCGAGGTGCTGGCGAATCGCAGTGTCGGTGAGACCGAACTCGGCGGCCAGTTCAGGCGCAGTTGCTGTGTCGGCGCGCTTGAGCCGCTCGATGATGCGGCGCTTGGCACCGGACAGATCGGCAGCGATGGCGGGGATGCGTGGGAGCCTAGCGATTACGAAAGCGACTACTTCGTGAAGGGGTATGGGCGCGAAAGGGCTCTCGCTTTGACAAAATGTCAAACATGACTGCATCTACTGCTGGCTCCGCGCCCGTCGATCCGATTGCCCACGCCCTCGAAAACCAGTTCGGTCTGGCCGATCGCGTGGTGGACGCAGCTGCGTTGAGCAACAGCGTGGCCCGCTTTCGCGACCAGGGGATCACGCTGCCGACGTTCGCCCAGTTGGCCGATCCGTCGAAGATCGACCCCGCATTGCTCGGCGACTCCGACAAGAACGCGGCCGACGCCCGCAACCTGTGGCGAGTTCACTGGTACAACGACCTCGCCGGCAACCGCGTGGCCCAGCCGGACCACATCGTGCTGCCGAGCAGCCTCACCGGGATCGAGAGCCCGATCATCGTCGTCTTCGGCGACCGCTTCCCGATGATCACCGCGCACAAGGTGCTGGCGGCGTACTCCTGCCTCGCTCCTCGCGTCGTCACCGGTCAGTTCGACCCCACCCGTCACCGTGCCATCTGGCCCAGCACGGGCAACTACGCCCGCGGTGGCATCGCTATTTCGCGCATCATGGCGTCACGCGGCGTCGCGATCCTCCCGGCCGGTATGAGCCAAGAGCGCTTCGACTGGCTCGACAAGTGGTGCGAGAACCCGAAAGAAGATGTCATCCGCACAGTCGGTACGGAGAGCAACGTCAAGGAGATCTACGACGCCTGCAACGAGCTGGCCAAAGATCCCGGCAACTTCGTGCTCAACCAGTTCTGTGAGTTCGCCAACCACCTTGGCCACTACGAGGTCACCGGCCGCGCCATGGCCCATGCGTTCGAAACGGTACGCGCCGCGAGCGGTCGCGACTTGCGGCTCGCGGCATTCATCAACGCAACTGGTTCGGCCGGCACGATCGCTGCCGGCGACCGCTTGAAGGACGAGTACGGCACGAAGATCGTTGCCGTCGAGGCGCTCGAGTGCCCCACGATGCTCGAGAACGGCTTCGGTGAGCACAACATCCAAGGCATCGGCGACAAGCACATTCCACTGATCCACAACGTGATGAACACCGACGTCGTGGTCGGCGTCAGCGACCGTGCCACGGATCAGCTGTACGCGATGTTCAATAGCGAGGACGGCCTGGGCTATCTGGCCGATCGTCGCCACGTGCCGCGTGAGGTGTTGGCGTCGTTGCAACACTTCGGCTTGTCCAGTGTCTGCAACGTGCTGGCGGCGATCAGTACGGCGAAGACGTTGGGCCTTGGCCCCGACGACGCGATCGTCACCGTCGCCACCGACGGTGCGGCGCTGTACCCCAGCGAGTACTCCAAGATCACCGCCCGCGACTTCGGCAATGGGTTCACCAACCTCGATGCCGCCCAGGTGTGGGGAGAGCATCTCTCCAACGTCACCACGGCGCACACGATGGAACTCACCGAGCGCGACCGGAACCGCATCTTCAACCTCGGCTACTACACCTGGGTGGAGCAGCAGGGCACACCGTTCGAGTTGTTTGAGGCTCGTCGCCACCAGTCGTTCTGGCGGGGTCTGCGTCGATTACTGCCCGTCTGGGACGAGATGATCACCGAGTTCAACGAGCGCGTCGCCGCAGGTTCCTGATGTCCGCGCCGCTCGTCACCGGCTGGATGTGCGGCGTGTGCGGCGCCACGGTCGACATCTCGGTGCCGTTCTCGTGGCGCTGCCCCAACTCCACCTCCGCCGATCGTCGCCATGCACTGCGGTTGCAGCAGGGGGTCGAGCCGTTGCGTTCCAGCAGCGAGGCCAACCCGTTCCTCGGCTTCCGCCGGTTCCTCGCGTGGGATGGGTTCGCTGCGGCCGCGGGCCTGAGCGATGCCGCGCGTGCCGCACTGGCGGCCGATCTCGATGACCGCGTGGCAGCGGTGCAAGGCCACGGTTTCGTCACGACCCCCTTTGCGCGGTCCGACGCGCTCAGCGACGCGCTCGGGTTCGCCGCCGAGGGCGGAGTATGGGTGAAGGACGAGACACACAACGTGGGTGGTAGCCACAAGGCCCGTCACCTGTTCAGCATCCTGTTGCATCTCGTCACTGCGGAACGAGCGGGTCTGGCGCCGTGGACGTCGACGGCGGAACGCCCGGCGTTGGCCATCGCCTCGTGCGGCAATGCTGCCATTGCCGCCAGCACGCTTGCGGCCGCTGTCGGCTGGCCGATCCATGTCTTCGTTCCCGTCTCGGCGAATCCCCACGTGACGAAAAGGCTGGGGGAGTTGGGGGCGCAGGTGGTGGAGTGCCCGCGGCTGGCCAGCGACCCTCCGGGCGATCCGTGCGTGCACCGGTTCCGTGAAGCCGTCTCGGCGGGCGCGGTGCCGTTCAGCGTGCAGGGTCCGGAGAACGCGTGGTGCCTCGACGGTGGTCGCACCATTGGCTGGGAAATGGCCACGCAGCTGGCTGGTCTGCCACTCGACCGGGTGTTCGTGCAGGTGGGCGGCGGTGCCTTTGCGGCGTGCGTCGCCGACGGCCTGGCGATGGGCGGCTCGATGCCTCGGCTGCACGCGGTGCAGACCGTGTCGTGCGCGCCGCTCGATCGGGCCTGGCAGCGATCGCAGCAGTTCGGCGGTGCGGCTGCCGCTGCCGATCACTGGGCGGAGTGCATGTGGCCGTGGGAGCTCGTGGGCGACTCCGCCGCAGACGGCATTCTCGACGACGAGACCTACGACTGGCTGCCGGTGCTCGGTGCCATGTCCCGTAGCGACGGTTCCCCCGTGGTGGTGGCCGAGGTCGATGTGCTGCGAGCCAATGAGCTGGGGTGCGCCAGCACGGGCATCGAAGCCAGCGCTACCGGCACCGCCGGTCTGGCCGGTCTGCTGCGACTGCACGACGCAGTGCAACCCGATGAACGCGTGGCGGTCGTGTTCAGCGGCATTCGCCGATGAGTGCGTGAGCGCTCCGCCTCCGGACCCAGTTTCTCTGCAACACCCCTTCGTCAGAATGCGGTTCATGGGAACTGCAACCGACACCATCGATGAAATCCCCGACCTCTCCGACATGCCGCTCGAACGGCTCGAGGCCGAGTTGTGTCAAGGCGCCGCCAACCTGACGGCCGCCGAGCACACCTGGCTGCTGCAGCTGGCCGAGTTCGACCGGCGGCTCGGGTGGGAGCTGTGGGGCTGCAACTCGTGTGTCCATTGGCTGGTGTGGCAGGTCGGGCTGGATGCGCGTACCGCTCGCGACAAAGTGCGGGTCGCTCAGGCCCTCACTCAGTTCCCGCTCATCTCGTCGGCGATGCGCCTCGGCCATCTGTCTTACTCGAAGGTGCGGGCGATCACTCGTGTGGTCGTGGCCGAGACCGAGCACAGCCTGGTCGACATGGCGTTGGCCGGCACCACGAACCATGTCGAACGCATCGTCGCGGCGTACCGGCGGGCCACTCCGAAATCCGACGGTGCCCACGACCACGCAGCCCACGACCGTGCGGCATGGGCGGGGCGCGGGCTGACGCATCGACTCAACGACAACGGCACGATCACCATCACCATGACGGTGCCCACTGAGCCCGGCGTGGCGTTCCTCTCGGCGGTGGAGACCTTCGCCGCACCGCCCACGCCCGACGTCGACGGGCACATCCTCTCTCGCCAGGCGCGACTCGCCGATGCAGCGGTGGCGATGGCGGAGGTCGCCGTGGCCGCCGAGGACGGCGAGCGGCTCAGTAGCGCGCCGCGGTTCCTGGTACAGCTCCACGTGGGCGAGGGAATGTGTGAGATCGACGGCATCGGCGACTCGGTGGGCACCCCGTTGGCGGTGTCGCCGGCAACCGCGGAGCGCCTGTCGTGCGACGCGTACGCGGAGCGCGTCCTGCATGCGAGCAATGGTGAGGTGTCCGGCATCTCCTCCCGTGCCAGCGTCATCCGCGGTCGGCTTCGTCGGTTGATTCTGGCCCGCGACCGCTGTTGCACGGTGCCGGGTTGTGGCCGTCGCGGTCGGGCGGAGATCCACCACTTCCAGCACCGTGGGAAGGGAGGCACGAACTCCACCGTCAACCTTGGGCTCACCTGTCGGTACCACCATCACCTTCTGCACGAAGGAGGCTGGATCGCCGTCGGCACCGACGAGGGCATCGAGTTCCACCTTCCCGATGGCCGGATCATCCGGCCCACACCAACGCTGACGACGGGGAACGACTCCGACGTCGCCGCCCACGGTCGCGGCGTGGACGACGGCCGCTGCCAGTGGATCGGCGACCGACTCGACCTCGACATGGCGCTCACCTGCCTCTTCTCCGAGCAGCCCTGGATCGACCCATGGCGGTTCCCACGAACCGCCGGCCCGGAACACGCCGGGCGGGGCGGCCCACCCGGCCTCGTGTCAGTGGGCGCCGGTGAACTGCTGACCTGAACTCACACCTCGTGCAGGCGGCCGTCGTGCACGTCGTACACGAACCCGCGGATGTGGTCCTTGTGCTGGATGAACGGGCTGTGCAGCAGTCGGTTGATGCTCTGGCGCGTGTCGGCGTACGGATCGACGAAGCACTCCAGCGACCACCACGGCTTCATCCCGATCTCGGCCTCGAGCTCGGCCTTGAAGGCGTCCTCGGTGATGGTCTGGAGCCCGCAGTTCGTGTGGTGGATGAGGATGATCTCTCGCGTACCCAGCAGTCGCTGCGAGAGCACCAGCGAGCGGATCACATCGTCGGTGATGACGCCGCCGGCGTTGCGCACGATGTGCGCCTCACCGTGCCCCAGTCCGAGCATCTGGAAGATGTCCATGCGGCTGTCCATACAGGCCACGATCGCCAGATGGCGCTGTGGGCGCAGGGCGAGGTCTCCGTCGGAGAACTGCTCGACGTACTGCTCGTTGTGTCGCAGCAATTCATCGGTGTTCGGTCGGAAGCCCTCGTCGGTCATAGGTGTACGGCACGATAGCGTTTCGTCCCATGACCGACACCACTCGTCCCATGGCGCTCGACTCCGGCATGGATCCTCGGCTCGACGTGTTCAACCGCCTGCTCAAGAACCGGGTGGTCATGCTCGGTACCGATGTCAACGACGACATCGCCAACCAGATCTGCGCGCAGCTGCTGTACCTCGAAGGTGAAGACCCCAACGCCGACATCTGGCTGTACATCAACAGCCCCGGCGGTTCGGTGACTGCCGGTATGGCGATCTACGACACGATGCAGTTCGTCAGCTGCGATATCGCCACCGTGTGCATGGGTATGGCTGCCAGCATGGGCCAGTTCCTGCTCACCGCTGGCGCGACCGGCAAGCGCTACACGCTGCCGAACGCCCGCATCATGATGCACCAGCCGTTGGCCGGCCTTCGTGGCCAGGCCACCGACATCGCCATCCAGGCCGAGCAGCTCGCGTATACCAAGCGGCGCATGGCCGAGCTCATCGCTCACCACTCGGGTCAGACGCTGGAGAAGATCCAGGCCGACAGCGAGCGCGACCGTTGGTTCACCGCCGACGACGCCAAGGCCTACGGCCTGGTCGACAAGGTCATCGTCAAGCGTGGCGAGATCGTCTGACCGTCACATGTAGTAGCCGGTGACATCCACGATGAAGTGGGTGCCCGAGCCGGCCGGGCCGCCGCAGCGAACGTTCAGGTTCAACTGAGCGTCGAGCTTGCACAACGACGCGTTGGCGAACGTCTGCCCGGTGGCGAACCAGTTGATGGTGGAAGTGGCGGATGTGGACACATCGCCCGGGAGGACCGCGAGATAGCCGGAGCCGACCGTCTGCGTGAGGGTGAGGTTGAAGGACACCGCCGTCGCACCGAGCGGGACGAAGCCGGAGACGTCGATCGCCCCGCTGGACGTGTATGAGTCGCCGACGAAGACGGTGGTGACCTGGTTGGGGGCGATGCGGATTCCGGCGCGGGAGTCGTGCACGCGCCCCGGCGTGAGGGGAAACCACGATCCAGCTGACGCGTTCGCTCCGATGATGCGCCACGTGCCCGGGTGCCCGCTGGCGACGCAGAGCAGCAGACGTCCGCGGTGGTCCATGTAGAGGGTTCCAGCCTCGGCGGCAGTGTCGGGGGGAGAGCTCTGGCCCTGAAGGATGTTCGGTTCGAGTATCAGGGGCTGTTGCGAGCCGCTGGACGCGCGCACCGCAGGGCCGTGGTCGCATGTCGCGACTACGGCGGGCGCAGCCCCGTTCGAGAACGCCCGCAATGCGTACCCGTTGACAGGATCCGCGGAGTCGGGAATGTTCACGCTGGCGCCGAAGTCGTGCCCGTCGGCGTACAGGCCGCCTCTTCCGCTGGCGACCGCACCCCACCCGTTGACGCCGCCGGCGGCGACGAGTGCGCCGCCAATGCCGGTGTTCTGCACGCGGAGTGTCTGGCCGAGGTCAGAGTTCTCGGTCAGCACGGTGTCTGATCCCCCGGCGTCGTTGGTGGTGCCGTAGAGCATCGCTCCGCTCGCCGCGTCTGCGTGCTCCGGCGTCGCCACCGCTGCTCCGACGAATGCTGCGCCGAACGCGGACATGAGCATGCGCCGACTCGTTCGCGATGAAGCGTCGGCGGGTTCGGCCGAGGTGTCGTCGTGTTCCTGCATGTCCGCCGTTCCTCACGCGTCAGGGGGCTGCTGCCGGTGTGCCGATCTGGGCGCCGCAGCGTTCCATGGTGTAGTTGAGCACACGGTTGGCAGCCTGTTCGCTGGAGCGGGCTGTATCGGCGACCTTCTGCACGGACGCGGGGTCGTTCGGGTCGACGGTGGCGGCGGTCTCCATGCTGCGGATCACGGCTTCCCATTCGGGCTGCACCGCGAGCGGGGCGGTGGCCGAGACAGCCTTCCAGGCATTCAACACGCGCTTCACGTCCGCCGGGGTGGAGATCGTGGGCTGGCTGAGGTCGACGAGGTGCTCGCCCACCACCGTGCAGTAGTGGGCTTCGGTGCGCTGGGCCGCGTCCCCACCGCAGGCGGCCAGCACCGGACCGAGACTGAGTGCCAGCCCCAGCGCGGTGACGCGCGCAAGGAGGCGGGCCGGCGGATTCACCGGGTGATTCTCTCAGCTGATCGCTGCCGATCGGCGGCACCCGCGAATCCGAGTTCGCGGAGTGGTGATCCGGGTGTGACCCGATATGTTCCGCTGCAACCCGTTGGGGAACCGGCTGCCGTTCCCTCCCTCGTCCGCTGGCGCGTCGTGCGCTGCTGAGTTCGTCGGAGGTGGCGTGTCATGCTCGCCGCAGTTCGTTCTGCCACGGTGTTCGGTGTCGAAGGTCGCCCGGTCACCGTGGAAGTTCACGTGTCCACGGGGTTACCTGCGTTCCAGATCGTGGGTCTGCCCGACGAAGCATGTCGCGAGTCGCGCGACCGGGTGCGTGCCGCAGTGTTGTCCAGCGGGTTGCGCTGGCCGTCGTGCCGGGTCACCGTCAATCTTGCTCCTAGCAGCCAACGCAAAGGCGGTTCTGGCCTCGATCTGGCCATCGCTATCGGCTTTCTGGCGGCAAGCGAGCAGGTGGATCTCGCGTCCCTCGAAGGGATGGGGTTTGTGGGTGAACTCGGTCTCGATGGCAGCCTGCGCAGTGTGAGCGGGGTGGCACCGATGGTTGCCGCGATGTGCCCGGCGATCGACCCCGGCGTGGTGCGGCCAGTGGTGCCGGTTGGCAGCTTCCGCGAGGCGCAGGGTGTGGTAGGGGAGGGTGTGCGGGTTGCCCGCTGCTTGTACGAGGTAGTGCACGCGCTCAACGGCGAGTCGCCGTGGCCCGATCCGCCCGATGGTGAGCTGTGCGACTACGAGGAGCCACCGCCCGACCTTGCCGATGTGCGCGGTCAGCCGACGGCCCGGTTAGCACTGGAGGTCGCTGCAGCGGGCGGACACCATCTGCTGCTCGTCGGCCCACCAGGGTCGGGCAAGACGATGCTCGCCCAGCGACTGGGTGGGTTGCTGCCCGAGCTCTCCCGGGCCACCTCGCTGGAGGCCACGATGGTGCACTCGGCCGCTGGTGTGCGCCTGCCAGCTGGTGGCTTGGTGGTGCGGCCGCCGTTCCGGGCGCCGCACCACAGCAGCTCGATGGTCTCGCTCGTGGGCGGTGGCAGCACGTCGCTGCGTCCGGGCGAAATCTCGTTAGCGCATGGCGGAGTATTGTTTTTGGATGAGTTGGGCGAGTTCGCACCAGCGGTGCTCGATGGTCTGCGACAACCGCTGGAGGAAGGGGTCATCCGTCTCGCCAGGGCTCGCGCGTCGGCCAGCCTGCCGGCTCGCTTCCTGCTGATCGCCGCCACCAACCCGTGCCCCTGCGGCGGTGGGCAACCGGGAAGTTGCGAGTGCGACGACGCGGCCCGGCTGCGGTATCTGCGCCGGCTGTCCGGTCCATTGCTCGACCGCTTCGATCTTCGTGTGGGCGTGGCCCGGTCAGCGGTCGACGACCTGTTGGCCACCGGTGGCGGCGAGCCCACGGCGGTCGTGGCCGGGCGAGTGGCGGAGGCCCGTCGGCGCAGTGTCGAGCGCATCGGTATGAGCACGGCATCCATCCCGCCATCGCTGCTCGACGAACTGGCGCCGCTGCACCCTGCGGCCCGCGTGCGGTTACGCGAGGAACTGGAGGCCGAACGGCTCACTGGCCGTGGCTATCACCGCATCCGTCGCGTGGCCCGCACCCTGGCCGACCTGGCACGCGCCGACGAGCTGGTACTCGACGAGCACGTGGTGATGGCATTGCAAATGCGTGTGCGGCTGTCGGTCACCTCTCGGGTGCGCGCCGCATGAACGCCGGACTGCTGCCGCCCGAGGCCTACGTTGCCGCGCTGGCGGGCTTCCGCAACATGAGCGTGAACCGCATGGGTGCCTTGTTGCGCCACCACACACCGGAGGAAGCGTGGGCGGTCGCGTGTGGCGTCACTCCGGCACGCGGCCCGATCGCACAGGTGCTGGCGCGCTCGGAGGTGCGCGCCGCGTGGCGACGATGTACCGACGAGCGACCGCCCGAACAGGTATGGCAGCACTGTTCCGACCTTGGTGTCCAGGTCGTGTTGCAGGGTTCGCACTCGTACCCAGGGTGCCTACTGCACGACCCACTGCCGCCGCCGGTGCTGTTCGTTCTTGGCGACCTCGGGTTGTTGGCCGGTCGGCGGATCGCGGTGGTGGGTACCCGTAACGCCACTGCCGGCGGTCGGCAGGCGGCACGCGACCTCGGGCATGGGTTGGGCGCGGCAGGGGTGCATGTGGTGTCGGGGTTGGCCCGCGGCATCGATGGTTGCGCGCACTACGGCACGCTGGCGGCCGAGGGGGAAGGGCGGCCGATCGGGGTGGTGGCATCCGGACTCGATGTCGTCTACCCGCGCGAGCACAGAGATCTGTGGAATGCAGTGGCCGACTGCGGGCTGTTGCTCACCGAATCGCCGCCCGGCACGCCGCCAGAGGCGTTTCGATTCCCGTTACGCAATCGCATCGTGGCGGCGCTGTCGGAGGCGGTTCTGGTGGTCGAGTCGCGTGAACGAGGTGGTTCGTTGCTCACTGCCGCTGACGCGATCGAACGCGATATCCCGGTGATGGCAGTGCCCGGTCCGGTGGGTCGACGTTCATCGGTCGGGGTGAACCGCCTGATCCAGGACGGAGCGATCCCCATCACCGGGCCAGACGATGTACTCATCCATCTGTCGTACCAACACGGGCGCTCGGCACTGGTGCCGGCCGATCTGCGGGCCCGACCCCGTGGCGACGATATTCCGATCTACCGCGAGCTGCAGCGCGAACCGCGCACCATCGATGGGGTGGCGTTAGCACTGGGGCACGGACTCGTGGAGGTCGCGATGGGGCTCGCGCGACTCGAGTCCGCAGGGTGGGTTGCGCAGGCCGACGGATGGTTCGAATGTGTGGGTTCACCGTTATGAGCAGGTTCTTCGAATACTCTGTGTGGCAATGCCTGGCCACCGCTCGTCTCTCGCGCCTTCGCCCGCGCCGTCGGAGGTGCTGGCTTCGTGGCATCTGGATGCGTTCCTGTCGTCGCTCACCAATAGCTCCGAGCACACTGTCAGCGCCTACGGCAGCGACGTGCACGCCTTCGTCGACTGGGCCCACGCCCAGGATGTCAGTGCCCCAGATGCTGTGGATCGCCTGGTGCTTCGGCGGTATGTCGCGGCCCTCACCACGAACGGTTTCGCCAAGCGCACCATTGCCCGCAAGGTCTCCGCGCTCCGCCGATACTTCGCGCATCAGCGCCGCACAGGTGCGTTGGCCAGCGACCCCAGTGTGTCGCTGCGAGCACCTGCTGGCGACGGGCGACTGCCCAGAGTGCTCGACCATGACGACATCTCGACACTTCTCGAGAGTGCCCCGATGGCCGATGAGGCCGAGTGGCGCAGGCTTCGGGACGACGCCGTGTTGGAGACCCTCTACGCCAGTGGAATGCGCGTCGCCGAACTCTGCGGTCTCGACGTCGCCTCGCTCGATCTCGTTGCTGGTGCAGCCACGGTGTGGGGGAAGGGTGCCAAGCAGCGGCGCGTTCCGCTGGGCAAGCCTGCGGTCCAGTCGCTGCGCGCATGGTTGCAACTCCGTCGCGATGTGGTGGCCGCCCAAGCCGGCGATGCGTTGTTCGGCAACGAACGCGGAGTGCGCCTCACCCCGCGCGACGTCCGGCGCATCATCGATCGCAGATCGCCGCGGCCCACACATCCGCATGCGTTGCGACACACGTTTGCGACGCACCTGCTCGACGGTGGCGCCGATCTCCGCTCAGTGCAGGAACTGTTGGGTCACGCAAACGTGGCCACCACACAGCGATACACCCACGTCAGCAACCACCTGTTGCGCGACGCCTACGCAGAAGCGCACCCCCGGGCATGAGAGGCGAACTCGACCTCGAACAGTGTTGGGAGCGTTGGTTCGATCGTCGCGACCCAGTCGCGCGCGACCGGATCATTGTTCACTATTCGCCGTTGGTGAAGTTCGTCGCTGGTCGTGTCGGTGCCGGCTTGCCCAGCAGCGTGGATCCTGGCGACCTCGTCAGCTATGGCGTGTTCGGCCTCATCGATGCTGTCGAGCGGTTCGATCCCGAGCGCGGCGTGAAGTTCGAGACCTTTGCGGTACCGCGTATTCGCGGCGCGGTCTTCGACGGTCTGCGCTCACTCGACTGGGTGCCGCGTTCGGTGCGCAGTCGGGCCCGCGAAGTGGAGAATGCGTTCCAAAACCTGGAACACCGTCACGGTCGTGCACCCACCGATGTGGAATTGGCCGAGCATCTGAAGCTCACCAAACCCGAGCTCGAGAAGTGGCTGGCGTCGATTGCGTCCACCACCGTCGGTCCGCTGGACCGCGCCCTCGTTGCCGGTGCCGAACCGCGAGCGTTGACCGGCGATGTTCCCGACTCGCCCTCCGCGGTGGTGGAGGAGAACGAGGTCAAGCGACTGGTGAAGGTGGAGGTGCGACGGTTGCCCGAACGGGAAAAACTCGTGCTGACGCTGTACTACGACGAAGGACTCACCCTGGCCGAGATCGGCACGGTGCTCGGTGTCACCGAGAGCCGTGTCTCGCAGATCCACACCAAAGCCGTGTTGCACCTCCGTTCGCGCCTCAGCGCCACCGGCGTCGCCTGACCCTCCTCGCGGGCGCGGCGGCATGATCGCCGCGTTGGTGGTGGCGATGATGTCGGTCATCGGTGGCTGCCTGTCGCCACCCGTTCAGGCTCCCGTTTCGGTGCCGTTCCGAGCGCCGGCCTGCCGCTACTGCGCCGGCCATCGGGGTCTCGAGTACGTCACGTCGCCCGGCACCCCGGTCACCGCCGTGGCTGCCGGCACGGTCACGTTCGCTGGGCGAGTGGCCGGCACCGGGTACGTCGTGGTGCGTCAGCCCGACGGTTTGGCGGCCACGTACGGGTTCGTTACCGCGTTGGTCGTGCATGAGGGGCAGTGGGTGCAAAGCGGACAGATCGTGGCGCACAGCACTGGTCGGCTGTACTTCGGGTGGCGTCGTGGTGCCATGGCGGTCGACCCAACCCCGTCGCTCGCACAGTGGCGTGCTGCAGCCCGATTGGTGCCCCGCGACGGCACCGCACGGCGGCCTGTGGCGACCCATCTGCTGTGCCCGGCCAGCGTCGCGACCGGGAGATCAGCCCGATAGCATCTATCGGCGGTCGTTCGTCCCGAACGGCCGAATCTCACGCACGTTCCCACCTGCGGTCGCCTCGGCGCTCGGGAACGTGTACCGCAACCGCAGGAGAGGAGCACACACCATGGCTGTCGTCACGATGCGCCAGATGTTGGAAGCCGGAGTTCACTTCGGCCACCAGACCCGCCGTTGGAACCCGAAGATGAAGCGTTTCATCTTCGGTGAGCGCAACGGTATCTACATCATCGACCTCGAGCAGACGATGCAGCGCGCTGAAGCCGCGTACTCGTTCGTTCGCGATCTGTCCGCCAAGGGCGGCACGATTCTCTTCATCGGTACCAAGAAGCAGGCGCAGGACCCCGTGCGCACGTATTCCGAGAAGTGCAACATGCACTACATCAACGAGCGTTGGCTCGGCGGAATGCTCACCAACTTCGAGACGATCTCCAAGCGCGTCGCCAAGATGCAGGAGTACGAGCGCATGCGCATCGCCGGCGAGTTCGAGGCGATGCCGAAGAAGGAAGCTCTCCTGCTCAGCCGTGAACTCGAGAAGCTGCAGAAGAACCTCGGCGGTATTCGCAACATGGGCAAGCGCCCGGACGCCATCTTCGTGCTCGACACGAAGAAGGAGCACATCGCCGTCACCGAGGCCAACAAGCTGAAGATCCCGGTGATCGCCGTCGTCGACACCAACGTCGACCCCGACGTGATCCAGTTCCCGATCCCCGGTAACGACGACGCCATCCGTGCCAACGCACTGATGTGCCACGTCATCGCCGAGGCCGTGCTCGAGGGCCGCTACATCGCCAACAAGCGCAACCCGCAGGCCGCCCCGCAGGCCGCCCCGGTGGCCAAGCGCACCGCTGAGGACGAGGCTGCCTTCGCTACCGCGCAGGCCGACGCCCGCCGTCAGGCAGCTGCTGCTCAGGCCGAGCGCGATGCTCGCGTAGCGGCTGCTGCAGTCGCCACCGACACCGACACCGAAACTGAAACCCCGGCAGAAGGCTGATCAAGAATGGCATTCACCGCCAAGGACGTACAGGCGCTCCGCCAGGCAACTGGCGCGGGCATGATGGACGCCAAGAAGGCCCTCGAGGCCAACGACGGCGACATGGAAACCTCCAAGCAGTGGCTTCGTGAGAAGGGCCTCGCAGCCAGCGCCAAGCGCGACGACCGCGAGAACACCCAGGGCCTCGTGGCCCTGCTCATCGAGGGCAATGTCGGCGCAATCGTCAAGCTCAAGTCGGAGACCGACTTCGTCGCTTCCAGTGAGCTGTTCAAGGCCGAGGCTGCCGAACTGGTGAAGCTGGTCGTCGCCAAGGGTGAGGCCGCAGTGGCCGAGCGGGCGGCAATCCTCGACGACCTGAAGATCACGCTGAAGGAAAAGATCGAGCTCGGCGAAGTCATCCGCATCGAGGCCGCTGCCGGCAACATGATCGACAGTTACTTGCACCAGCAGGGTGGCCGCGGTATCAACGCCGTGCTCGTCGAAATGTCGGGCGCCACGAAGGAGCTCGCTCACGATGTCGCCGTGCACATCGGCTTCGCTCGTCCGAAGTACCTCAGCCGCGCCGACGTTCCCGCCGACGTCGTGGCCCACGAGAAGGCCACGCTCGAGGCCCTCAGCCGAAACGAGGGCAAGCCGGAAGCGGCGCTGCCCAAGATCGTCGAAGGTCGCCTGAACGGCTTCTTCAAGGATGTTGCGCTGCTCGAGCAGCCGTACGCCAAGGACGACAAGTTGAGCATCACTCAGCTCATCGGCTCGGCCGCCGTTGTGAAGTACGCCCAAGTCGAGATCGGCTGATTCTCATGACCTCCCCCCGGTGGAAGCGCATCGTCTTCAAACCGTCGGGGGAGGCCTTGGCCGGCCCGTCTGGGTATGGCCTTGATGGTGACACCCTCGACCTGACGGCGAAGGAGATCATCGCCGTCCGGGAGATGGGTGTCGACGTCGTCGTCGTCGTTGGTGGCGGCAACTTCTGGCGGGGTCGCCAGGGTGCCATGACCGGGATGGACGCCACACAGAGCGACCACATCGGCATGCTCGGTACCGTCATGAACGCGCTCGCGCTGCAGGACGCGCTCGAGCGCAACGGACAGGACACACGCGTGCAGAGCGCGATCGAGATGCCGCGCATCGCCGAGCCGTACATCCGTCGGCGCGCCATGCGGCACCTGGAGAAGGGCCGCGTCGTCATCTTCGCCGCCGGTACTGGCAACCCGTTCTTCACCACCGACACTGCGGCCGCGTTGCGTGCTGCCGAGATCGACGCAGATGCGCTGCTGAAGGGCACGCATTCTGGAGTCGACGGCGTGTACGACGCCGACCCACGGTTGGTGCCCACGGCCAAGAAGTACGAAGAGGTGAGCTACATCGAGGTCATGACGAAGGACCTCAAGGTGATGGATGCCACCGCTATTGCGTTCTGCCGCGACAACAAGATCCCGATCGTTGTGTTCGACATGGAAGGCCCGGGTGCGCTGCAAGCGATCCTGCGCGGTGATTCTGTCGGCACGATCATCTGCGACCGCTAAGCGCGGGAGTCCCTATGCACGGCACACGTGCTCTTGGGTCGGTACGATGAAGCCGTGACTGATGAAACGATCCTCGACGCGCTCGAGAAGATGGACAAAGCAGTTGAGCACGTGCAGTCGCAGTTCACGACCGTGCGGACTGGCCGTGCAACCCCTGCCCTCGTAGAGAAGTTGCTCGTCGAGTACTACGGCTCGCACGTTCCGCTGCTGCAGCTCGCCGGCTTCCAGGTTCCTGAGGCCCGACAGCTCCTCGTCAAGCCGCACGACCGGGCCACCATGCCCGCCATCGAGCGTGCCATCCGCGACAGCGACCTGGGGATCAACCCCAGCAACGATGGTGTCGTCATCCGCTTGAACTTCCCCTCGCTGACCGAGGAGCGGCGCAAGGAATACGTGAAGATCGTCAAGCACATGTCCGAAGACGGTCGCATCGCTGTACGAAATGTGCGCCGTGATGCGCGTAAGCACCTCGAGGCCGCAGAGAAGGCCAGTGCGATCTCTGCCGACGAACTCGAGCGCGCAGAGAAGGAACTGGAAAAGATCACGCACGAGCACGTGGAGTTGATTGACAGGGCCTTCGGGCGCAAAGAGCAAGAGCTGCTGGAAGTCTGATCGACCTGTTCGAGCAGACAATGATCGAGGAGGCTTTTCCCAATGACTGACGATCCGTGGCGTAGGCGAGAAAATGAGGACGACGATTTCGGGCCGCCGTTGTTCGCCGATGAGGGAGGCAGCGACCGCAGTGGGCGCATCTCGTTCGGCAACGACACCGGCGCGTTGCCGCATTGGACGGAACCGCCAACGGGTGACATGCCACAGGTGTTCCAGAGCGCGCAAGAGCCCGATGCAGACCTCGATGTCTGGTCGTCCTTCTCCGGGCAGGCGCCCGCGTGGAGCGATGAGCCGACCAACCCTGAGCCGACCCGGGTGAACGCAACGTTCGACGACCTCGACGACCTGGCACCGGTGTTCGAGGCGGAAGCGGCGGACGAGGAATCACGCTTCGGCGAGCCGATTCCGTTCGAAGAGCCTGCGCCGGTGCGCCGCGAGCCCGGTCGTATCCAGATCGGCACCGACCCCACCGATGGCACGATGTCGCGACCCATGTCGCAGGCCCGCCGCCCGCGACCGGGTGAGCCCGGCGCGCGTGGTCCTCGTCCCATGCGTCCCAGCGCGCCTGGCGCATCGGGCCGTGGTTCGCGCGGCAAGTCGGTCGGCGGCACCAAGGGACGCGACATGCCCACCGCCATCGGTGTTGGCCTGGTGCTCGCAGTCGTGTTCATTCTGGCCTTGAAGACCAAGCCCTGGGTGGTGGCGGTCATCGTTGTGCTCGTGCTCGGACTCGCCGCAGTGGAGTACTTCGACCGGGTACGCGAGAAGGGGTATCAGCCAGCGTTCATCCCCGGCATCATGGCCTGTGTCGCTGCACCCGCAGCGGTGTACCACTACGGAGTCGGCGCGTTGCCGTTGGTGGTGTTCTTCGCCTTCGCCGCATGTGCAGTCACGTTCGTCGGCGCCCCAGGCCTCGACTCGAACCCGATGCCGAACATGGCGATCACCTCGCTGGGTATCACCTGGATCGGCGTCCTCGGGTCGTTCGGCGCAGGCATCTTGGCGTACTCCAACATTCCCGGCGGCCGCAACATCGGCACCGACACACTGTGCCTGTTGGCCATCGGTGTGGTCGCCAACGACGTCGGTGCATTGTTCGTGGGCAGCGCAGTCGGGCGCACACCGCTGCGGCCATGGATCAGCCCGAACAAGAGCGTCGAGGGGTTCCTCGGCGGTGCTGTGATGACACTCGGCGCGATGTTGCTGATCGGGATGGCCGGCAAGAGCGACACCTGGCCCTCCACGGGTCACCTGCTGCTGCTGGGCCTCACCATTGCGATCATGGCGCCGATCGGCGATCTCACCGAGAGCATGTTCAAGCGCAACCTCGATGTGAAGGACTTCGGTTCGATCATCAAGGGTCACGGCGGCGTGCTCGATCGGTTTGACGGCTTCTTGTTCGTCATGCCGGCGGTGTACTTCCTGATGGTGTACCTGCAGCCCTGGGCTGCCAAGTAACTCCGCCTCGGCGCTGACAGACTCTCTGACGTCATGAGTCCCGTACGCGTCGCCATCGCCGGATCCTCCGGTTCCATCGGCACACAGACCCTCGAAGTGGTTCGTGCGGAAGCGGGACGCTACGAGGTCGTTGCGCTCGGCGTCGGCTCCTCCGTCGAGGTGCTGATCCAACAAGCACTCGAGTTCCGCCCGCAGGTGGTCGCGGTCGCCGACCCGTCGCGCCGCGCGGAGGTCGCCGCGGCCCTGCCATTCGCGGAAGTGGTCGCCGACTTCGCCGACCTCGTGCAGCCTGCCGACGTGGTGGTGAACGCTGTCGTCGGTTTCGCCGGTCTGCAGGTAACGGTGCGCACACTGCGGGCGGGCAAGCGACTGGCGTTGGCCAACAAGGAAAGCTTGATCGCCGGTGCCCCGGTGGTGCAGCCATTGCGTTCGGTTCCCGGTGCCGAGCTGGTTCCAGTCGACAGCGAGCACTGCGCAGTGCACCAGTGCTTGCGATCATCGGCGTTCCCCGACCGTGAGCTGTCGCGGCTGGTGATCACCGCCAGCGGGGGCCCGTTCCGTGGCCGTACGGCCGACGACCTTGCCGAGGTGGCCGTCGAGCAGGCACTGGCCCATCCCACCTGGAAGATGGGGCCGAAGATCACCATCGACTCCAGCACGCTGATGAACAAGGGACTCGAGGTCATCGAGGCGCACGAGCTGTTCGGCACGCCGTACGACCTGATCGAAGTCGTGGTGCACCCGCAGAGCGTGGTGCACTCGATGGCCGAGTTCACCGACGGCAGCACGATTGCGCAGTTGTCGATGCCCGATATGCGGCTCCCAATTGGCTACGCGCTGGCGTATCCGGCACGGATCGGCACACCGTTCGGGCGTATTGATTGGAGCACACTTCGTCGGCTCGACTTCGAACCGCCCGACACGGCCACGTTCCGCTGCCTCCCGCTCGCCTACGCGGCTGGGCGTCTGGGCAGCACCGCGCCGGCCTGGCTGAGCGCGGCGAACGAGGTGGCAGTCGACGCGTTCCTGCAAGGTCGCATCCGCTGGCATCAGATTGCCGAAGTCAACGAAGCCACCCTTGAGCGCTATGAACCCAGCGCCGATTCCACGGTGGACGACATCGTGGCCGCCGACGCCCGTGCGCGTGTGGTTGCCCAGGAGGTGCTGCCCAGATGAGTCTGTTGAAGCTCAAACAAGAGGTCGTCTCGGGGGGCACGCAGTCCGCCGTCGTGCCAGAGAAGGCCGAACCCTCGACGATGGTCATCGGAACGTTGGCCTGGGTGGCGCTGTTCGCGTTCCTCGGTTGGACGAACCCGTGGATGTTGGTGTTCGTGCTCGGACTGGCAGTGTCGATCATGCTGCACGAGCTGGGCCACTTCTGGACTGCCCGCCGCAGCGGGATGAAGGCCACTCAGTTCTTCCTCGGGTTCGGCTCGCGGGTGTGGAGCATTCACCGCAATGGCGTCGAGTACGGCGTGAGGGCAATCCCGCTCGGCGGCTTCGTGAAGATCATCGGCATGACCAACGTCGACGAGGTGGCCCCCGAGGACGAGGGGCAGACGTACCGTCAAGGCACCTACGCCCGGCGGATGTGGGTGATCACCGCCGGTTCGGTCATGCACCTGATCATCGCGTTCGCGATCATCGTGCCCGTCTACGCATTCGCCGGTCGGGTGCAGGACACGAACGATGTGCATCTGGCACGCATCGTGGCCGATTCGCCCGCCGCCAAGGCCGGGCTGTTGCCGGGCGATCTGGTGGTGTCGATCGACGGCGAGGCGATGCGTGACGCTGACCGCATGCGCGACATCCTCGCCGCCACAGCGCCTGGCGCGTCGCTCACCATCGTCATCCTGCGTGACGGCATCACGATGACGACGCAACCGGTCCTGCAGCAGAACCCCAGCGTCACCGACAAGGTGCAGGGCTTCCTCGGTGTCTCGCCCACTACGGAGGATCGGGTCGCTGTCGGGTTGTTCGACGCGCTCGTGCAAGGTCCCAAGGACTTGTTCGTCGGCGTTGGTCAAGCCGTGCAAGGTGTCGCCAAGGTGCTCAACCCGGTGAGCGTCTACGGCCACCTGGTGGGCACGAACAAGGATGCGTCATCGCGTCCGGGCACGATCGTCGGGGCCACGCAGATGAGCTCCGATGTCGGCAAGTTCGACGGATGGGCGGGCATCCTCAGCTTGCTCGCCGCGGTCAACGTCTCGGTGGGCGTGTTCAACATGTTCCCGCTGCTACCGCTCGACGGTGGCCACGCCGCCATCGCCACCTACGAGCGCATTCGTTCACGTCGCAATCGTCGATACTTCGCCGACGTCAACAAGCTGATGCCGGTGGCCGCGGTGTGTCTGGCCCTCATCGCGTTCATGTTCCTCACCGGGCTGTACCTCGACACGATCAAGAACTAGGCCGTTCACCTGGCACACTGGCGGGCGTGAGCTTCGAACGACGCAACACACGCCAGATCCATGTGGGCAAGGTTGCCGTCGGTGGCGGCGCGCCGATCACGGTGCAATCGATGACCACCACCAAGACCTCCGATGTGGAGGGCACGCTGCAGCAGATCTATGCGCTGGCAGCGGCGGGCTGCGACATCGTGCGCTGCACGTGCAACGAGACCGAAGCCGCCGAGGGTCTGGCGCAGATCGTTCCTCGTTCGCCGATTCCGGTGATCGCCGACATCCACCATCAGTACAAGATGGCGCTGGCAGCGATGGAAGCCGGTGTGCACGGCCTGCGCTTGAACCCGGGCAACATCCGCAAACCCGAGCACATCAAGGCCGTGGCCAGCGAAGCCAAGGATCGCAACTTGTCGATCCGTATCGGTGTGAACGGCGGGTCGCTCGACCCCTCGCTGTATGTGAAGTACGACGGTCTCAAGCCGGAGGCGATGGTCGAGAGCGCGCTGCACGAGATCTCGTTCTTCGACGAAGTTGGCTTCACCGATTACAAGATCAGCGTGAAGGCCTCCAACGTGCCGATGATGGTGGACGCCTACCGCCAGTTGGCCGACGTCACCGACGCCCCGCTGCACCTCGGAGTCACCGAGGCCGGGCCCCTGCCGGGCGGTCTGCTGAAGGCCACGGCTGGTATCGCCACCCTGCTGCTGGAGGGCATCGGCGACACCATCCGCTACAGCCTCACCGCCGACCCGGTGGAGGAAGCCAAAGCTGGCCGCCAACTGCTCGAGGCGCTGGGACTGCGCGAACGCAAGAACGTCGACCTCATCGCCTGCCCATCCTGCGGCCGCGCCGAGGTTGACGTGATCGACATCGCCAACCGGGCGATGCAAGCGTTCGGTGAGCGCAAGCTGCCGCTGCAAGTCGCCGTGATGGGTTGTGTCGTCAACGGTCCGGGTGAGGCTCGCGAGGCTGATCTCGGTATCGCCGCCGGCAACAAGCGTGGCCACCTGTTCGTGAAAGGTCGCAACGTCGCCGTGATCCCCGAGAGCGAGATGGTCGAGGCGCTCGTGGAGTGGGCTGAGTTCATCCACGAGCACGGCACCGAGGCGGCCATCGCCCGCGCCGACACCACGATCGCCGAGCGCGAAGCCGCCAAGGACCGCGACCGTGCACTCGGCGAACAGGGCATGGACGCGAATCACTCACACGAGAAGATCGTCGAGATCCGCAAGACGGTGGCTGGCGCATGACGGTCCACGTTCCGTTGTTCGAGTTCGACCCGTCGCCCGACGCGGTCATCAACCCATCCATCCATCGCGCGCCGCTGGGCTTCCCCCGTCATGCGGTGATGTGCTGGTTCGGCAACGTCGTGCGCGACCGCACCGCAGGTATCGAACCCATTCACGCCGTGCCGTTCGAACACGGCGACCACCCGATCTGTGTGATCGAACATCGGGGCACACCGGTCGCGCTCGTCAGCCCCGGCGTTGGTGCACCGGCTGCCGTCAGTTCGCTGGAGGTCGTGATTGCCCTTGGGGCCACGCAGATCATCGGCTGCGGTGGTGCGGGCATCGTCAAGTCGGGGTTCGATGTCGGCCATGTCATCGTGCCCACCGGCGCCGTGCGCGACGAAGGCACCAGCTATCACTACGCACCGTTCGATGTTGAGGTGGCGCCGCACCCGCGGGCACTGGCGGCGATCGATGATGTACTCACCGAGGCCGGTGTGCCCCACGATCGCGGGCTGGTCTGGACCACCGATGCGTTCTTCCGTGAGACCCCGGCCAAGGTGGCACGGCGGCGCGAACAGGGCTGTCTGGTGGTCGATATGGAAGCGTCGGCAATGTTTGCCTGTGCGGCGTTCCGTGGCGCAACCTACGGTCAGCTGCTGTACGCCGGCGACGATGTCAGCGCAGCTGAATGGGACCACCGCCACTGGGACACACAGACCAGCGCACGCGATCGCTTGCTCGACCTCGCGCTCGACACCGTCGTGCGTCTCTAGCGCTCCGCTACGAGGTACACGGTGCAGAACCCGTCGAACTCCACGCTCTCGCCGGGGGCGAGGTACGCCGACTCGCCCCGGCTGAGTGGCGACGCATCGCCGTCGGTGCACACAGCCAACTCGCGGCCGGTGGCGGTGTGTGGCAGCGGACCATCCACCTCGAAGCGCCACAGTTCAAACCGCGCGCCAGGGGTGGGGTAGCGGTAACGGAACTCGTCCACCTGCACGGGCCGCACCACCGGGTCGGCGAGCGGTTCGAAGCTCAGCACCGTCAGCAGTTCCTCCACGTCGACATGTTTGGGGGTCAAGCCGCCACGTACGACGTTGTCGCTGGCCCCCATGACCTCCACGCCGGTACCGAGCAGATAGGCGTGCAGGTTGCCGGGTCCGAGGAAGATGGCTTCACCGGGATGCAGATGCACCAGGTTGAGCAGGAGCGCCACCACAACGCTCGGCTCGCCGGGGTAGCGCCGGTCGAGATCTGCAACGACACTGCACTCGGGCGTTGCGTTGGCCCGGCAGGCAGCGATCGTCGGTGCCGTGGGGATCGTGCCGCGGTAGAGCGCAGCGACGGTGGCCTGCAAGCCGTGCTCGCGCAGCTCGTCGGCCAACCCGGTGGCGCCGATGCTGCGCAGGAGCAGATCGGTGACAGCCGCCGGGCGGAAGCCGCACAACGCGTCGAACGGTGAAATCGCGCACAGCAGTTCGGGTTTGGCGAACGGGTCGCGGTAGATGCGCCGCGGGTCGTCGACGGCGATGGCGGCGGCGTGCTCGCGGAGGTAGCCCTGCTGGGCCGTGAGCGCGTCTGGGTGCGTCTGCAACGACAGCGGCTCGGCGGCGGCCAACAGCTTCAACAGATACGGCAGATCGCCGGCTACGGCGGACAGGGGAGTGCCATCGTCCAGTTGTGCGGGGCCGCCGGGGTGAGTGCCCAGCCACCACTCGGCCCATGGGCTGCCATCGGGCTCGGTGTGCAGCAAGCGGGGGAGCGAATACAGGTCGCCCCACGCATAGTGCTGCACGACTCCGGTGACGGTTCGCATGGCTGGACGCTACTTCTTCACTTGCTCAGAACAGGCGAAGCTCGTCCGGGCGCATGCCGCGCAGCTCGTCGTAGTCGACCTCGACGACGCGGAAGCCGCGGGCCTCGGCCAGCACCTTCGCCTGCGGCTTCACCGACTGCGCGACGAACACGCCGCGCACCGCGCCGAGCGACGAGTCGAGGTGCAGCCGCTCGATGTAGCGGGCGAGTTGCTCGACGCCGTCGATATCTCCACGACGTTTGACCTCGATGGCCACCACCTGTCCGGTGGTGTCGCGGCAGACGAGGTCGATCGGGCCGATTGCCGTCGGGTATTCGCGACGCACGAGCGTCAGACCGTCTTCGATGGCGTGGGGTGACGCCGCCAGCAGTTCCTGCAGGTGGGCCTCGACGCCGTCCTTCTGCAGGCCCGGGTCGTCGCCGAACTCGTGTGCCGTATCGTGCACGATCTCCAGCAGCGTGATCGTCAGCTGTTCACCTTTGGGGTTGAGCACGATCCAGTGATCACCGTTGTCGGTGATCGTGTTCGGTGCGTTCATCCAGTTGAGCGGCTTGTATGCACCGCCGTCGGCATGAATCGCGACGCAGCCGTCGGCCTTCACCATGATCAGGCGCACGGCTTCGGGCAGATGGGCATCGAGCCGACCTCGGTAGTCGACAGTGCAACGGGCAACAACGAGACGCACGGGGGCCGACCCTAGTCACCGTGACTAGCGACCGACGTGGTCGCGCATACGCTTCTGGATCAACTCGCGGCGGGCTTGCAGTTCGCGGTAGGTGAGTTGCTCCGTCGACGAGTCGACACCGAACCCGGCCTTGACGCTGTCCATGTTCAGCTCAACCGAGGAAGCCTCGATGCCGAGGTCGCGGGCGAGACGTTCACCGTGGCGTTCGGCGAACATCATCGAGATCTTGGCAATCTCGGCCAGCAGGTCGAGGTCGGGTGCCAGGCGGGCCATCGCCCCGTCGAGGAACACCATGTTCTTCACGTAGAGCATCAGCTCCTTGGGCAACCGTGCGCCGTAGCCCAGCAGGCTCTTCACGACCCGCTGCACTTCCGCCACCAGTTCCTCGCCCGTGAGCGTGGTGGGGTCGACAGTGGCCTGATCGAGGCGCAGGTCTTTGATCACCGCGGCGAGATCGGTGTCGGCGGGGAGCGCTCCGAGGTCGCGCATCGCGGCCATCTGGCCGGTGAGGTCGTTCGTGGTGGCCGAGATCATCAGGCGCAGGAACGCCAGACGACGCTCGCTGCTGAGACGGCCAACAATGCCGAAGTCGAGCAGTGCCGTGCGACCGTCGGCCATGACGAACAGGTTGCCGCCGTGCAGGTCGCCGTGGAACACGCCGTAGACCATCGCGCCCTCCATCAAGGCGACCATCGCAGTGCGTACGACCTCTTCGGTGTCGATCCCGGCTTCCTTCATGCCGACGACGTCGTCGAAGTTGAAGCCGTGCAGTCGCTGCATCACCAACACGCGGCGCGTCACCAGCGTGGGGTGCGGACGTGGGACCACGTAGCCGTGGTTGCCCAGCTCGTGCAGCATCGCCGCGACATCGACCATGTTGGCCGCTTCCATGCGGAAGTCGAGTTCCTCGACGATCGTCTCGGCGAACAACTCCACCAACGCGGGCGGGTTGGCCAGCGAGGCGATCGGGATCCGCCCCACGAGGAAGGGAGCGATCCAGGCCATCACCTTCAGGTCGTGGCGCACCAGGCCGGCCACGCTGGGCCGCTGCACCTTGACCACCACCTCTTCGCCCGTGAGCAACGTTGCGGCATGCACCTGAGCGATGGATGCCGCTGCGAGTGGTGTGCGGTCGAACGAGGCGAAGACGTCCTCGAGGCGGGCACCCAGGTCGGCTTCGACCACGACACGTACGACGTCGAACGGCTCGGCAGGAACCTGGTCGCGGCACTTCTTGAACTCGTCGACCAGTTCGGCGGGGAACAGACCCTCGCCGCTGGAGATGATCTGCCCGAGTTTGATGTAGGTCGGCCCGAGGTGCTCCGCAGCGACGCGGAGGCGTTTGGAGATGTCGGAACGTCCGGCCTCGATCGTGGCGTAGCGACCGCGGCGCTTGCGCCACAACCATGGCAGTACGGCAGTCGCCAGCGTGCGCACCACCACGAAGACACGCTGACCGGGCGGCACCTTGCGTTCACGGGTGAGTTCGGGCACCTCGGCGCGGGCAGCAGCGCGCAGTTGAGGGGCCAGCGGTGCCCAGCGAATGGAGTCGCGATCGAGCGACCACGGGCCTTCCTCGGTGAATGCGGCCCATTGGCGATCGTCGCGCACGGTCATGGGTGCATGATGCTGTGAAATGACGCACTCCGCACCGCGCGGGCATGATGTCACCGACGGATGAGTTGGTGGGTACGGTCGCTGTGCGACCGTCGGAGACATTGTTCCCGCAGGCCTTGCGCGTGATGGGGTCGTCGTCCGGGGCGATGACACCACACCAGTTGCTCGCTGATGTGCCGCCAGCGATCGTCAGCGGCGCATTGCGTGGAGCGCGCCGGCGGCGTACTCCTTGCGGCAGATCAACAGGTCGGGCAGCCACGGGTCGCGGGCGTTGAACACCATCGGTGAGCCATCGATACGGCTGACGTGGAGTCCGGCGGCCAGGGCCACGGCCGCTGGTGCGGCGCTGTCCCACTGGTACATGCCGCCGTCGTGCACGTAGATATCGGCCTCACCCACCACCACGGCCATTGCCTTGGCCCCGGCTGAGCCGAGGCGGATCGCGTCGCAGCCGAGCGCGTTCGCGATCTGTACGGCCGAATGTGGGTTGCGGTTGCGGCTGGTGACCAGACGTGGCCGCTCGCGGATCATCGGCGGCAGCACCGGGGCGGGGTCGGTGGCGAACACGAGGTCCATCGCCGGCAGGCTGACTGCACCGGCACTCAGGCGGTTACCCGACCACAGCGCTACATGCACCGCCCAGTCGGAGCGGCCGCGCTCGCCGAACTCGTTCGTGCCGTCGAGCGGGTCGACAATCCAGACCCGGTCGGTGACGAACCGCCGTGGGTCTTCCACGCCCTCCTCAGAGAGCACGGCGTCGTCGGGGCGCAACTCGGTGAGCGCATCAAGCAGGAAGTGGTGGCTGGCCATGTCGCCGGTGTCCATGATCTGCCAGGACGGCTTGCCCCGCTGCGTCAGTTCCGCGCGCAGCGCGACCAGCAGCCGACCGGCTTCGACCGCGAGGCGGATGGCAAGTTGGTGGTCGTCCTCGGCCAGTTCGGCGGTGTCGGTCACTTAGTCACTCGGTCGCTCGGTCGCTCGGTCGCTCAGCAACTCAGTCACCGGCGTCCGGCGCGCATCGCGTCGCGGACGAGTGCCCGTACTTGCTCTTCCGGAGCGCCAGTCGCCACCAGCGTCATGACCTGTGCCTCGAGCTGTTCCGCGGCCACTTCCCCGAACGCATCGATGCGGCCGTGTTGGAGATCCAGCGCCGACATCGTGAGGAACGCAACTGCGGCGAGCACGATGATGAGACCGATCGTGAGGATCACCCCAGCGTTGTTGCCGTTGACGCTGGCGATGATGATGCCGGCGATACCCGCGACGAAGATCGCCGCGCACACCTTCGGGATCCATCGCTTGGCCATGTCAGCGTGCCAGCGGCTTGTACTTGATGCGGTGCGGTTGATCGGCCGACGAGCCCAGTTCCTTGTGACGCCACGCCTCGTACTCGCTGAAGTTGCCCTCGAACCAGCGCACCTGACTGTCGCCCTCGAACGCCAGCACATGGGTGGCGATGCGGTCGAGGAACCAACGGTCGTGGCTGATGACCACAGCGCAACCGGGGAAGTTGTCGAGCGCCGTTTCCAGCGCTCGCAGGGTGTCGACGTCGAGGTCGTTGGTGGGTTCGTCGAGCAGCAGTACGTTGCCGCCGCTCTTGAGCACCTTGGCCAGGTGCACGCGGTTGCGCTCGCCGCCGGACAACTCGCCGACCTTCTTCTGCTGGTCGGCACCCTTGAAGTTGAAGCTTGCGCAATAGGCGCGGCCGTGGATTTCGCGGTTGCCGACCTTCATGTGTTCGACACCGCCGGTGATCTCTTCGTACACCGACGCTTCTGGGTCGAGCGCGTCGCGGCTCTGATCCACGTAGGCCAACTCCACGGTCTCGCCGACAGTGACGGTTCCCGAGTCGGTGGCTTCTTGACCGGTGAGCATCTTGAACAGCGTGGTCTTACCGGCACCGTTGGGGCCGATGATGCCGACGATGCCGGCCTTGGGCAGCGAGAACGACAGGTCTTCCACCAGCAGTCGGTCGCCGAAGCCCTTGCGTACGTTCTGCACTTCGATGACGGTGTCGCCGAGGCGTTTGCCCACGGGGATCGTGATCTCCAGCTTGTCCGGCCCGCGCTCGGCAGCCTCGGCCTCTTGCTGCAGCTTGTCGTAGGCCGCCAGACGGGCCTTGCCCTTCGACTGACGGGCCTTGGGCGACATGCGCACCCACTCGAGCTCGCGCTCCAGTGTGCGGCGCTTGGCGTCGCTGGCCTTTTCTTCCTTGGCCAGACGCTCCTGCTTCTGTTCCAGCCAGCTGGAGTAATTGCCCTCGAACGGGATCCCGCGGCCGCGGTCCAGCTCCAGGATCCACTTGGCCACGTTGTCGAGGAAGTAGCGGTCGTGAGTGATGGCCACGACGGTGCCGGTGTACTCCTGCAGGAAACGCTCGAGCCAATCGACACTCTCCGCATCGAGGTGGTTGGTGGGTTCGTCGAGCAGCAGCAGGTCGGGGTGGCTGAGCAGTAGGCGGCACAGCGCCACGCGGCGGCGCTCGCCGCCGGACAACAACGTGACGTCGGCGTCGTCCGGCGGACAGCGCAGTGCGTCCATTGCGATCTCGACGTTGCGCTCGAGGCTCCATGCGTCGGTAGCGGCGATCTTGTCTTCCAGATCGGCTTGCAGCGCGCCGACCTTCTCGTAGTCGGCATCGGGGTCGGCCCACATGCCCATGACTTCGTTGTAGCGATCGATCAGGCCCTGGACGGCAGCGACGCCGTCCATCACGTTGCCCTTCACATCCTTGTTCGGGTCGAGCTGCGGTTCCTGCGCCAGGTAGCCGACCGTGAAGCCGGGCGTGAGGCGCGCCTCGCCGCTGTAGCCATCGTCGAGGCCGGCCATGATGCGCAGCAGGCTGGACTTACCGGCGCCGTTCGAGCCGAGCACGCCGATCTTGGCGCCTGGGTAGAACGACAGCGAGATGTTCTCCAGCACCGTGCGATCGGGCGGGTAGAAGCGGGCCAGCTTGTAACAGGTGTAAATGAATTCGTGAGCCATGTCGGTTACGCAGGCTAATGGCACCGTGTCCATACACAGTTCACCGATTGCCGCCGCAAGGGTGCTACGTTCAGACTCAGTTTGTTTTCACAAGAGAGGGGTACTGAAAGTGCTCGCAGAATACACAGGGTTCTTCAGCAGGGCGTCGCTCGGTGCCTTCGGGTTCCGTTGGTTGCACATCTTGGCCGGTGTCACGTGGATCGGCCTGCTGTACTACTTCAACTTCGTGCAGGTTCCGGCCTTCGCCCAGTTCGAGGCTGAGCCGCACAAGGAGATCGGCGCCAAGGCGCGCAACATCGCGATCGACAAGGTGGCCCGCAAGGCACTGTGGTGGTTCCGTTGGGCCGCGGTCGGTACCTTCCTCACCGGCATCATGATCACCGGTATCACCAAGGACTACTTCGCGAACGACTTCGGCAAGAACGCCGGCGGCATCGCAATTAGCACGGGCATGCTGCTCGGCACGATCATGATGCTCAACGTGTGGGGCGTCATCTGGCGCAACCAGAAGGTCGTGCTCGCCAACGCCGCGAACGTGCTCGCCGGCGGCGAGGCCAACCCCGCCGCCCCGGCTGCCGGCCGCAAGGCGCTGATGGCCAGCCGTCAGAACACTCTGTTCTCGATCAGCATGCTGTTCTTCATGGTCTACAAGGGCCACTCGCAGCGCATCGGCGTCAACGTCAGCTCGGGCAACATGGGCGCCTATTGGGGCATCGCGATCGTGCTCATCGCAGTGCTGGAGCTGAACGCCCTCGGCCTGCTGCCGTGGAAGACGGCCGCGAACAAGGGCCTCAACAAGCTGTACGACGGCCCCGTCAAGAACGTGCTCATCGCAAGTTTCGGCTTGTGGGCGATCTTCCTGATTCTCACCGAGGTGTTCCTCAAGGCGTAAGCCGTGTCGCCTCACCGGCAGTCATGCGGGCCGCTCTCCTTCGGGGGGCGGCCTGCTGCCGTTTTCGCTGGCCCCCGTTTCCGAGCTTCTGGGTCACCGCCCACAACGTCTGAGCGGTGACCCAGACGCGCGGGTGAGCGGGGTCAGGACTGGTGGGTCGTGGCCCGGGCGAGGGCCGCGACGTCGAGCGCGGCAACCGCGCCGATCACGATGGTGGCCGGTGCCTGCACCGGTGTGGCGGCCAGGTCGGCCAGGCGGCAGCGCACGACGGTCTGGTCGCCGGTGGTGGCTTTGCCGACAGCAGCGACGGGTGTGTCGCCCGAGAGGCCGCCGGACATGAGCGCCGTCGCGATCTCGCCACGCTGGGCAACACCCATCAACACCACGATGGTGCCACCGGTCTGCGCGAGTGCGTTCCAGTTGACGGGCGTCTCGCCGTGCTGACGATGACCGGTGACCACCGTGAACGACGCCGACAGCCCGCGGTACGTCACGGGAATGCCGGCCGCCGCCGGTGCGGCGATCGCCGAGGTGATACCGGGGACGATCTCGCAGGCGATGCCGGCTTCGGCCAATGCCACCGACTCCTCGCCGCCGCGACCGAACACGAACGGGTCGCCACCTTTCAGGCGCACGACGCGCTTGCCCTCGCGCGCCAAGCTCACCAGCAACACGTTGATCAGATCCTGGGCCACACCGGCTCCGGGGCGTTTGCCCACATCGATCAGCTCTGCCGTGGCAGGCGCGAGCGCCAGCACACCATCGCCGACGAGCGCGTCGTAGACCACGACATCGGCCTCCGCCAGCAGACGCGCGGCGCGCACGGTGAGTAGGTCGGGGTCGCCGGGGCCGGCACCCACGAGGGCCACACGTACGGTCACGTGTGCATCCTTACAGGTGCAGACCGCATTCGGTCTTGGTGTCGCCGGCCCAGCGTCCGGAGCGTGCGTCTTCACCGGGTGCAACCGGGCGGGTACATGGCCAGCAGCCGATGCTGGCATAGCCCTTGTCGACCAACGGGTGAGTAGGGAGCTCATGCAGCTGCGCGTACAACTCGACGTCGGCATCGGTCATCATCACCAATGGGTTCACCTTCACCAGGCCGCGACCGAGGTCGTAGGCCGCGACCGCTGAATTGGCACGAGTGGGGCTGTCCGCCCGGCGCACTCCGCTGATCCATGCCCGCTTGCCGTCGATGGCTCGGGACAGCGGTTCGACCTTGCGGCGGTTGCAGCAGCCGTCGACGTCGGTTTGCCACTGGTTGTCGGGCTGCACATCGGGGAGCGGACGCACGATGCGCAGGTTGAGGTCGTACCGCTCGGTCAACTGGTCCGCAAACCATTGAGTTTCGGCGAACAGGTACTGGGTGTCGAGCAGCACGATCTCGATACCGGGGACTGCAGTGGCGGCCACGTGCACCAGCGTCGCGTCCTGAAAGCTGGCGGTGACGACCAGGTTCTGTGCGCCGAACTGCTCGGCAGCCCACTTCACCACGTCGCCCGGGTGCAGGGTGTCGAGGGTGGAGGGGATGGTGAGCGACGAGAGCACGGGGTGACGTTAGCAGGAATCACGACCAAGTTGATCAGGTAAATAGAAATTGCCGTCGGGTAGTCTGTGAACGTGACCTTTGGCTACCCGGTGTTCCTCGATCTTGGCGACGTTCCCGTGCTGCTGGTCGGCGGCGGACAGATCGCGTCCCGCAAGGCTGCTGGCTTGCTCGCCGCTGGTGCTCGGCTCACGGTGGTGGCGCCGGTGGTGCGTCCCGAGCTGGCGGCGCAGGTTTCCGCAGTGTGGCTGCGTCCATTTGCTGACGACGACTGTGCCGGCTTTCGTCTGGTGATGACCGCCACGGACGACCCGCAGGTCAATGCGCGAGTGGCCGCGTCCGCCACTGCACTCGGGGTGTGGGTGAACAGCGCTGACGACCCGTCCAACTGCAGTTTCATCCTGCCCGCTGTCACTCGCCGCGGTCCGGTGGTGGCCGCGGTCAGCACCGGTGGCGCCAGCCCCGCGCTGGCGAGCCATCTCCGCAGTGTGATCGCCGAGCAGGTGCTCACTGAACAAGTGGAGCAGGCAGCGCGGGAGCTTTCCCGACAGCGCGACGAGATTCACGCCGCGGGTGGTAGCACCGAAGACGTGGATTGGACCGACCGCCTCCAAGCAGCGCTCGGACGCGACTGACCCGTCGACCTGCTTGACGGTGCCGAGTTGACGGTGCCGAGTTGACGGTGCCTAGTTGACGGTGCCTAGTTGACGGTGAGGGTTGCGTTCATCGTGCCCGAGTGGCCGGGGATTTTGCAGACGATGCGATACTCGCCTGGGGCCACCGTCAGTGTCATCGTGCCGCTGGATCCACTCCCGGCGAGGTCGATGCCAGTGGTGACGTCCTTGTCGTCCTTGTCGACGATGTGCAGGTTGTGCGCGAGACCGGAGTCGTTGACTCCGTAGAGAATGACTGTTCCATCGTGTGACGTCGCTGTGTAGGACTTGGCGTCCCACACGAGGCCTTCCTTCGCCCGCACGGTGACGTCGGCATCGGCCGGAACCGTTCCGGCAGTGCTACCGCTGCCGCCACATGCGGCCAACATCGCGAGGCTGACACCGAGAACGACTGCCGAGATGCGGGTGGAGACCGTGGAGCTCATGGCGGCAAATATACAAGTCAATACTTCGGAAATGCAAGGATCTGAGATGTGACGCTGGGCATGTCGGTTGCTGTGACGAACGACGAGATGCACAGATCAGGGGCGCGAAGGGTCGGCGCAACTACAGTCGATCGACGTGACTACCCCAGAAACACCTGCGGCCAGCTTCGGCGCCAACTCGTGGCTCGTCGAAGAGATGTTCGAGCAGTTCCGTTCGGACCCCGACTCTGTCAGCCCCACGTGGCGAGAGTTCTTCGACGACTACAAACCCCTCGTGCAGGCTCCCGTCGTGACGGTTCCGTCGGTGCCGCCGGCAGCGGGTTCTGCGGCGGCGACCGCTGCACCTGTTGCCGTCGCAGGTGACGAGCCCGGGGAGCCGATTCGCGGCGCCGGAGTCGCCATCGCCGCGAACATGGAGCGAAGCCTGACGGTGCCCACCGCCACCAGCTTCCGCAACATCCCGGCAAAGTTGCTCGAGGTGAACCGCTCGGTCATCAACAGCTACCGCATTCGCAGCGGCCAGGGCAAGGTCAGCTTCACGCACCTCATCGGTTACGCGATCGTGCGCGCGATCGCCGACGAAGTGCCGAACATGAACAACAGCTACGCCGTGGGTGCCGACGGCAAGCCGCGCCTCATCCGTCACCCGCACGTCAGCATGGGCCTCGCGGTCGACGTCGCCAAGGCCGACGGCAGTCGCACGCTGGTGGTGCCGGTGCTCCGTGAGTGCGACACGCTCGATTTCGCCGGGTTCCTGGCGGCGTACGAAGACCTCGTGCGCAAGGTGAAGACCAACAAGCTCGCCGTCAGCGACTTCCAGGGTGCCACCATTTCGCTCACCAACCCGGGAACCATTGGCACCGTTCAGAGCGTGCCGCGTCTGATGCCCGGTCAGGGTGTCATCGTCGGCGTCGGCAGCATCGACTACCCGGCCGAGTTCCAGGGTGCCGATCAACGCACCCTGGGAGCGCTCGGGGTCAGCAAGGTCGTCACGGTCACCAGCACCTACGACCACCGCATCGTGCAGGGTGCTGAGAGCGGCATGTTCCTGAAGCGAGTGCACGAACTGCTGCTCGGTGAGCACGGCTTCTACGAGGATGTGTTCCGCAGCCTCGACGTGCCGTACGCGTCGATCGAATGGCAGGTCGACTCCAGTTCGTTGAACAGTGAGCAGGCGATGCTGCACAAGCAGATGCAGGTGGCCACGCTCATCCGCGTGCACCGCGTACGCGGTCACCTCATCGCCGACCTCGACCCGTTGCGCTGGCAGCACCCCACCATGCCGCCCGAACTCGACCCCGCCACGTACGGCCTCACCATTTGGGATCTTGATCGCGAATTCCTCGTTGGTGGGGTTGGCGGCAAGGAGCGTCAGACGTTGGGCGATCTGCTCGACACGCTGCGCGACGCGTACTGCCGCACGATCGGCGTCGAGTACATGCACATTCAGGACACTGCCGAGCAGCGCTGGATCCAGAGCAAGGTCGAAGGTGTCAAGTACGAGGTCACCAAGGAGCGCAAGCGGCGAGTCGTTGAGCGACTGAACGCGGCTGAGGCCTTCGAGAAGTTCTTGGCGACGAAGTACGTGGGCACGAAGCGGTTCGGCCTCGAAGGTGCCGAGAGCGCCATCCCGGTGCTCGACCAGGTGCTGTCGATGGCGGCCGATGCCGGACTCGACTCGGCGGTATTGGGTATGGCCCACCGTGGCCGCCTGAACGTGTTGGCGAACATTGTGGGAAAGAGCTACGACCAGATTTTCAAGGAGTTCGAGGGTCATGTCGACCCCAGCTCCGTGCAGGGGTCTGGCGATGTGAAGTACCACCTCGGTGCAACTGGCACCTACGAGGGTTTGCGCGGCGAGTCCATCCGTGTCGAGTTGGCCGCGAACCCCAGCCACCTCGAGACGGTCGACCCGATCGTGTTGGGTATCGTGCGCGCGATCCAGGACGGTATCGATCCGCCGTACTCCTTCCCGTCGTTGCCGATCCTCATCCACGGTGACGCCGCGTTCGCTGGTCAGGGCATCGTGGCCGAGTGCCTGGCGATGAGCGATATTTCCGGCTATCGCGTCGGTGGCACCATCCACCTGATCATCAACAACCAGATCGGGTTCACCACCAGCCCGCGCCACTCGCGCAGCAGCCTCTACTGCAGCGATGTGGCCAAGACCGTGCAGGCGCCGATCTTCCACGTCAACGGCGACGATCCAGAGGCATGCGTCCGCGTCGCGGAGTTGTCGTTCGAGTACCGCCAGAAGTTCCACAAGGACGTCGTCATCGACATGGTGTGCTACCGCCGCCATGGTCACAACGAGGGAGACGACCCCAGCTACACCCAGCCGCTGATGTACAAGGCGATCGCCGAGCGGCGCAGCGTGCGCAAGCTGTATGTCGAGGCGTTGGTCAAGCGCGGCGACATCACCGTCGACGAGGCAGAAGGCGCGTTGGCGGACTTCCAGCAGAAGCTGCAGGTCTCGCTCGACCAAGCACGTGCAGAAGCGCCGGCAACCGTGAAGGTGGCCAAGCCACCAAAGCCGATGGGCGTGCGCCCGCATGTCGAGACCGGCGTTGACCGCGCGCTGCTCGACTCGATCTTCGATCACTTCACTGCCTACCCGGACGGCTTCACACCGCATCCGAAGTTGGTCCGTCAGTTCGAGACCCGTTCGAAGATGTACCACGAGGCTGGCGAACTCGAATGGGCCGCTGCTGAACTGTTGGCATTGGGCTCGCTGCTCAGCGAGGGCACACCTGTGCGTCTGGCCGGTGAAGACAGTCGTCGTGGCACGTTCAGCCAGCGCCATGCTGCGCTCGTCGACTACGAGAACGAGGACGTCTGGATCCCGCTCGCAACGCTGCCCACCAAGAAGGCCAGTATGTGGGTGTACGACAGCTTGCTCAGCGAGTACGCAGCACTCGGGTTCGAGTACGGCTACTCGCACGAGAACAAGGAAGCACTGGTGATGTGGGAAGCCCAGTTCGGCGACTTCATCAACGGCGCGCAGATCATCATCGACCAGTACCTGGTGGCGGCAGAGGACAAGTGGGGTCAGGAGAACAGCCTCGTGCTGCTGTTGCCGCATGGCTTCGAAGGTCAGGGACCCGAGCACAGTTCGGCCCGCATCGAGCGGTTCCTCACCCTGTGCGCCGACGACAACATCCAGGTGTGCAATGCCACGACCGCTGGCCAGTACTTCCACCTGCTGCGTCGGCAGGTGCGCCGCGAAGTGCGCAAGCCACTGGTGCTGTTCACGCCGAAGGCACCCCTGCGGATGAAGGAGAGCCGTTCGCCGGTCGAGGCCCTCACGCACGGCTCATTCGAAGAGGTGCTCGACGATCCGTTCATCACCGATCGCAATGCGGTGCAGCGCGTGGTGTTCTGCAGTGGCAAGGTGGCGTGGGACGCGATCAGCGAGCGCGGCAAGCGCAATGCTCCGGTCGCGATCGTGCGCGTCGAGCAGTTGTATCCGTTCCCCGGTGACCGCATGCGCGAGGTGCTGGCGTCGTACTCGAATGCCAAGCAGGTCGTGTGGCTCCAGGAAGAGCCCGACAACATGGGCCCGTGGCGCTTCATTGAGGCCCGCTTCTGGAAGATCAAGGAGCAGGGCTACGACCTTCGTGTCGTCAGTCGTATCGGCAGCGGCAGCCCGGCCACCGGTACGAAGGCGATCCACGATCAGGAACTCGCCGACCTGATGGACGATACGTTTCGCGATCTTTGATCAGGTGAACGTCCCGGTAGCCCAACTGTGGGCTGCCGGGTCGTACGCGCACACGTCCGTCAGCGAGTGGTATCTGCTCCAGCGGCGCACCCGGTCCACATAGTTCTCGGCCGATGGCGCGAGATCCCAGAACGCTGGGGTTCCGCCGGAGTACCCGTTCGCAGTGGGGAGTCGCCAGGTCTGGGCGATGATCATCGCGTCAATGTTGCGCACCACATCGGACGTGGGCTCGGTCGGCAGGATCACAAAACTGTGGCATGTCGTCGGGGGTTTGGGTGCGTCGCGGATCAGCGCCACTTCCGCCCTGTGGTGCACTTGAGCATGGTGACCGACGTTCCATTGTTCGAACGCGAGGAGCAAACCGGCTACCAGCAGTAGTCGTGGCGTTCGGTGTGTCGGCCCTCGCTCACCGGATCCGAGCACTACGGCACTGGTGGCGATGGCCAACACCGCAAGCAGGCCGGTGACGATCTGGATCCGGTCGATAGCGCGTAACGCACGCGCCCCGGGAACGAACATCCAGACGGCGCGCCACAGGGAGAAGTTGCTGATTCTCACCGGCAGCACGATGAAGATCAGCGCCACGGTCAGTAGCGACCGCGCCGCCGCAGTGCGCACCGAAGTGTCGCCCTTGCATCGTCGTGCGATGAGCGCCGCACAGACGACGATGGCAGCGAAGAGCAGCGGCGTGATCGCAGTGCTGGTCTCGACATTCCGCAGTCTGGCTGCGTCGCCCGAGAGCCACGTCAGGAGGGGGCCCCAGACGACGTTCTTGTCGCCGACGTTGAACAGTTCGGCGATCGTGGGTGACAGGGCCGCGACTTCGTTGAAGCTGCGGCCGCCCGTGCGGTCGAGGGTCGGAAGATACGTGAACGCGAACGGAACCATGACGACGGTAACGCCGGCGGCACCGGCAGCGATCGGCCGCCAACAGCGAATGGCCAGCGTGCGCACCGGACGTTCGGGGAGGCGGGTGCGCAGGTGCACGGTCATCCTCAGGGTGAACATCGTGGCGGCCAACAACGTGAACCACCCGATGTAGAACGTGGAGTAGACGAGTAGCCCGAGCAGCAATCCGGTGAGCGCTGCCCATGACGACTGGCTGCGGCGCGTGGAAGCGTTGAACATGCGGGCGCCAACGAGGATGATGAGCGGCACCCAATACACGGAGAACAACTGGAGATGGCCTGCTTGGATCGCGAGGTTGTTGGCGAACGTGAACACGTAGGCACACGCGATCGCCGCTCCGCGCTGTACGCCGATGAGATGAGAACACACGCGATAACAACCGACGAATCCGATGAGGCTCATCAGTATGAGCATCCACTGGGTCGCCAGGTAGCGATCGAGCCCGATCAACCGCAGCGGCGCGTAGAGCACCTCGTCGAGCACGAACGTGTCGGACAAGCCAAGGGTGTTCGTCAGCGGATGGAAGAAGTTCGGCGACCGCCAACTTTGATTGCCGCGCAGCACCTCCAGCCAGTGTTCGTGCAGCAGCGTGATCAGCCGGGCGTCACCGGGATCGCCAGTGAGGCGTTCGAACCCGGAGCTGAGCACCTGATGGAAGAACACAAACGCGCCGACGCACCATGTGCCCATCACTGCGAGCCACTCCCGCAGTACCGGTAACCGGCGACCTGCCTTCATTCGCCTCCAGCGTCGAATCCGAGCAGTGCCGAGAGGTCAGCGATGGCCTGGGCCGCGTTGAGCACCTTGATCGTGGTCATCCCCATGGCCGCGGCCGGCTTGAGGTTGATGCCCAGGTCGTCGAGGAAGATGCACTCGCTCGGTTGCACCTGCAGCAAATCGCAGGCGATCTCGTAGAAGCGCACCTCTGGCTTGCGCACGCCAACCTTGGCGCTCTCGACCACTGCGTCGAAGCGGGCCATCACCGCAGCCAACGCCGCTTCGCGCTCTGGGTCTGCGCGCGGCAGCGACATGTTGTTGGTGAGGCATGCCACCTTGTAGCCGGCTGCTTTCACCTGATCGAGCAGCGCGACCATCTCGGGACGGATCGTGCCGCTGAGGAGACCGAGCACGTGTGCACCTGGAACGCGGTGCCCGAGGGCCTCGGACTCGTCGGCGAACTGGCGGTCGAACTCGGCGGGCGACACTTCGCTGCGCTCCAGCCGCGCCCACGCGTTGTCGTGCGGGTCGGTTGCGTTGACGGTGCGGATGTGGTCGAGCGGCACACCGTGCTCGGACTCGTAATGGTTGAATGCTTCGAATGGACTGCTGAGGATGACCCCACCGAAGTCCCAGAGGACGGCTTTCTTCACCCGGGCATCGTAGGCTGCCTCGCGTATGCCTGAACATGTCGTCGTCGACGGGTCGAACATCGCCACCGAAGGGCGCACCCTCCCGAGTCTCAAACAACTGAACGAAGCCGTGCTCGCGTTCATGGACGAGCACCCTGATGCGCTCATCACTGTTGTCGTCGATGCCACGTTCGGTCACCGCATCGACTCCAAGGAAAGCACGGAGTTCGACGACGCGGTCGCCAACAACGAGCTCGTCGCGCCCCCGGCCGGTGCCATCGGACGTGGCGATGCGTTCGTGCTGAGCATCGCCAACAAGGCCAAGGCAACCATCCTGTCGAACGACAGCTTCCAGGAGTTCCACGGTCAGTACGACTGGCTGTTCGACGAGGGTCGTCTCATCGGCGGCAAACCTGTGCCGCATGTTGGTTGGGTGTTCGTCAACCGTCTGCCCGTGCGCGGGCCGCTCAGCCGCAAGGTAATGAGCGAGGCCAAGCGCAAGCGTGGCTCGAAGGCGGGCGACGAGACCGTGCGCGTCGGCAGTCCCGAGAGCAGTCGTCCGATGCCGGTGCCCAAGGCACCGCCGCCCGGACCGGCCAAGGTGGTCAAGGAGCGCGGTCACCGCGCACCCGCCGCGGAGAAGGCTCCGGACAGAGACGTTGCCCAGGCCCCGCGCAGCACCGTGAACGAGTTGCTCACGTTCCTCACGTTCGTGGGCGTCCACCCCGTGGGTACCAGCGTGAACGCAATCGTCGACCACTACTCATCGCACGGCGCCTACGTGCGCATCGGTGAGGTCATGGGGTATGTGCCGCTGCGACTGATGGCCGATCCGGCCCCGCGTAGCGCTCGCGAGTTCATGAAGGTCGGAGAATCGGTGACGCTCGTGGTGGACACCTTCGTGCCGGCCAAGCGCAGCATCGATCTGGCAATTCCCGGTGTTGGTAATGCCGTTGCCCCGGCGGCGCCGGCCAAGCGTGGCGGCACGCGCAAGAAGGCCGCTGCGGCGCCCGTGGTGCCCGCACCCGTGACTCCGGCGGCCTCGAAGCAGGTGACAGCGACCAAGAAGGCAGTGTCGCCGAAGAAGGTTGCAGCAACCAAGAAGGTGGCTGCGCCCAAGAAGGTCGCCGCACCGGTCAAGAAGGTGGCAGCCGCCCCAGTCAAGAAGGCGGTGCCGGTGAAGACGGCTGTGCCGGTGAAGACGGCTGTTCCGGTGAAGAAGGCGGTGCCGGTGAAGAAGGCCGCGCCGGTCAAGAAGGCTGCGCAGAAGGCGGTGCCCGCCCCGGCGGCGACCGCGCCGCGACGCGCTCGCACCGCGAAGTAAGCGGCGATCGCTGTGCGTATCGCTACCTGGAACGTCAACTCGTTGAAGGCGCGTCTGGCGCGTGTCGAGGAGTGGCTGACCGATGTACAGCCAGATGTGGTGTGCCTACAGGAGACCAAGATGTCCGACGACGCGTTCCCCGGGCTGACGTTCGCGTCGCTTGGTTATGAGAGCGCGCACCACGGGCAGGGTCAGTGGAACGGTGTCGCAATCCTCTCTAAGGTCGGCCTCTCCGATGTGGTGGCCAACTTCGCTGATGGCGCCGAACCGGATGCCGAGGCTCGCCTCATCACCGCCGTGTGCGGGGGCGTGCGGGTCAGCAGCGTGTACGTGCCCAACGGTCGGTCGCTCGACCACGAGCACTACCAGTACAAGCTGCGGTGGATGGCCCGGTTGCGTGCCCATGTGGCGGCACAGGGAACGCCAGACGATCAAGTGGTGGTTGCTGGCGACTTCAACATCGCCCCCACCGATCTCGACGTGTACGACCCGAAGAAGTTGGTCGGTGGCACACATGTCAGCCCGGCCGAGCGTGCCGAGCTGGCAGCGTTGTGCGACTGGGGGATGACCGACCTGTTTCGCATGCACCACGCCGAGGGCAAGCTCTACAGCTGGTGGGACTACCGCGCCGGAGACTTTCACCAGGGCCGCGGTATGCGCATCGATCTCGTGCTCGGCACACCATCTGTGGCCCAGCGCTGCGCGTTCGCGATCGTCGACCGCAACGCGCGCAAGGGTACGTTGCCGTCCGACCACGCACCGGTGCTCGTCGACCTGGCCTAGATCGGCAAAGGTCGCAGCCGGGCAGCGGCGGTTTCGGTGATGCCCAGGCGCTGGGCCAGTTCCGCGGCAGAGGTCGGGGGCTCGGCGGCCAGCGACCGCAGCACACGATCAGTGCACACCGACGTATCTGGTTGGCCCGATGCGCGGGCGATCGCCGCCCGCCAGTCGTGCAACGCAGCCAACGGATCGGCAACGCTGATGGGGCGGGTGGGAGGCACCACGACCTCGTCGCCTGCACCGCTGGCGGCGACCGCAGCGAGCCACCGGCTGGGTGCGGTGGGCTTGCCATGGCGGCTGCTCGCGTGGGTGATCGTGAGGTCGTGGGCCGCACGGGTGATGGCCACGTAGAACAGGCGGGCCTCTTCGGCGAGTTGCGCAGTGGACGAGGCGCTGGCGTGTGGAATCAGTCCGTCCTCGGCGCCGCACACCACCACACCCCACCATTCGCGTCCCTTGGCGGCATGGAACGTCAGCAGCGACACCGACTCGCGACGATCGTCGGGTTCGAGGTCGTCGAATGGGGTGCGGGCCTCCAGCCACGCCCTGAACGACCCTGGTTCGCCGGAGGACAGGAAGCGGTCGGCCTCGTGCGCGACGCGGCGGGCGACGTCGTCGCCATCGAGCAACACGGCGTCGACCCAACTCGCGAGTTGATCGCGGTTCGTGCAGCGGTGCGCGTTGGCGAGTGCCGTATCGAGCGGTGAACGGCCAGCGGAGCGTTCAGTGTTGATGCCGTAGCGGGTGAGCGCCGCACCGAGCACGGTGAGCTGCTCGTTGGTGCGTGCCATCACCGCCAGCTCGCTGCCCGAGCGATGGTGCATCATGTCGCGCACCCGACGTGCCACCGCGTCGGCTTCGGCATGTTCGTCGGGGAACGGCAGCACCGCGACTGCGGTGGCCGAGGGTTGCCGGCTCTGGGCATCGTCGTGTTGGCCGGCGGCGGAGAGCACGGCTGCTGCAGCCCGTACGACCTGCGGAGAGCATCGGTAGTTCGACCCGAGGTGCACCACCGTGACTCCGGGATAGCGGAGTTCTACCTCCGCCAGGGTGGACGGGTCGGCTCCGTTCCAGCCGTAGATGGCCTGCCGCGGGTCGCCCACCAGGCACAGGTCGGGGCGACCGTCGCGGAGCGCCTCCAACACGGTGTGCTGTAACGGGTTGAGGTCTTGCACTTCGTCGACGAAGAAGTGTCGGTAGCGCCAGCGCACACCCTCGGCCCACGCGGTGTCGGTCTGCAAAGCAGTCAGCGTCTGGTGCAACAGATCATCGAAGTCAACTACCCCTCGGCGTTGCTTCAGGCGCGCGTAGGCCTCGGCAAGATCGGCAAAGCGTGCGGCGGGCACGCTGCTGCGTCGCCGTTCTGCGCGGATGGCGGATTCGTAACGGTCGGGTGCGATCAGCCGGGCACGGGCCCAGTCGAGATCGGCCATCGCGCCGTAGGGCTCACAGGTCAGCTGCAGCTGAGTGACACACTCGCGCATCAACCGCAGTCGGTCGCCCGCCAGTTGCGGCGCCGGAGCGTTCCGTCCCAGCGCCCGATCGCGGAGCAGGCGCAGGGCAACGGCATGGAACGTGCCGGCATCAATCTGCTCGCGGATATCGAGTCGGCGGAGACGTCGACGCAGTTCGGCCGCAGCGTCGCGGGTGAACGTCAGCGCCAGGACGTGCTGGGGGAGTGCGCTGCCCTCAGCGACGCGGTGAGCGATGCGTCGGGTGAGCACGGTGGTCTTGCCCGAGCCGGCGGCGGCCACGATGGCCAGTGGCGCGGCCCGGGTGGTGACGGCCTCCACCTGCTGCGGATCGAGGCCGGACAACAGGGTGCTCACGGGGCACACGATAGAGGGTGCGTGCGAAGGCTATTCTCGGGACATGCCGTACCCGAAGAAGAATCTCAACGCCAACGAGACCATCGCGCTCGACATGCACCCGCACTGGTGGTACTTCGCCGAGCCAGCGCTGTCGTTGCTGGGCGCCATCGTCCTGGGCATCGTGACGCTCACACAGACCGACGGTGGTTCGAATGCCCGAAAGGGGCTCGGCTATGTCGTGATCGCTCTGTTGGTTGTCGCTGCGCTGTGGCTCATCGGCCGCTACTCGAAATGGGTCACTACCAACTTCGTCATCACCTCGCAGCGGCTGATCTTCCGCCAGGGCGTCATCGCCAAGAGCGGTATCGAGATCCCGCTCGAGCGCGTGAACAACGTCAACTTCAACCAGAGCATCTTCGAGCGGATGCTCGGCGCCGGCGACTTGCTCATCGAGTCCGGCGGCGAGGACGGCCAGCAGCGTTTCACCGATATCCGCCATCCGGATCAGGTGCAGAACCTCGTGCATGCGCAGATGGAGGGTCTGGCCATGCGTCGCGGCGGATACGCGGCGGCCGCGACCACCAAAGCGCTGACCGGCGATGTCACCGAACAGCTCGAGCGGCTCGAAGGAATGCTGCAGCGCGGCACGCTGTCGCAAGCAGAGTTCGACGCGCAGAAGCAGCGTTTGCTGGGCTGATCCGCCTCAGCTTGAGCCAACTCAGCTGAGCTGCAGCAGCTGGCTGAACTGTTCGAGCACCTCGAGGTCGAAGGGCGCGCGTAGGGCAATGTTCACCTGCTGGGCGCCAGCTTCGACGTAGCGGCCGATGCGGTCGATCACTTGTTGGTGACTTCCGGTGAGGACACCCGGCCGCACACTGTCGGCGATTGCGCCGAACTGTTGCTGCAGGCTGTCCTCGGTGAACGCCAGGCCGAGGTTGATCGCCCGCCGGATCTCGCTGGGCTCGCGTCCCACGGTCGCGCAGTGCTGGTCGAGCACCTGGTTCTTGTGTGCGAACAACTCGGGAGCGATGAACGGAACGTTCCACCCGTCGGCGTACTTGGCGGCGATCTTCAGTGTGCGCTGCTCGCCTCCGCCGCCGACCCAGATCGGCAACTTGGCCTGCACCGGGCGCGGTTCGTTCCGTGCGTTCGTGAGCTGGAACCACTGCCCGTCGAAGTCGGTGACCTCCTGGTGCAACAACCCGCGCAGACACTGGATCCCTTCCTCAAGTTGGTCCATGCGTGTCTTCACGTTGGGGAACTCGATGCCGTAGGCGTTGTACTCCACCTTGGCCCAGCCTGCGCCGATACCCATTGCTGCTCGACCACCGCTGAGCTGATCGATGGTGGTGATCGCCTTGGCCAACACCGCCGGGTGGCGGTAGCCGATGCTGTAGACCAGCGAACCGACCTCCACGCGGCTGGTAGTGCACGCGAGCGCCGCGTGCATTGCTACAGCTTCCAGACACTCGGCGTCATCGGGTTTGCCGGTCGCGCCGTAGAAGTGGTCCCACACGCTGATCCAGCCGAAGCCGAGTTCCTCCACCCGTCGCCACACGCTGCGCAACTCGTCTGCGCTGGTGTGCTGCAACCCCACGTGCACTCCGAAGATCGTCATGCCGATCGAAGCTAGTGGGTGGCGCCACCGTTAACCTGCGCGGATGCCCCGCGCCCTTGTCAGTACCGGTATGGAACTCGAGTATGAGACGTTCGGCTCGCCGACCGACCCTGCGCTCCTCTTGATCATGGGGTTCTCTGCACAGCTCACGGCCTGGGACGCACAGTTCTGCGGCCTGCTTGCCGCTGGTGGTCACTACGTCATTCGTTTCGACAACCGCGACTGCGGCCTGTCCACAAAACTCGACGGGGCTGAAGTCGATCTCGGCGCCGTCATGGCGGCTGCGTTCGCTGACGCGCCGCCGCCGCCGGTGCCGTACACGCTGAGCGACATGGCGGCCGACGCCATTGGGTTGCTCGATCATCTCGGTATCGAACGGGCACACGTGCTCGGCGCATCGATGGGCGGCATGATCGCGCAGACGGTCGCGATCGAGCACTCGCCGCGCGTGATCTCGCTGGTCTCGGTGATGAGCCAGCCGGGGGAGATCGAGGTCGGCCAGCCGTCAGCGGAAGCTGCGGAGGCGATCTTCGCCCCGGCACCCACGAACCGCGACGAGTACATCGCGTCCGCCCCGACGTGGATGGTGTGGCAGTCGAAGAAGTACCGCGACGAAGCGCTGGTGAAGCGAAACGCGGCCCGCGACTTCGACCGCTCGTTCTACCCAGCGGGCAGCCCGCGGCAACTGGCCGCGATCTACGCCAGCGGCCGCCGCACCGAGGGTCTGCAGGCGCTCGCGGTGCCCACGCTGGTCATCCACGGCCGTGACGACACACTGATCACCCCCAGCGGTGGGTTCCGCACCGCTGAACTGATCCCGGGTGCACACCTGCTGTTCGTCGCCGACATGGGCCACGACATGCCCGAACCGCTGTGGCCGATGCTTACCGGTGCGATCTTGAACCACACTCGCCTGGCGAGCTAGTTCGTCGCTGGCGTACTGCAGATGTCGGGGTTGGCCGCCGACCATTGCTGGATCTCAGCGGCGGGTGAGGTCTCGATACCTTGTTTCCAGTCGCGCAGATAACGCTGCGGCCAGATCGCCCCGCGTCGTACCCACCAGTCCGGGTTGGGACAGATCGGTGACAGCGCAAAGTGCAGATGGCAGGCGCCAGCCCGTCCGGTGCGCCCCATCTGGCCGACGACGGTGCCGGCGGTGATCGCCAGGCCGGGGGCGAGGAACTCCTCCAGCGCCCGAAAGTGGGCCATGTAGTAGCGCACCCCGTCGTTGCCGCGAATGGCCAGCGAGATGCCACCGCGCGTTGCCGGACCGCCGGCGCCGCCCTTGTACTCGTCGACTCGGTTGACCTCCAGCACGACACCGTCGACCGGAGCGACGAGCGGCGCCCCGCACCCGTGGGCGGTGAAGATGTCGGCCGCGGGGTAGTCGTGGTGTTCGTCGGCGAAGCTGCTGTGCGCAGCATCCTGCACAGGGAACACGCGATGCGGCTCCGGCGGGAGGGTCGTGCTGCTGCTGGTGCTGGTGCTGGTGCTGGTGCTGGCAGCGGCCGTCGTGGTGCTGGCGACGGTGCTCTCGGTCGTGGTGGACGTCGATCCGCTGTCGGAGCAGGCCGCCAACGAGCAGGCGAGCAGGAGGGTCGCCCAGCGGGCGCGTCGCCACATCGGTGGGATCGTACTCAGCGGGGCCGATGACACGGCATTGCGGCTGCCGTACTAAAACACAGGCATGTCTGGACCCCTTTCTGGTTACAAAGTCATCGAACTCGCCGGCCTCGGACCGGGACCGTTCGCCGCGATGCTGCTTGCCGACATGGGGGCGGAAGTCATTCGTGTGGAAAAGTCGCAGTCGGTGCGTGGCCCGGCGCCAACTGCGCCGAACGCCGACACAATGTTGCGCGGTCGTAAGAACATCGCGCTCGACCTCAAGCACCCCGAGGGTGTGGAGACCTTCCTGCAGTTGGCCGATCAGGCCGACATCCTGCTCGAGGGCTACCGACCCGGCGTGATGGAGCGGCTGGGTATCGGGCCCGACGTCTGCATGGCCCGCAATCCGAAGCTGGTCTATGGCCGGATGACCGGGTGGGGTCAGGAAGGGCCGTACGCGATGGCGGCGGGGCACGACATCAACTACATCTCGCTGTCGGGCGTGCTCGGCCAAGTGCGCCGTCCGGGCGAGCGCCCGCTCGCCCCGATGAACCTGATCGGCGACTTCGGCGGCGGGGGTATGTTCCTCGCCTTCGGCGTCGTGTGTGCGTTGCTCGACGCCGCCAAGAGCGGCAAGGGTCAGATCGTCGACACCGCGATGGTGGACGGGTCGGCGGTGCTCAACATGTTCACCTGGGCGTGGCGCAACATGGGTCTGTTCAACCCCAAGACCCCTGGCGAGAACATGCTCGACTGCGGTGCGCACTTCTACGACACCTACGAGTGCGCCGACGGCAAGTACATCTCTATCGGCTCGATCGAGCCGCAGTTCTACGCCGAGCTGCTGCGCCGCACCGGCCTGTCGCAGGACGCCGAGTTCCTGAATCAGCACGAGCGCAACAACTGGCCGCATCTCAAGAACCGTCTGCGCGATGTGTTCTTGGCCAAGACCCGCGACGAGTGGTGCGCCGAGATGGAGATGACCGATGTGTGCTTCGCCCCCGTGCTCGACATGGACGAAGCGCTCGAACACCCGCACATGGTGGAGCGCGGCACGTTCGTGACCGTGAGCGGTGCTGAGCAGCCAGCGCCAGCGCCTCGCTTCTCACGCACCAAGCCCGAACTGGGGACTCTGCCGGCGCATCCCGGCGAGCACTCACGTGAGGTGTTGTTGGGTTGGGGTTTCGCCGACGATCGCGCTGCTGCGCTCATCGCCAACGGTGCCGTCATCGACGCTCCTCCCACTGGCGCCTGATGGGCACGCTGCTCTGCTTCCACGCTCATCCCGACGACGAGAGCATCTCCACCGGTGGCACGATCGCTCGTGCGGTCGCCGAAGGGCACCGAGTGGTGCTCGTGATCGCCACCAACGGCGACCACGGTGAGATCCCCGCCGACCTGGCACGGGGCGAAACGCTCGTCGATCGTCGCCGCGCCGAGGCGGCCCGTTCGGCCGATGTGTTGGGTGTGCACCGTCTGGTGTGGCTCGACTATGCCGATAGCGGGATGACCGGCTGGGAGCAGAACGATCATCCGCGCTCGTTCGTGCAGGCGCCGCTCGAGGAGGCCGCTACCGCGCTGGCGGCCATCCTGCGTGAGGAGTCCGTCGATGTGCTGACGGTCTACGACTGGCACGGCAACTATGGGCACCCCGACCACATCAAAGTGCACACGGTGGGCCACCGCGCTGCGGAGATTGCTGGCACCCCGGCGGTGTTCGAGGCGACGATGAACCGTGACGAGATGAAGCGCTTCTTCGATGAGGCTCGTAGCCAAGGCATCAACCCGCAGCCCGAGGGTGAGGAGTGGAACCCGGACGACCCGGCCGACGACGGCAATCCGATGGGAACTCCTGAGCGCGAGATCACCCATCGTGTCGACGTCAGCGAGTACGTCATGACGAAGAAGGCATCGATCACGTGTCATCGCAGTCAGGTCACCGACGCAGGGTTCTTCATGTCGCTTCCCGACGAGGCCTTCAAGTTCGCGTTCGGCACCGAGTGGTTCATCCGCAAGGGTGCCACGCATGCGCTCCGTGACGGGTGGCTGTTCGAGTGACGCGCATCTACCTCGTGCGCCACGGGCGTGCGGCAGCCGGTTGGGATGTCGACCCCGATCCGCCGCTCGACGATCTGGGGCGGTCCCAGGCGTTGGCCGTTGCCGGACGCCTGCGGCCACTCGGCCCGCTGACGGTGGTGACCTCGCCCTTGTTGCGGTGCCAACAGACCGCGTTCCCGCTGGCGACGGTGTGGCGGGCAACGCCCACGATCGAGCCACTGGTGGCCGAGATACCGTCACCCGAGGGTGTGGCGATGGCCGACCGCGTCGAGTGGTTGCGCGCGGCGATGGCGGGCAGTTGGTCGGCGCTCGATGAGCGCTACACGGCGTATCGCGACTCTGTGGCGGCTGCGGTGGCGGCGATGCCCGCGGACACTGTGGTGTTCAGTCACTTCGTCGCGATCAACGCCGTGATCGGTTCGGCGATCGGCGACGACCGAATGGTCATACGTAGCCTCGACAACTGTTCGGTCACCATCATGGACGTGGGTGCGGACGGCTCGCTGCACCTCGTCGAAGGCGGCCACGAAGCCGACACGCTGATCCGTTGAGCCGCACTTCTGCTGGCAGACTCTGGCCCATGACGTCCCGCCGTTCCCTCGTCGTCCTGCTCTTGGCCACGTCATTGGTCGTCGCCGCGTGTAGTGGGGGATCCTCCAGTACCGGAACCACCTCCACCTCGTCGGTGGCCGACGGCACCGTCCCGGTCGACAGCACTGCGGGCACGACGACTTCATCGTCCACGAGCACCACGACTCCGCAGTCCACCACCACGCACCCACTGATCGTCGGACTCAACCTGCTGCCCAACGGTCTGGGTGATGCGTTGTTCGGTGCCGGCGTGGACGGTGTGCTCAGCTACGTCTCGTCGATCCTGGGCGATCCCAACAACGACAGCGGCTGGGTCGACCCGGCAGCGTCCGGCGTGGCGTGTTCGGGCACGGTGGTGCGCTTCGTGCGCTGGCACGATCTGTCGCTGGTGTTCAGCGACGAGTCGCCGGCAGCGTCTGGTCTGCGCCATTTTGCGTCGTACACCTACGGCCCGGCTGAGGGTATCGACATCGACCCATGGGGGCTGCAGACCGAAGGCACGATCGGTGTCGGGTCGAGCGTGCACGACCTCCAAGCCGTGTACCCCGACGTGGTCGTCAACCCTGCCGACGAACTTTCCGGCCCGACGTTCTTCATCGAGGACGGCCTCAGCGGCTTTCTCACCGGCACCGCCGCGACAGATCAAGTGATCTCGTTCGTGGGTGGTGCGGGGTGTGGCGAGTAGATTCCACCTGATGTTCGCCTCGGGCCTCAGTACCACGCTCAACATTCACCACGGGTGGGCCTGGGTGGTCATCATCGGCAACGGGCTGGCCGGGCTGTGGGCCCTCGCCGCCAACTGGCTGCCGGTCTTGCGCACACGTGCGTTGTGGTGGTTCATCGGTCTCGCCGAGGGCACTGTGTTCGTGCAGGTCACGCTCGGGGCCATCCTGGTGGGGCGTTACAAGGTGCCATTGCCGCAGTTCCACGCGTTCTACGGCTTCGTGGCGATCATCGCTGTCGCAATCATCTACAGCTACCGGTTCCAGATGAAGCACCGCCTGTACTTCCTCTACGGCTTTGGCAGCCTGTTCGTGATGGGTCTGGGCATCCGGGCGATGCTCGTCGCCGCCAACCGCTGATCGGGTCGCGCCGCGGCGTCCCCAAACGCGCAACTGGGAAGCCCTGGTCCCGGATTCCGAGACTGGAGCTTCCCAGTTGAGTGGTTGGGAAGGGTCCTTCCCAGAAGCCGGTTACAGCGCGGCGGTCAGCTTGGCCAGTTGCGTGGTGAGCGCTGCCGGCAGGTTCTCGCCGAACTGGGCGTAGTGCGCCTCGATCTGCGGCAGTGCCAGCTTCCAACCATCGGAATCCACCGAGAGCAGCGTGTCGAGGTCGGCCTGGTCGACGTCGAGTCCGCTGATGTCCAGCGTGCCGGGAGCCGGCAAGTAGCCGATGGGCGTCTCGACGGCATCGACCGTGCCAGCGACCCGCTCGAACACCCACTTCAGCACGCGGCTGTTCTCGCCGTAGCCGGGCCACAGGAAGCGGCCGTTGTCGTCACGGCGGAACCAGTTGACGAAGAAGATCTGTGGGAGCTTCTCCGGTGCGCTGGCGGCGCCGACCTTCAGCCAGTGGGCGAAGTAGTCGGCCATGTTGTAGCCGCAGAAGGGCAGCATCGCCATTGGGTCGAAGCGCAGGTTGCCAACGGCGCCCTGCTGGGCGGCGGTGGTCTCGCTGGCCATGATCGAGCCGAGGAACGTGCCGTGCGTCCAGTCGAACGCCTGGGTCACCAACGGCACCGTGGTGCGGCGACGGCCACCGAACAGGATCGCGCTGATCGGCACACCGGCGGGGTCTTGCCACTCGGGAGCGATCGACGGGCACTGTGCAGCGGGAGCGGTGAAGCGGGCGTTCGGGTGGGCGGCAGGCGACTCGGTTTCGGCCGTCCAGGGGTTGCCCTTCCAGTCGGTGGCATGAGCGGGCTTGTCGTCGCTCATCCCTTCCCACCACACATCGCCGTCAGCGGTGAGTGCGGTGTTGGTGAAGATGCTGTTGCCCCACAGGCTGTGCATCGCGTTGGCGTTGGTGTCCCAGCCGGTGCCGGGGGCCACGCCGAAGAAACCGGCCTCGGGGTTGATCGCGTACAAGCGGCCGTCGGGGCCGTACTTCATCCAGCAGATGTCGTCGCCAATGGTTTCGGCCGTCCAGCCCGGGATCGTGGGCACGAGCATCGCCAGGTTGGTCTTGCCACAGGCGCTGGGGAATGCGGCGGCGATGAACTTCGACTCGCCCGCCGGGTTGGTGAGCTTGAGGATGAGCATGTGCTCGGCCAGCCAGCCGGCATCGCGAGCCATCACCGAGGCGATGCGCAATGCGAAACACTTCTTGCCGAGGAGTGCGTTGCCGCCGTAGCCCGAGCCGTAGCTCCAGATTTCGCGGGTGGTGGGGAAGTGCACGATGTACTTGTTGTCGGGGTTGCACGGCCACGACGAGTCGGCCTGACCCGCTTGGAGGGGGGCACCCACCGAGTGCAGACACGGCACCCAATCGCTGTTGCCGAGTACGTCGAGCGCACCCTGGCCCATGCGGGTCATGATGCGCATGCTGACGGCGACGTAGGCGCTGTCGGTGAGCTGCACGCCGATGTGGGCGATCGGCGAACCGAGCGGACCCATGCTGAAGGGCACGACGTACAAGCGGCGGCCCTTCATCGCGCCCGCATAGAGCTTGGTCATCTCGGCGCGCATCTCGGAGGGGTCGCGCCAGTTGTTGGTGGGGCCGGCGTCAGCAGCGCTGTCGCTGCAGATGTACGTGCGATCCTCGACACGGGCGACGTCGCCCGGATCGCTGTGCGCCCAGTAGCTGTTGGGCCGCTTGGCCTCGTCGAGCTTGGTGAACGTGCCGCTGTCGACCAGACCCTGGCAGAGCGTTTCGTACTCCTCCGCCGAGCCGTCGCACCAATAGACGTCGGTGGGCTGGAACACTTCTGCCCAGTCGGCGACCCATTGCTGCAAACGGGCATTCGTCGTGGTTCCGGTCATGCGGGGAACTCCCTCTCTCGATCCACGGTTGCCGCACGGGGGATGGTGCAGGTCGCGAAGTTGTCGTAACGGATTCTGGCAAACATGTGCCAGGAAACAGAAAAGCCCGACCTCAGTGGCCGGGCGTTTCCATATCGATCTCGCTCCCGAGGCGCAGGGTGGTGGCCCGGCCGTCGGCGTCGAGGACAAAGATCACTCGCTGCCCCTGGCGGAGCATGCGAAAGATCGACCCGTCGAGGGCGTTCCCCGCGAGGTCGAGTTCCTTCAGGTCGGTATCGCGGACGACGATGCCGTCACCCGACACCGGGTCGTAGCTCTTGATGACGCCCTGCACGGCAGAACTCAGCCAGCCTTGACGATCTTGCCGCTCTTGATGCAGCCGGTGCACACGTGCAACCGCTTCGGCGAACCGCCGACGAGGGCCTTCACCCGCTGGATGTTCGGACTCCAGCGGCGCTTGGTGCGACGGTGCGAGTGCGAAACGCTCATACCAAACGAGGGGCCTTTGCCACAGACTTCACATACTGCTGCCATGTCGTAACTTCTTCCGGGAGCGATCTCAACGAGCGCAGAGATGCTATCAGCGGGTTTCCTGAGCGCCCACCTCGGCGGTGCCGTCAGTAGTGTGGCGGCCGTGACCGCATTGGAACACCTCAACCATCGTGCGCTGCGCGACACGGTCATCACGTTCCGCGACACGATGAAGGCCCACGCCGCCGGGATCAACCGGCTGAACGTGTACCCGGTGCCCGATGGCGACACCGGCACGAATATGGCCCGCACCCTCGATGCGGTCGTGGCCGAACTCGCTGGAGCCGACACCGAAGGTGCCGATGGCCAGAACGCGACCTGTGACGCAATCAGCCACGGCAGCCTGATGGGGGCCCGCGGGAACAGTGGCGTGATCCTCAGCCAGATCCTGCGCGGCTTGGCCAGCACGATGAAGGGTGCCACGCCTCATGCGTTTCCTTCAGGGGCTACGGCGATGAAAGTCGCCGAGGCCCTGAAGGCCGCCTCGGCCGCTGCATATCAGGCCGTGCTGAAGCCGATCGAGGGAACGATCCTCACCGTGGTGCGCGAATCAGCAGATGCTGCCCACCTCGCCGCCAGTGAGGGGGCGACATTGTCGGGTGTGCTGCACGCTGCTCGCCTCGCCGGGAAGTCGGCCCTCGACCGCACGCCCGAGATGCTGCCCGTGTTGAAAGATGCAGGCGTCGTCGACGCTGGAGGTGCCGGGTTCCTGCTACTACTCGACTCTGCGCTGTACGTGGTCGACGGCGTGCCGTTGCCACTGCCGGAGGATTTCGAGGGTCTGTCGGTCGCCCAGTTCGAAGCGGTGGCCCTTCGGCACAGCGAGAGCGGCGTCGATGTCAGCGAACTGCGCTATGAGGTGATGTACTTCCTCGACCTCCCCGACGAACTCATCCAGTCGTTCAAAGAGGCCTGGGGTGAGATCGGCGACAGCATCGTGGTCGTCGGCGGCGATGGCATCTGGAACTGCCACGTACACACCAACGACCTCGGCGCCGCGATCGAGGTGGCGCTCGACCTCGGTGGTCGCCCGCGCACGATCCGCATCACCGACCTGTTTGAGGAGATCGCCGAAGAGCACCATCAGCGCGAGGCCGCGCTCGGCGGTGGGCACAAGGCCACGGCCGGTCTGCCGCCGGTCACCTGCGCGATCGTGGCGGTGTCCAGTGGCGACGGGCTGTCCGAGCTGTTCGGTCAGCTGGGCGTGCAGGGTGTGGTCACCGGCGGTCAGACGCTGAACCCATCGACTGCGGAGTTGCTGGCAGCCGTCGAAGCCGTGAACTCGACGCAGGTCGTGGTGTTGCCGAACAACAAGAACATCATTCCGGTGGCCAAACAGCTCGACGCGCTTACCGGCAAGACCGTGCTGGTGGTGCCCACTGAGACCATGGCTGAAGCGCTGGCCGCGCTGGTGGTGTACGACCCTGAGATCGATGCCGAGGCGAACGCCGCCGAGATGAGCGAGGCAGCCGACTCGGTGTCCACCGGCGAGGTCACACAGGCCGTGCGGGCAACGAACAGCAACGCCGGCCCGATTGCTGAGGGCGACTGGATCGGCCTCGTGCGCGGCGCTCACCATCTCCCCAACGGCATCGTCGCTGTCAGTGGCACGCTCGACGGCGCCACGGTTGCGCTGCTCGATCTACTCGTGGCCCCGGGTCGCGAGATCGTCACGGTCATCGAGGGTCTCGACGCCACCGCAGGGCACACCGACGTGATCCAGGCATGGCTCGACGAGCACCGTCCCGGCGTGCAGGTGGAAGTGCACCGCGGCGGGCAGCCGCTGTACCCGTACCTCTTCGGCGTCGAGTGACGCGTTGGCGATGACAGCGCTCACCTTTCGCGAACTGTCAGCGCTCGGTGTGGATCGGTTGAAGGGGGTTGGCGACAAGAAACTCGCTGCCCTGCGCGAGATGGGCATTGAGAACGTCCTCGACCTGGTCACGACATATCCTCGGCGTTGGGTCGACCGCACCGATGAGTGCCGTGTCAGCGATCTGCGGGCGGGTCAGGAAGCGTTGGTGCTCGTCACTGTGCGCAGCGTCGACAAGCGCATCGGACGGAATCGGCGTTCGATCGTCGAAGCGTTGGTCGGCGATGGCAGCGGCCGTTTCCACGTCGTGTTCTTCAACCAACCGTGGCGCGAGAAACAGCTGCGCGAGGGGCTTCAGATCGCGCTCTTCGGCAAGGCCGACGTGTACCGCGGTGGGTTGCAGATGACGAACCCGGTTGTCGACCTCATCGGCGACCGCACTGGCCGCATCGTGCCGATCTACCCGCAGAGCGAGAAGACGGGGCTCAGCACGTGGGAGATCGCCGGATGGGTGGAGGACGCACTGAAGCGGTGCGAGCCTCGCGGTATCGCCGACCCCGTACCCGCCGATGTGCGCGAACGGCTCGGCCTCATCGCCCGACACGAGGCATTGCGGAGCATCCACCTGCCCGAGTCGATGGGGGAGAAGGAACGTGCTCGTCGGCGTCTTGCGTTCGACGAACTGTTGCGTGTGCAGACGGTGCTGGTGATGCGCAAGCGGATGCTCGAACGCGACTCGCGTGGTATTCGGCACGTGATCGAGGGCGATCTGGTGGGTCGCCTGCGTGCTGCGCTGCCGTATCAACTCACCGGTGCCCAGCAGCGAACGATCGCGGAGATCGAAGCCGACCTGGCGGCCCCGCACCCGATGCACCGTCTGCTGCAGGGCGACGTGGGCGCCGGCAAGACGTTGGTGGCGGTGAGCGCGATGCTCACCGCTGTGCAGGGCAAACACCAGGGTGCGCTGATGGCGCCCACCGAGGTGTTGGCCGAGCAGCACGCAACGGGTGTGCGCCGCATGCTCGAGGGTGTCATCGTGCCCGACCCGGGCAACCTGTTCGGCGATCGTCCTCTGCGGGTCGAGTTGCTCAGTAACCGAGTCACCGGCGCCGACCGTCGTGAGGTGCTGGCCGGGTTGGCCGACGGCTCGATCGACATCGCCATCGGTACGCACGCGCTCATCCAGGAGGGTGTGCAGTTCCGTTCGTTGGGCGTCGTCGTGGTCGACGAGCAACACCGCTTCGGTGTCGAGCAGCGTGCCGCATTGCGGGCCAAGGGTGATGGCGACCTGGTGCCCGATGTGCTGGTGATGACCGCTACACCTATTCCGCGTACGGCGGCAATGACCGTCTACGGCGATCTCGACGTCAGCGTCCTCGACGAACTGCCGCCCGGGCGAACTCCTATTGTCACCCGGCAGGCCGAGGGTGAGTTGCTGCAGCAGGCAGCCTGGGCTGCTGTGCGTGCGGAAGTCGCTGCCGGCCGCCAGGCGTTCGTGGTCTGTCCACTCATCGAGGAGAGCGAGAAGCTGGAGGTCGCGAGCGCGCAGGAGACGTATGAGCGGCTGCACCACGACGAGCTGAAGGGGTTGCGCATCGGGCTGTTGCACGGCCGTATGCCGTCACCCGAGAAGGAGGCGGTGATGAACCGCTTCCGTGCCGGTGAGCTCGACGTCCTGGTGGCCACCACCGTCATCGAGGTGGGTGTCGATGTGCCGAACGCCACCGTGATGGTCATCGTCGACGCCGACCGTTTCGGTATCGCCCAGCTGCACCAGTTGCGCGGCCGCGTCGGCCGCGGCGCCCACGAGTCGCAGTGTTGGCTGCTCACCGGCCAGGCGATGGAAGGCGGGGCGGTGAACCCGCGCCTGCAGGCGTTGGTCGACAGCACCGACGGCTTCTTCCTCGCCGAGGTCGACCTCGACCTGCGCGGCGAGGGCACGCTGATGAACACACAGCAGAAGGGTCGCTCCGACCTCAAGCTGGCCTCGCTGCGCCGCGACCGCGAGCTGGTCGCCCACGCCCGCGAGGCCGCGTTCGCGATGGTCGACTCCGATCCGCTGTTGGAGGGCCACCCGCTGCTGCTCGATGAACTGAGGGTCGTGTTCAATCCCGAAGACGAAGAGTTCCTGTTCAAGAACTAGGTCAGGGCGCTTCCACTTCAGGCCACAGCCCGGGCCGAATCGCGCCCACGGGCGCGATTCGTACGCGTGGTGGGTGGTTTTCGCGCCCGTGGGCGCGGAACAGCGTCAGAAGTGGGATGAATCGCGCCCGACCCTGGGGTGTGTAGGCTCGAGGCATGCGTTGGGTGGCGTTCCGGATCTGGGCGATCGAGCACTTCGGCACCTGGCCGAACCGGCTTCACGTGCTGACGGTTGCGATGTTCGGCATCGTCGCGGTCGGTCAGCTCGCGGCTGGCCGGTCAGGGGCGTGGCTCGACATGGTGATCGAGGCGGCGCTGGTGGCGTCACTGACCCTTCGCGTGCGCTACTGGGATCGCCGGCGCCTGTCCAGCCTGCTGCCCTGACGCTTCACGAGTCCCGTGGCCCCGATCGAACGGGCGCGATTCGTGCCAGCGTGTGGCACGAAACGAACCCGTGGGAGCTGGGCCGGACACCAACGACACGAATCGCGCCCGACACGAATCGCGCCCGACACGAAGCGCGCCCGACATGAATCGCGCCCGACACGAATCGCGCCCGACACGAATCGCGCCCGACGGTTACCAGGCTTGGTCGCCGGCGGATTCGTCGTCGTCGGGCAGGACGAGGTCCCAGCGGTCGCGGCAGTCTTCGCAGCGATAGGCGACGATGTCGCCCGGCAGCCATTCGCCGTCTTCTCTCGGCTGGGTGAGCAGATGGCAGCGCCCGCCGCAGTCGATACAGATGATCGTGGCCTCGGGTTCCAACACAGCCCCTAGTCTGGCCGGAATGAGAGTCGTTTCGGGTGAGTTCGGCGGACGCATACTGATGACGCCCGAGGGCAACACCACCCGGCCCACCACCGACAAGGTGCGCCAGGCCGTGTTCAACTCGCTGGCCAGCATGGGTGTGGTGGAAGGCGCCGTCGTCGCCGATCTGTACGCCGGGTCCGGGGCGCTGGGTATCGAGGCGTTGTCGCGTGGTGCCGAGAAGGCACTGTTCGTCGAGCGCGACCGTTCCGCGCTGAATGCTCTGCGCGGCAACATCGCTGCGCTCGACATCGAGGCCCGCTGTGCGGTGTATGCCACCGATGTGATGGCGTGGGTGCCGGCGATGCGCGGTGTCGACATCGCCTTCGTCGACCCGCCCTACGAGTTCGACGGTTGGCACAATCTGCTCGACAAACTCGATGCCGGCATGGTGGTCGCCGAGTCCGACGATCCCGTCGAGGCGCATCCCGGGTACACCCAAGTGCGCGCCCGTCGGTACGGCCGCACCTGGGTCACGCTGCTCGAACGGCTATCCTGATCCCCCGATGGCCACTGTCCTGTACCCCGGAAGTTTCGACCCGCTCCACTTGGGGCACATCGACGTCATCGAGCAGTCGGTGGCATTGTTCGGCAAGGTCGTGGTTGGTGTCATGCACAACCCCGGCAAGTCCACCGGAATGTTCGACCTGGAGGAGCGCAAGGAGATGATCCGGGCGAGCATCTCCTACTTGCCGTCCGTCAAGGTGCAGGCCTTTGAAGGGCTCGCCGTTGATGCTGTGAAGCAGATCAAGGCGGCGTTCATCGTCAAGGGTTTGCGCACCGGAGGCGACTTCGAGGTCGAGCAGCAGATGGCCCACACCAACCACGCAGTCAGTGGTGTGCGCACGGTCTACCTGCCCTGCAAGCCGGCCCTGGTCTCCATCAGCAGCCGATTCATCCGCGAAATCGCCCAGTACGGTGGCGATGTCACCTCCCTGGTGCCGGCGCCGGTAGTAGCCCAACTCGCCAAGCTGTTCCCTCCCAAGGGCAACGGCTGAAGGACGCAGAGAACTCATGACGTACGACGATCAGTTCGACGAAGAGTACGACGATCCTCGGGTCGAGGATTCCGACGCGTTCGTACGTGCCACCAACGGCTATGTCGGTGACGCCGAGGCGTTGTTGCGCCGGGCGGTCGACATCATCGCCACTGCGCCCACGATGCCGCTGTCGTCGTCGCCGCGCATTGATCGCGACGAGATCATCGAACTGCTGGAGGAGACGCTGCATCGTCTGCCCGACGAGATGCGTCAGGCGCGTTGGATGATCAAGGAGCGTCAGGAGTTCGTGGCCAAGACTCGGCGCGAAGCCGACGAACTGCTGGAGGCCGCCCGTGTGCAGGCCGAGCGGATGGTGCAGCGCACAGAGGTCGTGCGCGCCGCCGAGTCGCGTGCACGCCAGATCAGCGAGGCCGCCGAGACCGACGCCCGTCGTCTGCACCACGAGACCGAGGACTTCCTCGATCAGCGTCTGGCCAGCTTCGAGATCCTGCTCGACAAGCTCAGCAAGACTGTGCACGCAGGTCGTTCACGACTTGCGATCGGTGCGCATCGCGAGGAACCGGCCGCCGAGGACGACGACCCCACAAAGGGTTTCTTCGACCAGGATCGGTGAGTCCGATGGCCAACGCCTTGCGCGTGAATGCGGCCGAGGTGCTGCGACGTCCCGGTACCGAGAAGCGATTCGACCTGCGTGTTCCGCTGGCCGACCTCGAGATCATCGGCGACGAACGGTTTCCCGAGGGTGCCGACGTTGAGGTGCATTTACGCCTCGAATCGCTGTCCGACGCGATCGTCGTCGATGGGCGACTCCTCGTCCCGTGGCACGGCACCTGTCGGCGCTGCCTGGTGGAGACCGGGGGCATCCTGGAGTGTGAGGTGCGCGAGTTGTATCAGCGCACGCTCACCGATCCCGAGGCGTTCGAGCTGGAGGGCGACCAACTCAACCTGCAGCCGGTAGTGCGCGAGATTGTGCTGCTGGACACGCCGAGTACGCCGTTGTGCCGCCCCGACTGCGCCGGACTGTGCCCTACGTGCGGCACCAACCGCAACGAGGATCCGTGCGCGTGCGCGGCACCCCCCAGCGATCAGCGCTGGGATGGGCTCGCCGGACTGAAAGACCTGCTGCCACCCGATTGACAGGTAGCAACCGACCGGTGCTCGCCGCTAACCTCTCATAGCTCGTGTGCCGAGGGAGCGTCCCTCCGCCAACTCCGGGAGTCAACATGGCTGTTCCCAAGAAGAAGAAGTCGAAGTCGAAGACGCGCAGCCACCGTGCTGGCGCCTGGAAACTCGGCGCCCCGTCGCGCAGTGTGTGCCCGCGTTGTGCGGCCGCCAAGCTGCCGCACACGGTCTGCCCCAGCTGTGGCTGGTACAAGGACCGCGTCGCTGTCGAAGTCGGCTGAGCCGAGGCGAAGTCATGCTGCCGGTCGCTCTTGATGCGATGGGCGGCGACAAGGCACCGGGCGAGATCCTCGCCGGCGCCCACGCCGCCGCTGCACTGGGCATCTCCGTGGTACTTGTCGGGCCCGAAGGGCTCGACGGCTGTGGCGACCTTCCCCTGATCCACGCGTCCGAAGTCATCGCCATGGATGACGACGCGGCGCAGGGCGTCCGCCGCAAGAAGGACTCCTCACTCGTTCGCGCCGCCGAGGCGGTGCGCGATGGCAAAGCCGGGGCAATGGTCTCGGCGGGCAACACGGGTGCCACGATGGCGTCGGCGTTGCTGCGCATGGGTCGTATCCGTGGCGTCAACCGTCCGGCGATCGCCACCGTCATCCCCGTGCCGGGGATGCACCCCAACATCCTGCTCGACTCCGGCGCCAACGCCGAGGTGCAGGTCGAGTGGTTGGGTCAGTTCGCCCGCATGGGCAGTATTTACGCGCGTCACCGTTTCGGTGTGGCGGTCCCCAAGGTTGGGCTGCTGTCGATCGGCGAAGAGCCCGGGAAGGGCGACTCGTTGCGCAAGGAAGCGTTCGAGCTGCTGTCCAACACCCCAGGGATCGACTTCATCGGCAACGTCGAGGGTCGCGACCTGATGTTGAAGACGGCCGACGTCATCGTCACTGACGGCTTCACTGGCAACGTCGCCTTGAAGACGCTGGAGGGTGGGCTGAAGACGTTGTTCAACGCCTTGCTCACCGCGTTTGCCAGCGAGCCGCACTACAAGGAGCATGCCGACGCGTTGTTGCCGGCGCTGCTACCGCTGCACGCGGAGATCAGCCCCGACACCTATGGCGGGGCCGTGCTCTTGGGTGTCGACGGCATCTGCATCATCAGCCACGGTTCGTCTGGCGAGAAGGCGATGCTCAACGCGATCAAACTGGCCGATGAGATGGCCCGCAGTGGCCTCGTCGACGAGATCACGGCAGCTTTCGCCACGGGCGAGTAACCTTGCTCCGCTTGCCACACATCGTGGCACCACTTGTTCCGGAGTACCGCAGTGCCTGCTGAAACCCATGTCGAACAGGGCCCTCTCGACCGCGAAGGCGTGTTCGAGATCGTCCGCGCCAACTTGGCCGACATCCTCGAGATCGATCCCACCACCATCTCCGAAGGTCAGTCGTTCGCCGACGACCTCGATGCCGATTCTCTCGCGCTGATCGAGCTCGTTGAGGCGCTCGAGGAAGACCTTGCCGAGCGCTCGGTCGGCTTCCGCATCGAGGACGAAGACCTCGTCGATCTGAAGACCGTGCGCGATGCGGTCGACTACGTGTTCGAGCGCGTCAAGGGCAACTGACATTTCGGTGCGGCCCGAACCCGATCTCACCGAGTTCCGGCGGCGCCTCGGCTACGAGTTCAAGGATCCAGCGTTGCTGCGACGCGCCTTCGCGCATCGCAGTTGGTGCGCCGAGGTGGGCGGGCAGCCCAGCAATGAACGGCTCGAGTTTCTCGGCGACGCAGTGCTCGGATGGGTGGTGGCCGACATCGCCTACGGCCGTCACGAAGAGCTCGCCGAGGGAAAGCTCACCGACCTGCGCAAGAGCGTCGTCAACGCCTCGACGTTGGCCGAGATCGCGCTGGAGATCGGTATCGGCGAATGTCTGCTGCTGGGCAAGGGTGAGGATGCTGCGGGCGGGCGCACCAAGCCGTCGATCCTCAGCGATGCCCTCGAAGCCGTACTGGGCGCGGTGTACCTCGACGGTGGCACTGCGGCGGCTTTTGCACTTGTCGAACGGTTGGTCGCCCATCGCATGACGAGCGCCGCGCTGCGGCTCGACCGACTCGACTACAAGACCGTGCTGCAGGAACTGACTGCTCGGGTGTACGACAGCGCACCGGTGTACGTGCTCAGCGAGTCTGGCCCCGACCACCAGAAGCAGTTCTTCGCCACGGTGATCGTCGATGGCGACACACTTGGCAAGGGTGAGGGTCGTTCGAAGAAAATCGCCGAGCAGGCTGCCGCCGAGCAGGCCTGGATGGCGCTGTCGAACACGCCGGCAGGCTGACGGCTCAGTCCCATGCCCGAACTTCCCGAGGTGGAGACCGTGCGCCGCGGTCTGCAGGCGCAGGTGGCTGGGCGGCGTATCGAGCGCGTCGAAGTTGGCCGTGAGCGCACCGTTCGCCGCACATCGAAACAGGCGTTGATCGACGGACTCACCGGGGCGACGATCCTGTCGGTCGAGCGGCGCGGGAAGTACCTGCTGTGCCCGCTCGACACGGGTGACGAGCTGATGATGCACCTGCGGATGAGCGGCCGTCTGTTGGTGGCCGCAGCGGGGGAGGAGCGCCCGCCGCACACGCATGTGGTGATGCACCTGTCGGGCGAGCCTGCCCAGGAACTGTGGTTCATCGACCCGCGCACGTTCGGTGAGGTCGTGGTGTTCGACCCGACCCATGTGGCGCAGCAGATGCCTGAGTTGGCGAAGATGGGTGTCGATCCGATCGCCGACGGGTTGTCCCGTGCCCAGTTGGCTGCGCTGTTGCGCAGCCGGTCGCGCCAGGTAAAGGCGCTGCTGCTGGATCAGCACGTGATCGCCGGGATCGGCAACATCTACTGCGATGAGAGCCTGCATCTGGCCGGTGTGCGTCACGACCGGCCGTCGGATCGCGTGACACCTCGCGAGGTCACCAAGCTGCACGCCGCGATCCTCCAGGTGCTAGGCGACGCGATCGAGGCCGGTGGCAGCACGCTGGCCGACACTCAGTACGTCGGCGTCGACGGTGTGGCCGGTTGGTTCCAGCTGTCACACCGGGTCTACGACCGCGCTGGTCAGCGGTGCATCTCGTGCGGCAAGGCGGATATCCGCAAGGTCACCTTCGGCGGCCGCGGCACCCACTTCTGCCCCCGCTGCCAGCAGTAACCGGCGCTGGACGACTGGGGTTCGCCCCCTGGATCTGGGCGTGAATCAGTCCCGGAAACCGAGACGAATCCTTCCCGGAAGCCGAAGTGGGAAGAATCCTGCCCAGAAACCGGGGAGCGCGGCCGAGCCTGTTGGGAGGCTCCGGTCGCGGCCACTAGGGTCGTTCCACCGTGTTCCTGAAGTCGCTCACCCTCAAAGGTTTCAAGTCGTTCGCCGACGCCACCACGCTCCAACTGGAGCCGGGCGTCACTGTCGTCGTCGGCCCGAACGGGTCGGGCAAGTCGAATGTGGTCGATGCGATTGCCTGGGTGCTGGGTGCCCAGGCGCCCAGTGCGGTGCGCAGCCAGAAGATGGACGATGTCATCTTCGCCGGTACGGCCAAGCGTCCGGCGCTCGGCCGCGCCGAGGTCACGCTCACGCTCGACAACTCGGCGGGGCTGCTGCCGATCGAGTTCACCGAGGTCACGGTCTCGCGCACGCTGTTCCGCACAGGTGAGAGCGAGTACGCGATCAACGGCGTCAACTGCCGCCTGCTCGATGTGCAGGAACTGCTCAGCGATGCCGGTGTCGGCCGTCAGCAGCACGTCATCGTCAGCCAGGGGCAGATCGATGCAGTGCTGAACGCCCGCCCGGAGGATCGTCGCGGCATCATCGAAGAAGCGGCCGGCGTGCTGAAGTACCGCCGCCGCAAGGAGAAGGCCGAGCGTCGCCTCGACGCCACCGAGGCCAGCCTGCTGCGTGTCCAGGATCTGCTTCGTGAGGTCCGCCGCCAACTGCGCCCGCTCGAGCGTCAGGCCGACGCTGCCCGCCGCCACGGCGACCTCGTCGCCGAGTTGAACGCACTGAAGATCTTCCTCGCCGGTCGCGAGATCTCGTCGCAACGCTTGCGCCTCACCGCGCTCGCCGGCGAACGGATCACACTTGCTGCCAGCGAGCAGGAACTGCGCACCGAACTGGCCGTGCTCGACACAGGTGTGTTGGCTGCCGAGGCGGAACTGACCGCCCGTGGCGACACCGACCTCAGCGATGAGATGGTGCGTGTCGAACAGTTGCGTGAACGTGCCCGCGGCATCGCTGCGGTGCTGGTCGAGCGGCGCCGCTCGATGGAGCGCGACCGTGGTCAGCTGATGGACTCCGGTGTCGTCGCCAACCTCGAAGGTGAGGCGCAGCGCCTGCGTGATGAGTTGGCGAGCGTGGAGGCCGACCTGGCTGCCGTCGGTCCCGAGGCAGAGACACTCGCTGGCGAGGAGGGCACTTTCGCCGAGCAGCGCCGAGAGACGATGGCCTCGATCGAGGGCATCTCCAACAGCACGTCTGCTGCCAGCGCGGCAGCGGAGGTGCGTGGCGAACTGCGCAGCATGCGCACCAGCCTGGAACGGGCAGACAGCGAACTGCGTCGCCAGCGGGCACGTGTCGAGTCACTGCGCCAGAAGGCCGAGCGCCTCGAGGGTGAGTGCGAGCGGTTGCGCACCGAGTGCGACACCGCGCAGGCCGCGGAGGCCGCACTGGTCGCCGATGTCGAGGCAGCCGAGGCGCGTCGCATCGCTGCCGACGCAGCACACGATTCGCTGGTCGCCTCCCGCCAAGAGACCGCAGAGGAAGCCTCACGTTGGAAGGCCCGTGCCGAGGCGCTGAACCAGGCGCTGGAAGGTGCCCGTGCACGCGCCGGTGCAGAGCATCTGGCAGGTGTCGACGGTGTGCTGGGCACGCTGCTCGACCTGATCGAGATCGATGAAGGCTGGGAGTCTGCGGTCGAGGCGGCGCTGGGTGAAGCGTTGCAGGCCGTCGTCGTCGCCAGTCCCGACACCGGGCGGCGCGCGCTGCAGTCGTTGCAGGCCAGCAACGTGCACGGTGCGGTGCTGGCACTCGGCTCGCGTGCCGGCCTGACCAACAACGCACCCTCGGGTGGCGAGGCGGTGCGCCCGCATGTGCGCAGCCGTCATGACGGCGTGCCTGCGCTGCTCGATGCTGTGCTCGGTAGCGCTGTGCGCGTCGCCGGATGGGAAGCCGCCCTCGATGTCGCACTGGCCAACCCGGCGGCGGTCGTGGTCACCTCCGACGGCGGCCGCTTTGGCCCCTCCGGCTGGCGGATCGGCGCGATCGGTGGCGGTGCCACGGCAGCAGCACTGGAGGAGGCGCAGGAGCGATCCGCCGCCGCTGCAGCCGAACTCGCCCAGCGCGACACGGCGCTCGCCGGGGCGAAGGCAGAACTACAGGCGGCCCGTCAGCACGAGAACGAACTGACCCGCAAGCTCGATGCGCACGATGCCGGCTTCACCGCCAACAGCGAGGCGCTCGCCCGTTCGCAGTCCGAGCGCCGCGATGCGCAGGCCGAGACCGAGACGCTCGAGCGTGGCTTGGGCGATGCCGAGGAGCGAACCGAACGCGAGCGAACCCGCATCACCGAACTTGAGTCATTGGTGCCGGCGCTCGAGGCCGACGAGGCCGCGGAGGCCGAGGCCGCCAAGGCTCGCGGCGAGGCCCGCGCCCGCCTCGATGCGCAGGCCGCGATCCTCAACGGGCGCCGCAAGGATCTCGAGGTGCGCAACGCCGGCCTCCACGAACGCCAAGCATTCCTCGAACGCCGCCTGGTTGAGACCGAGCGCCGATTGGAGGCCGACACCGCCGCCCGCGCTGAAGCGGCGCAACGTCGCGAGGCCGTCGAGCGCAGCCTGCAAGCGGTCGAGCGTCTGGCGGCGCTGGTCGATCTGCACCGTCATTCGGTGGAAGTGCGCCACAACGAACTGCTCGAGATCCGTCGCCGTCAGAGCGATGAGGTGCGGGCGGTGGCCCAGCGACTCGAGGGTCTGCGTCGTCGCCGTGCGGCGGCGGAGAAGGAACTCGACGAGAACCGCGAGCGCAGCCGCCGCGTGGAGATCGACGAGGCCGAGGTGCGCATGCGTCTCGAAGGTGCCGTCGAGGCACTGCGCCGCGACCACGACCTGGAACCCGAGTACGCCGAGCAGGCGCAACAGCCCGAAGTGCCCGAGGGAACCAACCCGGCCGCTCGGGTGCGCGATCTCGAACGTGAACTCCGGCTGATGGGTGCTATCAACCCGCTGGCGCTGGAGGAGTTCAACGAGCTGCAGGCGCGTCACAAGTTCCTGGAAGAGCAGCTCGAGGACGTGCGCAACACCCGCCGCGACCTGATGCGCGTCATCAAAGCCGTCGACCTCGAGATCCAGACCGTGTTCTCCTCGGCCTTCGCCGATGTGTCCACTCACTTCACCAGCCTGTTCGCCACGTTGTTCCCTGGCGGCGTGGGCAGGCTGGTCCTCACCAACCCCGACGACCTGCTGAACACAGGTATCGAGGTCGAGGCCAAGCCCAGCGGCAAGAACGTGAAGAAGTTATCGCTGCTGTCCGGTGGCGAGCGCAGCCTCACGGCGTTGGCGTTCCTGTTCGCCGTGTTCCGCAGCCGCCCGTCGCCGTTCTACGTGATGGACGAAGTCGAGGCCGCCCTCGACGACGTGAACCTGCACCGCTTCCTGGGCCTGATCCACGAGTTCCGCCTCGAGGCGCAACTGCTGATCGTCAGTCACCAGAAGCGCACGATGGAGGCAGGCGACAGTCTGCTGGGCGTCACGATGCAGCCGGGCGGCTCGTCGAAGGTCGTTGTCGAGCGAGTCTCCTCCAGCGCCTGACCGGCGACCGATAGCCTCTCGCCCCAATGACGTTCATCTATCTCGTCCTCATTGCAGCGGTGCTCGTATTCGGTATCGGCGTGGTGCTCTGGAACCGCCGTCGCGGCGCACGCCCCGTTCAGCAGCGAGCCGCGGCCGCGCCCGTCGCGTCGGCCGCACCGGTGGTGCCCGATATCGCCGCCATCGCCGAATCCGTGCGCGAGGCGGTCCTCCAGGTTGTCGGCGAATCCGAGGTGGTCGACGAGCATGTCCCCGAAGCGCTCGACCTGGGCGGCGAGCGGCCAACGTTCCGTTCGCGTATGGCGAAGGCCCGTTCGTCGCTCACCGGCACGCTGCTCGGCATCCGTGGCCGCACCGGTATCACCAGCGACACGTGGGACGACCTTGAAGAAGCACTGCTGCGCGCCGATGTCGGCGTGCGCGTCACCAACGAACTGCTGAACGGATTGCGCTCCCGGGTGAAGGCCAAGGAGATCACCGAGCCTGGTCAGCTGCTCGATGCGCTGCAGGCGGAGATGGTGTCGCGCCTCGATGGCGCCGACCGCTCGTTGCACCTCGAGCCGGGTGCGGCCGACGAGCCCAACGTGTGGTTGTTCGTGGGCGTCAACGGCGTGGGCAAGACCACCACCATCGGCAAAGTTGCTGCGCTGCAGGCACAGGCCGGTGTCAGCGTGCTGATGGCGGCAGGCGACACGTTCCGCGCCGCGGCCGCCGAGCAGCTCACCACGTGGGCCGAACGCAGCGGCGCCGAAATCGTGCGCGGCAAGGAAGGTGGCGACCCCAGCTCGGTCATCTTCGACGGCATCGAGCGCGCCGCAGCGAAGGGTATCCAACTGGTGCTGGCCGACACGGCCGGGCGCCTACACACCAAGACGAACCTGATGGACGAACTGCGTAAGGTGCGCCGCGTCGCCGAGAAGGGCCGTGGTCGGGTCACCGAGGTGCTGCTGGTCATCGATGCCACCACCGGCCAGAACGGTCTCGCGCAGGCCCGCGAATTCGGTGCTGCCACGAACGTGGGCACGGATGGCTCGGGTGTCACCGGTGTGGTGCTCACCAAGCTCGACGGCTCGGCCAAGGGCGGCATCGTGTTCGCGATCGAAACCGAGCTTGGCTTGCCGGTGAAGCTCGTCGGCCTGGGTGAGACGATTCACGATCTCGTCGCCTTCGACCCGACCGAGTTCGTCGACGCGCTCGTCACGCTCGACTGAAGCGCAGCCCTCCGCCCATCAAAGATTTCAGATTTCTCGGAACCGGGCGCACCTCTGCGGGCGTCTATGGCCCGAGTGGTGATCGCCACCACCCCGACCCGAAAGGATCGCCATGCTTCGCTCACGTCGCCTCGCCTTCGTCGCCGCAGCAGTCGTCATTGGACTGTCCGGCTGCGGTGATGCCGCTCGCACCACCACTTCCGGCTCGGCGCCGGCCGTCATCCACATCGGCGCTGCCGCATCCGGTAACCAATCTGCAGGCGCTCCCGCCTCCGACAAGATGATGATGCCGTTCACTTCGTTCAACTTCGTCGTCGATGGCACGTTGCCCGACCTCGCCGCCTCGGGCACTGCGTGGAAGCTGTCGGCTGGCCAGTCGGTGGATACCGCCCGCGTGGCCACGATGGCCAAGGTGCTGGGCGTGAAGGGTGACGTCCGCACCGTTCCGGCCGATCAGGGTGGCGGCTGGCAGGTCGGCTCGGCCGACTACACCGGCGCCAGCATTACCGTCGGCATCGACGGCATGGTCAGTTGGTGGTTCAACCCGGATCCGTCGACCACCGGCAGCAGCATCAGCGCCGGGTGTGCCTCCCCCGCAGAGCCGATCGCAGTTCCCGATGCTCCGATCGCCAGTGGGTCCGGTTCTTCGGTCACCGAATCCACCATCGTCACCACACCTGCGCCGTGTGAAACGCCCGCACCGCCGGTCGGTGTGCCCACCAAGGCCGCCGCATTGGCGAAGGCCAAGGCGCTGTTCTCCGACCTCGGCTACAACGCCGCGGACTACGAGTTCGAGACCTACGCCGACGAGTGGGGTGCCAACGTGTCCGGCTTCTTGATGCTCGATGGGCACCGCAGCCCGATCAGCATCTCCATCGGCTTCGGTGCCCAAGGCGCTGTCACCTGGGCATCCGGCTCGCTGGCAACCCCCGAGCCGGCTGGCGAGTACCCGTTGGTCGGCACTGCCGCCGGGCTGGCTCGCCTGCAAGATGGCGGCTGGATGGGCTACTACGGCGCCCCCGGTGTGATGGCCAAAGGTATGGCCACTGACATGGTCAGCGGCTCTGCCACTCGCTCGGTGACCGCCACGCCCGACACCACTGCCGTTGCGTCCGGCTCGGCCGGCTCGGGCGTAGGCGCTCCGACGGTCGTCGCTCCGCCGCCGGTCGATCCCCCTGTGACGTGCGATCCGGCAGCCGACTGTGTGCCCGAGACCTTCGTGCCGCCGGAACCGATCACGGTGCACCTGAACGACGCCCGCATCGATCTGACGATGGTGTGGGATGTCGACGGCACCGTGTGGCTGCTGCCGGCGTACACGTTCCTGTCCACCGACGGTGGCGTGTACACGGTGATCGCTGTTGACGACCAGTACGTCGATCTGCCCGATACGGGTGTCACCCCCGAGCCGGTTCCTGTCGATACGGGCACTGGTGCCAACCCCGGCACCGTCGGCACCACGCCGGCGCCTGCCGATCAGGCCGAGGCCACGAAGGTGCTCACCGGTGTCGCCGAGGACGAGGCCACGAAGGTCGCCTCCGAGTTCGGCTGGACAGTGCGTGTGGTGCAGCGGGACGGCGAGTCGCTGATGGTCACCGACGACTACAGCCCGACGCGAGTCAACGTGGCCATCGACGGCGGCGTGGTCAGCTCCGTCCAGTCGATCGGTTGAGTCCCCACGGGTGTTGAGCAGGTGAGCTGCGGGGACGGACGGTAGCGTTCGTCCCCGCATGTTCGATTCCCTGTCATCCCGTCTCGAAGGCATCGTCAAACGTCTGCGCGGTAAGGGTCGCCTCACCGAGGACGACGTCGACGAGATGCTCAAAGAGATCCGCACGGCGTTGCTGGAAGCCGACGTCAACGTCGGTGTCGTCCGCAACGTCGTTGCTCGTATCCGCGAGCAGGCCATCGGCGCCCGCCTCAGCGAGGCGCTCGATCCTGGCCAGCAGGTCATCAAGATCGTCAACTCGGAACTCACCGCAATGCTCGGTGGCGAGACGCTCAAGATCCATTACGCCAGCCGTCCTCCGACGGTGGTGCTCATGGCCGGTCTGCAGGGTTCGGGTAAGACCACCAACTCGGCCAAGTTGGCCCGTTGGTTCAAGAGCCAGGGCCGTCAGCCGCTGATGGTCGGGGTCGATCTCCAGCGCCCTGCCGCCGTCGAGCAGTTGCGCACGCTGGGCCGTCAGATCGATGTCCCGGTGTTCAGCCAGCCGGGCGACCCCGTCGAGACTGCCAGGCGCGGTCTGGAAGAGGCTCGCCGTCTGGGCCGCGACGTGCTGATCGTCGACACCGCCGGTCGTCTGTCGATCGACGCGGAGATGATGGAGCAGGTGCGCCAGATCTCCAGCGTGCTGCAGCCCAACTACACGTTCCTCGTCGTCGATGCAATGACCGGTCAGGACGCCGTCGGTGTCGCGGAAGCGTTCCACGCCACGTTGGCGATCGACGGTGTCATCCTCACCAAACTCGACGGTGACGCCCGCGGTGGTGCGGCGCTCAGCGTCAAGGAAGTGATCGGTCGCCCGATCGCCTTCGCCTCCACGGGTGAGAAACTCAGCGAGTTCGAGCAGTTCCACCCCGACCGTATGGCCGGTCGCATCCTCGGCATGGGCGACATGCTCACCCTCATCGAGCAGGCCGAACAGGCCTTCGACAAGGATCAGGCCGAGCAGGCCGCCGAGAAGTTGATGGACGGCGAGTTCACGCTTGAGGACTTCCTCGAGCAGATGCAGGCGCTCAAGAAGATGGGCCCGCTCAGTGGTCTCATGGGGATGATGCCCGGCATCCCCAAGGAGATGAAGGACGCCCAGATCGGCGACGACCAGCTCAAGCCGATCGAAGCCATCATCCACAGTATGACCCCGCTCGAGCGGCGCAAGCCTGAGCTGATCAACGGCAGCCGCCGAACCCGCATCGCCAACGGCAGCGGTACCACGGTGGGCGATGTGAACCGGCTGGTGAAGCAGTTCGCCGAAATGCAGAAGATGATGAAGCGCTTCGGCGGGATGGCCAAGCAGCAGCGTGGCAAGAAGGGGAAGAAGGGCGGTCGCGTGATGCCCCCCATGGGCGGAATGCCCGGCCTTCCCGGCGGGTTCCCGGGCATGCCCGGCGGCCCTGGCCTACCCGGCCAAGGTCTCCCCGGGATGCCGGGTGGCTTCGGCCCGTTCAATTGATAGCGTTACATGGATTCTATTTCGACGTGTACCACGTCATTTGCAGGGAGCACTGAAGTCGCATGGCAGTAAAGCTGCGCCTCACTCGAGTCGGCAAGACCAAGCAGCCGCAGTATCGCATCGTTGCGGCAGACAGCCGTGCGCCGCGTGACGGTCGCTTCATCCAGATCGTGGGCACTTACAACCCGCGCACCGAGCCGTCGACCCTCAACGTCGACAACTCCAAGGCTGTGAAGTGGCTGCTCGACGGAGCCCAGCCCACCGAGCGCGTGAAGAAGTTGCTCGAGATCTCGGGCGCGTGGGCCGAGTTCGGCACCGCTCGCGCGGCGAAGTAACTCGGTCGCCACTGTGACCGACACTGAGTCGACCCCCGAGTCGACCCCCGAGTCGAACGAGGCTTCCGCCCCTACGGCAGTCGCTGTGCTCACGCACATCGTCCGTTCCATCGTTGACGATCCCGAAGCCGTGGTGGTGGATTCCTCCATCAACCGTGGCAAGGTCCGTCTCGAAGTGCGAGTCGGCCCCGGCGATCTCGGCCGCGTCATCGGCCGTCGTGGCCGCACGGCGCAGAGCATCCGCACCGTGGTGCGCGCTGCGGCCACCCGTGACGACGTCGAAGTCGACGTCGATTTCGCCGACTGACCAACGCAATGTTGGAAGCCCACGATGCTTGAGGTGGGCCGCCTCGGCCGCGCGCATGGAGTGCGCGGCGAGATCTATGTCGATCTGCTCACTGACCGCACCGAACGTCTGGCGGTGGGTGCGCGTCTGAAGGCCGGCGACATCTGGCTCACCGTGCAGGCCGCTCGGCCGGCCGGTGGTCGATGGCTGGTGCGCTTCGAGGAGATCCCCGACCGCACTGTCGCCGAAGCCCGCTCGGGCATGCGTTTGTCGGCGGAAGCGTTGCCGGAGTCAGATCACGAAGGTCTCTACGTCCATGAACTCGTCGGCGCTTCAGTCGTCGGCATCGATGGCACCGAGTACGGACGCTGCGTCTCAGTTCTGGCCAACCCGGCTCACGACATCCTCGAACTCGATGGCGGTGCGCTGGTACCGGTCGTGTTCATCGAGTCGGTCGACGGCCTCGGCGACTCGCGACGCATCGTCATCAACCCGCCCGAAGGTCTGTTCGACCTCTGACGTGGCGCGGGTTGGGTTAGCGCAGGCGCTGCACCTCGACCACAGCAACGAGTGGAATCGGGCCGTAGACGTGCGGGAACGGCTCGGACGCGCCGTCGAGCTGCTCGTACACCAACGGTGAGATGAGCTGCGCTTCGTCGATGTGGAGCAGCAGTAGTTCCGTGGCGCTGGAGTAGAAGCGTTCCACCGTGGCCGGCCACTGTGCCGCCGTACTGCAGTGGATGAAACCCTCCTCGGCGAGGCTGCGCCCGGTCGTGGAACTGGTGTGTTCACCGGCGGCGAGCGAGATGGTCCAGGTGGCAGGGTCTGTGAGGTGGAAGATCATCACCCGTAGGCTTGCAGACGCGATGCGCATCGACGTCTTCACCATCTTCCCGGGACTTGTCGACACGTTCTGCGCGGAGTCGCTGCTGGGCAAGGCCCGCGGCACCGGTCTGCTCGATCTGCGGCTGCACGACCCTCGCGACCAGACCTCGGATGTGCATCGCACGGTCGACGACGCACCCTTTGGTGGGGGAGCGGGCATGGTGATGAAGGCCGAGCCGTTGTTCGCGGCCGTCGAAGCCGCTCAGCCGCCGCGGCCGCTCTACCTGCTCGGACCTGGTGGACGTCGCTTCGACCAGGCAATGGCCCACGAACTCGCCGACCTGCATACGGGCGGCACCACTGGGCAGGCAGGGGGCTTCTCGCTGCTGTGCGGTCGCTATGAAGGGATCGACCACCGTGTGCGCGAGCATCTCGTGGACGGTGAGCTGAGCATCGGCGACGTCGTGTTGAACGGTGGCGAGGTGGCGGCCTGCATGGTGATCGAGGCGGTGGTGCGGCTGCTGCCAGGTGCGATGGGGAACGCTGCCAGCCCGGTCAACGAGAGCTTCGGCGCCTCGGGTCTGTTGGAGGAACCGCAGTACACGCGCCCTGCCGAGTACCGCGGGTGGTCGGTGCCCGAGGTCGTGCTCAGCGGCAACCATGCTCGGATCCAGCGTTGGCGGCGGGCTCAGGCGCTCCATCGCACGCTGCGCTATCGGCCAGACCTGCTGCCTGGTGGTCTCGAAGCGCTCGCGGAAACAGACCGCCGACTGTTGGAAGAGTTCCCTTCTCTCACCTATCCTTGAGTGTTCCCTGTACGACTCTCTGCAAAGTAGCCCTCGCCATGAAGTCCACCGATTTTGTCGACAGCCAGTACCTTCGCACTGACATCCCGAAGTTCGGGCCCGGTGACGAGCTCAAGGTGCACGTGAAGGTTGTCGAAGGCAACAAGGAGCGCGTCCAGGTCTTCCAGGGCAACGTCATCGGCCGTCATGGCAGTGGCGTGCAGGAGACCTACACCGTCCGCAAGGTCAGCTACGGCGTCGGCGTGGAGCGCACCTTCCCGGTGCACACCCCCACGGTGCAGAAGATCGAAGTCATCAAGCGTGGCGACGTGCGTCGTGCCAAGCTGTACTACCTGCGTGATCGCGTTGGCAAGGCCGCCAAGATCAAGGAAAAGCGCGACGCCTGAGGCGCCGTATCGGTGAGTAGCACCCACTTTGAGCTCTGACGATCTCGAAAGCTTCGAGGCCGAGCGCGAGCTCCAACTCGCTCAGGAGTACCAAGACGTCGCGGCCATGTTTCGCTACGCCGTGGAGACCGAGCGCCGTTTCTACCTGGCGAACGACGTGAAGCTCACCGTTGGTGGCGACGCGTCGCGTCCGGTGATCGAGGTGGAGTTGAGTGACGCATGGGTGTGGGACATGTACCGTCGGACCCGCTTCGTCCCGAAGGTCAGGGTGCTGACGTTCAAGGACGTCAACGTGGAAGAGCTGCCCTCGACCGACATCTGACGCCCTCGCTGGCTGCACAGGCCCGAGGGCGCTTCGGCGAGGACGAGGCGGCGCGCTGGTACCGACGGCGCGGTTACGAGGTGCTGGCGCGGAACTGGCGCTGCTCGTTCGGCGAACTCGACCTGGTACTCGCCGGCGACGGAGTGATCGTGTTTTGCGAAGTGAAGGCGCGGGCCACCGCCGAGTACGGCGGGCCTGAGGGTGCCGTGCACTGGGCGAAGCAACGGCGGCTACGACGATTGGCCGCAGCATGGCTGGCAACCGAACGTCCCCACGGACAGTTCGAAGTGCGCTTCGACGTGGTCGCTGTTGTGGGCGCTTCGGTACACGTGATCGAGCACGCGTTCTGAGTCTGGGTGCGTGTGCGCCGAATCCGACAATCAGCCGAAGAGGGCCCACAGCAGCAACGCCACCGTGGCCGCAGACGCGGCGGCCATCACCACGTAGTCGCCGCGCTTGACCACCTTCGGACGAGTCGGATCGAAGCCCATCTCCCCAGTATGGCCTGCCACCGCATCTGCGCTCGTGGTCACTAGCGTGAGCGAGATGCGACGGATGCTCTGGGCGTGCCTCGGCCTCACGGCCACGATCGGCACTGTTCTCGGCGGCGGTCGGGCCTTCGCCGAGACCGCTCCTCCGGGCACGGTGGCCCCGATGGGGCCGCTGATCGTCGTTCCTGCCGGCTGCCTGGCTCCTGCACCTGCGCTGGCGGTATTCACCGGCACGATCACGGCACTTGACGATCTCGTACACCCCACCACTGCGCGGCTCAGTATCGACCGTGAACTGTCTGGCGACCTCGGCGCGTACCTCATCGCCGGAGAGACCGATGTGCTGTACGGGCCTCAGGCGCGTTTCTTGTCGGTCGGCGGGCACTACATCGTCGGTGTGCGCGCCGACGAGACGACCGGCCGATTGGTGAGCGCAGTCCGAGAACCGGCTGCCTTGTTCGGCGGTGACGCCGTGATCGGTCTCAACGACAGCGACACCGCATGTCCGCGAGTGGACGATCCCGTGCGAACGCTGTTAGCGGACGGAACGTCAGTGGACTCGGGTCTGCTCTCCCCACTGCATGGTCAGGGGAGCGCGATCCTGTGGTCCTTCCTGAAACCGTTGCTGTACGCGCTCGCTGGGCTGATCGTGTTGGTGCTGATCAAGCAGGCGCTGTTCGCGTTCGCCCGCTCCGTGCGCGACCTCAGAGGGTGAACGCAGCCTCGGCACCTGCCCGCAGTTCGGTGACGGCGTGTGTCAACCCTTCGGGGTCGCGGAACAGGGCGCTGCCGGCCACGAGGATGTTGGCGCCAGCGCCGACTGCAGCGGCCACGGTGGACGGCCCGATGCCGCCATCGACCTCGATGTCGACTCGGTCAGCGAGCCCTTGTGCGGTGATCATCGCTCGCAGCTCGCGGATCTTTGGTTCCATTGCCGCGATGTACCGCTGACCACCGAAGCCGGGGTTGACGGTCATGATCAACACCATGTCGACCAGGTCGAGCACGTGAGCAACCGCCGACACCGGTGTGGCCGGGTTCAGCGACACCGACGCCTTGGCCCCGAGTGACTGAATCAGTCCGAGTGTGCGATGCAGGTGTGTACACGCCTCGGCGTGGACGGTGAGTCGTTGGCAGCCGGCCTCGATGTACTCGGCAGCCATGTTGTCGGGGGTGAGCACCATCAGGTGGGCCTCGAACGGCAAGGTGGTGTGCGTGCGGGCGGCAGCGATGACGGCGGGTCCGAATGTGAGGTTCGGGACGAACTGGCCGTCCATGACGTCCCAGTGGATGCGATCGACACCGGCCGCCTCGAGCGCGGCGAGTTCTTCGCCCAGCCGGGCGAAGTCAGCGGGCAGAACACTGGGGGCGATCTCGATCCTCGGCATCGGCGCGAGGGTAGTGCGCGATGTGGCTCGCCGCTGCGTCCGTATGCTCACGGCGTGAGCCACTCGACCCCGCCGCCCGACCTCGCGCCGGTCAGTATCGAGAAGATGGCAGCTGGTGGCGACGGAATCGGGCATCTGCCCGATGGTCGAGTGGTGTTCGTGAACGGCGGTCTGCCGGGCGAGACGGTGCAGGCCCGCATCGTGATGTCCAAGCGCGACTTTGCCCGAGCGGTCGTGGCCGATGTGCTCGAGGCCTCGCCACATCGTGTCGCTCCGCCGTGCCCGCAGGTCGCTAACGGGTGCGGCGGGTGTGGTTGGCAGCACATCTCGCCCGAGGCACAGCTCACGTGGAAGATCGACATCGTGGCGGACGCGTTGCGCCGGACGGCGAAGTTGCCCGATGCGGTGGTGCGCGCCGGGGGAGCAGTCGGGCCGTGGGCCTATCGAAGCGGGATGCGGTTGGCAGTCGCCGCCGACGGGCGCGTCGGTTTGCGTGCTGGCGCCAGTCATCGCATCGTGACGCTTGATGCATGCCCGGTCGCGCTCCCCGACCTCGCTGCGCTGCTGCCGGAATTGCGCGTAGAGGGCGCTGACGAGGTGTCGCTGCGGGTGGGCATCGCGTCGGGTGAAGCGACGGCCTTCGCTCACGCGGACCGCGCGCAGCTGACCGGTCTGCCGGCGCACGTCGGCATCGGCCCGGCAGCGGTGCTGCACGAGACGGTCGCCGGTCGTTCGTTACAAGTCAGTGCCGCGTCGTTCTTCCAATCCGGACCGGAGGCTGCCGAGCTGCTGGTGGCTGCAGTGCGCCACGCGTGCGGCGACGCCCTCGGGTCGGTGTCGCGTGGCTCGCCATTGCTCGACGCCTATGGCGGGTGCGGGCTCTTCGCCAGCGCGTTGGGTGTCCCCGCAGCAGTGATCGTGGAAAGTTCGCCGTCGGCCTGTGCGGATGCCCGAGTGAACGCGCCTGAGGCCGCCGTCGTCGAGTCGCTGTTCGAACGCTGGGCGGCGACACCCGCCCACCTGGTCGTCGCCGATCCGGCTCGCGCCGGTCTGGGTCGTTCAGCCGTCGAGGTGCTCAGCGCCACCGGCGCCGCTCGCGTGGTGCTGGTCAGCTGCGATCCGGTGTCGCTCGCCCGCGACACGATGCTGTTGGCGGAGCACGGCTACCGCCATGATGGCTCCACCGTGCTCGATCTGTTCCCGCATACACCGCATGTGGAAGTGGTGACGGTCTTCGACCGCTGAAGACGGCCGGCGAGTCCGCTGTCAGCGCAGCCGCTGCATCGAGCGTTCAGTCTTGGCCAAGAATGCTTCGCGTGTCTGCGCTGAACAGCGATCGATGCGGTACAACGCGAGCCAACGGGTGCGCGCGTACCTGTTGCACAGGACGCGCAGCGAACGATTCACCACGCGCTTTCCGCTCTCGCCCTGGATCGCGTTGATGGACTTCGATGAGCCGTGCGATGTGACAGTGACGATGCGGCGAATGTTGTGCAGCCGAGGTCGGATGCGGTTCCCGCCCTCCGGGAGGTCGTAGGCGACGCCGGCCACCCAGACGCGGTCCATCCAACCTTTCAGCATGGCGGGCTGACCGCTCCACCATGTGGGGTAGACGAGCACCAGCGCGTCGCACCACCGCAGGTTGGCCGCGTACGCGGCAATCTCGGGTTTGTGCTCCGGCGGGAGCAGATGATTGGTGCGTTCCCACGCCGACAGTTCGGGCCGGAAGTCGTCGGCGTACAGGTCGTCGAGGCGGGTCTCGTGTCCGCCCGCGTTCAGCCCGGCGAGTACCCGGTCGCGTAGCGCGGAAGTGAACGAACCCTCGACGGGGTGGGAGTAGACGACGAGCACCTTCACAGCGCCCCCAGCACCCGGTCGACTCGCGCCAGGAACGCGTCGCGTACAGCCGCCGTGGTGGTATCGATCGCGTACAACCCGAGCCACTTCGTGCGCGATCGCCAGGCGTTGAGGTGCAGCGCTCGCACCAGCGTGCGCCGGCCATTGTCGTTGACGAAATGCACATACGATCGCGGGGAGCCATACGTGCTGATTCCGACGATGCGGCGGATGTTGCCGAGACCGGGTCGAACTTTGCCGCGGCTGTTGAAAACGAAGGCGACGCCGGGCACCATCACCCGCTCGAGCCAGCCTTTCAGGATCGCCGGTTGGCTGCTCCACCAGGTGGGGTACACGAACACCATCGCCTCACAGGACTTCACCAGCGCTGCGTGCTCGGCGACCATCGGCGACACGATCGGGTCGTTCGTTTGGTACGCCGCGTGCTCTTCGGCACTCATCGCTGCGGGGCTGCCCAACGCGTACAGATCCAGCAGGTGCACCGTGTGGCCTGCTGATTCCAGCGCCTGCCGCCCGCGATCAGCAATCGCATGGCTGAAGCTGTCAGGGTTGGGATGGGCGAGTACCAGCAGAACCTGCATGCATCGGTGACGTTAACCAGGAGGGCGGGACCGCTGGACATCGTGCGCGCGACGTACACACGATGTTTACAGTTCGGCCGTTGCCTCAGCGGCCGCCGGTGACCAGCAGGACGGGACGGTCAGCCATGCAGCCGGGCCTCGAGCCGATCGCGGACAGCGGGCCATTCGGTGTCGATGATCGAGTAGGCAGCGGTGTCGCGGGGAGTGCCGGCGACCGTGGAGTGCCCGGCCGACGGCCGGTGGTTGCGCAGGACGCCTTCGATGCGGCCGCCGAGGCGCTCGATCGCGGCGCGGCTGCGTTCGTTGCGGGCGTCGGTGCAGATGGCCACCCGGGCGACGTGCCAGTGCTCGAACGCATGGCGCAGCAACAGCAACTTGGCCTCGGTGTTGATCGGTGAGCGCTGCGCGTCGGTGGCCAGCCAGGTGCCACCGATCTCCACTTCGATCGGCGTGGCGCGATCGGGCCACCACAGGATGTTCATGAACCGGGTGCACCCGACCGGGGCGCCGTCGGCGGCGCGTACCTGCGCGAACGGCACCGCAGCGTCGCGCTGGGCGTCGGCGAGCAGTCCGTCGATGTAGGCCTCCATCGACGTCAGGTCGTCGGGCACGGCGGTGAACCCGAATGTCGACCGGTCACGATTGGCTGCGACCAAGAGGGCGGGCGCGAGTGCCCGGGTGAGCGGCACCAATCGCACGTGGGCGCCGACGAGGGTGAATGGTTCGAGCCGCATAGATGTATAGCTTCGCACTACCGTCGTCGGACATGCGCGCTGTTTCATGTTCTGCTTTCGGTCCGGTCGCCGACGTGGTGGTCAAGGAACACCCATCGCCGGCGCTGCCTGCTGGTTGGGTGCGTATCGCCGTTCGCGCGGCTGGCGTGAACTTCGTCGATGGTCTGATGGTGCAGGGGCTCTATCAGGCCAAACCGGCGCTGCCATTCGTGCCGGGTGGGGAACTTGCGGGTGTCATTTCCGAGCTCGGAGAGGGTGTCACTTCGCACGCGATTGGTGACCGCGTCTGCGCAATCCTGCCGTGGGGCGGTTTCGCCGAAGAGGTAGCGGTGCCGCACCAGATGGCCATGCCGTCACCATCGACGCTCACCGATGCGCAGGCGGCCACGTTCGTGCAGAGCTACGGCACGTCGTGGTTCGCCCTCCGTCACCGGGTGCAGGCACAGGCAGGGCAATCACTGTTGGTGTTGGGCGCAGGCGGGGGAGTCGGGCTGGCGGCGGTCGACATCGGCCGGATGCTCGGCGTGCGTGTCATCGCCGCAGCCTCCAGTTCAGACAAGCGCGACCTTGCCGTGCAGTTCGGCGCCGAGTCGGTGATCGACACTTCATCCGAGGATCTCAAGACACGTGCGCGCGAGCTCAGCGGGGGTGGGGTCGATCTGGTGTACGACCCCGTTGGCGGGTCGTTGGCCGAGCCGGCCGTCCGTGCACTTGCCGACGACGGGCAGTACCTCGTCGTCGGGTTCGCCGCCGGCGAGATCCCGCGGCTGCCGTTGAACCTCGTGTTGCTCGGGAACCGGCGCATCGTTGGCGTCAACTGGGGTGGCTGGTTCCGAGGTCATCTCGCAGAAAATGCAGCAATGCTGGCCGACATGGTGGCCGCCGTTGAACGTGGTGAGCTTCATCCGGTGGCGCCGACCGAGTATGCGTTTGCCGATGCAGCACGGGCGCTCGATGATCAGGTGCAGCGCCGTGTCGCCGGCAAGAGTGCGCTGATCCTGTAAGCGTGCACAACGCCGAACGGCACCCTTTCGGGTGCCGTTTCGCTGCGTGCGCCCCCTGGGTTTCGAACCCAGAACCTGCGGATTAAGAGTCCGTTGCTCTGCCGTTGAGCTAGAGGCGCAATGGCGAGCAGTGTACGGGGCACACCGTGTGTCCTGTAGCTGACGCCTTGGGGTGACCGACGGGTTTCGAACCCGCGACCCTCAGTACCACAAACTGATGCTCTACCAGCTGAGCTACGGCCACCATGAAGGCCAGCAGTGTGCCACATCCTGGGACGAATTCCACCATGAGATTCCAGGTCGGGCGTCGGTTGGGCGTTCAACCGGAGGGGAGTTGCACCACTCGCGGCACCACGTGTTCACGACGGATTCCATCGTGAGGTAGGCTCCAGAGAACGGAATCCGGAGGACTACGTCATGAGCGCGACGGAAAGCATTCCCACGCGTGAACTCGCCGAACGGGCCAAGCTGATCACCACTCGTGAACTCGGCGTGTACATGGACCGAACGCGCGGGTCTCAGGCGGCCACTCAACGTGCCCGCAAGGTATTGCCGATGGGTGTCCCCAGTAGCTTCCAGGCCTACGACCCGCACCCGATCGTGGTGCGCCGGGCGCAGGAGGCCTGGATGGAAGATGTCGACGGGAACCGCTACGTCGACTTCGACATGGGCTACGGGGCGCTGTTCTCGGGTCACTGTCATCCGGCCGTGCGTCGCGCCGTCGAGACTCAGCTCGACAACGGCACGTTGTTCGTCACACCGTGCGAGGCCAACGCTGATGTCGCCGAACTGCTGCGCGACCGCTACGGGCTGCCGATGTGGCGCTTCACCAACTCCGGAACCGAGGCCACGATGGACGCCATTCGCGTCGCTCGTGGCGTCACCGGCCGAGAGAAGATCGTCAAGGTCGAGGGCGGCTACCACGGTCACCACGACGAGGTCATGATCTCGATGAAGCCGCCGGTCAGTGAGGCCGGCCCGGCCCACGCGCCGAGGTCCATCCCGTCCACCGCAGGCATCACCCGCGCTGTGTTGCGCGACACGATCGTGGTGCCGTTCAACAACCTTGAAGCCCTCGAGTTGGCGCTGAAGGGCGGCGATGTCGCGTGCTTCATCGTCGAGCCGGTGATGGAAAACATCGGCATCTGCAAACCGCTGCCGGGTTACTTGCAGGGTGTGCGAGAGATCACTCGCAAGTACGGCACGATGCTGATTTTCGACGAGGTGAAGACCGGCATCACTGCCGGCTGGGGCGGCGCCACTGGTGCCGTCGGGGTGCAGCCCGACCTTGTGGCGTTGGCCAAGAGCATCGGGGGCGGTCTGCCGCTGGGTGCCTTCGGTGGCACCTACGAGTGCATGGATCAGATCTCCAACGGCAAGGTGGTGCACCTGGGAACGTACAACGGCAACCCGTTGTGCATGGCTGCATCCAAGGCCGTGCTCACCGAGATTTGCACACCCGAAGCAACGAACTCGGCGATCCAGCGCAACCGTCTGCTGCTCGACGCGTGCGACACGATCATCGCTCGGGCGGGATTGCCGGCACACACCGTGCAGTTCGGTGCCAAGGGATGCGTCACCTGGGCGGCTGAGCCGATCACCAACTACCGCGACTACAAGGAAACCGACTTCGACCTTGCCTTCGCCCAGTGGATGCACGGCATCAACCGTGGCGTGCTGCTGCCACCGGGCCTCGATGAGCAATGGCTGATTTCGGTCCTGCATACCGATGACGACGCCTTGCGGTATGCGGCTGTGTTCGGCGAGTTCGTCGACGAGTTGCTCGCCTGACCGAACCCTTGCGCCGGTCAACTCCAGCGACGTTCCTCGCTGTAGCGGTAGGTGCTGATCGGCTGGCTCCAGCGGCGTTGGCGCCGCATCATGCCGCTGCCCGCCACCGCCAGAACCGCCGCAACGATCAGCACCACCATCATCCCGATCACCAGTGGCAGTTGTTCGTCCGCCATCCGCGCCGGAATGTGCGCCCACACGCTCTTGCTGAGCGTCGGGATGGCGAACTTGGGTACCAGGTAGCCCATGATCAGCGACGTCAGCGCCAGCACCACCAGCCCGAGTGCCAGCGTCTTCAGCATCGACTCTTTTTCGGGGTGGGTGCTGAGGCCTGCGAGAAGAAGGACCACGGCGGCGATCGCCAAGATGGGCACCAGCCAGTCGGTCACATGGTTGGTGACGGCCAGCGCCGAGACCTCCGGTACCGACAGCTCGAATGTGGTCGTCGCCGCTGCTCGTTGGGTACGGGTGATGCTCACCAGTTCCTCACCCGTGATCTGCACCGGGGCAGGGTGGTCGCCGATCAGCCGCGAATGCGCGTCGTGGATGATCTGCGCGAAGAGCTGCTGACCGTCAGGGTGCTGGGCCACCTTCGCGATGAGCCGTCGCAGACGCTCGATCTCCAACGGCCGGTTCACCACATCTTCGGGAATGACCGGTGTCGCCGAGTTGTCGATGATGGCGTTCACGAGCTGAACGCGAATGGCGCTGTCGCCGAGAATCACCCCCGCGGTGGCGCTGGAGTTGTCGGGGTTGAACGCAGTGCGCTGCAACAGGAATCCGCTGATCGCCAGACTCGCGCAGGCATAAGCAAGACCGAACAGCAGCCCGGCAAGGGTTCGACGCACGTCGGAGAGTCTCGCTGATGGCGCCATGGAGATCTATACCATAGGGGGTATGAACCCAACGTTGCCTTCGCCATTCCAGATGTTTCGGCGAGCGATTTCCCTCAAGTGCCCGATGTGTGGACGCAGGCCGTCCACGATGCGGCGCTGGCTCGGCCATCACGAACGCTGTCGCTCGTGTGGTATTCGCTGGCACCGCGAACATGGGTTCGAGCTCGGGCCGATCGCGCTCAATGTGGTCATCACGTTCTTCACGCTGGCGGTCGGCATGGTGATTGCGTTCGTCGCCACGTCGCCAGATTTCCCTGTGGCGACGCTCACCGCCAGCATGGTGGCGGGCGCGATCGTGATTCCGTTGATCGCCTACCCGTTCACCTACATGCTGTGGCAGGCCTTCGATTTGCTGTCCCACCCGCCTGCCGAGCCAGAAATTGCCGAGGCTCGCGAGAGCCTTCAGAAATCCTGCAGTGATGCTTGATCGAACGGCTGTTCGTAGTTACACTCGTGTCGTTCGAACAACTGCACCCCGGTTCGGGTAGCAGGACTCCCGCTCGGGAACCCTGTCACACCCCTTTCGTACGGTGCACCCCACGGCAGGCACACCTGCCGGATTCCAGTCGGTCGGCACTTCTGCCGGCCGAACACGCAGCACGAAACATGGCAGGAACGGAGACAGGTTGTGAGCAACGATCGCAGCAGTAACGACCGGGACAAGGCACTCGATGTGGCCCTGGCGGCAATCGACAAGCAGTTCGGCAAGGGTTCCATCATGCGGATGGGCGAGAAGGGGTCGATGGCTATTGAGGCCATCCAGACCGGCGCCCTCGCACTCGACGTCGCACTCGGTGTGGGCGGTCTGCCACGCGGCCGCGTCGTCGAGATCTTCGGTCCCGAGTCCTCGGGTAAGTCCACGCTCGCCATGCACGTCGTGGCCGAGGCACAGCGCAACGGCGGTATCTGCGCCTACATCGACGCCGAGCACGCGATGGATCCGGTGTATGCCCGAGCCATCGGTGTCGACATCGACCAGCTCCTGATCAGCCAGCCCGATACGGGCGAGCAAGCCCTCGAGATTGCCGACATGCTGGTGCGCTCCGGTGCCCTCGATGTCGTGGTCATCGACTCGGTGGCTGCGCTCACCCCGCGAGCGGAGATCGAGGGCGAGATGGGCGACACCCATGTCGGCCTCCAGGCCCGTTTGATGAGCCAGGCGCTGCGCAAGCTCACCGCCAACCTCAACCGCACCAACACGATCATGATCTTCATCAACCAGTTGCGCGAGAAGATCGGCGTGATGTTCGGCTCGCCCGAAACCACCCCTGGCGGTCGTGCGCTGAAGTTCTACGCCTCGGTGCGCCTCGACATCCGCCGTATCGAGTCCATCAAGGACGGCGTGGAGATCGTCGGTAACCGCACGCGGGTGAAGGTCGTCAAGAACAAGGTGGCACCGCCCTTCCGCCAGGCCGAGTTCGACATCATGTACGGCAAGGGCATCAGCCGTGAGGGCTCCCTGCTCGACATGGCGGTCGACATGGGGATCATCAAGAAATCCGGGGCGTGGTTCACCTACGACGGTGAACAACTCGGACAAGGTCGCGAGAACGCCAAGGGGTTCCTCTCCGCCAATCCCGAGATCATGGTCGAGGTCTCCGAGAAGGTGCGAGTGCAGGCTGGTATCGGCGTCGACGCCGCAGTTCCGGCGTTCACCCCCGCCGATGAGGAACCCATCGAAATCTGACCGACCGGTCGGCTGCCTGCGACCACACGCCGCAGGCAGCCGACGCGCCCCCGGTAGCGTTGCGCCTCATGGCCCGCAGTTATGTCGTTCACACCTTCGGGTGTCAGATGAACGAACACGATTCCGAGCGCATCGCGGGTCTCCTCGATGCCGACGGAATGACCGCGGTCGAGCATCAGGACGACGCAGATGTGGTGGTGCTCAACACCTGCTGCATTCGCGAGAACGCCGACAACAAGCTGTATGGCAGTTTGGGGTGGCTGCGAAGCTGGAAAGACGAGCGCCCCGGTCGGCAGATCGTGGTGTCTGGCTGCCTGGCGCAGAAGGACCGCGACACGGTGGCGCAGAAGGCGCCATGGGTCGATGTCGTGATGGGCACGCACAACGTGCACCGAGCAGCCGAACTCGTGCAACACGCGCGGCAGTACGGGCAGATCACGGAGATCCTCGACGCTGCCGTGATCGAGGATCATGCCTTGTTCCCCAGCGCGCTTCCGGCCCGCCGTGAGACGAGTTACGCCGCGTGGGTGACGATCCAGATCGGGTGCGACAACAACTGTGCATTCTGCATCGTCCCCTCGGTGCGCGGCACCGAGCTCAGTCGGCCCTTCGACGAGATCGTCAGCGAAGTACGCGCGCTCGTTGCCGAAGGTGTCACCGAGGTGACCTTGCTCGGACAGAACGTCAACAGTTATGGACGCGACCTGCAGGTTGCCGCCCGTCAGGCCGGCGATGCCGGTGCTCGACTGCGCCCTATGTTCGGCGAACTCCTCTCCGCCGTCGGCAGCGTCCCCGGGCTGCGCCGGATGCGCTTCACCAGCCCGCACCCGAAGGACATGCGCCCGGAGACCTTCGCAGCGATGGCGGCGACACCGGCGATGTGCGAACACCTGCATTATCCGTTGCAGTCGGGGAGCGACAGAGTGCTCTCGCTGATGCACCGCGGGTACACCGCGGAGCGCTACCTGCAGCGTCTTGCGGAGGCTCGCGCAGCCGTGCCCGACCTGGCAGTCAGCACCGACATCATCGTCGGCTTCCCGGGCGAGACCGAGGCCGACCTCCAGCGCACGCTCGAGGTGGCCGCTGCCGCCGAGTACGACTACGCCTACACGTTCATGTTCTCCCCGCGCGAGGGCACCGAGGCGGCCGGAATGGTTGATCAGTTCGTGGAGCCGGCCGTGGTCGCCGAGCGGTTCCAGCGGTTGCGAGTGGTGGTCGAGCACAGTGCATTGCAGAAGCACCGCGATCGCATCGGTCGCATCGAGGAAGTGATCGTGGAGGGTCCCAGCAAGAAGGATCCTTCGGTGATGTCGGGTCGTACGCGGCAGAACAAACTGGTGCACTTCACGCCGATCCACCCGCTGCGGACCGGTTCCTATGCAACGGTGGAGATCACCGCCGGGGCACCTCACCATCTCATGGGCCGCTTCGTGGAGTTGATTTCCGAGCCGACGCACAAGCGTCGTATCCCCGTGCTCGCAGGGTGAGCACGACGCTGGTGGTGTTGGGGCCGACCGCCTCGGGAAAGAGCGATGTGGCGATGGCCTTCGCCGAGCGGCATGCAGATGTCGAGATCGTCGCCGCCGATGCGATGCAGGTCTACCGCCGGATGGACATCGGCACCGCCAAGCCGACACTCGCCGAACAGGCGGTGGTTCGTCACCACGGTATCGACCTCACCGAACCGAGTGCGGACTATTCCGTCGGCGACTTCGCGCGCAGTGCTGGGGCGGCGCTGGTGGATATCGCCGATCGCGGACGGCGTGCGCTCCTCGTTGGGGGCACCGGCCTCTATCTGCGCTCGCTCACCGACCCGATGGAGATGCCAGGGCGCTGGCCTGAAGTGCGGGCGGCACTCGAGGCCCGTGAAGTGGCCACTGGGAGTGCGGCGCTCCACGCAGAGCTTGCACACCTCGATCCGTTGGCCGCCAGCAGAATGGAACCCACGAATGCTCGCCGGATCGTGCGAGCACTCGAAGTGGTGCTCGGCAGCGGTCGGCCGTTCAGCTCGTTCGGCCCCGGAATGGAAATGTATCCGCCGATCGAATTTGTGCAGATCGGTCTGCGTTGGCAGCGCGAGCGGTTGACGCTGCGCATTGCCGAGCGCGTGCACCGCATGGTGGAGCGCGGTTTGGTCGCAGAGGTGGAGTCCCTGCTCTCCGAGCCAGCCGAACTGTCGCGCACGGCCCGACAAGCACTGGGATACAAAGAGCTGATCGAGCACCTCGAAGGGCGCTGTTCGCTCGACGCAGCCATCGCGACGGTGATCCTGCGTACCCGTCAGTTCGCAGTCCGTCAGGAGCGATGGTTCCGGCGCGACCCTCGCATACGCTGGGTGGATGTGACGACCGATCCGGTGGCCGAAGTGCTGCCGGTGCTCGAGGAATGAACTCATGCTCACGCTCACCAAGCACCACGGCCTCGGCAACGACTTCCTTGTTGTCTGGCACCCGGCTGTCGAAGATCTGCCCGCGTTGGCTCGGCGTCTCTGCGATCGCCGGCGCGGCGTCGGGGCCGACGGCCTTCTGGTGGGAACCGCCCACGAGGGCTACGACGCCCGGATGGTGCTGTACAACGCCGACGGATCGCGCGCCGAGATCAGCGGCAACGGCATTCGTTGCTTCGCCCAAGCCTTGGCCTCGCGTCGAGGCGATCTGCACCCTCAGCGGATTCTCACCGATGCCGGAGAGCGGACGGTCACGCTCGAGGCGACGGCGGAGCCCTCGATCATCTTCGCTGCCGTCGACATGGGCGAAGTCACCGGTCTCGACGAACCTGCCGACTGGCAGCAACTCGCTTGCGATCCCCTGCGGCCGGTGCTGCACCTCAGCCTCGGAAACCCGCACTCGGTCGTCGGTGTCGACTCGGTGGCGGAAGTGGATCTGCAGTCGCTCGGCCGCATCGTGCCGCACGTGAACCTCGAGATCGTCGAACCCGGTCCGGAGTCCGGGGCAATCACGATGCGGGTGCATGAGCGCGGAGCTGGTATCACCGAGGCATGCGGTACGGGTGCATGTGCCAGCGCGTGGGCTGCCGTCCAATGGGGTTTGGTCCCGGCGGACACCCCCGAAATCCTTGTGCACATGGATGGCGGAGATGCCAAGGTGCGCATGCACTTCCCCAGCGTTGGACGGGTGACACTCGTCGGTCCGGCACAGTTTGTGGCTTCCCTCGAGGTCGCCCGTTCGGCTGGCGGCTGACCCGGTGCAGAGGCACGCTCGATGAACTCTCCGTACAACGAAGCACTCGGTGCAACGCTCATCGAGCGCACCAAGCGCGAGCGAATCGTGATTGTGGGCGTCACGTTGCCCGGTCGTAACGATGACGACACCGAGATGGGCTTGGACGAACTTGCGTTGCTGATCGACACTGCGGGTGCAGATGAAGCCGGTCGGATGATGCAGCGGCGAGATTCGCCCGACCACACCTGGTACATCGGCAAGGGCAAGGCCGAAGAGTTGCGCGACCTGTGTCTGGCTGTCGACGCCGACACGGTGGTGTTCGACAATGAGCTGGCGCCTGCACAGCAGTACAACCTGGAGAAATTGCTCGGTCGCACCGCACTCGATCGAACCGCAGTGATTCTCGACATCTTTGCCCAGAATGCACACACGCTGGAGGGCAAGGCGCAGGTCGAACTGGCGTTGCTGCGCTATCGGCTGCCACGTTTGCGTCGTGGAGCGAACGCCAAGTTGTCGCAGCAACGTGGCGGTGTGGGCAGTCGCTTCGGTAGCGGCGAGACGAAGTTGGAAGTCGATCGTCGGCGCATCATGCGCAGGATCAGCAAGCTGGAGTCCGACCTACGCGAGCTGCAGCACACTCGTGATCTCCAGCGCAAGAGCCGCAGTCGAAGCGGGCTGGCGGCGGTCACCATCGTCGGCTACACGAACGCTGGAAAGTCCGCGTTGCTGAACCAGTTGACACAGGCTGGCGTGCTGGTCGAAGACCGTCTGTTCGCCACGCTCGACCCCACCACGCGCCGACTGGCGCTCCCCGGCGGCGAGCCGGTGCTGCTCACCGACACGGTGGGGTTCGTGCGCCGCTTGCCGCATGGTCTCGTCGAGGCATTCAAGAGCACGCTCGAAGTCGCCAGTAACGCTGATTTCCTCGTGCACGTCGTTGACTGTGCCGCCCCAGATCCGGAGGGGCAGATCGCTGCGGTCCGCGAGGTGCTTGTCGAGATCGACGCGATTCAAGTGCCCGACCTGCTGGTGTTCAACAAGGCCGATGTCGCCCCCGAGGTCGCCGCCGACCTCGTGGCTCGGCACCCAGGGTCGGTCGCTGTCAGTGCTCGCACCGGTGAGCACATCGAGATGTTTCTGCGTGTGCTCGCCGACCGCCTGCGAGCCATCACCGCTGTGGTGGAACTGGTGGTGCCCTACGATCGCGGCGACGTGCTGGCCGCGATCCATCGTGAAGGCGAGGTGGTCAGCACGTTCCACGACACCGACGGCGTACGGGTGCGCGCCCGCCTTTCGGACGCATCAGCGGGCCGGTTGGCGGAGTTCCGCGTCGCACTTGAGTGACGCTGCAGTCGGCGCCGGGTTCGTTCATCGGGCAGGATGGAGGACGCATGAAGGATCCTGAGGGTTTCGTCCCGCCCCCGTACCCATACGACCGCCTCGACCGCCTGATTCCACTCGCGGCGGCACTGCCTGGAGGTGTGGTCGACCTGTCCATCGGCACCCCCTGCGATCCGCCGTTGGCGGCTGTAGTGGAAGCGCTGTCGCACAGCAACGCTGAGCGTGGGTACCCCGCCAGCATTGGTGGAGAACCTCTGCGCGCTGCCATACGCGAATGGTTTCAGCGTCGCTTTGCTGTGGACGTGCCGTTGGCGCAAGTGGCCGCGTGCGTTGGCACCAAGGAGTTCGTGGCCACGACGCCGCAGTTCTTGAAACTGCGCACTCCGTCGCGCGACACGGTGCTCTATCCCGCAGTCTCGTACCCGACGTACGAGATGGGGGCAACCCTCGCAGGGTGCCGCGCAGTGCCAGTGCCGTCGGCTGCCGATGGTGGTCTCGATCTGTCCGCAATCGACCCCTCCGATGCGGATCGCGCGCTCATGCTCTGGGTCAACAGTCCGTCGAACCCCACCGGCGCGCTCACCGACCTGGCTGCCGCGTCCGCATGGGGACGGGCACATGAGGTGCCAGTGTTCAGCGACGAGTGCTACATCGATTTCACCTGGAACGCTCCGCCGAGCACCATCCTGCACTCCGGCCTCGACGGCGTGGTGGCCGTGCATTCGCTCTCGAAACGATCGAACCTGGCTGGCGTGCGAGTTGGGTTCTACGCAGGGGATGCCGAGTTGGTGCACTACCTGAAAGAAGTGCGCAAGCACGTCGGCATGATGGTGCCGGGACCGGCCCAGGCTGCAGGCGTAGTGGCACTCGGTGACGAGGAGCACGTGGTTGCACAACGCAACCGCTACCGCGGCCGCCTCGAGCGCCTTGCCGAGGTGCTGTCGGCGTGGTCGGGGCTGCCGATTGAACTGCCCGCTGGGGGCTTCTATCTGTGGTTCGATGCTCGTGACGGATGGGAGTTCGCCGAGCGTCTGGCACGTGAAGGTGGGGCGATTGTCAGCCCCGGAGACTTCTATGGAGCAGGTGGTTCACACAACGTGCGCGCTGCCGTGGTACAACCTGACGAAAGAATCGAACTCGTCGCCACACGACTGGGGGTGCGCTGATGTCCTACCAACCGCAACCACCGATGGCTGCCATACCGCAGTCACCAAAGAAGGGCAAACGTTCATTGGTGATCGGCCTTGGGCTGATCGTGATTGGCGGCGGCCTCGGCGTTGCGCTGATCGGACTCAGCGGGTCGACGAAAGAGGAGACGGTGAAGAAGTTCGCCCGCGCTCCGGCCGGATGCACCACCACGCTGGAGTTCGACAAGTCGGCTGAGTTCACGTTCTTCATCGAGACCAGGGGACGCGTCGGCGACGTCGGTGGCGATTGCGCCGGGAACCAGTCGAGCTACGACCGGAATGCCATGCCCACCGTTGCCCTGACGCTCACCGATCCGGACGGTCGCGACGTCAGCCTCTCCGATGCCCGTAGCGCCACCTACAGCGCCGGCGACTTCGTCGGCGAGGCCTACCAGACAGCGAACATCGAGAGCACCGGCACCTACCGGCTGACGGTGGCCAGCGAGTCGTCCGACTTTGCCATCGCCGTTGGTGGCGATCCCGAGGCCGAGAGCAACATGATCAAGACGGGTGGCATCGTTGCTGCTGCCGCCGGTGTGGTGCTCGGCCTCTTGGTGCTGTTGTTGGGTCGGCGCACGAGCAGCGGTGGTGTCCCGCCAGTACCCGCATGGCAGCCCGCGGCGCCCACAGGGTCGTGGCCCGGGCAGCCTGGTGCTGCACCTGTTCCGCCACCGTCACCGCCGCCGGCGCCCCCCGCACCACCCAGTGGGTCTGGTTGGGGAGCGCCGCAGCAGCAGTAGCGGGTGCGGGCGCCGGTTTACAGGCGGCGCATCACGGTGACGACGCGTCCGAAGATCTGCACCTCGCCGTCGGTGAACACCATCGGCGTGAGCCGCGGGTTGGCCGGAATGAGCGTGACCGTGTGGCCCTTGCGCTGATAGGTCTTCACCGTCGCCTCTTCACCGGGGATGCCGGCGATGACGATCTCGCCGTTCTCTGCGGTGGTCTGTGCGCGGGCAACCACGAAGTCGCCGTCCATGATGCCGACCTCGATCATCGAGTCGCCGCGGACACGCAGCATGAACAAGTCGCCGGTACCGGTGAAGTCCTCCGGCAGCGGGAACAACTCCTCGACGTTCTCTTGTGCCAGCACGTCGGTGCCAGCGGCGACATCGCCAACGAGTGGCACGTGGCGCACCGGACGGCGCTCGATGGCGGCACCCGATGACGGGTCGAAGCGCACCTCGATCGCACGCGGCTTGGTTGGGTCGCGCTTGAGATAGCCGAGCCGTTGCAGCGTGGCCAGGTGGCTGTGCACTGTGGATGGGGAGGTGAGGCCGACGGCCTCACCGATTTCGCGCACGCTCGGGGGGTAGCCCCGTTCGCGCATGCTGGTTTCGATCATGTCGAGGATGCCGCGTTGGCGGTCGGTGAGCTTTTCGGCCATGGCTGCACCGTACACGCGTTCGGGCAGCCGGTCAAACACCCGTTCGTGCAACAAATGTTCGCCCCGAGGTTGACATCGAACGAATGTTCGTCCAGACTGCGAACAGTTGTTCGACCAACACCTGTTCGGTCGAGCAGCATTCCACCCACTCTTGGGCCCTCAGGCACCGGAAGGACATCGACACCATGGCATCCACGGCAGCATCCCTAGCTCCCTACACGGTGGTCGTTCCTTCGCGGATGGCCGCTGGCCGCCCGAGCGTGCAGATCTTCGTGCGCCGCCGCCTGCTGGTGTCGTTGGTGCTCGTCGCCATCGTCGTCGTCGTGTGGCTTGGCGCCGGCAGCGTCCTGGCGAACCGTGAGGGCGATCCTGCCTCCGCCTCCACGGTTCGCCCGGCAAGCTCCACACACGTGTACGTGGCGCGTTCAGGCGACACCCTGTGGTCGATTGCGCAGCGATTCCACGAGCAGTACTCCCAAGCCAATTACCTCGACGCACTGATCTCGATTAACCACGGTTCCTCGGTGCAGATCGGTCAGGCCATCACCTTGCCGTGAGGCTCGACAGGATGCTTCACCGCTCGCGCTGTAGCGTCATTTGCCATGCGGTGCCCGAAATGTTTGGCGGACGACACGAAGGTGATCGATTCGCGTGAGGCCGAAGAGGGAACCACGATTCGTCGGCGACGGTCATGCGTGGCCTGTGCCCATCGGTTCACTACCTACGAACGCGCTGAAGAGGTGCCGCTCACCGTCGTGAAGAGCAATGGCCAGCGCGAGTCGTTCGACCGCAGCAAACTTGTCGCCGGGGTATCTGCCGCATGTAAGGGCCGCCCGGTGACGGCGGAGCAGATCGACCAGCTCGGGGAGGCCGTCGAGGACGAAGTGCGCCTGCAGGGTCCTGAGGTTCTGGCACAACTGATTGGCGTCGAAGTACTCGATCGTCTGCGACGACTCGATGAGGTTGCCTATCTCCGCTTTGCCAGCGTGTACAAAGGCTTTGACGCAGCAGCCGACTTCCAGCGCGAATTGGTGCTGCTGAAGAAGCTGCAGGAATCGTGAACCGCGCCGCCTCGATCGTGCTGCTCGTGGCGGTGGCCGCCGGGTGTAGCACCACCACATCCGGGGGCGTGGCTTCGCGGCCGAGTGCGCCGGTCTCCACATCGTCGAGCGTTGCCCCGTCGACGTCCACGACCACCAGCGTGCCGGCGTCGACCACGAGTGCAGCGACGACGACCAGCACTGTTCCGGGACTCCTCGGCGAGGAGACGATCGGTACGTCGGTCCAGGGGCGACCGATCACCGCATACCACCGGGGCACCGCGGGTGGCATTGTGGTGTTGGTGGTCGGAGTCATCCATGGCAATGAGAACGACGGGTTGGCGATCCTCGATGACCTGCGCACGATGCCGTTACCGGACGGCTACGACCTGTGGCTGCTGCCAGCGATCAACCCGGATGGCCTGGCCAACGACGTGCGCGGCAACGGCAATCAGGTCGATCTGAACCGCAACTTTCCGCACGACTGGACGTCGATCGCCCGGCCCGGTGAGTGGCAGTACAGCGGTAGTGGTCCGGCGAGCGAACCTGAGACGCAGGCCTTCATGACCTTTGCGTTGCGGCTTCATCCGGCGCTCACGCTCTGGTACCACCAGGACGCGCACACGGTGGGGCCCAGTGCCGGGCGCGATGGGCCGCTGCGTCAACGGTACGCGCAGCTCACCGGGCTGGACTATGTGTCAGTCACCGGCGGGAAGTACACGGGTGTGGCGGCCACCTGGGTGCGTAAGACGATGCCCGACACGATGTCGTTCATCATCGAACTCGGTGCGACGCTCACTGCGGAGCAGGCCAGAGTGCATGCTGACGCGGTCGTGGAGATCATGCAGATGATCCCCAACGTCTGACCCAGAGTGCTGAGGACAGCGGCGCTCAGCGTGCCCGCAGATAGCGGGTAAAGAGGAACCCGTCGTCTTCCAGCACGTGTGCGAGCCGCATACGCTGAGCGGAGGCCGGTGCGCCGACGATGAGTCGCGACCCGTTGCCGCCGCTGAGCTGTGGCGACACTGTGAGGTTCAGCTCGTCGATCAGGTCGGCGGAGGCGAGCATGCCGTTCATCGTGGCGCCACCCTCGGCTTGGATGACTCGGCTCCCGAACTCACTGGCGAGTGTCCTGATGGCGAGTGCAACATCGACCGTGTCGACGCCGGCGCGAACCGAGGGCACCGGGACGACTGGAGCGTTCTCGGGGAGCACGACGATTGCTGTGCCGGAGGTGAACAGCGGCAGATCGAAATCGAACTCTCCGCTGCGGCTGACGATAGCGATGCGCTGGTGCGGTGCTTTCGGAGGTCCGTAGTTCTCGTGGCGGACAGTGCTGGCACCCACCAGGATGGTGTCGGCGAAGGAGCGCAGCACGAGCAACAGTGCTTGATCGGTGGGGTTCGACAGTCCCCGTGAGGTGTGATCCACCACCGTGGAACCGTCGAGGCTGGACACCATGCAGAGCGATACCCACGGTCGCTCGGCGCTGCCGGGCCGTTCGGCGGAGTAGGCCTCGAGCAATGTGATGTTGTCAGCTGGGTGGGGGAACAGGCGCTGCATTAATGAGAGAATGCCACCTCATGAGGACCGATCATGACCATGTCGACGGCGACACTCGTGTTGCGCACCGCACGTGTCCGCTGTGCGAAGCAGGGTGTGGCCTGGAGATCACCGTGAAGGGTGATGCTGTGGTGCGCATCCGTGGCGACCGCGACGATGTGTTCAGCAAGGGCTTCTTGTGTCCGAAGGGCAGCACGCTGCGTCAATTGCACGACGACCCCGACCGGTTGCGGCGGCCACTGGTGATGCGGGATGGCGTGCACGTGGAGGTGGAGTGGGACGAGGCTTGGGCGGTGGTCGCCGACCGCCTTCCTGCTGTGTTGCGCGAGCACGGGCGCGAGTCGGTCGGGGTGTACATGGGGAATCCCTGTGCTCACAACCTTTCGCCGATGCTCTACAACCGATCGCTGCTGCAGGCGCTCGGCACACACCGTCGATTCAGTGCCTCGACGGTCGACCAAATGCCTCGTCAGGTTGCGGCTGGCTACGTGTTCGGCAGTCCGGCAACAGTGCCCGTTCCCGATCTCGACCGCACCGACTTCCTGGTGCTGATGGGTGCCAACCCGTATGCCTCGAACGGCAGCCTGTGTACTGCACCCGACTTCCCAGGTCGCCTGGAGGCAATCCGCGCACGCGGTGGCACGGTGGTGGTCATCGATCCGCGCCGGACGCGCACCGTCGAGGGTGCCGATCGTTGGCTGGCGATCCGACCGGGTACCGATCCGTTGCTGTTGGCGGCGATGGTGACGGCGCTGGCGCAGGACGGGTCGATCGAGCCGGGTGAGCACGTCGGCAAACACCTCACCGGCGTCACCGAGGTAGTGGCGGCCTGTGCGCCGTTCACACCCGAGTCGGTGGCAGTCGCGACCGGAATCCCCGCTGACGACACGCGCCGATTGGCGCGCGATCTGGCGGCAGCCCCAAGTGGCTCGATCTACGGACGGATAGGAACCACGACCGCAGGGATGGCGGGTGCCGCCTTCGGGACTGCGACGTCGTGGCTGATCGATGTGATCAACATCGTCACCGGCAACCTCGACCGGCCCGGAGGAGCGATGTTTCCCACCCCGGTCGCTGGCAGCGCCAACACGCGAGGGCGCCGCGGTTCCGGAAGTGGTTTCTCCACCGGCCGTGGTGCCACGGTGGTGAGCGGTTACCCGGAGGTGATGGGGGAGTATCCGGCGGGGGCGATGGCCGAGGAGATCACGCACGCCGGTGACGAGCGCATGCGCGCGCTGATCACCATCGCCGGGAACCCGGTGCTCAGCACGCCGAACAGCGTTCAACTCGATGCAGCGTTGACACAACTCGACTTCATGGTCAGCGTCGACATCTACCTCAACGAGACCACCCGCCACGCCGATGTCATCCTGCCGCCACCCTCGCAACTGCAGCGCAGCCATTACGACCTTGCGTTGTTGCAGTTCGCCGTACGGAACGTCGCCAACTACAGCGAACCCGTGTTGGCGCGCTCCGACGGGCAGCCCGACGAGTGGGAGATCCTGGCTCGGCTCGGGCTGATCGCTGCCGGTATGGGCCTCGAGGTCGAGCCCGCGGCGGTCGACGAGGTCGGCATCACAGCGATGGTGCACGCGTCGGTCGCTGACTCGAACTCGCCGATCCATGGGCGCAACGTCACCGAGATCATGGCGGCGCTGGGCGGTCAGGCGGGTCCCGAACGGCTGCTGGACTTCATGCTGCAGACGGGACCATTCGGCGCAGCGTTTGGCAGGAACCCCGGTGGCGCGAGCCTGGACGCATTGCGTGCGAACCCGCACGGACTGGACTTCGGTCCGCTGCAGCCGCGCGTGCCGGAAGTGCTGCGCACCCCCAGCGGTGCGGTCGAGCTCGCGCATCCGGTGCTGCTCGCGGAGTTGGCGCGGCTACGCGACGCGCTCCCGGCGGCTGCCACGGCGGCTGCGTCCGGCCAGTTGTCGCTGGTGGGTCGTCGCGACCTGCGGAGCAACAACTCGTGGATGCACAACATCGAAGTGCTGGTGAAGGGTGCGCCGCGCTGCACGCTGCACGTGCACCCGGTCGATGCCGGTCGCCTCGGGTTACAGACCGGAGGGCTTGCCCGGGTGACCAGCCGGGTGGGTGAGGTGCAGGTGACCGTCGAGATCACCGAGGCGGTCCGTGAGGGTGTCGTGAGCATGCCGCATGGGTGGGGGCACGATATGTCGGGCACGCGGCTCACTGTCGCAGCCCGTCGCGCCGGTGTGAACAGCAATGTGCTCACCGACGAGGCCGTGGTCGATCCGCTGTCGGGTACGGCGGTACTGAACGGCGTCCCGGTGACCGTCGCGTCCTGCTGAGCCATCTCAGAGTCGGGGTACTGGTTGCGCAATCTGTGGATATGTGGATAACCCCTGCCTTGTAACCCTCCGTTTCCCTCTGCGCCCACAGGATTCGCCGGCTGTCCACAACTGAATTCACATGGTTGTACCCCTTCCTCCCCACAGGGCGCGGCACCTAGGGTTCTGCCGTCGGTGGCAGCGGTGCAAGAAAGCGGATGGGCCGCAGCAACAACGAACGTGAGTGATCGGGCGGCGTGCTCGGTCGGCGCAGACGCTGTTGCTGTTGCGGGACTGGGTTCCCGAACCTGCTCTTCTTGCGCCGCTGACCCACTGAGAATGCCACAAGAAGAGCAAGGTTGGTCATTGACAGTGGCGTAACTACAGTGCTGTAATCTCACAACCACTTGTGGTGGCGACTCGATTGGGAGTCATCTCGACACCACATGTTGTGTCCACCCGCTGGGGGCATCCGTCGTTCAGCACCTCAGTTCGCCTACTTTCGTCTCAGCACTACCGCTTATCAAGGAGCACACGTCATGTCACTGGCGCCGGATCGTCTCGCCATCGGGATCAGCCGTCATTTCACCGCTCCTGGCGTGCACCCATACGACGAGGTCGAATGGGAGCGTCGCGATGCCCGAATCTCCAACTGGAAGGACGGCACCGTCGCCTTCGAGCAACTGGGCGTGGAGTTTCCGACGTCGTGGTCGCTCAACGCCACCAACATCGTCTCCCAGAAGTACTTCCGTGGCACCCTCGGCATGGACGGGCGCGAGTCATCGCTGAAGCAGGTCATCGATCGGGTCGCCGACACGGTCACCACCTGGGGTATTGAAGGTGGCTACTTCGCCGACCAGGCCGAGGCCGACGCGCTGAACGACGAACTGAAGTACATCCTGGTCACGCAGCGGGCCGCGTTCAACAGCCCGGTGTGGTTCAACATCGGTGTCAAGGGTGTGCCCCAGCAGGCCAGCGCCTGCTTCATCCTGGCGGTCGAGGACACGATGGACGGCATCCTCAACTGGTACAAGGAAGAGGGCGTCATCTTCAAAGGTGGCTCCGGCTCGGGGATCAACCTGTCGAACATCCGCTCCAGCTACGAGCTGTTGAACGGTGGCGGCACAGCCAGCGGCCCGGTCAGCTTCATGCGTGGCGCGGACTCCTCGGCGGGCACCATCAAGAGCGGTGGCAAGACCCGTCGTGCGGCCAAGATGGTCATCCTCAACGTCGATCACCCCGACGTTGAAGAGTTCATCTGGTGCAAGGTCAAAGAAGAGCGCAAGGCGCGCGTGCTCCGCGACGCCGGCTTCGACATGGACCTCGACGGAGCGGACAGCTTCAGCATCCAGTACCAGAACGCCAATAACTCGGTGCGTATCAGCGACGACTTCATGCAGGCCATCGAGGACGACGCCGAGTGGTCGTTCAAGGCCGTGATCGACGGCAGGCCGGTGCGCACGGTGCGTGCACGCGATCTGTGGCGCGACATCGCAACCGCATCGTGGGAGTGCGCCGACCCCGGTCTGCAGTTCGACACCACGATCAACAAGTGGCACACCGCTCATGCCTCGGGTCGGATCAACGGCAGCAACCCGTGCAGCGAGTACATGCACATCGACAACTCGGCCTGCAACCTGGCCAGCATCAACCTGCTGCACTACCTCGATGAGGACGGCGTGTTCGATGTCGAGGCGTACATGCACACCATCGAAGTGATGTTCACTGCGCAGGAGATCCTGGTCGGTCGCGCCGACTACCCGACGGAAAAGATCGGCGAGAACAGCCGCAAGTTCCGTCAGCTCGGCCTCGGCTACGCCAACCTCGGCGCCACCCTCATGGCGCTCGGTCTGCCGTACGACAGCGAAGAGGGCCGTGCGTGGGCTGCGGCGATCACCTCGCTGATGACCGGTCATGCCTATGCCACGAGCGCCCGCACTGCCAGCCGTATGGGTGCGTTCGCTGGTTTCGCCGAGAACGAGCAGTACATGCTCGACGTGCTGCGCATGCACCGCGACGCACACAACGTGATCGCCAACCACCCGGGCGTTCCCGCCGAACTGGTCGAGGCCGGTTTCGCAGCGTGGGGTGCTGCGGTGCGTGATGGTGAGGAGTACGGCGTGCGCAATGCGCAGGCTTCGGTGCTGGCACCCACCGGCACGATTGGCCTGATGATGGACTGCGACACCACCGGTATCGAGCCCGACCTCGGTCTGGTGAAGCTGAAGAAGCTGGTCGGTGGCGGCAACATGACCATCGTCAACCAGACGATCCCGCGTGCGCTGCGCAAGCTGGGCTACACGGAGCAGCAGATCGCCGACGTCGTTGCCTACATCGACACCGAGAAGAGCATCCTCGGTGCCCCGCACCTCACCGCCGATCACGTGCCGGTGTTCGCCTGCAGCATGGGCGATAACACCATCCACTACGAGGGTCATGTGCGGATGATGGGTGCCGTGCAGCCGTTCATCTCGGGTGCCATTTCCAAGACCGTCAACATGCCCGAGGAAGCCTCCATCGAGGATGTGGAGAAGCTGCACCAGCTGTCGTGGCAGCTCGGCCTGAAGGCCGTTGCCATCTACCGCGACAACTGCAAGGTGGGTCAGCCGCTCAGCACGGCCAAGAAGGACGGCGCCGAGGAGACCCCGGCTGTCGAGGCGCAGGCTACGCAGGTGATCGAGCGCATCGTCGAGAAGATCGTGCACCAACCGATCCGTCAGAAGCTGCCCCGCACTCGCAGCGCCCGCACGTTCGAGTTCCGTGTGGCCGACTGCAAAGGCTTCGCCAACATCGGCCAGTACGCCGATGGTCGCCCCGGCGAGATCTTCCTCACGGTGTCCAAGCAGGGCTCCACGCTCAGCGGCATCATGGATGCCTTTGCCAAGAGCATCAGCTACGGCTTGCAGTACGGCGTTCCCATGCGGGCCTACGTCGAAGCGTTCACCAACATGCGCTTCGAGCCGGCCGGTATGACCGACGACCCAGACATTCGCTTCGCCTCGTCGATCATGGACTACCTCTTCCGCCGCTTGGCGCTGGAGTACATGACCTACGACGAGCGCGCCGAGCTGGGCATCTTCTCGGTCGACGAGCGTCTGCAGCCCACGCTGCCGGGTGTGGAGGAAGCGGTGTGGGAGACCCGCACCGGTAGCGATGTCGCAGCCGATCCGAAGACCATCCCGTCGGCTGGAGAACTGCTGGCGCAGATGGAGTCCGGTACCGCTCCGGTGGCGCCGAACAACGACGTCACCAACCCCAGCGGTCTGCCGCGCCAGTTGGAGGCCACGCCCAAGCCAACGGTGCGTCACAGCGACGCCCCGATGTGCATGCAGTGCGGTGTGCAGATGGTGCGTGCGGGCAGCTGCCACGCATGCCCCAGCTGTGGCAGCACCAGCGGCTGCAGCTGACACGCTCGATCGGCTCAACTGCCCTTCACGTCGCGGGCTTGACCGCATACGTGCGGTACACCCCGCGACGTGAACCCTGGGATCGGCCGAACCGAACTGTGATAGCTTCGATTGATGCAACGAGGAAATCTACTCGGCCCCTTCGGTGTGCTGGTGTCGGCCGCAGCGGCGTTCGCTCCGGTGGCGATGGCGACCGTCGCGCACGCCGATCAGCCGACGCAGGCCGATGCAGGACACTCCGATCACGCCGAGGAATCGACCAAGCTCGGCGTGTGTGCCCCCAACCTGGGTGGAGTGAAGATTCCAGCGCGGTCCCTGGTCGGTTACCTCGGCGACGTTGAGACCGGCAACGGTGCGTTCAACAAGGTGAATCATCGCGAGGTGGAGCTCGGCTTCCGGCTCATCAACCTGGATGACAACTGTGTGGAGTCCCAGTCCTCGCTGGTCGCCACCACCGTCCGCCAGGTCGCGTGCGAGGATCCGAGCGTGGTACTCAATCCGTCGATCCCTGCGCTCGAGAGCCTCAATTTCAGGGAGAAGCAGCGGCGCTTCACTGCCGAATTCTCGCTGCCCAAGGGCAAGCGCTGCTACTCAATCACGACTGCGGCTCCTGGGGCCACCGAGATCGTCGCGCTGTTCCGTTCGAAGTGACCACGCCCGCTTCGCCAGGTGCCGCACGGCCGACGTTCGCCGGTGAGTGGACACTACGGACTGCGGCGCTTTCAGGGGGGCTGTGGCAGGTGAGCCTGTATCTCGGCGATCAGTTTCCCGACGGCACCGTCGTGGGGCCGGATGCGACTCTCAGCGTGGGTCCCGGGCAACGAATCGCGTGTCGCGCAGACCTTGACGACCAGCGCCGAACGCAGGTGATCGTCAGTAGTTGGGACGTGTCGGGCGCTCCCGACCTGTGGTTCGTCGATGTGCCCAGCGTGGAGAAGGGGTCACACTCTCGAACGCTGACTGCCTTCGACACGGCGGACCTCGCCGATGGCACCGTCATCAGCAACTCCGCCTTCTTCACGATGCCAGTGGCAAGCGAGCAGCAGGTGGGAGCGGTGAAATGGCGGACTGAGGACGCGTTCATCGAACAGATCTATGTCGCGCCCGAGCATCGCCGCCGCAATATCGCCCGCAAACTCGTGTACACAGCAGCTGGGTTTCATCGTCACCAGGGATGGCCCGGGTTCATGCACGTCGGCGGGCTACGTACCGAAGCCGCCGAGCAGATCGTCGACGCGATCGTTCGACTCCCCAGTCGGGTTGCCCCTCCTTCCGAGCGGGCGGTCATCTACGACCCATTGACCGGTGAGCTCGCGCCATGAGCTGGCGGCCGCGGCGTCAGCCGACGCGGCAGCCGTCAATGTCGCCGATGGTGTAGCCGACGAAGTCGTAGACGGCCACGGTGGCATCCGCCGGCGCAGCGCTGACCACTGGATCGAGCGCATCGCCGTGGCCACGCACAACCCACCAGACGCGACACGGTAGGCCGGTCGCCGCGACATGTTCGGCGACGAGGACACCCGGACGCGGTGTCCAGTAGTAGCTGAACGCTGTCGCTTGTTGCGCCGTGTCGAACACCACGGCCTGATCGGGCCGCACGAACTTGGTGAGGAACTGCCCGGGGGCGCGTAGGTCTTCGGGCCGCTCGCTGTCGGTGAACAACGGGCCTCGCATACCGGCCAGGCTGAGCGCTGCCAGAATCCACGGCACCGCGACCCGAAGATCGTGCCCGGTGCGCAGTCGAGTGACCAGCGCATCGCCCGCCCGCAGGTACCCCGCGGTGGCACCCAGCGCGGTCAGTGGGAACACGCCGGCGAGATAGCGCGCCACGAACACTGGCCTGATCAGCGACACGCCGAGCAGCAGGCCGATGGTCGCCACCACGCTGGCCAGGATGACTTCGAGCGCGATGTCGGCCTCGCCGCGTCGTCGGCGCTGAACGAGCGAGAGGGTGAGCAGCACGAGACCGATCGCGAAGCACGCTCGCCAGTTCGAACTGCCGAACGCGACCGCTGACTGCATGTTCAGCCGATGCATCGTGGTGTGTGGGATCCAGTCGATCTGTCGGCTGGTGAGCAATGCGGGAACGAATGGACCGAGCAGGACCGCAGCGACAGCACCGGCGATGAGCAACAGTCGGCGACGTGCACGTTCTGTGATGAGCGGTCCGGTGAAGCACAACTGCGCCAGCACCACACCCGCCGAGAACACCACAAGGGCCAGCGCGCCGCCCACGCTGGCCCCGTACATCACCGCTCGGCGACGGTTTGGCTCCGCTCGCAGTCGGAGGAACAATGTGGTGCTGACCACCACGGAGCACATCGCCCACGAGTAGGCCCGTAGTTCGGTGAGGTCGTAGAGGAAGATCGGGTTGCACACCACTGCGACGCATGCGACAGCGGCGACCCGTCGATCGATGAACCGCGCGGCCAGCAGGTACAACGCGGCTACCGCCAGTGCGCCGCCGGTGACCGACAGCATGCGCAATGACCACTCGGAATCACCGAGGCGTTCCCACGCCCACAGCGTGAGGTAGTACGGCCCCATTCCGGCCTCGTGGCCGAGTAGGCGCGCGAGTCCGCCGAAGGACTGACGGACAACGGCAGCGGTGTAGGCCTCGTCGAGCCAGAACGAGGTGTCTCCGGCGCGGGTGGCACCGAGGGCGATCGTGGCTGCGGCCAGTGCGGCGGCGACGAAGCGATCACCAACTCTCCGCACCACCATGCGCGAATCGTATCCCGGGCATATTCGACTCCAGTTGACGAAGGTGTCAGAATCACAGCGGCGTCGGGTCGGCCGACTGGGGAAGGGACACTGGGGACATGGATCTGCAGCTCAAGGGCAAGCGCGCGCTGGTGACCGGCAGCAACTCGGGTATCGGCAAAGGCATCGCCAGGATGCTCGCCGAGGAGGGCGTGTCGGTGGTGCTGCACGGCCGTAATGCCGAGCGACTCGAAGTGGTGCACGCCGAGTTCGCCGCTGCCGGCCATACGGTCGCCGCGGCGCAGGGCGACCTTTCCACGGACGAGGGGGCAGCGAAGGTGGCCGATGCTGCGTTCGCCGCATTCGGTGGCATCGACATCCTGGTGAACAACGCGGGCGGCGGCTCCGAGGAGAAGGCGGTCAACTGGTTCGACGTCGCGCTCACCGAGTGGGTCGCGACGTACGAGAAGAACGTGCTGGCCGCAGCTCGACTGATTCATCGGTTCGCACCGGCGATGAAGGAGCAGCAGTGGGGTCGCATCGTTCAGATCGGCAGCATGGCGGGCACGATCCCGACCTCGGCGCAGCCCGACTACGGCACGGCCAAGGCAGCGATGCTGAACATGACGATGAGCCTGTCGAAGAACCTGAAGGGCAGTGGCGTCACCGTCAACATGGTGACGCCGGGGATGATCATGACCGAGGGGCTCGTGGACTTCCTCACCAATTTCGCCGCCAAGCGCGGGTGGGAAGGCATCGATCAGGCTGCCGAGTACGTGCTCAAGGGCACTGGTCAGACGGTGCTGCGCATCGGCCAGCCGGAGGACATCGCGTTCGCTGTCACCTACCTCAGCAGCCCGCGGGCCGACTTCGTCAACGGTGTCAACATGCACCTCGACGGCGGCGGCACCGCGAACATCTACTGACGGATGGCGGGCTACCAGCCCAAGCGCTCGACGGACGCAGTGCCGTGCTCGAGCTCGTCGACGAACAGGGTGACGACGTCGTTCACCGTCGCATCATCGACGCCATTGGCGCGGGCCATCCCGCCATGGGTCAACATCAGCAGCATGCCCATCTTGGCGCGGAAGGCCCGAACGGCACGTTCGTTGTAGCCCAGGCGGTGGACGAAATGCTCGTCCAATGCAGCCACCTGCTCACGGGTCTGGTCGGCGAATCGTTCGGGAGGTACCCCCATCGCCAGCAAGTACTGCATCACCATCAGCCGAATGCGGACCTCTGGATCGTTGATGATCGCTCGCGGGTCGGGGTTCGCCCAGTGCCGCTTGGCCCGTTGGGACAACTCCTCGGTGACAGCGATCAGCATCTCCTGCTGGCTGCCGAAGTAGCGGGCGACGTAACTCTGGTTGACTCCGGCGCGGGCGGCGATCTCGCGGTACGTCACTGCGTTCACCGGCAGGTCGTGCATCATCTGGATCGCTGCGCTGATGATCAGCCCCTTGGTCTCCGGTTGCGGCACGCGTGGCCGGGCGCGGCGTTCGACGTACGAGGCATGTGCAGTGAGCGTCATGCGGCACCGCGGTCGAGTACCACTGCCCAGTCGAGCGTGGTCGGGCGGGCGGCTGGCTCCGGGCCAGCGTCCCGGTACACGAAACGAACCACTCCGGTCGCGAGGTCAGTCACGGCAGCGGTGACACCGATCAGCGCCACGAATGCCCACAGGGCGGTCGACGCGTTCAGCGCGGCGAAGCCGGCGTGCCACCACCTGTGTTCGGCGTAGTCCTTGGCAACGGTGTACGCCGAGAATCCGATGAGGATCAGCGGGATGGCGAGGAACGGGGCGCGGGCGGCCGTGCGGTTCTGGCGCTTGGGCGTGCGGGCGAATGCGATCTTGTTGCCCGTGAGCGCCTGGCCCAGCGACCGTACCGCTCCGGCGACATTGATGGCGAGCAACACCAGGTTGAAGCCGTAGATGCGGGCGACGTCGCGTCGGCGGTAGCCGCAGTCGTACAGATCGTCCGCCTGGGCCAGGAAGTACGGAGCAGCAGCCAGGATCACCAGCGGGCTCAGCAGGGTCTGCGAGAACGGGTAGAGGAGCAGCAACACCAGCCCGGCGCTACTCCACGCGATCGATGCGAGGTAGTTCAGCCGCAGGAAGAACTGCGTGAACGTCATCGGAGTATCGGACTCCTTGCGCGAGCGCCACTGCTTGATGAGCTTCGGCAAGATGATCAAGCCGCCGTCCGCCCACCGTTGACGCTGGATCGCGAGCGAGCCGAAGTCGGGCGGTGTCGCGCTGTAGCTGAGGCGCTCTCCGTAGTTGAACAACGTCCAGCCATGAGTGCCGAGATCGATACTCGACTCGGTGTCTTCGATGACGGTGCGGTCGTGGATGTAGCGCACGACGGGAATGCCGTGTTCGATTTCCGTGGTGGAGATGTCGTCGAGCGCGCTGCGGCGCAGAACGGCGTTGGCGCCAACCCAGTACGTCGCCCCGTAATGGGTGAGCCCCTGGTGCACTCGGTGCTGGAGGTCGGTGGACGCACCTGCCAAGCGTTCGAGGCGGGTAGGTGCACCGGGGAACGCGCTGTAGGGAGTCTGTGCCACGGCCATCCGCTCGTTGCCGGGCTGTTCCATGATGTACACGAGCCGCAGGCAGTACTCGGGCAGCAACACGCTGTCCGCATCGAGGGTCAGCACGTACTCGGTGCGCGGCACGACCAGGTCGGCGCTCCGAGGGTCGACAGCAGGATCGAGGTGAGTGAGTCCGGCGCGATGCGAGATCGTGTAGGCGCCGCCCATCAGCGACAGATAGCTGTTGAGGTTCATTGCCTTGTTCGCTTCGTGCGACAACGAGGCGAACCGTTTGCGCTGGAATGCGGAGACCCTGGCGGTGAAGACCCGGACGAGACGCAGGTACAACTGCCGGGCCCGCTCGACGGTGAAGTCGACGTCCTGATCGGCAGCAGCGTCGATCGCCGTAGCGATCTGGCGGAACTCGCCGATCAAGCGGCCAACCACCTGATCGACGAGGAAGTCGTCGGTGTGGTCGACCCTGGCGACAGTGTCGGCGATCATCTCGAGTGCATCAGCTGCATCCTGGTAGGCGGTGGCCAACTCGGTCAGCTCGCGACTGTCCGTCATCAAACGCAGCGACGACGAGTTGTCGAATGCGGCCAGCGCGTTGCGGGCATCGGAGGCCGGACCTGAGAGCAGCCGGTTGAGCTCCCATGGGAGCGACAGCGCGCCATCGAGCAGCTCGCGTTCTTCCTCGGTGCCAGGATTGGCCGGGTCATCGACGAGGAGCACGATCGACATGTCGTCGTACTCTTGGAGTGCAGCGGACAGCAACGTCTGGCGGACGACACGAGTGTCCTCACGGTACGACGGCACCAGCACGGTCATCGACGGTGAACCCGAGGCGAACTGCGTATCGAGGTCGAGACGAGTTGCTCGGGTGTGCTGACTGCTGCGGATAAGAAAGCCCTGGCGGGCGATCAGGTAGGCGAGCGCCGAAGTGGAGAGCGCCGCCGCGACGACGAGGTACAGGGTCATCGGGATGACCGTCGACCAGGTCGGCGTGCGATCCAACAGTTCGGACTTGAGCGTGCGCAAGGAGTAGCCGATCCATGCCGCCAACGTGACCCAGATGGCCCCGCGGTTGGCGCCCATTGAACGGTGAGTGGCCTTTGGCGGCACGGTGGGCAGCGGTTCGCTGCGTCGGTCGGCACCCCATTGGCGACGACGGGGGGCGTGGAGGAGAGTGCTCACGGAATGATCCTCAGTTGCTCGGAGTGCTGGTGACAGCGGTCGGGGAGGTGACAGCGGTGGTGGTGGTGACAGCGGTGGTGGTGACACCGGCGGTGGTGACAGCGGTGGTAGTGGTGACAGCGGCGGTAATGCCGGCGATCTCGTCGGCGGTCGGTGTGACGGCCTGCCAGCCGGTGTCCCACGGGTTGGCGGCCGGCGCGCCCGGCTCTTGGCCGATGACGTACCACTTCGCTAAGAAGGCCGCACCGTGGTTCAACACACGCGATCCGGCGGGGTAGGCGGTCGATGCATTCCACTGCGGGTACACGCCGAACGGGATGGTGGTCGTGGTGGGCGCGGTGTCGGTGGGGAGTACCGGTCCGACCAGTTTCCACGGACTGTCCCAGGGGTTGGCCTTCGGTGCATCGGGCTGCACCGCCTGGGTCCACCACGCGGTCTGGTACACGTTGCCGTGCCACACGACCTTGTCGTTGCCCTTGTAGCCGGTGGCCGGGTTCCAGATGGGATACGGCGCTGTGGCCGGGTCGTCAAGTACGAGGCCGGTGCGTGATGAGGACGCCCAGGTGCGGGCCATAGACGTTTGTGGGTTGTCGGAGTCGGAGTCGGAGTCGAACTCAGCGTCGATGGAGGCGATGTCGGCGGCGAACAGTTGAGTGAAGGCGCCCAAAGTCTGCTCCACACCGCTGCACCCGTTCTGCGCGACGCCGCTGTCGACCTCTGGGCCGCACGGTGCGTCGCGGTTGATCGACCAGAGCGAGATGCGACCCAGGCCGTGGAGATGGGCGAACGCGAGCAACTCGTTGGCATCGTCGAGGTTGAAGACCTCGGTGCGGACGTCGTTGCGGCCGATCATGACGGTGGCGCCCATGTGGGCCCACAGCGCAGAGGTGTCGAGATCGATGCCGGCGGCGCTGAAGCTGTCATGCACCTGCGCCGATGCTGAGCTCAGCGCCTCGATCGCTGCGTCGGCCACGTTCATCTCCGGTGTCAGCGTGCCGAAGTCCATGGTCATCACGTTGATTCCGGTGACGTGCACTCCTGCGGCGAGAAACGCGTCGACCGTGGCCACACCATCGGCGGTGAGTCCGGTGGTGGCGACGGGCAGCGTCAGCCACACGTCGAGACCGTTCGGGAACGATGCCTGGGCTTTGGCGATCGCGGCCGCTCGCCGGGTGCGGGCCGAAACGTCGGACAGCGCGGCACCTTCGAGGTCGAGGTCGACGGTGGTCGCTTCGTAGCGCTGGAGCACGGACACGTAGGCCTTGGTGAGCGCGGCTTCATCTGTGCACGCAACGGCCAGTTCCGTGTTCGCGACTCCGCCGAAGGAGACCACGGCCTGTCCGCCGCGGCGTCGCAACGTGGCCAGGCGGCGGTCGAGGTCGGCACCGGTCGCGGCCTCCTGCGGTGTGTAGTAACCACCCCAACTCGGCGTGCAGGGTGAAGTGTGGTCGGCGACGACGAAGCCCAGCACCACCGTGTCCGCCGGGTTCAGCCGAGTATCCCCGAAGGCCAGGTATGGCGTCAGGGTCACATCGGCGTAGGGGGCGAACCAGGTTGCGCTGCGGGCCGACGCAGGCTGGCTGTCGAAGGATCGTTTGATCATGGTGACACCAGCGGCGGCGATGCCGAGCACGAGCACCAAGCGCGGGAGGGAGAGCCGTCCGCGGCGTCTGGAAGGCCGTATGTCGGATGTAAGCATTGCTTTCATCCCGTCACTATTACCCCGCACAGATGTACAAAGTGTATGTGTTTTGTTAATTTCTGTCCGAGTTCATGTGAGTAGACGATGTACCACGAATGCAGCCAGTTGCAGCGGAACGCGTCAGACTGTGAGCGATGTCCGCATCACTGCGTTACGTGGGCCATGGTCGACCGGTCGCTGATGCCGCGCTCAAGGCCACGGGTGTGCTGGCCTACGGCAGCGACCTGCAGGTGCCGGGGATGTTGCATGCGGCACTGGTGCTCAGTCCACACGCGCACGCCCGTGTGGGACGGGTTGATGCAGCAGTGGCACTCGCAGTACCGGGTGTCGTGGCGGTGTACTCGCACCACGATGCGCCGACCCGTCCGTACAGTCGCTACCGCATCGTCCCTGGCCAGGAGCATGCACCGGAGGACGAAACGGTGCTGGCGGCGACAGCGCGTCACGTGGGCGACCGAGTGGCGGTGGTGGTGGCCACCACGCGAGCAGCAGCGAAGCGCGCGGCACGCCTCGTAGCGGTCGAGTACGAACTCCTGCCTGCCGCGTTGTCGGTGGAGTCCGGCGAGGTCGTGCACCGTTTCGACCATGCCACCACGGCCCATGCGGCACTGCCGCCGGACGCCCTCGTCACGGAGACAACGGTGGGCACACAGCGCCTGCACCATGCAGCGCTGGAACCGCACATGTGTCTGGCCGAGTACGCCAACGGCACGCTGACGGTGCATACGCCGTGTCAGAGCGTCTATGGCGCCCGCACTGTGGTGGCCGAGTTGTTCGAACTGTCCTATAACCGTGTGCGCATGATCAAGGTGCCGATGGGGGGTTCGTTCGGCGGGAAGCAGGAGTTCATCCTCGAACCACTCGTCTCATTCCTGGCAATGCGCCTGGGCCGCCCGGTGAAACTCGTGCTCGACCGTGAGGAGTGCATCACCGCGACGATGGTGCGTCCAGCACAGCGTTCCACCGTGCGCACCGTGCTCGCCGCTGACGGCGCACTGCTCGACATCCAGGTGCACACCGTGCTCGACGCAGGCGGGTATGTCACCAGTTCACTCGACTATGCGGAGGCGATGGCGCACAAGCTCACTCGTCTCTACCGCACGCCGCGCTATGGGCACAGTGGCGAAGTCGTCGTGACCAACACCCCCGTGGCTGGCGGGATGCGCGGCTGGGGGGCGCCCGATATCGCCACGTGTATGGAGATCCATCTCGACCATGTCGCTCGTGCGTCGGGTTGCGATCCGGTGGCGTTGCGAATGGCGAACCTGGTCGCACCAGGAGCGATCGATCCCGTGTCGGGAATGTCACTCGGTGACGCCCGCGTACAGCAGTGTCTGCAGCAGGGTGCGGAATTGTTCCGGTGGGCTGAACGAGTGAACGCCCCCGCAGGTGAAGGGCGCTATCGGCGTGGAGTTGGTGTGGCGTGTGGCGGCCACAAGAACGGGATGCTGAGTGCCGAGTTCCCCGAATCGAGCACGGTGACGCTGAAGATGAACGAGGACGGCAGTGTCCAGCTCGTTGCCAGCCTTCACGAAGTGGGCGCCGGGACGAGCACGACAATGAAGGTGTTGGTCGCCGAGGAACTCGGCATCGACCCCGAGTTGGTCACCGTCGGTGAGGCCGACACGAACTCCACGCCGTTCGACTTCGGCTGCTTCGGTAGTCGGATGACGTACGTGGTGGGGGCCGGCGTGCGCCTTGGAGCGCAGCGACTTCGCGAACGTGTGGTGCAGGCCGCAGCGGAGTTGTTGGAGGCTTCACCAGACGACCTGCACGCGGACCTCGGACACGTGCAAGTGGCCGGAGCACCGGGGCGTGGCCTGACCTACGCGCAGGTGGTGCAGGGTACGCGCATGCGATTCGGTGGCGACATCATCGTCACCAGTACCTATCAATCCGACTCGAACCCGGGTTCGTACTCGGTGCAGTTCGCGGAGGTCGAGGTCGACGTGCTCACTGGTCTGGTGCAGGTGACCGACTTCCTCGCCGTGGTCGACATCGGCACGGCAATCAACCCGTTGATGGTGGAGGGGCAGTGCCGGGGCGCGGTACAAGCCGGAATCGGCAGCGCGCTCTGCGAGGAGATCGTGCTCGATGATGCGGGTCGACCACTCGACGGCGGTTTCAAGAACTACCACCTGGTGAACTCGGCGACCATGCCGCGAGTGGACGTGTTGTTGATCGAGCACGATGGTGATCAGGGCCCGTACGGTGCCAAGAGCGTCGGCGAGGTCGCGTTCGTGCCCACCGCAGCCGCGGTCGTGAACGCGGTGAACCAGGCACTGGGCACCGAAATCACTGAACTCCCCGCGTCGCCCGAGCGAGTTCTGGCCGCGCTGGCCACGGTGGGAGCACCACTGTGAACCTGCATCTCACTGTCAACGGCATTGCCCACGAGGTCGCGATCGACCCGACCGAACGGTTGCTCGACGTGTTGCGCGACCGTCTCGGTCTCACCGGCACGAAGGAAGGCTGCGCCGAAGGGGAGTGCGGCGCATGCACCGTGATCGTCGATGGTTTGGCGCTGAACTCGTGTCTGATGCTCGCCGCGCAAGCGGAGGGTCGTTCGGTCACGACGATCGAAGGATTGTCCGCAGGAGGTGGGCTGGACGAGCTGCAGTCCGAGTTCATCGAGCGAGGGGCCGTGCAGTGCGGGTTCTGCACTCCCGGGATGCTGATGTCGGCCACAGCGTTGCTGCGCACTCACCCCGAGCCCACCTCGACCGATGTGCGTGCCGCACTGGCTGGCAACCTGTGCCGGTGCACCGGGTACTCGGCGATTCTCGATGCGGTCACGTCCGTGGCGGTCAGAGCGGCGGAGCAACCCGGTGGCTGAGACACGCGTCCTGGCTCCTCGCAACCTTGTCGAGTTGCAAGTGGCGTTGGCGCAGGCGACGTTGGCGACCCGGCTGTTAGCTGGTGGCACAGATCTGGTGCTGCAACTCCACTCCGGATTCGAGCCGGATCTGCTGATCGACGTGAGCCGGGTACACGGACTGTCCGGCGTCAGTGAGCGCGATGGGGTGGTGCACATCGGTGCGCTCACCACGTTCGCGCAACTGGCTGCCCACCCGGCGATCACCGAGCGGGCGACCTGTTTGGCTCGCGCTTCGGCGCAGGTGGGGTCGGTGCAAGTACGCAATGTGGCAACGATCGCCGGCAATGTGGCCAACGCCTCACCGTGCGGCGACGCGATTCCGGCCCTCACTGCGCTGGGTACGCAGGTGCACACGATCGACGGTGCCGGCCGGGTCGACGTTCGGCCACTCGCGGCGGTGCTCGCTCGCGCTGGTCATACGCATCTCGTTGTCGGCGAAGCGATCACCGGGTTCTCGTTCCAGGGGCACGATGCGCTGACCCACAGCGCGTTCGCCAAGGTCGGCGCTCGCACCGCGGTGACCGTGTCGAAGCTGAGTATGGCCGTGGTCGTCCGTGTCGAGGTGGGCACCATCGTCGACGCACGGGTCGCGCTCGGCTCACTCGCCCCGTCAGCGTTCCGCGACGCCGGGCTGGAAGCGGTGCTGATCGGGCGGCCGCTGTCGGCAACCACGGTTGCCGAGTTTGCTGCCGCCAGCGTGGAACTCGTCCGACGGGTGATCCCCGAGCGTTCCTCGATGGACTACAAGCAATATGCAATCCGGGGCGTCGCCTACGACGTATGGAATGCGCTGAACATCGGGCCACCGTACGAGCCCGTTGGCCTCGGCTGATGCGCCACCTTGGGTCGTCGACCCTGCCCGGGTAACCTGAATCGCCGTTGGCAACGCCGTGCAACACGCTCGGCTCAGGAAGGAAACCTTTCAAATGTCGTACCAGCATGCCGTCGTGTGGATCGATCATCTGCACGCCAGGGTCATCGACTTCAGTTTCGACGACAAGCATGTGGTCGCCGTCGAGCGCGAAGGCGGTCAGCGTCAGGTGCACCGCAGGTCCGGCCTTCCCGGTTCCGGTAAACCCGGCCCCGACCACCACTTCTTCGACGAAGTCGCCACCGCGCTGGGCGACGCTCGCGAGATCCTGATCGTCGGTCCCGGCACCGCCAAGCTGGAGTTCCACAAGGATCTCGATGCTCGCCACGCCGCAGTGGGCAAGCGCGTCCTCGGTGTTGAGTCCGCCGATCACCCGAACGATGCAGACCTGCTGGCCTTCGCTCGCAAATACTTCAAGCGCGTCGACGCACTGCGCGGCGAGGGTTGATCCTCCGCGCGCAACATGCGCGCGGGTAGGGTCGGGCCAGCATGGCAACGCTGCGGTTCAGCTTCGGCACAATGGGCTCGGGCAAGAGCACGATGGCCCTTCAGATTCATCACAACCTCGCGTCCCGCGAGCTCTATGGGCTCTTGCTCACGACGCTCGACAGAGAGGGTGCGCAGGTCACCAGTCGTCTGGGCGTCGCTGCTCAGGCGATCGAGGTCGTCCCCGACCTCGACCTTTACAAGCTGGCGGTCGACCATTGGCCGCTGCACTACCTGGTGTGCGATGAGGCCCAGTTCTACAGCGCCGAGCAGTGCGATCAGTTGGCGCGGGTGGTGGATGAGCTCAGTGTCGACGTGTTCGCGTTCGGGTTGATCACCGATTTCCGTGGCGAGCTGTTTGAGGGCACCAAGCGGATGCTGGAGATCGCCGACGAGCGAGTTCCCATGCAGGTCGAGGCGCGTTGTTGGTGCGGTGCGCGAGCCACGCACAACGCCCGCGTCGTCAATGGGCAGGTTGTCTACACGGGCGAGACCGTGGTGGTGGGCGACACCGAGGACAGCACCGACCAGCCGTTGTTCGGCGATGTCGTGCGCTACGAGTTGCTGTGTCGGGCGCATTACCGCGCCGGCGAGTTGGGTAACTGATGGCTCTCGGCGCGTCCGGTCCGCCCGCATCGGCGAAGCAGGTGCAGTACCTCGAGGCGCTGCTCGACAAGGCCGGCTACGCCTCGTTCCGCGAGGCCCGTCATCCACTGGGGCTTACGCAGCGACAGTCGAACGGCAAGTTCTCCAAGTCGGAGGCATCGGAGCTGATCGACCAGCTGGTCAACGGTGAGGCCCCGTCGGTCGACGAGGCGTACTCGAAGCACACCGCCCCGGACAGCGCTGCCGATGCCGTCGCCGACAAGATCCTCGCCGGTCAGGCGACCGTGTTGAAGGGCATCCCCGCGCAACTGCTGGCCGACGAACTCCTCAGCCGCGGCTGGAGCGTTCGCGAACCCAGCTGATTCGGCTCGCCCGATCGGTTTCTGGGCAGGATTCGTCCCAACCCGGTGTCTGGGCAGGAATCGTCCCGGAATCCGGAACTGACCCTGCCCAGAATGTTGGCCGACGACGTGCGCGTACGACCGTAGCGAAGCGCCCTCGCGTCGGTTATTCCGTGTGTCGTCCGATCACCACGTCGGTGGGTGCGCGGCGCTCCCACAGCACGGCGGAAAGGCATGCGGTGACGACCCAGAGTGCCGCCACCACGGTGCAGAACGTCATCAATGCCATGGCGACGCCGATCGGGCCGAAGTCCACCCAGCCGTGGAGCAGGGCAGGGATAAGGAAGCGGATGAGCATCCGCACACCGACGGTGTCGAGCACCACGCCGGCCAACCCGCACCACATCAGGTACGGCCAGCTCGACCGGCTGAACGAGTGGAAGTCGTCGCGCACGAGGATCGCCGGCGTCACCGACCAGAGGATGAACGAGGGCAACAGCCCGAGGATGTTGGCCACGACGTCCCAGAAGGTGCCCGGATGGCCGACGCTGATCTTGACGGTGAGCGCTTGCGTCACGAGGAACAGGCAGAACCAGACGGCACCGCGCCATGCCTCGCCCCAGAACGGGTAGCGCTCGCGTCGGAAGGCGCGTCCGAACGTCTTGGCGACCTGCGACGACATGGGGATTCCCCAGATCAGGAAGCTGCCCAACCCGAAGACGGTCCAGGTGCTGCGCAGGCTGGAGCCGCTGCCGAACAGGTTGCGCACCTGTTCGGCAGCGGCGCCGGTGAGTTCGAGTTGTTTGATGAGCGTGTCACCGAAGCTGAGTTGGCTGCTGAAGTGGCTGGCCCAGCCGAACCCCAACAACATCAACGGGATCACAGTGGTGAACAGTTCCAACGCCAGCAGCCCGCTGAGGTCGAAACCCTCGATCTCGAAGAAGCGGCGGGTGGCGGCCACCGGGGTGCCGAGGCGGCGCGAGTCTTCTAGCTCCTCCATTCGATGGGTGAACGACTGGGTGAGCTTCTGTGGCAACTCCGCGATGTCGCGGATCTCGCGGGGCAGATCGGGCACGCAGGGAAGTGTAGGACCCTGGTAGTGGTGGCACCGGGGAATGGCCTGGCGCGATCAGTGCGCCAACTCGTAGTATGAGCGCAACCGTTCGGGCCAGCGTCGTCCCGTGCGCCACAGCCGTTCACCCGACCCTTGTGTCACCACCGACTCGTGGAGCAGAACTCGATGCATCCTCAATACCCCGCGGGTTTGCCCGCGCCCACCGGCCTCTACGACCCGCGTTTTGAACACGACGCGTGTGGCGTCTCGTTCGTCGCCAACATCAAGGGCGTCGCCAGCCACGACATCGTGGCCAAGGGAATCGGCGCGCTCTGCAACATGGAGCACCGCGGCGCCACCGGCGCTGAGGCCGACTCCGGTGATGGCGCAGGCGTGCTCATCCAGATACCCGATCGCTTCCTGCGAGAGGTCGTTGCGTTCGCGTTGCCCGCCAAAGGCACCTACGCAGTCGGCATGGCCTTCTTGCCGGCCGACCCCGTCGACGCGGCGGCTGCCCAGCGAGCGATCGAAGGCATCCTTGCCGAGGAAGGACTGGCGCTGCTCGGCTGGCGCGCCGTCCCCACCGACCCGTCAACCCTGGGCGCCACTGCCAAGGCCGTCATGCCCAGCTTCCAACAGCTGTTCCTCAACGCGCCGGACGGTGCCGCAGGGATCGACCTCGATCGCAAGGTGTTCGTGGCGCGCAAGCGCATCGAACACGAGCTACCCGCGGAACTGCGCACCTACTTCCCGTCGCTGGGCGCTCGCACGCTGATCTACAAGGGCATGTTCACCACGCCCCAGCTGGCGGCGTTCTTCCCCGATCTCGCCGACGAGCGCGTCGAGTCGGCGCTGGCGCTGGTGCACAGTCGGTTCAGCACCAACACGTTCCCGAGCTGGCCGCTCGCGCACCCCTACCGCTACATCGCCCACAACGGTGAGATCAACACGGTGCAGGGCAACCGCAACTGGATGCGCACGCGTGAGAGCCTGCTGGAGAGCGACCTGATTCCCGGCCTTGAGCGGGCGTTCCCGATCGTGGCCAACGGAGGCAGCGACTCGGCGAGCTTCGACGAGGTGCTGGAGTTGTTGCACCTCGGTGGACGCAGCCTGCCCCACGCGGTGCTGATGATGATCCCCGAGGCGTGGGAGAACCACGACACGATGGATGCCGAGAAGCGCGCGTTCTACCGCTTCCACTCGTCGCTGATGGAGCCGTGGGACGGCCCCGCCAGCGTGTGCTTCACCGACGGCACGCTGATCGGTGCGGTGCTCGACCGCAACGGTCTGCGCCCCAGTCGCTACTGGGTCACCGACGACGACATCGTGGTGCTGGCCAGCGAGGTCGGCGTGCTCGACCTCGACCAGAGCACTGTCGTGCGCAAGGGTCGCTTGCAGCCGGGCCGCATGTTCCTGATCGACACCGCACAGGGTCGCATCGTCGAGGACGACGAGATCAAGCGCGACCTGGCCCAGGCGCAGCCCTACCAGCAGTGGCTCGACGAGGGTCTCGTCGAGCTGAACGAACTGCCCGACCGCGAACACATCGTGTTCAGCCACCAAAGCGTGCTGCGCCGTCAGCAGGTGTTCGGCTACACGCACGAAGAGTTGAAGATCATCCTTGCCCCGATGGCCAAGTCTGGCGGTGAGCCCCTCGGCTCGATGGGCACCGACACTCCCATCGCTGTGCTCAGCCAGCGCCCGCGTCTGCTGTTCGACTACTTCCAGCAGCTGTTCGCGCAGGTCACCAACCCGCCACTCGACGCGATCCGTGAAGAGGTCGTCACCTCTGTCGGCTCGACAGTCGGTCCCGAGGCCAACCTGCTGGCACCTGGGCCGAACAGTTGTCGTCAACTCGTGCTGCCGTTTCCGGTCATCGACAACGACGATCTGGCCAAGATCATCCACATCAACGATGACGGCGGGCATTCGGAACTTGGTGCCGTCGTCATCAGCGGTCTCTACCGCGTCGCCGGTGGCGGTCTGGCCCTCAAGCGTGCGCTCGATGCAGTGCGCAGCGAGGTCAGCAACGCAATCGCCGACGGCGCCCGCATCATCGTGCTCAGCGACCGCAACAGCGACGAGATCTACGCCCCGATCCCCAGTCTGTTGCTGACAGCAGCGGTGCACCACCACCTCATCCGCGAGAAGCAGCGCACCAAGGTGGGCCTCGTTGTCGAGTGCGGCGACGCACGCGAGGTGCATCACATGGCACTGCTCGTCGGTTACGGCGCCGGCGCAATCAACCCCTACCTCGCGTTCGAGAGCATCGAAGACATGGTCGCCGAGGATCTGCACGGTCTTGGTGCGCTCGACCCGCACAAGGCGCAGAAGCAGTACATCAAGGGCGCCGGCAAGGGTGTGCTGAAGGTGATGAGCAAGATGGGTGTGAGCACCGTCGCCAGCTACACCGGCGCGCAAATCTTCGAAGCCATCGGTCTCGGCCGGGATCTCGTCGACGAGTACTTCACTGGCACCGTCAGCCGTCTCGGCGGTATCGGTCTGGAGGAGGTGGCCGCCGAGGTGGCCGCACGTCACGCTGCCGCCCACCCGAAACGCCCCGCCGAACGCGCTCACCGCAAACTCGAACTGGGCGGCGAGTACCAGTGGCGTCGTGAGGGTGAGATCCACCTGTTCAACCCGGAGACCGTCTACAAGCTGCAGCACGGTACGCGCAGCAAGCGCTACGACGTCTTCCAGCAGTACACCGGGATGGTCGACGGGCTGTCGAAGCAGGCGGCCACGCTGCGCGGCTTGTTCGAGCTGAAGGAAGGGGTACGTGCTCGGGTGCCAATTGAGGAAGTCGAGCCGGTGAGCGAGATCGTGAAGCGGTTCGGTACCGGAGCGATGAGCTACGGCAGCATCAGCGCTGAGGCGCACGAGACGCTCGCCGTGGCGATGAACTCGATCGGCGCCAAGAGCAACACCGGTGAGGGCGGCGAGGATGCCGAGCGTCTGTACGACCCGCAGCGGCGCAGCTCGATCAAGCAGGTGGCCAGTGGCCGCTTCGGCGTTACCAGCGAGTACCTGGTGAACGCCGACGATCTGCAGATCAAGATGGCCCAGGGAGCCAAACCCGGTGAGGGCGGTCAGCTGCCCGGTCACAAGGTGTACCCGTGGGTGGCCAAGACCCGTTACAGCACGCCGGGCGTGGGCCTCATCAGCCCGCCGCCGCACCACGACATCTACTCGATCGAGGATCTCAAGCAGTTGATCCACGACCTCAAGAACTCGAACCCGGCCGCACGTGTGCACGTCAAGCTGGTGTCCGAGGTCGGGGTCGGCACGGTCGCCGCTGGTGTCAGCAAGGCCAAGGCCGATGTGGTGCTGATCTCCGGTCACGATGGTGGCACCGGTGCCAGCCCGCTGACGTCGCTGAAGCACGCCGGTGCACCGTGGGAACTCGGCCTCGCCGAGACCCAACAGACGTTGCTGTTGAACGGGCTTCGCGATCGCATCGTCGTGCAGGCCGATGGCCAGCTGAAGACCGGTCGCGATGTCGTCATCGCCGCCCTCCTGGGCGCCGAGGAGTTCGGCTTTGCCACCGCCCCGTTGGTGGTCAGCGGCTGCATCATGATGCGCGTCTGTCATCTCGACACATGCCCGGTTGGAGTCGCCACGCAGAACCCGGAACTGCGCAAGCGGTTCAGCGGCAAGCCCGAGTTCGTGGTGACGTTCATGGAGTACATCGCCGAGGAAGTGCGCGAGCACATGGCCCGTCTGGGTTTCCGTACGATGCAGGAGATGGTGGGCCGCGTCGAGGTGCTCGACACACGTGACGCGATCGACCACTGGAAGGCGAAGGGTCTCGACATCAGCCCGATCCTGGCCATCCCACAGAACCCCTACGGGCAGACCCTGCACCAGTCGGTGACGCAGGATCACGGTCTCGATGACGCGCTCGATCAACTGCTGATGCGCGAGTGCGCACCCGCTGTCGAACGCGGCGAGCGGGTGACGCTCGATCTGCCGATCAAGAACGTCAACCGGACGGTCGGCACCATGCTCGGTTCGGCGATCACCAAGGCCCACGGCGGAAAGGGACTGCCGGACGGCACGGTCACGCTCAACTTCCGCGGTTCGGCCGGTCAGAGCTTCGGTGCCTTCGTGCCCGCCGGTGTGACGATGACCCTCGAAGGTGATGCCAACGACTACGTCGGTAAGGGACTCTCCGGTGGTCGCATCGTGGTGCGTCCCGATCGTGTTGCGTTGTTTCCAGCAGAGGACAACGTGATCGCCGGCAACGTCATCGGCTACGGCGCGACGGGCGGCGAGATCTTCTTGCGCGGCACTGTCGGCGAGCGTTTCTGCGTGCGCAACTCCGGTGCCACCGCCGTCGTGGAGGGAGTGGGCGACCATGCCTGCGAGTACATGACGGGCGGTCGTGTGGTGGTGCTCGGTCCTACTGGCCGCAACTTCGCTGCTGGTATGAGCGGCGGCATCGCCTACGTGTACGACCCGGATGATTCGTTCGCTGCTCGTGTGAACAAGGAGATGGTGCGGTTGCAAACGCTCGGCGACACCGACCGCGAGTTCCTGCTCGAGACCGTGCGCAAGCACGCCGACCACACCGGCTCGGCTGTGGCGACACGCATCATCGCCGAATGGTCGGCCGAGAGCACGAAGTTCAAACGGGTGATGCCCATCGACTACGAACGGGTGCTCAACGTGATGAAGGACGCCGAGGCCGCTGGTCTCGACGAAGAAGCGACGCTGGCAAAGGTGATGGAGGCGAGCCGTGGGTGAGACGACAGGTTTCCTGCAGTGGGATCGTCAGACGGCGGGGCACCGGCCTGTGGCTGTGCGTCTACGCGACTGGAAAGAGGTCTACGAGAAGTTCCCCGCGGATGTTCTGCACGAACAGGCCGGGCGCTGTATGGACTGCGGTATCCCGTTCTGTAACAACGGCTGCCCGCTGGGCAACCTGATCCCGGACTGGAACGACCTTTCGTACCGGAACCACTGGCGCGACGCGATCGACCGTCTGCACGCGACGAACAACTTCCCCGAGTTCACCGGTCGTCTGTGCCCGGCACCGTGCGAGTCGGCCTGCGTCGTCGGCATCAACGGCGACCCGGTGGCGATCAAGCAGGTGGAAGTCGAGATCATCGACCGCGCCTGGGACGAAGGCTGGGTGCTGCCCGAGGTGCCGACGGTGAAGACCGGTAAGCGTCTTGTGGTCATCGGCAGCGGCCCGGCAGGCCTCGCCGCTGCGCAGCAACTCACTCGTGCGGGTCACGACGTGGTCGTGCTCGAGCGTGCCGATCGCATTGGCGGACTGCTGCGCTACGGCATTCCCGAGTTCAAGATGGAGAAGCGGCACGTCGATCGTCGCATCGCTCAAATGGAGGCTGAAGGCACTGAGTTCCGCACCAACGCGTCCGTCGGCGACGGGGTCGACATCGAGGTGCTGCTGGCGTCGTACGACGCAGTGGTGCTGGCCTGTGGTGCGACCGAGCGTCGCGACCTGAACATCCCCGGGCGCGAGTTGGGCGGTGTCCACCAGGCAATGGAGTACCTGCCGTACGCCAACCGGGTGCAGGAGGGCGACCTCGATCGGTCGCCGATCCACGTCGAGGGCAAGCACGTCGTCATCATCGGCGGAGGCGACACCGGCGCCGACTGTCTGGGTACTGCCCATCGGCAGGGCGCCGCATCGGTCACCCAGTTAGAGATCATGCCGCAGCCGCCCACGAAGCGGAACGCCGGGGGCAACCCCTGGCCTCAGTTCGCGATGGTCTACAAAGTGACGTCGGCACACGAAGAGGGCGGCGAGCGTCTGTACAGCGTCAACACTGAGCGCTTCCTTGCGGGCGACGATGGTCGCGTGCGTGCACTGCTGCTGCACGAGGTGCAGATGGTGAACGGTCGCTTCGAGAAGATCGAAGGCACCGACCGCGAACTGTCCGCCGACTTCGTGTTCCTGGCAATGGGCTTCGTTGGCCCGGAGAAGGGTTCGTGGCTCACCGGACTCGGCGTGAACTTCGACGAGCGTGGCAACGTGGCCCGCAACGACGCCTATATGACCAACGTTCCCGGCGTGTTCGTGGCTGGCGACATGGGTCGTGGCCAGAGCCTGATCGTGTGGGCGATCGCCGAAGGGCGCTCGTGTGCCGCCGGTGTCGATCGCTGGCTGATGGGGGAGACGCAGCTACCCGCACCCATCCCGCCGACGGAGCGACCCCTTCTCTGAGGTCACACGCTCTAGGCTGTATGACCATGCAGATGAAGTGGTTGGCTCCGGCAATCCTCGCCGTGTCCGTACTGGGTGCTGGCGGCGTCCTCGCCGCCTGTGGCGACAGTTCCACGGCCAGCAGCACGACGGTTGTGATGATGGGAGCGACCAACTACCAGACCTTGCCCGTCACTCAAAGTACGTTGCCGCCCGCCACCACACTGCCGCCCATGCCGGGCCAGATCACCAGCGACGAGCAGAGCTACACGGTCCAGCCGAACGATTACATGGGCCTCATCGCGTCGATGTACAGCGTGTCGATTGCTCAGCTCGCCACCGCCAACGGGTGGCCCGATGCAGGCGCCACTCACAAGCTCTACGCCGGCGATGTGATCAAGATCCCGGCCGGCGCCATCGTGCCGATCCCCACCAGCTCCACCGAAGCAACTGCTGCACCGACGACCGCTCCGTGTATCAAGGGTACGCACACGATCGTGTCCGGTGAGACGCCGGGCTTGGTCGCCAAGCAGTACGGCGTCACCCTCCAGCAGTTGGGTCTGGTGAACTTGCACACCAAGGGCTACAGGTCCTTCATCGTGGGTGTGAAGATCAACATCCCCTGCAAGTGATCGCATGCTGACCGTCATCGAGGCACGGGTGCTCGGCTGCCTGCTGGAGAAGGAACGTACAGTTCCCGACCAGTACCCGCTGACGCTGAACACGCTGGTCTTGGCCTGCAACCAAACGACATCGCGCGAACCGGTGATGCATCTCGCAGATCACGAGGTCGAGGCCGTGTTGTTGGGGCTGAAGTCGCAGACACTCGTGAGGTACGTGCATCCGGCGCATGGTCGCAGCGTCACCCGCTATCGGCAGGTGGCCGACGAAGCGTGGGGCATCGATGCGCCGAGCGCTGCGTTGCTGGCGGTGTTGCTGTTGCGTGGTCCGCAGACGTCAGCTGAACTCGCGACTCGCACCGAGCGGATGCACGTGTTCGCATCGCCGGCGCAGATGGAGACCACGTTGGCCGAGTTGGTGTCGGCAGGGATGGTGCAGGCGTTGGGCCGTCAGCCTGGCCAGCGGGAACACCGTTGGCAACAACTGCTGGCCGAGGAAGTGGTGGCAGCTGGCCATGAGGATGGCAGTGTGCCTGCCCCACCTCCGGTGATGCGGACAACGGGCGTCACCGTCACCGACAGCGATCGGATCGCCGATCTGGAGCGGCGGATGGTGCGATTGGAGACCGAACTCGCCGGGCTGCTGACGGGAACTGACGCTCCCGAGTCGTCCATGCCTGAGTAGGGTTCTCAAAATGGCAAAGTCCGATGAGATCGCCTACCTCGAGCGGATGGGGCAGGATGGGCAACTGCACGCCTTGGGCAAGCCGTGGTCCGATGCCGAACGCGCCCGCTTGCTGGGTGAGGTGGCGGCCCTGTTGTCGTTGCTGCCGCAGCCCCCGGCCCGCGTGCTCGACGTCGGTGCGGGCAGCGGCTGGACGGCGTGCATCCTGGCGATGGCCGGATATTCGGTCGTGGCCTCCGATATCTCGCCCGACATGGTGTCGCTGATCGCACTCAACGCCGAGCGCTACCGAGTGGAACTGGACGACGTGGTGGTGTCCGACTTCGAAGCGCTGCCATTCGACAACGAGTTCGACATTGTCGTGTTCTACGACTGCCTGCATCATTCCGACGACGAGGTGGCAGCGCTTCGTGGCGCCCATCGTGCGCTGAAGGTGGGCGGGATGTGCATCACGCTCGAGCCGGGCGTCGGCCATCACACGTCACCGGGTTCGATCGTGGCGATGCAGCAGACCGGCGTCACCGAACGCGACATGCCACCACGACTCATCATCTCCGCTGGACGCGCTGTGGGATTCACCGCATTCGAGGTGTATGAGCGGCCGCAGCACCCGATCCAACTCGGTGCCGGTCGGGTGCCCCGCGTGCGCACGGTGCTGGCCCAAGCGGTGCGGTTCTTGAAGCAAGCGACTCCATTCGCCAGCACACGCGGCCACTTCGTGGTGTTGCGCAAGTGACGGAGCGAGTGATTAGCCCAGGTCGGGCCAGCGGCGCTTCTGGCGACGGCGCTGACCGGCCTTGCCCAGTTTGCGATGTTCGGCGAGCGCCCACTGGCGACGCCATCCGTTGTACTCGGGTCCGGTGAGTTTCGGGTTGGTACCTGCCGCGGCTCGTTGCCGGGCGGTCCAGAAGTCGGTGAGCGCCTCGTCGGCCAGTGCAGTGACTGCGGCTTCGATACGGGTGTTGAACCGGCGGGTGCTCTCACCTTCGATGGGGTAGAGCGGCGAGCCGAACACGACCTTGGTCTTGCCAGGTTTCGGTCGTTTCATCCCTTTGCCGTAGATTGCCCCGGTGCCGTCGATGAACACCGGCACGACCGGTGCGCCGGTGCGGTTGGCGAGGTACGCGGCGCCACCCTTGAAGTCCTGCCCCCACCCGTCCGGTGAGCGGCCACCCTCGGGGTAGATCACCAGGCTCCAGCCGGTGTCGATCAGACGGCGCAGTTCGTCGCTGCTCTTGCGGCCGGTGACCTCGCGGTCGATCGGGAACGCGTTGAGCGTGAGCGCGGCGAGCGTGCCCTTCACCTTCGTGTCGAAGAAGTAGTCGGCGGCTGCGGCCACGACGAGCTTTGAACGCCATGGCTCGGGCACGGCAACGATCATCACGCCCGTATCGAGGTGGCTGTGATGGTTCGGGGCGAAGATCATCGCCGGCGTCGTGTCGAGCCGTTCGAGGTCGGCGAGTCGGTCGAGGCCCTCAATCTCAGGGTCGGCGAGGAGCTTGATCGCCGCTCGCACCGGACCGTTGGTGACGATCGCGCGCACCACCTTGGCGGGTGCCTTGCGGGCCCAGTCGGTGTCGAAGTCGGCACCCAGTTTGCTGGGCGTCTGGGGGACCACCTGGCCCTTGGGCACCGACGGCTTGCGATAGGGGAAGCCCAGCGCCTTGGCCGGCTTGAGGACGGCCTGCACCGCCGACCCCGCAGCGTCGCCCAGCTTGGAAAGCTTGCGCAGCTGCGGTACCGAGCTCAGCTTGCTGGGGGTGTTCCGCAGCTTCATTGCACGTCCGCGACCAGCAGCGCCGGCACGTGCAGGTGAGTGATCGTGGCGTTGCGGCCGACCACATCGCTGGCGATCTCGAACGCGTCGTCCATCGTGCTGGCCGGTGTGAACCCGAGGCGGCGGACGGTGGGTGCGTCGCCGCCGACGATGATCACCTTGCCGGCGTGCTGCAGACCGTGTGCGCCCCAGTACCAGGCGTAGAACGGGTGCACGCCGTGGTAGGCGTTCCCGGTGCGGTACAGGTGCTTGTACCACTCGTCCTCGGCGTACTGCTTCTCCCACTTGCGCGACATCTCCGCCGGGTTGGTGGTGTCGGTGAGCACCTGCTCGAAGAAATCGATGTAGCTGGGGTGGTGTACCGGGTTGAAGTCGCGGTACGTGGGGTGGGTCATGATGATGACTCCGCCTTCACGCACGAGCGGCTTGTTGCGGTACATGTTGAACAGGTACCCGAGCCCCATGCACATCACCAACACCGGGTTCATCACGCCGTCCGGGTTGTAGGGGCTGACGAACGGGATGCCGAGTGTGAGGATGTCGGTCTGTCCCTGCACCTCGACGAGTTGCTGCTTGTACACGTGCTCGAGCGTCAGCTTGTGGACGGCCTCTGTCTCGCCGGCCTGCACGCTGGTCATCTGGTGCGGGCCTTCCATACCGTGGAAGATCTTTCGGGCGAGTTTGATCGGCGTGCGCTTCAACGCTTTGGTGGTGCCGAGGAATGTGGCGCGGTCCTTGGCGGTCCACTCCCACTCGCGCTTGTTGATGAAGCCGAACGGCTTCGGGAACATGTCGGTGTTCAACGTGGTCTCGATCTGGAAGATCTTCGGCCCGTGATCCTTCAGCACCTTGCCCAGTCGCCACACGCTGGTGTGCAGCGCGCTGTGGTGTCGGTGACCCATCAGACTGCGGGTGTTCTCCAGCGTCTCGGGATTGTGGTGAAAGCTGAGGCAGCGGTACGAGGCGAGGCCCGTGGTGATGCTCTTCCATCCGCCGTCCATCGCGACGGAGTTGATGTTGACGTAGATCACCAGGTCGCTCTCGGCGGCACGCTTGTTGATCTCCAACACCTCACCGTGATCGGTGGTGCCGATGACCTCGAGGTTGTCGTGATCTTCGGCATCGTGCTGGTACAGCATTCCGCGGCCGTGGAACGCGTCGTAGACGCGGTCGCCGAGTGCGTGGCGCAGTTCGTACTCGTGCATGCGCCGGTGCAGGCCGAGGGCGGCAATCAGGTGCACATCCTCGACACCGGCCTCGGCGACGAGGTCGAGCACTGCCTCGATCACTCGTTGGCGGTTGTCGGGGCGCTCCATCTTCGGCAGCGGCAGGCTGACGTCATCGAACGCGATGGTCAACTTCATACCTGGGAAGAGCAGCGTGGGGAGCGGGTCTTGGTCGATCGGGTTCAGCAGTGCATGGCGGATTGCGCCGTCGACGTCCTTGATGGCATCGAGTGGCTCGGGTGGGTAGATCACCCGGCTGCGACCGGCGGGCAACTTTTCGAGGCTGAAACCCTCGCCGCGCCAGAACAGGATCGGCGGAGTGGAGCGATCGACATCGAGGACGAATCCGGGACGGGGCATGGCTAGTTCTTCCCTCTCATATCGAACGCGATCTTCACTGCACCGCGTCGGCCACTGGTGGCTGCGTGAGCGATGGCGTCGGTGTAGTCCTTGAGCGAATACGTGGCCGACACGAGTCGGCCGAGATCGTGATGCCGCACCACGTCGATCGCGCTGGCGAAGTCGGCGTGTGTGTAGGCGTAACAGCCGCGGATGGCCGTCTCGCGGTGCCACAACGAGGTGAGTTCGAGCGACACGTTGGAGGGCATACCCACCACCTGCACCTCGCCGCCAGGGGCGACGACCTGCAGCGCTTGCTGCAGCGACTCGCTGCTGCCGACACAGTCGATGACGTGTGGCGCACCGCATGTCAACTGCTCGCCGAACACGAGCGACTTGCTGGCCGAGCGCACGTGGCGCGGCAACTCGTCGCTGGTGCACACGATGTCGGCGCCGAACTCCTTGGCCAGACGCTTCTGCTCGGCGTACCGGGCAGTCACGATGATCGGGGCATGCCGGGTCGTGGAGTCGTGTAGGGCGGTGATGGCCGCGAGTGTCAGCAGCCCGAGTGTGCCGGCGCCGATGATGACCGTCTGCTTGCCGGTGTAACGGGCCGCGGCGTGGACAGCGCAGGCCGTGGGCTCGATGAGCACGGCGGCTTCGTCGCTGAGGTCGTCGGGGACATCGACGAGTTGCGTCGGGTGGGCGAGCATCTCGTTGCTCCAGCCGCCGCCGGTGTCGGTGCAGAAACCGGTCTGCAGACCCGGTTGGAGATGGCCGAACGCAATGCGCTCGCACAGGTTGATGTGCCCCTCCGCACACGCATGGCACACGGGTGAGATGCCGCGAGTGACGCACGACAGCACGGGGACGACGACGACACGCCTGCCGGCCTTTCCGTCATCGTTGATCACGTTGGCGACGACTTCGTGGCCGGGCGTGAATGGGTAGCTGACCAACGGGTCGAAGTACGCCGAGGCCGACCCGTCAATCAGCGACAGGTCGCTGCCGCAGATACCCGACAGTCGGGGACGCAGGCGCAGCCATGCCGGCGTCGGCAGCGGGAGTCGTTCGTCGGATTGCAGGCCGAGCGGGCCGACGTGTGCACCGGCGCCGGGCATGATCGCTCCGGCGATGCGAGCCATCGCGAACTTGGCAGGTTTGCGAGAGAAGACCAAACGGCTCATCGAACCACTCCGTTGCTGAACGACTTCTTCCGCTCGCGCTCGGCCAACAGCGGCCCCAGTGGCAGCCACATCTTGGGGGCGCCGGACGACTTATCCCAGTGCTCGACCAACCAGCCGCGCTTGCGGGCGATGGCTGCCAGGCGGGTCTCGGGGTTCACTGCGACGGGGAATCCAACGGCTTCGAGCATCGGCAGGTCGCTGGAACTGTCGGCGTAGGCGACGCTGTCCTCCAGCCTGAGGCCCTCTGACATGCAATAGTCGGCGAGGATCTCGGCACGGGTCTCGCCGATCGGCGGGACGACGGCCATGTTGCCGCTGTAGGTGCCGTCCGGTCGCACGCTGAGCTTGGCGGCGACGATCTCGTCGAACAGTGGGCGCAGACCCTCGACTGCGAAGTCGAGCGCGCCGGTGATCAGGATCGTCTTGTGTCCGAGCGCGCGGTGTTCACGCACGCGACGTAGGCCGGCGGGGAACGACTTGGCGAGGATCAGGTTCGCCAGCAACTCGGGTGAGTCCTCGGCGATCTGGGCCACCGGTGCGTCCTCGTAACGGCGGTAGAAGAAACGCAGGAAGTCGCTGCGGTCCTTGCGGTCGACGGCCTGCAGCGTGGGTGCCTCGGCGATCGTGCGCAACACGTAACGGATGCGCTCGGGCACGTTCAGCCGGCGGGTGGCCAACCACGAGTAGCTCTCGACCACGTTGCTGGAGATCAAGGTGTTCTCCAGGTCGAAGGCCGCGACATGACGGTCGGGGGACAGCACCGACCGGCGCAGGCGTGCGGTGCGATCGATCTTGCTCCGGCCCGGTGTGACCTTGGCACGTGAGTGGTGCACGATCGAGGGCAGGTGGATACCGCTGATGTACTTCGTCCAGTCGACGCTACGCGGATCGAAGTTGAATGCGGCCTTGTCCGTCGCGTCGAGGGTGTCCCACACGGTGAGCAGCTGATCGACGGAGTACACCGCTTCGCACTCGGTGTAGAGGCCGTACAACAGCACGTACTCGTACGCGCGATCGATGTCGTTCTTCTTCTCCTCCAGCGAGGCGGCCCACGAGGCCTGCTTGCCGCGCAGTGGCAACGCCTGCAGGACCCGCTCGGTCTTGCCGGCGATGTTCTTCGCTCGCGCCAACTGCTCCTTGACGCGGCCACGCGCCGGGAACTTCCACTCGGGCACCACGATCGGCTGACCCTCGTTGTCGTACAACGGGTGCTCGGTGAACCAGGCGCGGATGTCGTCGACCATCGCCTTGTAGCGCAGCGGATTCGTGCTGCCGCTGGCCACCTGCGTGATGTACGGGGCGCTGGGACCGGTAGCGGCGACGGTGATGATCGCGGCGACGACGATGTCGACCGGGATGACGTCGACGATGCCTTCCGGCACACCGGGGAACTCGGACAACAGCCCGCGGGCGTAGCTGAGGATGACTGGCTCGGCCATCCGGAAGCCGCGGATCCAGCCAGGGAACGGCTCGGCCAGCGCCGACTCGATGATGCTGGGGCGCACGATGTTGACGGGCAGATCGCCCTTCACTTCGGTGAGCGCTTGCTCGCCGAGTGCCTTGGTGTAGGCGTACGCGTCCGGCCAGCCGACGCTGGCGGCGCGAGAGCGGCCGGCTTCGACGAGTTGCGCCTTCACCCATGCTTCGCGAAGGCTCTCGGTCTTGGAGGCGAGGGCAGGGCCACCTGCTGCACCGAGTTCCTTGCGCGCCTCGCTGCGGAAGAATGTGAGCTGTTCCGTGGTGCGGCTCTTGGCCTCGATATCGCCGCGCAGGCGGCGACTGGCCGCCACTTCCTTGCGCCAGTTGAGCCCAATGTCCCAGTGGCCCTCGCTGACCAACGCCTCGGGGGCGTGGCCGCGTCGGTTGCCGGCGACGTAGCACGTGCTGACACCCACCATGTGCGGGCGGATGCCCATCGCGTGGCAGGCCTCGGCGATACGTACCGGGCCCATCAGGTTGATCTCCACCGCGCTGTCGAGTGGGCTGTCGAACGAGACGGCGGCGGCGGAGTGAATGATGGTGTCGCAACTGGCGAAGATCGGCCGGTCGTGGTCGTTCAGACCCAGACCGTCGGCGCTGACATCGCCACCGATGGCGACGACGCGGCGAGCGACCATCTCCTCGAAGGTCTCGACACCGGCCGTGGCCAGTTCACCCTTGAGGCGGTCGAAGCAGTTGTTCTTGAAGATCTCACGGCGTACGCGTTCGGTCGCGTCGTGACGTTTGCTGGGGCGAACGAGCAGCACCAGCGAGCACCCGGGGGCGCTGCGCAGCAGACGTTCGACGAGGGCGGTGCCCACGAACCCGGTGCTGCCGGTGATGGCGATGCGCTTGCCCGCGAGTTGTTCGGCGATCATGCGCTCGTCAGCGTAGCGCATCTCTCTACCATGTGGTAGAGAGAACATCGACATGGCCCGTACTGACACTCGCGCGCGCATTCTGGAGGCCGCCACCGACCTGTTCGGGCTGCGCGGGGTGGATGCCGTGTCGCTCGATGTCATTGCCGCCGAGGTGGGGGTGGCCAAACAGACGCTGTTGTACTGGTTCCCCAGTAAGGACGATCTGGTGCAGGCGGTGTTGGTGCACACCGCACTGCAACTCGGGGTGGTGATCCAGGCCGCCATCAGGTCGTCCACTGACGATCCACTCGACCGTATCGAGGCGGTGGTGAAAGCCGTGTTTCGGCCCGCGGTGCGGCGGCCGTCGCTGCTCGGCCTGATTCGCGAAGTCAGCCGGTTGTCGCCGGCGCTGGGGGAACGCTTCAGCGTCGAGTTGAAGCCACTCGTCGACCGCGCCGTGATCTACCTGCAGTCGGAGATGGATCGCGGGCGCATTCGTCGTGCCGACCCGCGTCTGATCGCCGCCCTTTGCTACGCCACGGTCACCGGCATCGCCACCGAACCCGAGGTACTGCGCACCGTCGGTTGGCAGACGAACACAGTGGAGTTGCGCAAGCTGCGCAGCGAACTGCTCGCCTTTCTCAGGGCTGCGCTAGCTCCGGCGTAATCACCCGAGGCCATTGAGCTCACCGGTTCACGGCCTCCAGCACCGCTTGGTGGAAGGCGGTGATGCCCTTGGTCAGGTGATCGTCGGGTGTGTCTTCTTCCTTCGTGTGCGACAGACCGGCGATCGACGAGGTGAACACCATCGCCGTGGGTACGACGCGGGCCATCTCCGATGCGTCGTGCAGTGCACCGCTGGCCAGTTCGAAGCGATGGCCCTCGACGGCCTCGACAGCGTTGCGGACGGACTCGACGAGCGCTGGGTCGAAGATCATCGGCGGGATGCGGAAGATGTGCTCGAACTCGACCGAGCAGTCCTCGGCGGCGGCTGCTGCTGCGGCGGCAGCTTTTGCGTCCGCGAACATCGCGGCCAGCGCGTCGGGGTCGATGTGGCGCATGTCCATCGTGCACACGGTCTCGCCGGGCACCGCGGTGACGACACCCGGTTTGCACGTGACGACGCCCACCGTGGTGACGCCGTTGTGCCGCTTTCCTATCTCGGCCAGTTCAAGCGTGAAGCGGCTCATCGCGCGCAGCGAGTCGCGGCGCATGTGCATTGGCATCGTGCCTGCATGGGCCGCTTGGCCGCTGAAGATCAGACGTTCGCGTTCGATGCCCACTGTGCCGGTGACGACGCCGACACCGAGGCCATGTTGCTCCAGGACCGGGCCTTGCTCAATGTGTAATTCGAGATACGCGACCACGTGCTCGAGCCGTGTGCGGGCGCCGTCCATCGCCTCCAGTGCCACACCGTGTTGAGCCACGACCTCAGGCAGCGCGTTGCCCCACTTGTCCTTCAGATCGCGCAGGATGTCGAGGTCGAGTGTGCCGACCACGGCTCCCGAGCCGAACAGGCTGCGACTGAAGCGAGCGCCCTCCTCGTCGGCCCAGTCGACGAGCGCGAACGACCGCTTCGGCGGGTTCGGCAGCGCAGCGAGGGAGCGCAGCACCTCCAGACCACCCATCACGCCGAGTGCCCCGTCGAGCCAGCCACCAGCGGGGACCGAGTCGAGGTGTGAGCCGACCACCACGGTGTCGGCCGACTGCCCCTGCAGATATGCCCACAGGTTGCCGGCCTCGTCCTGGTCAACCGTCACCGGCAGCGTGGACAATTCCTCGCGGAGCATTGCGCGTGCTTCGGCCCATTCGGGGGTCCAGCACAGGCGGCGCGAGCCAGCCGGGCCGCCGGTGCGGTTGGCCAGTTCGCGGAGATCTCGGATGGCGCGTTGGGCGTCGAAAGTAGCAGTGGTCACGCCGCGGACGTTAGCGCGCGACGGAGAACGCAAGCATCGCTTCGGCGATGGGTGCGAGCTGTGTCGCCGTGACCGACACGGGCCCGAGGACGGGAGCGATGGTGGTTTCGGTGACGGGTCCGCTCGCCTTGGCGAAGGCCTTGCGGGCGTTCACGCCGTAGGCCGTGATGGCGACGCTGGTGCCGTCGGGGGCGACCGCTAGCACCGAGACGACATGAGGCCCCTCGGACACGAACGTGTGGTCATCGGTGGCGGTGAACTTCACTTCGCTGGGAATCCACTGCGGCGATGCGGCGGCGATGGAGCGCCATGCGGTGATGGTGAGTTCCGTGCCATCGGCGAACGTGACGTACACAATGCGGTCCGTCGGGCAGTAGGAGGTATCCGGGGCCACGTCGCGAATAGCCGAAGTGGCGTACGAGCCAATGTTGGCGGCGATGGACGACAGGCCGGTCTTCGCGAAGTCGCCGAGTCTCGTGCTGGCGCTGATCTCGCCGTTGAGGTTCAACGCGCCGCTGGCGTCGTAGGCGTACCAGTACTTCGCCGCCGCGTTCACGGTGCCGGGATCGTCGATGCATCCGATGTCAGCCGGGGTGTTGGCGATCGGCACGGTGGGCACCGGTGGTCTGGCGGGAGTGTCCTCGCGCTGCCACAACATTGCGCCAGCGACGACTACGACCAGGACGACCATGGCGGCGGACATTGCCCGTCGGCGCTGCCGTCGGCGGCCGAGCATGTGGAATCCCATGTCAGTGTGCGGTGTTCCGCCGGCGTCGACCGTGCCGCTCGATCGCCAACTGCACGAGTTCGTCGATGAGGTCGTGGTACTCGACACCGCTGGCGATCCACAGCTTGGGGTACATCGAGATCGGAGTGAACCCCGGCATCGTGTTCACCTCGTTGAGCAGGAAGCCGCGACCGTGTTCCTCGAAGAAGAAGTCGACGCGTGAGAGGCCCTCGCAGCGCAGCGCCGAGTAGGCCCGCAATGCCAAGGCGCGCACCTGATCGGACTGCGCTGGTGTCAGCGGCGCGGGAATCAACGCTTGCGAGCCGTTGTCCACGTACTTGTCGGCGTAGTCGTAGAACTCTGCACCGGGGATGATTTCTCCGGGAACGCTGGCCCTGGGCTGCAAGTTGCCGAGCACCGCGACCTCGATCTCACGACCCTCGATCGCTTCCTCGACGACGGCCCACTCGTCGTAGGCGAACGCCAGGTCGAGGGCGTCGTTCAGGGCCTCGACGGTCTTGGCCTTGCTCACGCCGACGGACGAGCCCATGTTCGCCGGTTTGACGAAGACGGGGAGGCCCAGTGAGTTGGCCAGGTGCGCTGGAGTGCCCGGGCCACGCAGGTCGGCGCGCAGTGAGATGTGGCGCGGCTGCGGGAGTCCGTGCGCTGCAGCGACCTCCTTGGCCATGGCTTTGTCCATCGCCACGGCTGAGCCCAAGACGCCAGAGCCGACATACGGAAGGTCGGCGAGCTCGAGCATTCCTTGTACGGTGCCGTCCTCGCCAAGCGGTCCGTGCAGCAGCGGCACCACGACGGTGACGGCGCCGGACGACGGCGTGATCGCCACGGTGGGCTCGATCACCGATCCCTGCGGGTCCAGCCTGCCCGGCAGCGCATGTAGGCCTTCGGCCAGCGCAGCGAGCGCGTCTGTCGCCACCCGCCATCTGCCGTCGCGCCCGATGCCGATCGGTGTGATGCGGTACTTCGCCGGGTCGGCCGCCTTCAGCACGTGCGCTGCGGTCGTGCAACTGACATCGTGTTCTGCCGACTGCCCGCCGAACAGGACGATGAGATGGATCCGCTTGTCGTCGGTGGGCGGGGTCGCGGCCGTCATGCGACCCCGACGGTACCGTGTTGTGCGATGCGTTTCCGAGCAAGCGACGTGGCCGCTGCCACAGGTGGTCGACTCCACGGGCCCGATGTGGCGATCGACGGTGTCTGCTTCGATTCGCGTGCGCTGCAACCGGTGCAACTGTTCGTGCCCCTGGTGGCCGAACGTGACGGCCATGAGTTCATCGGCGAAGCGATGCACCGCGGTGCGGCGGCGTACCTCACGTCCAGGCCGACGGGCACCGTTTCGGGAACGGCGATCGAGGTGCCCGACACGTTGCGAGCGCTGATGGCACTGGCCGCGCTTCTGCGTGGTCGGCTCGACGGTCCGGTCATCGGCATCACCGGATCTGTCGGCAAGACCAGCACGAAGGATCTTGCCTGGGCGGCACTCGCTGCCAGTCGTCGCACGTGGGCCAACGAGCGCAGCTTCAACAACGAACAGGGTCTGCCCACCACGTTGCTGAACACTCCTGATGACACTGAGGTGTTGGTGCTGGAGATGGGGATGCGCGGCCACGGCGAGATCGCCGAGTTGTGTCGTATCGCTCGGCCGACGCTCGGTGTGGTCACTCGCGTCGCCGAGGCGCACAGCGATCGCGTGGGTGGCATCGAGGGCGTTGCCCGAGCGAAGGGCGAACTCGTTGAAAGCCTCCCACCGACCGGTGTGGCAATCCTCAACTACGACGACATTCGCGTGCGCGCGATGGCCGAGCGCACGTCGGCGGCGATCGTCTACTACGGCGAGAGCGCAGACTCTGCTGTGCACGTGCGCGTGTCGCAAGTGCGCCTCGACGACATCGCTCGGCCCACGTTCGCCCTTGACACCCCGTGGGGCTCGGCCACGGTGCATCTTGGCGTCAGCGGTCGGCACATGGTGCACAACGCGGCGGCTGCGCTGGCATGCGTCGGTGCGGTCGGCGGCGATCTCTTGGCCGGTGCTGCCGCGCTCAGCGATGTGGGGATGACCTCGATGCGGATGGAGATCCAGCGGACGGCGGCGGGTGCGACGATCCTGAACGACTCGTACAACGCCAACCCCACCAGCATGCGCGCTGCGCTCGACGCGCTGGCCGTCCTTCCGGCGAGTCGTCGGGTCGCAGTGTTGGGGCTGATGGCCGAGATCGCCGACGCGGAAGCCGAGCACCGCTCGATCGTCGCATACGCACGCGGTCACGGCATCGAAGTGCTCGCCGTCGGCACCGACCTCTACGGACTCACCCCGGTGACCGACGCTGTGGCAGCGCTGGGGTCACTCGCCGGTGGAGATGCCGTGCTCGTCAAAGGTAGCCGTGTGGTCGGGCTTGAGCGCGTGGCGGCCGCCCTGTTGCTCGACCCGTCGGTCGATGCGCTCGATATCGCACCACCACGACAGCCCTAGCGCGCAGACCGCGCCGAACCCCAACACCCAGCGAGCGCCGATCGCGTCCATCACCGGTGCGAACAACATGTTCCCCACCGGCACCGTTCCGCCGAACGCCATGAACCACAGCGCCATGACGCGCCCGCGTTCATTGTCGGCGAGACGACTCTGGAAGATGGTGTTCATCGAGGTCGTGGTCGCGAAGTAGGCGAATCCCAGCAGTGCACCGGTGATGAACGCCCACAGCGGCGTGCGCACGACGGCGAACAGGCCGAGGAACAGCGCGAATGCCGCGAACCCGCGCCGGACGAGCATGCGTTTGTCAGTCCCCACGAACACCGTGCCGATGGCCAATCCGCCGAGGCACGCGCCCATGCCCCACGTGGCGTAGATCCACTCGTAGGTCGTGCTGTTCTTCTTCACGCCGAAGTTGAGCCGCACTACTGCGGCGAACAGTCCCACGTAGGGCAGCGACACGAGTGAGAACACGAACAGGGTGGCCAGCAGGCGGCTCACCGCCGGGCGGTCGCGCACGATACGGATACCCGAGGAGAGCGCGCGAAGGCCGCCGGGCTGATTGCTGGGTGCTGGCCGCGGGATGCGCGTGCGCAGCAGACCACCAACCACGAACAGGTAGGTGACTGCGTTGATGAGGAAGATCTGGGCGATAGACGCGCCGAACGAGCGCAGCACGGCGACGATGATCGGACCGACCACTCGCGACCCGTTGATCAGCACTGAGTTCAAGGAGACAGCACCCGCCAGGTCGTCCCTGCTGACGAGCGATGGCAACATCGCCGACCATGCCGGCGCGTTGAGCGCGTTGCCGCATCCCACCCCCATCGCCACGAGGAAGATCGACCACACCGGAGCGTTGGCCGCGGCCAAGGGGGCGAGCGCCGCGGAGAAGGCCAGCTGCACCAGCTGCATCCAGATCAACCACTTGCGACGATCAAAGCGATCGGCGATGACCCCGGCCGGAAGCGACAGGAAGAACAGCGGGCCGAGCTGGGCGAACACCATCGCGCCGACGAGTGTGGTGCTGTCGGTGCGATCGAGGATGTAGACCGGCAGGATCACGTTCTGCATCCAGGTGCCGATGTTGGAGGAGAACGACGCCATCCACATGCGACGGAAGTCCGGGTAGGCGAGAGCCGCGCGTGCGCTGCCTGGACGGTGCGGGTGCTGCACCAGCGTCCGGCGCTCGGGGGATGAGGTGGCCGACATGTGACGAGTGGGTTCGACACTAGGGGGCACGGCGATGCCCGCCACGATCGTGGTCTGTCACACTTGGCACATGTTGGAGACCGGACCGTTCGACACGCTCGTGGCCACCGTCGACGGTGTCCGTGGAGCACTGCAGCTGAATCGCCCCGAAAAGCTGAATCCGCTCAGCATGCACACCCTGCACGAGATCGAGCTGGCCGCTCGTTGGTTCGACGAGCGCCACGACGTCAAGGTGGTGGTGGTCAGCGGGGCAGGCCGGTCGTTCTCCGCTGGCGCCGACCTCACTTCGTTCAACGGGGCTGCACCGTTGGAGGATCGCCAAGTGGGGTGGCGCATGGCCCGGGCGCTCGACGAGATGCGTGCCGTCACCGTCGCTCGCATTCACGGTTGGTGTGTGGGCGGTGGCTTGGTGGTGGCATCGGGCTGCGACCTGCGCATCGCTGCTGACACCGCCCGGTTCTCGATCCCCGAGGTCGATCTGGGCATCCCGCTGGCGTGGGGCGGCATCCCGCGCCTCGTCCGTGAGTTGGGTCCGGCGCTGACGAAGGAACTGGTGATGACGTGTCGCCCATTCGACGCCGCCGAGGCCAAGGCCGCCGGGTTCCTCAACCGGGTCGTGCCGGAGGCTGCGCTCGATGCGGAGGTCGAGTCGCTGGTGCAGGTGCTGTTGGCCAAGCCGAAGTTGGCGCTGTTGGAGACCAAAGCGCACGTGAACGCGGTGACCGAATCGATGGTCGGTACCGGCCGCTCCTGGAGTGACGCAGATGGTCTGCTCGCCGGCCTGAGCGATGCCGAGGGCCGTGCGAGCGCACTGGCCTACCTGGAGCGCCTGCAGAAGAAGTGACGCGTCACCCCAGCGTTCGTGACACACACCGACCACGGCACGTGGAAGTCCGTGTGGGACGCGGATCGGCGCGGGGAGTGCGGTTAGGCCCGAAGGCGGAGCAAGGCGCGTCCAACGAGCACGGATCCGTTCGCCTCTGGGAGTGTTCGGTCCCGGAATTCGGGACTGAACACCCCCAGAAGGCGCATTGGGACGATTCATTTCCAGAAGCCGACCGACGCGGATCAGCCCAGGATCAGCCCAGGATCAACTCGGCGTAGCCGGCGAGGACTTCCTTGGGGCCGCCGACGAGGAACGTGGTGATGCACGTCTCCTTCCACTGCTCCAACTCGGCCTTGATCTTGTCGGGCGGGCCGACGAGCGCAACGTCCTCCACCATGGCCAGTGGAATGGCCGCGGCGGCCTCCTGCTTCTTGCCGGCCAGGTACAGGTCTTGCACCTTGAGCGCCACGTCTTCCCAGCCCATGCGAGCGAAGACCTCGAAGTGGAAGTTGGCGCCACGGGCGCCCATGCCTCCGGCGTACAGCGCGAGGAACGGGCGCACCCAGTCGGCGCAGGCCTCGGGGTCGTCGCCGGGGATGATGTACACGGTGCTGGCCACCTCGAAGCGGTCGGCCTTGGTCGGGTCGCCCGACTTGGCAAATCCCTCGGCCAAGCGCTCCCGGTAGAAGGCGTCGTCCTTCGGGCTGAAGAACAGCGGCAGCCAACCGTCGCAGATCTCACCGGCGAGCGCGACGTTCTTCGGGCCCTCGGCGCCGAGGAAGATCGGGATCTCCTTGCGCCGCGGGTGGATCGTGCTCTTCAGCGGCTTGCCCAATCCGGTGCCGGCTCTGTTCGGCATGTCGAAGAACTCACCGTGGAAGTCGATGGGTGTCTCGCGGCGCACGATGTCGCGCACGATCTGCACGTACTCGCGCGTGCGGGCCAGTGGCTTCGGGTACTCCTGTCCGTACCAGCCCTCCACCACCTGCGGACCGCTGGCGCCGACGCCGAGGATGAATCGGCCGTCGGACAGATGGTCGAGCGTCATCGCTGCCATCGCGGTTGCTGCAGGAGTGCGGGCGCTCATCTGCACGATTCCGGTACCGAGGCGGATTGTCGACGTCTGCGACCCCCACCACGCCAACGGGGTGAGTGCGTCGCTGCCGTATGCCTCGGCTGTCCACATCGAGTCGAAGCCGAGGCGCTCGGCCTCCAGGATCGCCTCGGTGACGCCCGCAGGTGGTCCGCTGCCCCAGTAGCCACTGTTGTAACCCAACCGAATGTCGCGTGCCATATGGTGCACCGTATGCCCGACCCGATTCGAGTGGCGACCCGTGCTGACGTGCCACAGATTGCTCGCACCCTCGCCGCTGCCTTCGTCGACGATCCCGTGAAGCAGCACCTCACCGGGTTGGCCCATGTGGCGCCCGAGCGATCGTGGGCATTTTTCGAGGCGTTCACCCGGATTCAGTTGGCGCACGAACACGTCTACGTCACCGCCGGTGGGGAGGCCGCGGCGCTGTGGTCACCGCCCGGTGAGTGGAAGATTCCAGTGGCCACGATCCTGCGCTGGTCGCCTCGCTTCGTGCGGATGTACGGGCGCCGATTCCTGCCGAACCTCAAGGTGCTGACGACGCTGGAGGGGATGCATCCCACCGAGCCGCACTACTACCTCGAGTTCGTCGGCGTGCACCCCGACCACCAACGCAAGGGGTTGGGAATGGCGCTGCTCGAGCCAATGGTCGAGCGCGCCGACCGCGAGGGCGTGGGGATGTACCTGGAGAACTCGAAGGAGAAGAACCTCGCGTTCTACGGGCGTCACGGGTTCCAGGTGCGTGCCCAGACGCACCTGCCCGGCCGCAACGGTCCGCCCGCGTGGCTCATGTGGCGCGACCCGAAGTAGCTCGGCTCGGCCTCTGCGAATGTTGGCGATGAGATGTTGTACGGCCACATCTCAACGCCGAAGCTCGGCGCGCACGACCGTGAACGACTCCCAGCGACCGATGGTCGTGCGAGGTGGATCGACACGCGATAAGTCTGCCGCACGATGGCCGAGGACGCGACGGCCGCTCAGTGGCCCGCGTCGAAGGTGACCGGGAAGCGTGCTGGGCCGAAGATGCCCACACCCTCGGGCTTCCAGGTGATCTCGCCGTCGCGCCGCAGGTTCGGCATCCGCTGCGCGAGGAGCGGGAGCGCTTCTTGCAGTTCTGCGCGGGCGAGGGCTTGGCCGAGGCAGTAGTGGATCCCCGACCCGAATGTGAGGTGCGGTTGGTCGCCGTGATGGGCGGTGATGTCGAACGTGTCCGGGTCGCTGAACACTGATGCGTCCTTGTTCGACTCGGCGATGCCGATGCCGACGAACGTGCCCGCCGGGAACAACACATCGCGGTAGACAATGTCGGTGCTCGCGTACCGCATTGTGCCGCGCACAGCGCCGAAGTAACGCAAGGTCTCCTCGACGGCTTTCGGCGCGAGATCGGGCCGCTCGGCCAGCAGTTGCCACTGCTCAGGATGTTCGGCGAACAGCGAGAGCGCACAGCCCAGCTGGTTGCGGGTCGTGTCAGTGCCACCGACGATGACTGCGTTCACCATCATCACCAACTCGTCGTTAGTCAGCCGGTCGCCTTCCTCCTCGGCTGCGATCAGGTCGGTCAACAGGTCGTCGGCCGGCTTGTCACGGCGGTCGGCGATGAGTTGCGCCGTGTAGTCGTCCAGTTCCTGCTGACTGCGCATGATCAGGTCGAGTTTGTTCGCCATGTCGAGCGAGAAGATCTCGAGGATGTCGTTGGCCAGACGGCTGAACAGCTGCCAGTCGCTCTTGGGTGCGCCGAGCAGTTCGCAGATGATCGGGATCGGGTACGGCTCGCAGAGGTCGGTGGCGATGTCTGCCCGCCCGTTCGCCGCAACGTTGTCGACGAGGCCGTTCATCACTTCGCGCATGAACGGTCGCAACCGGTCGGCCTGACGGGGTGAGAATGCGGGTGCCACCAAGCGGCGCAGCCGGAGGTGGGTGTCGCCCTCGGCGCTGAGGATGCTCTCGCGCTGGCGGCCGAGGAACTGTTCGTTGGTGACGCCCATGATCTCAGCGATGCGTCCGGCAGCGTTGTGCCACCGCTTGTCGCGCAGGATCGCAGTGGCGTCGTCGTAGTGCCACACGCTGTAGCCCACGAGGTTGCGCACCAGCCACACATCGTCCGGCAGGTTCATTCGCTCGGTGAACCGGCGGGCGCGCGACCCGTCGTCCATCGTCATCATCGGCAGGTCGAGGTCGCTGGCGAGCGTCGGCATGCCGTGAACGCTAGGTGCCAGGTCTGGCCGCAGTCGTGTCAGGCCTGCAGTGCGAGTGCGTCGCCGCCGGCCCGAGTGGGTGGCGACCGCCGGCGCTACCCGAGTGGGTGGTGGCACCACGGGTGCCACCACCCACTCGGGTGCGCACGTGGCACTCAGGCCGGGGCCCTGGCACTCGCACCTTCAGGGGTGGAGGGCGGTGAGTGGATCGACGGCGTCGACGCCCAGGAACTCGGCAACCGGCACGTTGGTGACATGGCCCTGGTGCGTGTTCAGGCCGAGCGCCAACGCCGCGTCTCGGGCACATGCGCCAGCCACACCGTGCTGTGCCAGTTCCAGTTGATAGGGGAGCGTGGCATTGGTGAGTGCGTAGGTGCTGGTGTGCGGCACGGCCCCCGGCATATTGCCGACGGCGTAGTGCAGCACGCCGTGCAGTTCGTACACGGGCTCGGCATGGGTGGTCTCGTGGATCGTCTCAATGCAGCCACCTTGATCGACGGCGACATCGACAATCACGGCGCCCTTCTTCATCGACCGCACCATGTCCTCGCTCACGACCACGGGGGCGCGCCCACCGGCCACCAGGACCGCACCGATCACCAGGTCGGCATCGGCGAGATTGCGCTCGAGCGCGCCGCGGTTGGAGGCGAGGGTGACGATGCGGCCCTTGTTGATCTGGTCGACCCACCGCAGGCGATCGAGGTTCTTGTCGAACAGGACCACCTCGGCCTCCATACCAGCAGCGATCCATGCCGAGTTCCACCCGACGTTGCCAGCGCCAAGCACCACGACCTTGGCCGGTTGTACGCCGGGAGCGCCACCCATGAGCACGCCGCGGCCACCGTTGTGGCGCTCGAGATAATGGGCACCCATCTGCGGCGCGAGGCGGCCGGCGACCTCGCTCATCGGTGCCAGGAGGGGGAGTGCTCCGCCGGGGAGTTGCACTGTTTCGTAGGCGATTGAGGTCGTTCTCGCGTCGACGAGCGCCTTGGCCACCGCCGGGTACGCGGCGAGATGCAAGTAGGTGAAGAGCGTCAGGTCAGGGCGCAGGAAGCCGAACTCCTCGGCCTTGGGTTCCTTCACCTTCACCACCAATTCCTGTGCCCACGCGTCAGCGGCGGTGGGCACGATGGTGGCACCGGCGGAGCGGTAGTCGTCGTCAGTGAAGCTGGCACCCTCGCCCGCGCCAGTCTCGACGAAGACGTCGACGCCGTGACGCTCGAACTCGCGGACACCGTCGGGCGTCATCGCCACGCGGTACTCCTGGACCTTGATTTCCTTGGGGACACCGACTGTCTTCAGCATGGTTGGATCATGTGCCCTTGTGGCCCGTTGATCAACAGCAGATTCGGTGCCAGAGTGTGGAGATGGCCGCTGAAACATTGGTACTTGACAAAGTTGACCAACGAATCATCGGTCATCTACGCGTAGAAGGTCGGATCAGTTGGAAGGAACTCGCCGATCGGGTTCACCTGGCCCCTTCGTCGGTGGCGGATCGTGTCAGGCGGATGGAAGCCGCTGGCGTGATTCTGGGGTACTCCGCTCGCATCGACCCAGCCGCGACGGGGCGCACGGTGCGCGCAGTGGTGGATGTGGGCCTGCCCCCGGGTGCTGACCCGGCTGTATTCGAGGCGCGTTTGGCCGAGCGCGAGGAGGTGGCGTTGGCGATGTACGTCACCGGCCCGGCCGACTACACGATCATCGTCGATTGTGAGGGCGCAGAAGGACTCGACACGTTCATCCGCTGGCTGAAGGCCGAGGCGGGGGTGGCGCGCACGGAGTCCAAGTTCGTGTTGCGCCCGATCCCGGTCTGACCCCGGCCGCAGACCCCGCGCCGCTGAACCGCGGACGGCGGCGTGACTACCATCGCTGACATGAGGAACTTCACGAACTTCGTCAATGGTCAGCACGTGGCGGCGGCAGATGGTCGCACCACGAACGTGGTCAACCCTGTCACTGGGCAGGTGTACGCGACCGCCCCGCTGTCGGCCCAGGCCGACGTTGACGCGGCGATGTCCGCAGCAGCGACTGCGTACGAGGACTGGCGCGAGACGACGCCCAGCGAGCGTTCGCTCGCGTTGTTCCGCATCGCCGACGCGGTGGAGGCTCGCGCCGAGGAACTCATCGCGCTGGAGGTGGAGAACTGTGGCAAGCCCGCCCACCTGACCCGGAGCGAAGAGATCCCGCCGATGGTCGATCAGATCCGCTTCTTCGCCACGGCCGCCCGTCACCTCGAGGGCAAGAGCGCTGGTGAGTACATGCGCGGCATGACCAGCATCATCCGCCGAGAAAGCATCGGTGTGTGCGCCCAGGTGGCCCCGTGGAACTACCCGATGATGATGGCCGTATGGAAGTTCGCCCCGGCACTGGCTGCGGGCAACACCGTTGTGCTCAAGCCCAGCGACACCACGCCGGCCACCACCGGACTGCTGGCCGAGATCGCTGCCGAGTTCCTGCCCGCCGGTGTGCTCAATGTCATCTGCGGCGATCGAGACACGGGTCGCAGCATGGTGCTGCACGACGCGCCGGCGATGGTCAGCATCACCGGCTCGGTGCGCGCCGGTATGCAGGTGGCCGAGGCCGCCTCGCACAGCCTGAAGCGGGTGCACCTGGAGCTCGGCGGCAAGGCTCCGGTCGTGGTGTTCGACGACGCCGACATTGCCGCGGCCGCCGAAGGCATCGCCATCGCCGGCTACTTCAACGCCGGCCAAGACTGCACGGCGGCCACCCGAGTGCTCGTCGCTCCCGGTGCGTACGACGACTTCGTGGCCGCGTTGGCCGAGCAGGCCAAGGGCCTCAAGACGGGCCAGCCCGATGACGAGGACGTGCTGTTCGGGCCGGTCAACAACTCGACCCAACTTGCTCACGTGAGCGGCCTGGTCAGTCGTGCTCCGGCGCACGCCAACATCGTCGCCGGCGGCAGTCCAGTCGGTGGCAACGGCTACTTCTTCCAGCCGACGGTCATCGCCGACTTGCGCCAGAACGACGAGATGATTCAGAACGAGATCTTTGGTCCGGTCATCACCGTGCAGAAGTTCACCGACGAAGACGAGGCCGTTCGCTGGGCAAACGGCGTCGAGTACGGCTTGGCCAGCAGCGTCTGGACGAAGGACTTCGGTCGGGCGATGCGCATGTCGAAGCGGCTCGACTTCGGATGTGTGTGGATCAACACCCACATCCCGCTCGTCGCCGAGATGCCCCACGGCGGCTACAAGAAGTCGGGCTACGGCAAGGATCTGTCGTCGTACGCGCTCGACGACTACACGCGCATCAAGCACGTGATGGCCAATATCAACAGCTAGTGGGCGCCCCAGGTGAACGTCTGCTTCACCAGGTCGAGGTAAATGAACGTCTCGGTGTTCCGCACGCCAGGGACGGCGCGAATGCGGTTCGTGAGGTCGAGCAGGGCCCCGTCGTCGGGAACCACCACTTCGGCCATCAGGTCGTACGTTCCGGCGGTGACCACCAGGTAGTCGATGTCGGGCATTGCCTGCAGCGCTTTAGCGATGTCGTCGGTGGGACCCTCTGTGCGTACACCGATCATCGCCATGCGACGGAAGCCGTGAGCGAGCGGGTTGGTAACGGCGACCACCTGCATCACGCCGGAGTCGGTGAGGCGTTGGACACGTTGCCGCGCCGCTGCCTCGGACAGGCCCACCGCGGCGCCGAGTCGGGTGTACGGCACCCGCCCGTCTCGCTGCAACACCTCGATGATTGCCCGATCTGTGTCATCGATATGTGTTCCGCTGCGATCCATCGGAACGGATCATGCCGTCCGCGAGTCGACTTCGCAAGGGAATCCGTCGCGTACACAGGTCGCGCTGACGTGATCGGTCGTCCCCCACGTGCTCTGCGGCCAAGTCGGTGACTGTGGTATGCGTATAGTTCTGTGTGCCCGGCCGCGGCTGGTCGGGGCGACCATAGGGAGACTCCGTGAGTGCAGAGCCCGCGCAGGGTGCGTCCGACTTCGTCATCACGCTGGACACAGTCCGCAAGGAGTTTGGCGAGTTCGTTGCCGTGGAGGGTGCCGACTTCTCGATCCGCCGCGGTGAGTTCTTCTCGCTGCTTGGGCCCTCAGGGTGTGGCAAGACCACGATCCTGAAGATGATCGCAGGCTTCGAGCAGCCAACCGGCGGGCGCATCATGCTCGAAGGCGCCGACGTCTCGGGCGTGCCGCCGTACAAGCGCAACGTCAACACGGTGTTCCAGGCGTATGCGCTGTTCCCGCACATGAGCGTGCTCGAGAACGTGGCGTTCGGCCTTCGCTCGAAGGGTGTCGCCTCGGCGGAGGCGATCCGCCGGTCCAAGGAGATGCTCGACATCGTTCGCCTCTCTGAGTTCGGCAGCCGCCGTCCGAACCAGCTGTCCGGTGGCCAGCAGCAGCGTGTTGCGCTGGCGCGTGCCTTGGTCAACATGCCCAGCGCGTTGTTGCTCGACGAGCCGTTGGCGGCGCTCGACCTCAAGCTGCGTGAGGCGATGCAGATCGAACTCAAGCGCATCCAGCGCGAAGTTGGAATCACGTTCATCTTCGTCACCCACGACCAGGGTGAAGCGCTGACGATGAGCGATCGCATCGCGGTCATGAGCCGTGGCCGTGTCGAGCAGATCGGCACGCCTGAGGAGATCTACCACACTCCGGCCAGCATCTTCGTCGCCGGCTTCATCGGCTCGGCGAACATGATGCCCGGTGCTCTCGACACGTCCAGCGGCTCACCGATCGCAGTGCTCGATTCCGGTCGCCGCCTTGCAGTGAAGTCTTCCGGCGAGGTCCGTGACGGCGACCCGGTGACGGTGATGATCCGCCCTGAGCGCATGCATGCCGTGGCCGGCGGTGGTGGCACCGATGAGCACAGCATCGACGGTGTCGTCACCCATGGCATTTTCCAAGGCTCCACGGTGCGCCTCGTGGTGCAGTCGTCCGAGGGCTACGAACTGATCGCCACGGTGGAAGACGACGACGACCTGCCGGACATCACGCCGGGCTCGCCAATCACGCTGCGCTGGAGCAACGAAGCCGGCTACCTGCTGCGGGGCCGCTCACAAGTCGTGGGCGCCACCACCACTGATGTCGACGAGGTGCAGGCTTCGCTCGACGGTGTGGAAATGGGCATCGGCAAGCCAAAGGACGACGGCGATGGCGGCAACGGACTCGGCCGGCGGGCACTGCTCGTGGGCGGCGGCCTGGTCGGCGCAGCGGTAGTGGTCGGCGGAGTGTTGGCGCTCACCGGCGGCGGCGACAGCGGTTCCAACGCCGACGGTGGCGACGGCACCAAACTGGGCGGCGGCACGCTGGGCTCGGGTGCCGACACCGTGCGCATCCTCAACTGGCAGGCGTACATCGACCCGTCCGAGGACGGTGCCATCGGCACGGTCGAGCGGTTCAAGGCCAAAGAGGGGGTCATCGCCGAGTACAGCGAGGACTTCAACGACAACAACGAGGTCTATGCCAAGTACTTCGAGCCGTACCTGGGCACCGGCAAGACCATGGACTACGACATCGTCTGCCCGACGTATTGGATGGCTGCGCGGCTGAAGAAGTTGGGCTGGCTCGAGCCACTGCCGCTCGACCTGATTCCCAACCGCGTGAACCTCGAGGATCGGTTCCTCACTGAGAGCTGGAACTTCGGCGCCACCTACAGCCTGCCGTGGCAGGCTGGCCTCACCGGCGTCGCCTACAACCCGGCGCTGACGGGCCGCGAGATCAAGAGCGTCATGGATCTGCTCGATCCCGAGTTCAAGGGCAAGGTCGCCTGCCTCACCGAAATGCGCGACACCATCGGGTTGTTCATGATGGGTCTCGGTCACGATCCGTCGGTACTCGATGAGGATGCGATCAACGAGGCGCTCGACACCATCGAGGAAGCGACCAAGAAGGGTCAGTTCCGGGCCTTCACCGGTAACGAGTACCTCGGCAGCCTGGAGAGCGGCGACTTCGTGGCCTGTGTGGCGTGGTCGGGCGACATCGTGCAGCTGAACTACACGCGTCCCGACATCAAGTTCGTGCTCCCCGAAGAGGGGGCGATGAGCTGGTACGACACGATGGTCATCCCCAAGGGCGCACCCAATGGTGTTGCCGCAGCGAAGTGGATGAACTATGTGTACGACCCGGAGCAGGCGGCGCAGATCACCAACTACGTGCAGTACCTCAGCCCGGTGAAGGGTGTGCGCGACGAGCTGGTGAAGATGGGCGGCGATGCCGCAGCATTGGCCGACAGCCCGATCCTGTTCCCGGACACCGACACGCAGAAACGGTTGAAATCCTTCGCCTCGATGCCCGACACGCTCGACGCATCGGTCACCGATCGCTTCAACCGGATCATCGGGGGCTGAGATGTCTGCCAAGGCCGACACCGGAGCGGATCGCTCCCTTCGCGAGGGACGCAAGATTCCGTACGTGCTCGCCATCCCCGCGATGGCGTTCATGTTCGTGTTCTTCATCATCCCGCTGATCTCATTGCTGAAGTCGTCGCTGTCCACCAAACCTGACCGCTTCAAGCCGCACTACGCGTTCACCTGGGAATGGAGCAACTACAGCGATGCCTTCACCCGCTTCGGCGGCCACCTGCTGCGCTCATTCGCCTTCGCCGGTGCCGCGACGTTGCTGTGCATCGTCGTTGCCTACCCCGTCGCCTACTTCATCGCCTTCAAGATGGGGCGTTGGCGCAATGTGCTGCTCGGTCTGGTGATGGTTCCGTTCTTCACCAGCTTCCTGCTGCGTACGTTGGCGTGGCAGTCGTTGCTCGCCGACCACGGCCCGGTCCTGGGCTTCGTGCGCAGCGTTCACCTCGGTGGCACGCTCGAGTGGTTGGGGGTGCTCGACAACGGGCGATTGCTGAACACGCCGCTGGCCGTCATCGGCGGTCTCACCTACAACTTCCTGCCGTTCATGTTGCTGCCGATCTACGTCAGCCTGGAGAAGATCGACCGAGGTCTCATCGATGCCGCTGCCGATCTCTACTCGCCGTTCTCAGCCACGTTCCGCAAGGTGATCATGCCGCTGTCGCTCCCCGGTGTGTTCGCCGGCACGCTGCTCACCTTCATTCCGGCCACCGGCGACTTCATCAATGCCCAGTTCCTCGGCGGCACGAACGAGCAGCGGGTCATCGGCAAGGCGGTGCAGAGTCAGTTCCTGAATCTCAACGACTATCCGTCGGCGGCTGGTATGAGCTTCGTACTGATGGCCATCATCACCACTCTTGTTCTGGTGTACACCAAGTTCATGGGAACGGAGGACCTCGCATGAGTGCCCGTACCAATCGAGCTGGCCGTCGGCCGTGGGGCAGCTACGTGCTCTACGGCGTCGCCGGGTTGGCGTTCGTCTACCTGTTCGTGCCGTTGTTTCGCATCGTGCAGCTCAGTTTCAACGTGCAGAAGGGCAAGAAGAACACGTCGTGGAACGGGTTCACCCTCGACAACTGGGCCAACGCGTTCAAGTCCAGTAACTACATCGATGCGCTGAAGGAGAGCCTCAAGGTTGCATTGTGGGCCTGCTCCTTGGCGACGGTCATCGGCGCACTCGTGGCCATCGCCATCACCCGCTACAAGCTGAAGGGCGGCACGTTCATCAACCTGATGTTGGTGATCCCGCTCACCACTCCCGAGATCGTCATGGGCGCCTCGCTGTTCACGCTGTTCTTCAACGAGGGTGTCAGCCGCGGCTTCTGGACGATCGTCATTGCGCACACGATGTTCTGCGTCTCGTTCGTGGCGTTGACGGTGAAGGCCCGCATCCGGGGCCTCGACTGGAGCCTCGAAGATGCCGCCTCAGATCTGGGAGCTGGTCCGTTGCGTACGTTCCGCAAGATCACCTTGCCGATCATCACTCCAGGTATCGCAGCTGCGTTCCTGTTGTCCATCGCGCTGTCGATCGACGACTACATCATCACGTCGTTCGTCGCCGGTGGCGTGAAGACCCTGCCCCGGCAGATCTTCGACGGTGAGAAGATCGAACTGCCCGCCCAGGTGCATGTCATCGCGTCAATGATCATGTTCGTGGCCATCGCGATCATCCTGGTCTCGAGCATCGCCGGCAACCGGCGCAAGGCTCATCTCGGCTGACCGAGACACCGTGACTGCACGGTGGGCCGCTCGCGGCTAGCCTTTTTCCACCATGCCAAGTACCACCACGCCCCGCAGCGGGCCAGAATCCGACGGACCACCCCGAGTTGCCCTTGCTCCGGACGGTGCGCCGGTCTGGATGGCGGACGCGATCGTGGCCGGCGGCGGGCACCTTGTGCCGGTGGCGGAGGCTGAGGCGCTCGTGTGGGGTGCTCCTCGCGATCCAGTGGGTCTTGCGACGTTGCTCGACGAACACGATGAGCTTGCCTGGGTGCAACTGCCGTTCGCCGGAATCGAGCACTTCATCGACCTCGTCGACGATGATCGGATCTGGACGTGCGGCAAGGGTGTCTACGCCGAACCGGTTGCAGAGTTGGCGCTGTCGCTCGCGCTCGCGGGTCTGCGCAACGTGGTCGGCTATGCGCGCGGTACGCAATGGGGTGCACCGCTGGGCCGCAACCTGCTCGGTGCCAACGTCACCATCCTCGGCGGCGGTGGCATCGCTGAGTCGCTGTTGCGGCTGCTGCAGCCATTCGACTGCCGTGTCACCGTGGTGCGGAACCGTGTCACTGAGATGGAGGGTGCTGATGATGTACTCGGCGCCGATCGTTACGTCGACGCGCTCGCGGGTGCAGATGTTGTGGTCCTTGCATTGCCGCTCACCCCTGAGACCGAGGGCATGATCTCGCGCAGCGAACTCGAGCAGATGTCGTCGCATGCCTGGATCATCAACGTCGCTCGTGGCGGCCACATCGTCACCGACGACTTGGTGTGGGCATTGCAGAACGGCGTCATCGGCGGAGCGGCACTCGATGTCACCGATCCAGAACCGCTGCCCGCGGGTCACCCGTTGTGGAGCCTGCCGAACTGCATCATCACACCCCACGTCGGCAACACTCCGGAGATGGCGGTACCACTGCTCTCCGAGCGCATCGCGGCCAACGTGCGTCGCTTCGCCAACGGTGAGCCACTGCTCGGGCCAGTGCACGCGGGCCTCGGCTACTGAGCCGCGGCTGCTCCGTCCGGGCGCGGTTCGTCAGGTTGTGGCCGCGGGTTGGGCTGCTAGCCTTGCCGTGCTGCTGAGGGCGATTAGCTCAGTCGGCTAGAGCGCTACGTTCACACCGTAGAGGTCACGTGTTCGAGCCACGTATCGCCCACTAGAAAGGCCCCGGACAGCCCCTGGCTGCCGGGGCCTTGTCGTATGCCGTGCGCTCGGCGAGTAGGTTCTCGGTCATGGCACGACTCTGTGAGCGACCCGGCTGTTCGCAGCCTGCAGAGGCGCTATACGGCATGTCGGCAGAGCAGCTCACGGTGTGGCTCAAGCCGTACGACGTGGCGCTGGCCACGAGAGTGGGAGTGCTGTGTCGGCGTCACGCCGATGCGATGGTGGTGCCGCTTGGTTGGATGCTCGAGGATTGGCGAGAGCCGGTGCCGCGGCTGTTCAAGACCCGCGCGGTCCTGTCCGAGAAACCGATGAAGCCCAAACGCCGCACACATCGCCCGACGGGTGACGACACGGGGCAATTGGAACTCGTCGTCGCCGAAGTGGGGGAAGCACCGGCCCCTGAGGAATTGGTACCGGTGGAAACCGTAGAGCCGCCGGTTGAGGTCGCGGACAACCCGGTCGCTCCGTGGAGACCGGTGTTCGATCAGCGCAGCGATCTCGATGGGCTGCTCGATGTGCGGTCGCCGTTGTTGTCCCGTGCGTTCCGCGGCCATTCGAACGAGACCTGAGACGCGGCGCTGGCGCCCACCCCTGAGGGTAGGCGCCAGCGGCGAGCGGGTCATCCAGCGCAGTTCGCCGTGATCCAGGTCTGCGCCTTCGCCAAACGGTTGGCGACGCGGGTGCTGTTCGCTTCGAGGCGTGCGAGCCGTTCATCGATCCGAGCGACTCGCTCCGTGTTCCCTGCGGTCTCCGCCTCGGCTCGCTTGGCCTGCAGCGCCGCCGTGCGTTCGGCCATCTTCGCCTGTTTGGCGGTGACCCTGGCGATGATCTCGGGGGACTTGGCGCACCGCTGCTCGGTGGTGAGCTTCGGGCGCTTGGCGGTTGGGTTGGCGTTGGCGTCGGGGTCGGCTGGCGTGCTGACGCTGGGGTCGGCACTCGTGCTGACACTGCTGCCGCGGCCATCGCGGCTGCCATTCGAGGCCGCCGAGGCGATGGCGCCGAAGCCGACAGTGCCGGCCAACGCGAGGCTGGCGAGTCCGAGGGTGAGCTTCTTGTTCATGGTGTCGGATCCTTCGTGAGGGGTTCGTTCGTTCTGACAGCGCTCATGGTGCGCGACAGTTGTGAGGAATCTGTGAGCGAACGGCCAACGAACGACCAACTCGCGCCGGGCGATCGGCGATACTGAGCGTATGGATGTGCACGCTTCGCTCGACGCCGACTGCGACACCGATCGGCTGTTCTCGTTCGTCGATGACCTTGCGAAGTATCCGGACTGGATGGACCTGACCCATCGGGTGGAGGCTGATGGCGAGTCATCGGACGCAGCATGGAACGTCGAGTTGCGAGCCAGGCTCGGACCGTTGGCACGGAGCAAGCGGCTGCGAATGCAACGGTCAGTGCACGACACCGTCGCTCACGTGGTGGTGTTCGAGCGGGCCGAGGCTGATGGTAAGCGACACAGCCACTGGGTGCTGAAGGCATCCGTCACCCAGCAGAGCGAGCAGCGCAGTCGGCTCGAGATGCACCTGCACTACGACGGAGCGCTGTGGACCGGTGGCGTGCTGGAGCGTGTGCTGACCGACCAGATCACTAGCGGTCGCGGTCGGTTACAGAAGTTGGTCAGCCCGTCGCCCACGCGCTGAAGCGGCCGTCTGGGCGTCGCTCGAGGTGCAGGGGCAAGCCGAAGCACTCGCTGAGCGAGTCGCTGTTCAGCGCGGTGGACAGAGGGCCACGGGCCACCACCTTTCCGTCGCGCAACATCAGCGTGTGCGTCATTCCCGGTGGCACCTCATCAAGGTGATGGGTGACGAGGACCAGTGGGGGAGCGGCAGGGTCGAGCGTCAGTTCGGCCAATGCCTGCACCAACTGCTCGCGTCCACCGAGGTCGAGTCGAGCGCTGGGCTCGTCGAGCAACAGGACACCGGGTTCGTTCATCAACGTGCGCGCCAGCAACACCCGTTGCTGCTCACCAGAGGACACGGTGCCGAGTGAACGGGTGGCGGTCCACGCGACGCCCATCCGCTCCAGACACTCGATCGCGCGGGCCTCGTCGGCGGTGGTGTAGCGGTGCCACCACGGCTCTAGGGCTGCGTAGCGGGCGGTCATCACCACGTCGAGACAGCGCAACTCCGGGCGGATCTGAGCAGCGAGCGCTGCGGAGAGGTATCCGACCCTGCGGCGCAGTTGGCGCACGTCGGTGCGGCCGAGGCGTTCGCCCAGCACGTCGACGGTGCCGCTCGACGGATGTTCGTAGAGCGAGGCGATGCGCAGCAGCGTGGTTTTGCCCGAGCCGTTGGCCCCGAGGACCAGCCATCGCTCGGAGGGTTGCACCCGCCACTCGAGCGGGGCGAGGATGACTCGCTCGTCACGCACGAAGCTGACGTTCTTCAGATGCAACGTGCTGGCCATGATTCGTTGACGATACGGCGGGAACGGCGCCCGGGGGGTGTGCCCTCAAGTCGACTGTAACGCGAATGAAACAAATGCTAGGTTGCCCACGCATGCGCCGACTCGCTCTGACATTCGTCTTCGCTGTGTGCGTGGTCATGCCGGTGCTCCCGGCAGGAGCCACCCATGCGGACGAATCGGCCGCTCAGAAGGCGGCGCGTGAAATCGCCGATGCTCGCGACCAGGCCAACGCTGCCAGCGACGCCTACTTCGAGGCCGAGTCCAGGCTGGACAGTCTGTCCGTCGAGCAGCAGTTGCTGCAGGGGCAGATCAACGATCTGCAAGGGCAGGTCGCTGCCCTCAAGGTGCGGGTGCAGCAGGTGGCAGTCAACCGCTTCACTCGTTCGAATTCGACTGGTTCGCCGATCCTGAATGGGTTTGATTCACCCGAGCAGCAGATGCAGATCGAGGCGCTTTCTGCCGTCATCGCTGACACTTCCGAGACCCAGTTCGATGATTTCGCTGCTGTCCACCACGACATGGAGACCAAGCAGGGCGCGCTGCAGCGCAGCGAACAGCAGACCGTGCAACTGAGCACGAAGATGGCCGACCTGCGCGAGACCGCACTCTCCCAGGTCAAGCATCTCCAGCAGGTCGAGGCGCAACGACTGAAGGACAATGCGGTGCGGGCAGCGCTGGCTGCGGAGAACCAGCGCCGCGCGGCAAAGGCTGCGGCTGAGCGGGCTCGACAGGCTGAGGCGCAAGCCCGTGCGCGTCGTGCCCCGGCGACGGGTGGTGGCGGCAATGGCGGGCAGGCGTCGGCGCCGCGTAGCACCGACTGGGGCAACGTGTCGTGGGTGTGTCCTACGGGAACGGCAGCCGTCGGATTCAGCAATACCTGGGGAGCGCCCCGCTCGGGTGGCCGCCGTCACGAGGGGGTCGACATGATCGGCACCCGGGGTACGCCCGTACTTGCGGTGGTGGACGGTCGTGCGCAGGCCAAGACGAACGTGTTGGGTGGGAAGACCGTCTGGTTCATCGGAGATGACGGCAACTCCTACTACTACGCCCACCTCGACAGTTGGGTGAACCTCGGCCGGGTGCTCAAGGGGGATGTCATCGGACTTCTCGGTCAGACCGGCAACGCCCAGTTCAGCACGCCGCACCTGCACTTCGAGATCCACCCGGGTCATGGCGCAGCGGTCGACCCGTATCCCACCGTGCGGGCGCACTGCTGAGCATCCCTCACTGGCGCGCGCGGTGGCGGCACAATGGCACAGGTGTCGTCCGCGACCCTTCGCGCGCCGCGCCAGGGCTGCTGATGGTGGGGTGACTGTAATGAAACTGCAACAACTGGTACCCTCGCTCCTCATGCGTCGTTTCGCGCTCGTCGCACTTCTTGCTGTCTGTACGGCCTCGCCGGCGATCCCCGCGCGGGTCACCCACGCCGACGAATCGTCAGCGCAGAAGGCGGCGCGCGAGATCGCTGATGCTCGCGACCAGGCCGACGCAGCCGCTCAGGCCTATTTCGATGCGCAGGACCAATTGGGCGAGCTGACGGTGGAGCAGCAGCAACTCTCGGCCGCTGTGGCCGATTTGCAGAGCCAGGTGAGCTCGCTGCAGCTACGTGTACAAGAAGTGGCGATCAACCGCTTCACTCGGTCGAACGCGTCGGGTTCACTGATTCTCAGTGGGTTCGACACTCCTGAGGAGCAAATGCAGATGCAGGCGCTGTCGCAGGTCATCACCGACACCTCCGACACTCAGTTCGACGAATACGACTCGCTGAACCGCGACATGCAGGCCAAACAGAACCAACTGCTGCGCAGTCAGAAGAAGACCGAGCAGCAGAAGTTGAACATGGCTGCACTGCGCGACAAGTCGCTGGCGCAGGTGCAACACCTCAAGAAGGTCGAGGCCCAGCGGCTGAAGGATCAGGCGGTCCGCAATGCCCTCGAGGCCGAGCAGAAGCGGCGCTCGCAGAAAGCGGCCGCCAACTCGGCGATCACGGTCTCCCAAACCGTGAATGGGAAGGAAGTCGTGGGGAGCGTGGTCGCGGCCCCGTCGAAGCGGGGCACTGGTGCCGGCGGCGTCACGGCCCCTGTCATCCGGCCCACCAGTTCCGGCGTCGACTGGAGCCGAACGAGCTGGGTCTGTCCCACGGGGAGAGCGAACGTGGGCTTCGGTCGCAGCTTCCGTCCCTTCTCGTTCGTCGCGTTCTGGCATCTCGGCATCGACATGATCGGCCACGAAGGCACGCCGCTCTTGGCGGTCGTCGATGGCGTGGCTCAGGCTCGCTCGAACACACTCGGCGGGCTGACGATCTTCCTCGACGGAGACGACGGCGTGTTCTACTACTACGCCCACCTCGAGGCCTACGGATCACTGGGCCGCGTGCGCAAGGGCGATGTCCTCGGGTACATGGGGATGACTGGTCATGCGGGCACCTACCACTTGCACTTCGAAATCCATCCGGGAGGCGTCATGCAGCCCCCGATCGACCCGTACGAAACGCTGGCTGCACATTGCTGATTGTGGCGCCTGACCGCGGCAGACTGTCCCGATGGACGACCTGACAGCGGCCTTGCGCGAGGTACTCGGAGGGTCCACGATTACCTCCCTTACCAGGCTCAGCGGCGGTGCGTCACGCGACACGTTTCGGTTCGAGGCCGACGGCCGACCGCTGATCGTGCAGCGCCAACGGGGTGGCTACGAGCGCGACATGGCGGTCGAGGCCACGGCACTGCGCCTGGCGGCTGCGGCCGGTGTGCCGGTGGCGGAAGTGGTCGCAGCCTCAACGGACCCATCGGCGTTGGGGGCCTCCTACCTGGTGGTGTCGGCCGTCGAAGGCGAGACCATCGCCCGCAAGATCCTGCGCGACGCCGAGTTTGATTCGGCGCGTGTGGCGTTGCCCGGTCAGTTCGGCGCAGCACTGGCGCGACTCCACTCCGCCGATGTGGCGGGTCTCGGCGACTTTCCTGCAGGCGACCCGCTGGACACGTATCGGGCCGTGCTCGATGAGGTAGGGCAGCCGCACCCGGCGCTCGAACTGGCCTACCGCTGGCTGCAGCAGCATCGGCCGGTGTCGCTGCCGGTGGCGCTCGTGCACGGCGACTTCCGCCTCGGCAACGTGATCGTCGGACCGGAGGGATTGCGCGCGGTCATCGACTGGGAACTCGCTCACCTCGGTGACCCGATGGAGGATCTCGGGTGGCTGTGTGTGAAGGCGTGGCGTTTCGGCGGCACGTTGCCGGTCGCCGGCGTCGGAACCCGCGAGCAGCTCATCGCGGCCTACCAACAGGCCGGCGGCGAGGCTGTGGACTCAGAGGTGGTGCACTGGTGGGAGGTCTTTGGCACCTGGAAGTGGGGCATCATCTGCATCACCCAGGCGCTCGGTCACACCAGCGGCGTCTCACGCAGCCACGAACTCGCTGCCATTGGCCGACGTGTGTGCGAGAACGAGCACGACCTGTTCCTGGCACTGGAGGGTCGCTGGTGATTCCTCACGACAGTCCGTCTGCCGAGCAACTGGTGGAGGCCGTACGCGAATGGCTGCAGCGCGATGTGCTCACCAGCACGCAGGGCAGTGTGCAGTTCCACACTCGAGTTGCGATCAACGTGCTGGCGATGGTGGAGCGCGAGCTGCAACTCGGGCCGACGCAGGCCGCCGTGCACCAGCAGCGTCTGGCGACGCTCGGGAGTGCCGACGACGCCGACCTGGCAGCGCGTATCCGCGACGGTGAACTCGACCACCGTCTCCCCGAGGTGCGCGAGCTGGTGTGGGCCAGCGTGCGCGACAAGCTCGCTGTTGCAAACCCGAAGTACCTCGACGCGCCCGGTTGAGCGGCGAACTCGGCAGCTAGCTCGCGTCGGGGGCGGGGCGCTCCTTGCGGAGCACTACCGGCTGTCCAGCGGCTAGCTGGCCGCAGGCCGCGTCGATGTCGGTACCGCGATTGCGGCGCACCGTGGCGTTGACGCCGAGGTCGATCAGCTGTGTGTGGAAGGCCTGCACCTTCGACTTTGGTGACCCCACTGTTGGGTAGCCCGGTGTCGGGTTCAGCGGGATCAGATTCACGTGCGCCGGTAGCCGGAAGCGGCGACACAGCGCAGCCAGCTCCGCGGCATCGCTCGGACGGTCGTTGACCCCATCGATCAGCGCCCACTCGAAGCTGAGGCGGCGCCCCTTCGCATCAAGGTATTCGGCGCAGGCCTTCATCAATTCGTCGATCGGATACCGCTTGTTGATCGGGACCAGCTCGTCGCGCAATGTGTCGTTGGCAGCATGCAGCGACACTGCCAGGTTCACCGGCAGCGATCGCTGCGCCAGGGCACGGATGCCGGGGATGAGGCCCACCGTGCTGATCGTGAGGTGGCGAGCGGACAGCCCGATCGCACCATGGATTCGTTCGACACTGGCCCATACGGTGGGCTCGTTGGCCATCGGTTCACCCATGCCCATGTAGACCACGTTGGCCAGTCGGCGGCCCATCGCCCTCGCGTCGCGGGCGGCGACCACGACCTGTTCGACGATCTCGCCGACCGTCAGCTGCCGTGTGAATCCGGCCTGGCCGGTGGCGCAGAACCCACACGCCATGGCGCAGCCGGCCTGGCTGCTGACGCACACGGTGACCCGGTCGGGGTAGACCATCAGCACGGTCTCCACCCGGCTGCCATCGTGCAACTCCCACAGGTACTTCACCGTGTCGCCGTCGTCGTTCACCTGGCGCACTACTTGCGTGAGTGAGGGAGGCAGTTCTGCCGTGAGCCGTTCGCGCAGCGCCTTTGGAACGCTCGTGAGCTCGGCCGGCGCAGCGAGCTGCGTGTAGAGGCCGGACCACACCTGATCGAGCCGGTACCGCGGTTCACCGTGCAACAACTCAGCGAGCTCATCGCGGGTGGGCGTGTAGAGCGAAGTGGTCATGCGTGTACCGCGGGACGCTCGAGCGTCATTGGGGTGCTCCTGGCCGCCGGTAGGACTGTTCGGTACGCATGACGGTGAACCCGAGCGATTCGTAGAGACGCACCGCAGAGGTGTTCGTCGCGTCAACGTAGAGCATGGCCATCTCCGCACCGTTGCGTTGCATGTGTTGCAAGCCTGCCACGGTGAGAGCTCTGCCGAGGCCGAGGCCGTGGAAATCGGGGTGCACGGCGATGACATAGATCTCGCCGGCGAGACCGCCGTCATGGGCAGCACCTGGGTGCATCTTCGTCCAACAGAAGGCTGCGAGGCGTTCGTCGCGTTCGTGCAGCAGGAACCCATCGGGGTCGAACCACGGCTCGCGGATTCGCTGTTCCAGGGCGGCGAGATCCCAGCCGCCTTGTTCGCCGTGGGCCGCGAAGGCCGCGTTGTTCACCGTCAGCCATGCCTGTTCATCGCGCCCGACTTCGAACGAACGGAGGGCCACCGTGGCGGCCTCAGTGATGGGCAACGCTCGTTGCATGTGCAACAACTGTCGGTCGGCCTTCATCCGAAGGTGTTCAGCGGTGCTGGCTGTTGCGGCGTCGGGTCGCGCCCACCATGTGATGGCCGCGTCGGGGGGGAGCTGCGCGACCAGAGCGATGAGCAACTCGCTGCGGTTTCCAGCCGGGTCGGCGCAGCGCAGCGTGTCGGCGATGCCGTCGATCACGTACCCCTCGTTGCCAGTGGATGCCTGGGCGTACCCGACCAGTGCGTCGTCGTGGTAGCCGAGCGCGCCGACGAAGCCTGGTCGTGGTCCTTGCGTGAGGTCGAGCAGGAGGTGGTCGCTGAGCCGCGAGTCGTCCATGGCCTGCGCTTCGCTCAGGAAGTCGAGGACTTCCTGGCGTTCATCGAGGGAGAGGCGGCCGGCAGTGCGTACACGCAGCATGGGCGTGGAGGCTACTCCGCGTCGCTTCCCGTAGTTCGGAGAACCGCCCTAGTCTCACGCCATGGCCGCACCGCGAACTCCCAAGGGCCGGGCACGCGCGCTCGCGGCGCGCTTGGCAGTGGAGTATCCCGAGGCACTCTGTGAACTCGATCACTCGAATGCTTTCCAACTGCTAACGGCGACGATCCTGTCGGCTCAGTGCACCGATGTGCGGGTGAACATGGTGACCCCGGTGCTGTTCGCTCGCTACCCGGATGCTGAGGCGTTGGCGTCGGCAGCGCCGTCGGAGCTTGAGAGCATGATTCGCTCGACTGGCTTCTTTCAGAGCAAGGCGCGCCACCTGATCGGTATGGCGCAGACGCTGCTCGAACGGTTTCACGGCGAGGTGCCGTCGGCGCTGGCCGACTTGGTGGCGTTGCCTGGCGTCGGGCGCAAGACTGCGAACGTCGTACGCAGCGTCGCGTTCGGCCTCCCGGGTCTCCCCGTGGACACTCACGTGCTGCGCTTGACTCACAGATGGGGTCTCACCGCTGACGACGATGCCGTGAAGGTGGAGACGACACTGTGCGCGTATCTTCCCCCGGCCGAATGGGGGGCATTCAGCCTGCGCACGATCCTGCACGGTCGCCGTGTGTGCAGCGCACGGTCTCCGCAATGTGGGCACTGCGCGGTGGAGGATCTGTGTCCGGCCTCGTCGTTGCCAACTCGATGACGAGTGGTGCGAACCACTGGGAGTGAGAGTTGCACCGACTCGCAAACAGTGTATAGTTGCCCTATCAACCGGGTGCTGGTCATCTGGAACGCGTGCGATGCCGGGATCCGCCGCCTGGCATTGCCGAGTGACGGCCCCGAAAGGGGCCGTCGCTGTTGTTTTGGGCCCGTTTCGTGGCGCATGCGCTCACGTCGTGAACTGTGCTCGCAAAGTGTGTTGATGACCGTCAGGCGACGGAGCCCGGCAGAGGGCGCGTCACACTGAGTGGTCACTTCTGAGGATTGTCTCAGTGTGCAGCGGCGGCCAACTTGGCAGCGCGGCGCAGCAGACGAGATGCCGTGCGCAACGCTCGCTCGGCTTCGACCAATGCCCCGGCGACATCATCGTGCTGCGAGGCCTGATACCCCGGTACGAGATCTCCCACTTCATGTTGGTAGCGGTCGACGTGATCGGCCATCACTGAGAGATGCGCGACGGGTGTGGAGGGCATCGTGACAGTGTGCCTGCTGGAGGCGTATCGGAATGCACCCGCGCCGCGTCGACGCACCTCGGTAACGTGAACACTGTGACCCGAGTGCCCGTACGCGACGACCTCCGCGCCCTCGAGGGCTATCACTCGCCGCAGGTGAACGTCAGCGTTCGTCTGAACACCAATGAGTCGCCGTTCGCACCGCCCACTGCATGGCGAGACGCCTTCGCCGCCGAACTCGCTCGCGTCGACTGGCAGCGCTACCCCGATCGAGGTGCGCGTGCGTTGCGCGAGGGCATCGCCGCGCAGCACGGCGTCAGCCCCGCACAGGTCTTTGCCGCCAACGGCAGCAACGAGGTGTTGCAAACGCTGGTGCTCACCTTTGCCGGCCCGGGCCGCACTGTGGCCACGTTCGAACCGACGTATCAGATGCACGGACAGATCGCCCGTGTCGCTGGCTCCATCGTGGTGGAGGGCGAACGCGCCCCCGACTTCACGCTCGACATGGCAGAGGTACAACGTGTGCTCAGTACCGCGTTGCCAGCCATCACGTTCCTGTGTTCGCCCAACAATCCCACCGGGCTGGTCGAACCAGAGGCCAAGATCCGTTCAGTGCTCGAACAGGCGCCAGGTCTGTTGGTGGTCGATGAGGCCTACGGTCAGTTCGCCGAGTGGTCAGCCCTCGGTCTGATCGACGAGGAGACTCCACTCGTCGTCACCCGTACCTTCTCCAAGACATGGTCGATGGCCGGTACCCGCCTGGGGTATCTCGTCGGTCCCGAGTGGTTGGTCGCCGAACTCGACAAGGTGGTGCTGCCGTACCACCTCGACACTGCCAAGCAGATTGCCGGGCGGCTCGCGCTGCAGTACGTCGACGAGATGGAGTCGCGCGTGCAGTTCATCAT